>Ga0172369_10004194_pt1 | contig 18457 bp, 20 predicted proteins | sample LakKiv25m_FD_114539 | JGI IMG/M metagenome (GOLD analysis project Ga0172369, IMG submission 114539) | Freshwater microbial communities from Kabuno Bay, South-Kivu, Congo - kab_022012_11.25m | ecosystem: Environmental > Aquatic > Freshwater > Lake | place: Democratic Republic of the Congo...
CCGGGACTCCCCCGCGACAGGTCCCGCCGCTTCGTACCCGCTCGCGCGGTCTCATCCACGCGGCTGCGCCGTGCGGCCAGCGACCTGCACACGCGCACCGTGGAGAATGAGGGGATGCCTCAGGAACGAAATGCCAACTCTTGCGCCCCCGACGCCGGAGATGTTCAGGTGGATGCTCGTGCGTGAGGGGTGGACCCAAGCGAACGAGAGCGAAAGGCACTGGGTCTTCACGAAGCCGGGAAACGCGACGGTGATCTTGGTTCCACGGAAAGAACCGGTGTTGTCGATCCCGGTGTTCGAGGATCTCCTCGACAAGATCGGCATGGGAAACGGGCGCTTCGTCGAGCTGAAGTACGCATTCCAAGACCTATTCCCCGACCCGGCGTAGTTCCGCTCCTGTGTTTTCCGGTCGAAAACTTGCGCTCCCGGCGTTTGCGGCGATCCTTGTCGCCATGCCCACTCCCCGGCCAGCAGCCCTCGAATCCCCGCACGAAGCGGCGGCCTGCACGCCGCGTCCTCTTGTGCCGGGCAAGTACAACAGGCAGGCTGACCTTCCGTTCGGCCTGCTGCCACAGCACATCCTGGAGGTCATGGGGGAGTTCCTGAACCTGCTTGGGGTCGTGAATCGCGCACTCCGCGAGCACAGCTATCCCCGCTTGGAGTCGATGCTCATGCCGGCGAATTTCAGCAGCATCGTCGGTGAGTTCATGGGTGCCGGCATCCCGAGGTATTGCCCTGCGTTCGTGAAGAATCGCTACCACAACGGGCACCCGGATCTCATCCCGGCCGGGGTGTTCCAGGACGACAGCGCGCAGCATGCCGATGAGGGAATCGAGATCAAGGCGTCCCGGTACGGGGGCGGTTGGCAGGGGCATAATGCGGAGAACTGCTGGTTGATGGTCTTCGAGTTCGAGAGCAGTCGGCCGTCGGACGACGTGAAGCACATCACGCCGGTCCCCTTCCGATTCGTGAAGGTGTGCGGGGCACGACTGACGCAGAACGACTGGAAGTTCTCCGGGCGATCGGAGACAAGCCGTCGCACAATCACGGCGAGCGTGACGCCGGGCGGATGTGCGAGGATGCTGGCAAACTGGATCTATCGCGCCGACTAGCCGAAAAGAAGATCTGCCTGTTCGAGTGCTACGGGGGCGTCTCCGCCGTGCAGCCGCGCGAGTCGTGGAATCGCGGCTTCGGCCGTCTTGAAGTAGTCCGCGTCAAGTTCGACACCGATGCTGCCGTACCCGACGGCCTGCGCGGCGGCGATGGTGGAACCCCCGCCCATGAACGGATCCAGCACGACGCCTTCGCCGAGAGGGAGCGAGGCGCGCACAATCTGGCGCATGAACGCCTGCGGCTTGAGCGACGGGTGCGGCGCGATGTCCCGCTCCTCGCCGCGCGTGGGTGCAGAACGAATCACGTCGGAGAACGGCTGGTCGGCGGAGATCCGACGCAGCCCCCCCGTCTTCCACTTTCGCAAGTTGTCCTGCACGCGCCCTTCGCAGGGTTTGCGGAACAGCCCCCACGGCTCCCACTGCGAGCGGGGCATGACGGTGACGTCCGCGAACTCCTCGTGCGCGTTCTTTGGGCGGTCACCGCCACGGAGCGTCTGCACGAGCCGGATGATCTCACCGCGCTTCTCGAACCCGGCCTCGATGAACGGCACGTATACGAGGTGCGTGAGCAGCGGGCTGCCGGCGACGAAGACGTGTGCGCCCGGCACGAGGATGCGCAATGCCTCCTCTGCGAACCGTCCGAAGAACGCCCGGAGTTCGGTGCGGTCCTCTTCCGTGAGCACGGTGAAGCGCGGGATCGCCATCCGCTTCGCTCCGTCGAACGACGGCGGAATGCGCCAGACACCGCCGCGGCCGGCACGCAGCTTGTCCTTCTCCGGGTCGGTGAACTCGCGCAGCCCGTAGGGCGGATCCGTGACGATGGCGTGGATCGACGCACCTTCGCGGGCGTGCATCCATCCGATGCAGTCTGCGTTGTGAAGCGCGTAGGGCACCGGGCAGCTCCTCAGGGCCGTGTTGTAGCAGACGGGGGCGATGTTCGGTTTCCTCATGCGGCCTGCATGGTGGCGTCGAGCAGGTCGCCCATGCTCCACATTGTCTGCGTCATCCCCGCGGCCATCGCGGGCGTCGTGCGCAGCGTCTGGTGCCGTCGGCAAAGGTTGTAGTGCGCGAAGTGCAACGCCACCGCGGCACGGTGGTTCTCCAGCTTCTTGCTGAAGGCGTTGGTGAGGCGCGTCAGGCGGCGAATCTGCATCCGCATCGTGAGGTTCTGGCGCTCGACGTAGGACGTGCCGGCCTCGTCGAGATCAGGGTTCCCGGTGATCGCCTTCTTCTCGATGGCACTCACCTTTGGGGGGCTGTACCGTCCCGGCCCAACAGCTTCGGCTTCGTACTCTTTGACCACCTGTGCGTAGTCGGTCGTGCCTCCCCAAGCCAGTTCGACCGCATCGACGTAGAGCGAGAGACCGTCCGTGTCGATCTGGATCTTGTTGCGCATTCGCGCCGCGAGGTCCGCGACGAAGGCGTTGGTCGTCGCTGCGTCGCGCTTGCCCACGCGGTACGCCGGGATGAGCTTGGTGTCGGCGTCCAGTCCCACGAACACCCAGGTATCGCCCCATTCCGGCGGGTCGGCAGGGATGAGGCGCTTCTGCTTCTTGTGGACGTAGCCCCATATCTCGTCGCACTCGACGCGGCGGCAGGGCACGTCGCGGAACATCCGGTCGTGTAGCCGCTCGCATCCGGCGCCGACGCGCAGGAGCAGCGAGAGGATCGTCGGGATGCTGACGTCGGTCATGCGGTCGATGCTGCGAACGGAGCAGCCCTCGACGAGGGCGTTCAGCACCCCGATCTGCTTCTCGCGCGGGAGGACGTTCGCCATGTTCCGCTCCGGCCGGGGGCCCGGCTTTGTGGTGTTACTGTAGCCACAACAAAACTACTTGTCAAGCGCTGGGCGGGGCGCGGGGCACTCCGCGGAATCACTGGGGATTTCCGGCGCCCCGAAGGCACGCCTTGACGACGTGGCTTTTCTGTGGCACTTTTGCGCCCATGCCAAAGCCACAGCGCCGAGGCGCGAAGCCGGGCAGGCCGGAGAAGCCACCGGACGAACGACTGGCGGGGCTCATCCGCGTGCGCGTGACTGCTGCCCAGCGTGCCGAACTCCAGTCCGCAGCCGATCGTTCCGGTGCGGACCTGAGCACTTGGCTCCGAATGCGGGGTCTTGAGGCGGCCCGACGCGAGGTTGCCGACGTCTCGGAGAACGGCTGAGGGCCGGACGGTCGCCCGCCCGGCCCCCTTCACGGCCGGCTCCACGGCCTCCCTACTTTCCTGCTCCGCGTTCGTGCCAGCACATTCGGCCTCCCGAAGCCCCTCGCGACCTTTTTCCTTGCGCAGTGCCGGGCCTTCGGGTAACCTGAAATCGCTCTGTGAGGAGCGGTTTCAGTTGCCGCGTAGCACTGCCAGCCCGAACGACGCGGAACCCGGCCCCGATAGCCGGGTTCCGCGTTTCTCCTATTCCTTCTTCGTCTCCGGCGCAGCCTTTGCGCGGTAACGGTACTTCCCGCGCATCACGCATTCGACTTCGCCGGCATCCTCCTTGGACAGCCTGTTCATCACGCTGCCGATGTCGCCCGGCTCTGCGAGCCCGAGCGCCTTCTGCATGTCCGAGATCGTGAAGGTGCGCGTTGGCTCGGCGCGCATCGCCTCGATCACCCTTGCTGGCATGGAACCTACAATGCGCCCGCCGACCGAGGGTCTCGCAGTGCGTCCTGTCGCGGAAGGTGCTGCAACAGGCGTCGCCGCGATCGGCAACGGGATCATCGCAAGCCTCGGAGTCGGGACGAACGCCGCGAGTGCCCGGCACACGTCGTCAGGCGACCCGTCCAATTCGATCTTGCCGTCCGGATGCCGCACGGCCCGCATTTTCTCTTCTCCCCGTGCCACAGAAGATCGGCACACAACGACCTTGTACAGAAGATTCGGGCGTGATGCAAGAAGAAAATCGCACGCTGCCGGAACTTCCGTCGGACACGCTGTTTGATGGTCGGGACGACCCCCTCATGCCAGATTCAAGAGGCGGGCCTGCACCTACCGGCGGCGGCCCCGCCGGGTGTCGCGCGCCTTCTGGACGACGTAGGCGCGGACGGCTGCCCGCGGAGAGTCGATCCCGGCGGCGTGCAGGATCACGACGAACTGTCGCTTCGTGCCGGTAGTCGCGTAGGACCAAACGTAGGCGCGGGGTGCGGGCGCCCCTGGGGGCAAATCGAACGTGGCGACATCGCCCGCCCACAGCGTTTGCCCCAACAGTCCCTCCACTACAGCCGTGCTCTCGACGAATGTGCTCTCGCAGCCGTGCATGTGGCGAATGGCGTCCTGTAGCGCGGGCAGGCCGGCGGCGTCCATGCTCGCCCCTGTAGCCCCGCAGGGCGGCGCCCCGCAAGCCCGAAAGCGCTCGTCAGGCAAACTTGATCACTACCCGCGCCCGGTCGCCATGGCGTCGGCGCGCGAAACCGCGTCGAGTTTTCGCGCCAGCCGTTCGGCGCTGTCGCGCGGCAGACGCGACGCCTCGGCCAGCGCACCGCGCGTGGCGCCGGCATGCCCGCAGGCGCAGGCGAGCGCAACGAAGGGCAGAAACGGGCGAATCGTGCGCACGCGGCGCCTCCCGCCCGAAGGTGGGGAGCAGTCGCGCGGGCGGCAAGCCGGCGGGGCGTTCGACGCATGCCGGCCGGCCCCCTCCCCGACCCTCCCCCGCAAAGTGCGCGGGGGAGGGAGAAGGCGCCGGAGGCGCTTTCAGCGCGCGCTCCCTCCCCCGGGCTCTATCGGGGGAGGGTCGGGGAGGGGGCCGGCAGCGGGGCACCACGTGAGTCGCCCGGTTCACCCCAGGCATACCCGGTTGCGGCCGCCGTTCTTCGCCTTGTAGAGCCGCTCGTCGGCCTGCCGGACCAGGTCGGCCGAGGTCGCCAGCCCGGCCGCCAGCGTCGCGACCCCCAGCGAAATCGTCACGGGCACCGGCTGCCCGTCCCACGTCAGGCGCGCGCCCTCGACCGCGCGGCGCGCCTTCTCGGCCAGCGCCGCCGCGCCCGACATGCCGACCTCCGGCTGCACGACGCAGAACTCCTCGCCGCCGTAGCGCGCGAAACACTCGTCGCGGCGGATGTACGGCCTCACCAGCGCCGCCGTCTCGCGCAGCACCATGTCGCCCGCCAGGTGGCCGAAGCGGTCGTTCACCAGCTTGAACTTGTCCAAGTCGAACATGACGAGCGACAGCGGCCGGCCGTGACGCACCGCGCGCGCCATCTCGCGGTCGAGGAAGTCCACGAGGTAGCGCCGGTTGGCCGCGTGGGTGAGCGCGTCCTCCACGTTCAGCCGGTAGATGATCTCGTGGAACTGATTCTCCGCGTCGCTCTCGATGTACTTGAGGATGCAGCTTCCCGCCGTGACGCGGTCGCCGTCGTTGAGCGGCACGGTGCGGCCGGCGAGGTCCACGTCGTTGACGCGCGTGCCGTTGACCGACCCCGTGTCGCGCACCCACGTGCGGCCCTGCGACGGGAAGACCTCGGCGTGGCGGCGCGACACCTCGGGCTGATCCAGGACGAGCGTGTTGGCCGGGTCGCGCCCGATGGTCATCGTGCCTTCCAGCGGCAGGCGCCGCCCCAGATCCCGCGCCGCACCCGGGTTGTCCATGGGCACGTAGACGACCACCAGCGAGGCGTGCCGCGGTGTTTCCGCGTGGACCGCCGGAACCGCCGCGATGCGCACCGTGGCCCTGGGATCGACGCCGGGAACGACGACATCGGGGGGAAACGGCTCGCTGCTGGTCATCGTCGGCCACCGGTGGGCGCCCCGCGGCGCCCGGCACGGCGATTCTGCCCCGGGCGCCCGGGGAGCGGAACAGGCAGCGGTGAAGGATGAAGGATGAGGAATGAAGGATGAAGGATGAAGGATGAAGGATGAAAGATGAAGGAGGACGTCGAAACACTATTGAAATATAACTTCTAGGAACTCGCACTCGTGTAGTGCCCGACGGACGCCAGCCACACCCGCCGGCCCAGCAGGGCGAAGGCGAACGCCAGCAGTGCGGCAGCTCCGAGATGCGCCGCGTCCAGCCGCCCCAGCAGCGCCTGCGCCGGCCACGTCGTCATGAGCGCCAGCGGCACGACCCAGGTGAAAAGCACGTGGAACGCCCCGCGGAACACCGTCGAAGGCCAGCGCGCCGCGTCGAACACCGACGTGAACAGGTACGCGAGGTTGTCCACGCGCACCAGCCGGAAAGCCGCGCTCACCACGACGATCCACACCGAGTAGAGCACCCACACCGCCGCCGCGAGCAGCAGCAGCGCCGTCGTGGTGCCCGTCGCGGTCGGGACGCGTCCCTCGAGCGCCAGACCCCAGGCCAGCACGCCGAAGCCGCCCAGGACGCCCGGCGCCGCCGAAGGGTCGAACTTCGACGTCGACACGAGGAATTGCGCGTCCGCGGGCTTGAGCAGCACGAAGTCCAGCGTCCCGCGGCGGATGTGATCCACCACGGCGACGAGGCTCGGGTTCACGGCGCCCTCCAGCACGCTCTTGAGCACCAGGAAGAAGCCCAGAACCAGCAGCGACTGCGGATACGTCCACCCGGTCACCGCCGTGCGCCTGCCGTACACGACCAGCAGCGGCACGAACGTCGACGCCGTCCAGAAGAGCGCCGTGAGCCCCTGCACCGCGAAGTCCAGACGGTACTGCACCGCCAGCAGCAGCGAGGCGCGCACCTGCACGAAAAGAAGACGAACGTAGCGCGCCAACGTCAGCCTCCGTACGCCGCCCAGCGCCGCAGACCCGCGCGCCAGAAGGCCCGCAGCGCGAGCCACAGCACCGCGACCCACGCCGCCTGCAGCGCCAGGCCCTCCGCGATCTCGGCGCCGCCGATGCGCCCCAGCATCGTCTCCACCGGCAGCGACAACATCAGGCGGAACGGCAGATACCGCCCCGCCTCCCGCAGCCATTCCGGGAAAAGCTGCAGCGGCACGAGATAGCCGGAGAACACCATGAAGAGCCCCGACCACACCTCGAAGAGCGAGTACGCGCTCTCCACGAAGAACGAACACGTCCCGATGATCGCCATGACGAGAAAAGTCATGGTCCACGCGAGCGCGATCATGAGTGCTGCGGCGAACCACGGCAGCACTCCCGAGGCAAGCCGATCCGGGCCCGCCGCGTGAAGCAGCAGCAGCGCGAACGGCACGGCGACCACCGCCCGCACCGGAAGTGCGGAGATGTTCTCCGCCGCCAGCACCCAGAGCGGATGAACCGGCTTCAGCAGCTTCTGCGCAAGGTCGCCGCGCCGGATGTCGCTCGTGAGCGCCCACACCACCCACGCCCCCGTGAGGTGCCGCACCACGAGCGTCGCCAGGTAGTACACGGCGAAGTCGGCGCCTTGCCAGCCTTCCACCGGCGCCTCGTGCGCGACCGCCGACCAGAGCGCCAGGTTCACGAGCGGCAGATTCGTCGTGAGAATCCACACGAGGAACTCGGCCCGATACGCGAGAGACTCGGCGAAGCCGGCCCGAAGAAGCGCCCGGGAGAGATCAGCGAAGCGCCTCACTTCGCCCTCTGCGCCGCGGCTTCGCTCTCGCGCTCGGCCCGCGAGCGCCGGAACACGTCGCGCAGCACGTCCTCCAGCGGAGGGTCCTCGACGACGAGATCCGCCACCGGCAGACGCGCGAACGCGTGTCCCACCACCGCCTGCAGCGCTTCGGGAGGCACCGACAGCACGAGCCGCGCGGCCGAATGCTCCACGATCGCCGCGCCGGGCATCGACGCGTCCGATGCCGCCACGGGGCGCGAGAGCTGGAGCACCACGCGCTTGTCCGGGTTCACGCTGCGCACCAGACCCGCCAGTTCCCCGTCGAACAGCAGCCGCCCGCGGTCCACGACGACGACGCGCCGGCACAGCGCCAGCACGTCGTCCATGTAGTGCGAGGTCAGCAGCACCGTCGCGCCGAAGCGCTCGTTCCACGCGCGCACGAACTCGCGCACCGCGAGCTGCATCGACACGTCCAGCCCGATGGTCGGCTCGTCCAGGAAGAGCACCCGCGGCCGGTGCAGCAGCGCCGCCGCCAGCTCGCACTTCATGCGCTCGCCCAGGCTGAGCTGGCGCACCGGCTGCGACAGCAGCCCGCCGATCTCCAGCAGCCGCACCAGCTCCTCGCGCGTCTCCTCGTACTGCGCGCGCGGTATGTCGTACACCGCCCGGTTGAGCGCGAACGTCTCGGAAGCAGGCAGATCCCAGAGGAGCTGCTGCTTCTGTCCCATCACGAGAGTAATCGACTTGAGGAACTCGGGCCGGCGTTCGCGGGGGACGAATCCGGCGACGCGCACGTCGCCGGCGGTGGGGTGCAGAAGGCCGGCGCACATCTTGAGCGTGGTGGTCTTGCCGGCGCCGTTGGGGCCGAGGAACCCCACGCGCTCGCCGGGTTCGATGCGGAAGCCGACGCCGTCGACGGCGCGCACCTCGTCGTAGCTGCGGCGCACGAGCGATCGCAGCGCCGCCCGCACGCCGGGCGGCCGGCGGTGCACCCGGTAGACCTTCACGAGGTCGCGCACCTCGATCACGCGAGGAATCTAACCGGCCGTGCGCCCGCCCGCGACCCCGGCGGCCGCGACGCAGGCCGGACGGGGTTCCGCGGCCCATCTTCCCCGGGCGGGCGGACGGTGCGCCCGGTGGAGGATCTTGCGCACGCACACGCTGCCGTCGCTTGCGGCCGCCGTCCTGCTGTTGCTGCCCGCGTCGCGGCCGGCGGTGCCGCGCCCGGAGCGCCGGGACGAGCCGGTCGCGGGCCCGGTGGGGACGGATGCCGCGGGGCTGGACCGGCACTGTCCGGAGCTCGTGTGCAGCCCGCCCGCGCCGCACGATCCGCTGCGCGAGCTCGCCGCCGGCGCGGGACGCCTGCTGGGCGACCTGCACTGCCGCATTCCGGACGCTCAGTTCGCGGGCACCCTGCGGGCGCCTGCGATGCGCGTGTGCGTGCGCGTCGGAGGCTTCGTGGTGTGCGGCGCCGGCGCCCATTCGCGCGCGGCCGGGCCGTCGTTCGGCCTGTCGCTGTCCGGCATTCCGGGCGCGCCGCGGTGCGGGTCGTAGGCGCGGGCGGGCGCCCTCTTTCCCGCCGGGCCCGCGCGTGGCACAGTGCGCGCTTCCGCGTCGAGGCACCCGGAAAACGGCGCGGACGGAGCAGACCGATGCGCACCGAGATCATCAGCACGGGCATGCACGTGCCCGCCCGCGTGGTCACGAACAAGGAACTGGAGTCGCTCATGGAGACGAGCGACGAATGGATCGTCCAGCGCACGGGCATCCGCGAGCGGCGCTGGATCGAAGTGCCCGGCACGCCCGCGAGCGCCCTGGCCGAACACGCGGCCCGCCAGGCGCTCGAGCGCGCGTCCATGAAGCCCGAGGACCTCGACTCGATCGTGTTCGCCACGCTCTCGCCCGATCACTACTTCCCCGGCAGCGGATGCCTGCTGCAGGCGCGTCTGGGCGTGCGCGACATCCCCTGCCTGGACGTGCGCAACCAGTGTTCGGGCTTCCTCTACTCGCTGCAGGTCGCCGACGCCTGGGTGCGGACCGGCCTCTACAAACGCATTCTCGTCGTGGGCGCGGAAGTCCACTCGTTCGGACTGCGCAAGAGCACGGAAGGGCGCGACGTTGCTGTGCTTTTCGGCGACGGAGCCGGTGCGGTGATCCTGGGGCCGACCGAGGACGAGTCGCGCGGCATCCGGCGCATCCGGCTCGCGGCGGACGGCCGCTTCGCCATGGACCTGTCGATTCCCGGCATGGGCACCGCCTCGCCGGTGAGCCTCGACGAACGCCAGATCAGCGAGGGGCTCGTCTGGCCGCGCATGGACGGCAGCAAAGTCTTCAAGCACGCCATCACGAAGATGCCGGCCATCGTGCGCGCCGTGCTCGAGGACGAAGGCGTCGCGCCGGCGGATCTGAGGCTCTTCATCCCGCACCAGGCCAACCAGCGCATCAGCGACGCGGTGCAGAAGTCGCTCGGCCTGCGCGACGATCAGGTGTTCAACAACATACACCGCTACGGGAACACGACCGCGGCGTCGATTCCCATCGCGCTGCACGAGGCGCTGGGCGAGGGGCGACTGTCGCGCGGGGAACTGCTCGGACTCGGGGCGTTCGGCGCCGGTTTCACGTGGGGCGCGGCGCTGGTGCGCTGGTAGGCGGGGCTCGATCAGGTCACGACGGAAGCCGGTTCGCGTCAACGCGGTTCCAGACCTCGTCGGCGTCCAGCCCCTTCGACTCGCCGCGCAGCGCGCGCTCCGCACGGCGCTCGATCTCGCCGGCCCAGGCCTGCTCGGCGTCGGCCTCCGGTTCCCCGTCGATGCTCGCAAGCAGTTCGGCGGCAACCTGCGCTCGCTCCGCAACCGTGAGTTGCAGGGCCTGGTCCAGAACATGACGGGCTGCGTCGCTCATGGACCGGAGAATACCGCGGCCGGCGCACGGATGCAGGGGGCGGTGCCGACTCGTCGTCGGACGGCGCGCGGCAGCGTGGCGCGCGGCCCGCAGACTGGTAGGATGTCCCCGGGTCGCCCGCGACCCGCTGCTGGGGTGTCGTCCAAAGGCAGGACAGGGGCCTTTGAAGCCTCGGATCCAGGTTCGAATCCTGGCGCCCCAGCCACTTCGTCCCGCGATGCCCGTCCGGCAGCCCGCCGCCCCGGCCGCTCCCCGGCGGCCGTCGCTGCGCTTGAAAAAGGGCCCGGATCCGGTGCAACGTGACGCTGCCGGCGGACGTGCCGTACGGCGCCCGGACGCGATGCGAATCCAACGCCTTCTCCGTCTGCACGCTCTCGCCCTTGCCGCGGCCTGTCATTGCGGCCCCGCACACGTCGCCGCCCCCGCCGCGCCGGAAGCCGCTCCCGCCGCCGAGGTCGAATGTCCCCGCGCCGGCGACGGTGCCGAGCCCCTCGACGCCGCGTTCCAAGGCTTCGAACACGCGTATGACGCGGCGCGTTACGAAGAGGCCCTCGCGTGCGCCCGCGAAGCGTCGCGTCTGGCCCCCGACGACCCGATGGCGCACTTGGATCGGGCGACGGCGCTGGACGCGCTCGGGCACACGGAGCTCGCGCAGCAGGCCTACGACCGGGCGCTCGCACTGGCTCCCGACGATCCGGAAGCGCTGCGGGCGGCGGCGGACTTCCTCGTGCGCCTGGGCACCGACGACGCGCTGGAAACCGCCGTCCTGCACGCGCGGCGCGCTCGCGACGCCGCGGTGGACGCGCCGCAGGGTGCGGAACTGGCGGCGATCGAGGCTCAGGCGGCGAACATCCTGGGGCGGTCCGCGCAGGCGCTCCAGGCCGCGGAAAGCGGCCTCGCGTTCGACGTCGACAACGCCGGCGCGGCGCTGGAACGCGCCGTCGCTCTCGTCGAGCTGCTGCGATTCGACGAGGCGCGCCCCGCGATCGCCCGCGCGCGCTCGATGGACCCGTCCAGCGCCCGCGCCGTCTGGTACTCGGGGCTCCTCGCCGAGCGCGACGGACGCGAGGCCGAGGCACACGCGGCCTTCGCGGAGGCGACCCGCCTCGACCCGGAAGCGTACCCGGCCCCGCCCGTGGTCGACGCGGGCGAGTTCTCGCGCGTCATCGCCGACGAGGTCGCGCGACTGGCCGAGGACGCCCGGCGCGATCTGGCCGCGTGCCGGCTCTCGGTCCAGGAGGTGCCCGACCTGGCCGATCTGCGCTCCGGCGAGCCCACGCTTTCACCGACGATCGTCGGGCTGTTCCGCCCCGGCGAGGAAGGGCAGCCGGACGCGATCGTGCTCTATCGACGTAATATGTTGCGGATCGCCGGGTCCCGCGAGCAGCTCGAACGCGAGGTGCGCACGACGCTGCTGCACGAACTGGGACATCGCGCCGGCCGCGACGACGACGAGCTGCACGACCGGGGGCTGTAGACGACGCCCTGCCGCCGGCGCGGCAGCTCACCGGATGTCGAAGCGGCGAATCTGGACGGTCGCCGGCCCCTGCTCCCGCAGCCGCCCCGCGAACCCGCCCAGCGCCGCCAGCGATCCCTCCAGGTCGCCGCGCCCGCGCACCGCCGCCACGATTTCCGCCGTCTGCACGTCGCGCGCCGACGACAGAAAAACCACCGCCGCCGGCCCCGGCTCCAGCCCCTGCAGCGGGACGCGCACCGTGCCCGCATACCCGCGCGGAAACTGCCCCAGCGACTTCGTGCCGCGCTGCGTCACGAGCACGTACGCCGTCGCCGGCACCCGGGCGTCCTCTGCCTCCGACACGAACGAGAGAGACGCCGACGTCGGGCACGCAGCGTCGCCTTCCAGCGGAAACGCAGGCGAATTCGGGATGTTGCACTCCGTGCGGATGCGGACGTTCGGCGGGGGCTCGCGCCGGAACGGTCCCGCGAGCGCGAGCGCCGCGACGACGAGGAGCGCACCGCCAGCCAGCACGAGCGCGACGCGGCGGTGTGTGAAGGTGCGTCCCATCGCGTGCAGAATAGCCCGGCGCCCGGCCCGCGAGGGGTGCCTAGTGGAATCGGGGGCCCCCGATCGAAGGTGGGATGGGCAGTCCCGCCGTGCGCCGCGCCACGGACCTGGCCTGTTGGCAGTGCGGGCCTCGCGGCGCACGGTGGGCCGCCCGTCCGACGCAGCCGACCGGCCGAAGATCGCTCGAGCGACCGTTGCCGGCGGACGGGCAGCCGCCCCGCGCGGCCATCGTAGTGCTCGATTCGCTGGCAGCGCCGCGCGGGACGGACTGCCCATCGCACGCGTTCCAGCAGGCCCCCCCGAAAACCGTCGGGCGCCCGGCCCGCGAGGGTTCTCTTCCCCGCGGGGGCGCGGACGGGCTAGAGTCCGCCTCCCATGGAGTTCACCCGCAACCAGGAGAGCCTCGCCCTGAGCCGATTCCGCGAGGTCGGCGGTTTCCGGGGCGACCGCCTCACCGACGTGGCACTGCGCGGCATGCACGGCACCGGATGCCGCGTCGACGAGACGGTGCTCGAACGCTGCGACCTCGCCGAGGCCGACCTGTCGGGCGCCGGCGTCACCGCCGCGACGTTCGTCAGCACGAACCTGCGCGCCGTGCGGCTGGGCGGCGCGCGCGCCTCGCGCGTCGAGGTCTACTACTGCGAGCTGAACGAGGCCGATCTGAGCGGCATCGCGGCACGGCGCCTGCGCGTACACGGCTCGCAGGCCATGAACGTGAAGCTCGACGGGGCCCGGCTCACCGTGGCGCGCTTCGAGGAGACGGCGCTCATCCGCGCGAGCTTCCGCGCCGCGACGCTGGTACACGTCTCGTTCAGCGACACGCGCATGGGCGGCGCGCCGCTGGATCGCGCCACGTTCGAGGGCGCGCGTCTCGTGGACTGCTCGTTCCGCGGCGCGAACCTGCGCGGCGCCGTGTTCCGCGGCGCCATGATCGTCGGGTGCGACTTCGACGACGCCCTGCTCGAAGGCGCGGACTTCCGCGGCGCGATGCCGGTCGGGACGACGCTTCCGCCCGGCACCGACCTGTCGCCGCCTCCGCCGCCGTCGATGGCGGGTGAATTCTGACGATGGAATAAAGGGCCGGCGGACCGGCCGGGGAGCGCGCATGGCGGACCCATCCGAGACAGCGGCGGCGGACCCGGCCGAGGAGTCGGCGCACGCGCTGCGCGCGAGCCTGTCGGTCATGGACCGGGAAGAGCTGGTGGAGCTGGGCGTGCAGCTTCTGCAGACCTACGTGGTCGAGGGGCTGGGCCCGGTGGGGCGCGGCGGCGAGCTGCCCGCGCCCAACAGCGCGCGCGCCGTCGACTCCGTGGGCGAGGAGACGTTCGCGGGCCTGCTGCGCCGGCTCAAGGCGGAGCGGCGCGGCGATCCGATTCTGGAGAAGTTCATCGTGAACGGCGAGCACATCCAGGTGCGCACGCCCATGGGCAACGTGGACGTGACCGAGTACCGCCGCCCGACCGCGCCCGCGCCGGCGCCGGTTGGAGGAGGCGCGCCGCGACAGTCGGTGCCCACGCCGTCCGACAGCATCTACAACCGCTCGCTCTACCCGCAGGCGGACCGGGGTGCTGCACAGGAGCGCAGCCGAGGAGCATCCGAGCCGCAGCCGGCGGCCGCACCGAGCCGGGCGGCGCCTGCCGCGCCCCGGCCCGCGGCGCCGCCCTCGGAGCCGGCGCGTCCCGGTCCGGGGCCCGCATCTCCCGCGCCGCAGAAGGATGCCAAGGACGAACCGGCTCAGGACAAGCGCTTCCGACTCATCGAGCTGGACTGACGGGAGGACGAATGAGACGGGGGATTGCGCTCGTGGCCGCGCTGCTTCCGGCGATGCTCGCGGGCGCGTGCGACCGGTCGGCGAAGGAACTGGCGCAGTGCCGCACCGAGCTGATGGGCCTGCGCACCGAGATCGTGCAGGTGCGCACCGAGCGGGACGGCGCGCAGTCGCGCCTCAACGAGATGACCGTGCAGTCGGCGCAGTGCCTCGCGCAGCTCGCGGTGGCGCGCTCCGCGCAGGTGCCGAAGTTCCCCGGCGGCGAGGAGGAGGCACCCGCGGTCCCGGCGCCGGCGCCCCCGGCGAAATAGGGTTCACTGCGCCGGGTGCGCCATCGCACGTTCGACTTCGTCGACTCCCCTCGGAATCGCCTCGGTCAGAACCTCGCAGCCCGCGTCCGTGATCAGCAGATCGTCCTCGATTCGTATGCCCGTGCCGCGCATTTCCGGCGGTGCCTTGTCGTCGTCGGCCGCGATGTACAGCCCGGGCTCGACGGTGAACACCATGCCCGGCGCGAGCGGACGCGCGGTGCCGCACGCCAGGTACGCGCCCGCGTCGTGCGCGTCCAGTCCGAGCCAGTGGCTCGTGCGGTGCATGTACCAGCGGCGGAAAGCCTTGTCCGCGATGCGCTCGTCGGCCGTGCCTTCCATGAACCCGAGGCGCAGCAGCCCGTCGACCAGCACTCGCACCGCAATGGCATGCAGCTCGTCGAGCGTCGCGCCGGGACGCGCGGCCGCCACCGCATCGTCGTGCGCCCGCAGCACGAGCGAATACAGCTCGCGCTGCGGCGCCGAGAAGCGTCCGTTCACCGGGAACGTGCGCGTCACGTCCGAGGTGTAGCCGCGCCGCTCGCACCCGCAGTCCGCGAGCACCAGCTCGCCGTCGCGCAGCGCCTCTTCGGTCACGGTGCCGTGCAGCGTCGTCGCGCGCACGCCGCCCGCCACGATGGGCTCGAAGCCGTGGACTCCCCCGCCGCGCCGGAACTCGTAGCCGATTTCCGCCTCCAGCTCGTACTCGCGCACGCCCGGCCGGCACGCCGCGAGCGCACGCCGGAAACCCTTTTCCGCCAGCCCGCACGCCTCCCGGAGCAGCTCCAACTCCTCGGAATCCTTGAGGATTCTCAGCTCGCCCAGGAGCAGCCCGGGGTCGCGCACGCACTCGGGGGCCACGACGCCGTCGCGATGCTTGCGCCTGGCGGCCGCGAGCCATCCGAGCACCCGCTCGTCGGCGGCGCGGTCGAGACCCATGGGCCAGTGCAGCGTCGAGGCGCCCCAGAGCAGGCCCGGCATCTGCTTGTCCAGCTCGTCCAGCACGAACGCCTGGTCGGCGCCGAAGTCGCGCTGCGCGCCCTCGACGCCCGCGCGCACGCCGTCCCAGACCTCCTTCTCCTTGTCGTGCGGGCGCACGAAGAGCGTGAACGGCTTCGCCGCCGCGGGATGGAGCACGAGCCAAGCGTCGGGTTCGGGAAAACCGGACAGGTAGAGCAAATCGGATTCCTGGCGGAAGACGTGCTCGACGTCGCCGTTGCGCCGCTGCATGCGCGCGGCCGGCAGCACCAGCACGCCGCCGCCCAGGCGCTCCAGGACCCGGGCGCGCCGCGCCGCGTGGATTTCGGGCCGCATGACGATCATCCTCCGGGCGGTCGGCGGGGCAGGGAAGCGCTCCGGCTGTGCAGCGGACGCGATCCGTCGCGCGGCGCCGGCCGCGCTTCACCGCACCAGAACGCGCTCCTGGTACGGTGCGGCCCCGTTCCCGTGACCCCAGAGCTTGGTCTCGTTGTACTCGCTCCGGTCGCCGTACCTGCCGCTGGCGTAGTCCCCGTTCTGCCCGTCGGGGCACAACCCGTAGTTGCCCCGGTATGCGCTGCTGCCCGAGTCGCCCGCGTTGCAGACGGCGTTCGGGAACCAGTTGTCGCCCATGTACTTCCACGTCACGCCGGACGAGTCGCAGTTCGCGCCGGCGATGTCGCAGACCTTGGTGATGGCGATGTGGGCCAGACCGGCCTGGTTCGGGAACAGGTTGGACGAGGTGTCCATGATGTAGGCGTCGTCCGAGTCCGGCACGCCGGCGCTGCCGTACTGCACGATCGCCACCTGCGTGAAGGAAAGCAGGGAGCGCCTGGACCAGCCCATCGAGTACGAGTCGGTGAACCCGACCGCACTCGCGGACCCGCACGCGGAGTAGAAGAAGTCCGCGACCCTCGATCCGCAGGACGGTCCTTCGGTGTTCGTGTTGTTCGCGCGCCGGTTCGCGATGACCGTCCAGCCGCCGCCCGCGGTCGTCATGTCGCAGTAGGCCTGGAACGCGTTGGCCACGACGCCGTCGGGGTCGATCCAGTACGTGCCGTCGGTGGGCGAGCCGTCCAGGTCGCGGATGGTCTTGCAGTTGGCAGCCGGCAGCGACGACGACTCGCCCGAGGCCACGTACGTGAAGCTCCCGGTTCCCTGCTGGTTCCACGTGTTCGCGATCACGATCTGCGCGGCGCCGGCCGTCGTCGACGAGGGCGTGGTCAGCGTGATGGTCGAGGCCGACACGCTGACGCTGCTCGGATCGCGGCCGCCGATCTTCACGGTGCATCCGCTGAAGTTGGCGCCCTGGATGGTCACCGCCGTGCCTCCGCGCGTCGCGCCCGACGTGGGAGTGACGCTCGTGATCGACGGCGGCGGGACGTACGTGAACGCGTTCGCCTTCTGCGCGGTCTGGCTGTCCGGGTTCGTCACCGAGACCGACGCGGTGCCCGATCCCGACGGCGTCGTGCAGGTGAGCGAGTTGCCGTCGGATGCGACGCTCCCGACCGCACACGTGGACGAGCCGACCTTCGCGCTCGCGCCGGCGTGGAAATACTGCCCGGTGACCGTGATGAGCGTTCCTCCGGCGCTCGGTCCCTGCGTCGGCGCGACGCTCGAAACAGCCGGCGGAACGTAGGTGAAACCGTTCACCTTCTGGCCGTTCTGGCTGTCGGGGTTCACCACCACGACCGTCTGGGCGCCCAAGGGGCCCGCCCCGGTGACGCACGCGATCTGCGTCGACGTTGGCATCCCCGTCACCGTGCAGGAAACCCCGCCGACCGTCACGAGCGCCTGTGCCGAGAAGTTCGCCCCGGTGACGGTGACGAGCGTGCCGCCCGCGCTGGAGCCCGTCGAGGGCAGCACGTCCGCGATGGACGGTGCCGGCGCATTGTCGAGCTGCGTCCAGTGCGAGCCGTCGCAGCCCTGGAAATGGCGATTCGTGTAGCGGACCTGGCCCTCCTGGTCCGCCGTGCAGGCCGTCGCTGTGTCGGTCGTCTTCACCGTCGCGCTGGCCGTCACGTTGCTCAGCCCGCTGCCGTCGCCCGTGAAAGAGCCCGCACGCACGGCGCCGGTCACGTCGAGCATGGCGCCCGGCAGCGTCGTCCCGACGCCGACATTCCCACTATAGGATATTCCTCCCGCGGCGTCGGCCCACTGGCTGCTCGTCATGCTCTGCCACGTCGGCGCCGACGATCCTCCGGAGACCAGCACTTGGCCCGCAGTGCCTCCGCCGAGCACGGACACGGGACCGCTGCCGCCGCCAAGCAGGATGCGATTCGCGGCCAGCGACGACGCTCCCGTGCCTCCCCGCGACACGCCCATAGTGCCCAGAGCGATCTTCGACGCGTCGAGATCGGGGATGTCGCCCGCCGCGAGCGTGCGGAACGACGGCGCGCCGGCGCCTCCGGACGGGCCCGCGAACACGGCGTTCGCCGCCGCGGTGGTCGTCCCGAGACCGCCGCTGCTCACCGGAAGCGGCGTGCCCAGGGTCGGCGCCGTGTCGAAGGCGGTGCTTCCCGTGAACACGACCGAACCCGAGAACGTGGAAGGGCCTGCGAACGAGGCCGATGCGGCGAAAGCGGCGCCGGCCGCGAAATTCGCGGGCGAGTCGAAGTCGGCGGATCCGTCGAAAGTCGCCGGGCCGGCGAAGGTCTTGGCCCCCGCGACGGTCTGGTCGCCGCTCAGGTCGAGGTAGCCCGACGAGAGCCCTCCGACGTCGGAGATGCCCAGCGACGCGGGCGCCCAGCGGGAGCCGTCGAAGCGCAGCACCTGCGAGGTCGCCGGAGCGCTCGTCGACACGCGGACTCCCTGGACGCGCGCGACCACCGGGCTGGAAAGCGAGCCCTCCAGGTCTCCTCCGCATTGCGTGGAAGAGCCGTATTTCGCCTCGAATCGGTTCCA
>Ga0172369_10004206_pt1 | contig 18423 bp, 21 predicted proteins | sample LakKiv25m_FD_114539 | JGI IMG/M metagenome (GOLD analysis project Ga0172369, IMG submission 114539) | Freshwater microbial communities from Kabuno Bay, South-Kivu, Congo - kab_022012_11.25m | ecosystem: Environmental > Aquatic > Freshwater > Lake | place: Democratic Republic of the Congo...
CGAAGAAATGAAAGAAAAAATTGATAAAATCCTAAAGGATCATTTTAAGTTGGAATTCCTGAACCGCATTGATGAAATCGTTCTCTTCCGCAGCCTAACTCCCGAAGCCCTGGAAAAAATTGTTGATTTAGAATTATTCAAGGTAGAAAAAAGATTAAATAATAAAAATATCATGGTTAAAGTTAGCCCCAAAGTAAAGAAGTTGCTAGCGGAAAAGGGCTATGATATTACCTATGGCGCTCGGCCGCTTAAAAGAATTATTCAAAACATGATTCTCGATGAATTGGCTCTAGAGATAATTGAAGGTAAAGTAAAAGATGGCGACAAGGTAAAAATAGAATTGGGTAATAAGGAAGAGGTGCAGATAAAAATTGGGAATTAACTAAAATAAAAAATCTGGTTAACATTAACCAGATTTTTTGTTGCCTAAAAAATTAATTAATAACTTTTGCTCTAAAAATGAAATTATACTATAATGAAGAATATGAAAAAAATAATTATCATTACTCTAATAGTACTACTATTCCCTTTAATTTCCCTGGCTCAAGTCGATCCTAACTTTAATCCTCACAACATTCTTAATGATGGGGATATCTTAGATTATAATTCCATGACTCTACCTGATATCCAGAATTTTTTGCAAAGCAAAAGTAGCTATTTGGCTAATTATTTTGCTCCTAACGCCCACGGTACTACCAAAATGGCGGCCGAAATAATTTATGATGCCACCCATAATAATTTTAATTGCGACGGCGTTACCCTGAGTGAAAATCCTACAGAAGCTGAGAAGAAGCAGAAATGTCGAACCATTACAACTGTCAATCCTAAATTTCTTTTAGTGTTATTACAGAAAGAAGCTAGTTTAATTGAAGATTCCAAACCCTCCCAGGCTCGTTTAGACTGGGCCACCGGCTATGGTTGTCCTGATAATTGGGCCTGTAATCCCTATTACAAAGGTTTTGGTAAACAGGTTAATAGCGCAGCTTTACAATTTTTAGCCTACATGAAGGAATCCTATAATTATAAATATCAAATAGGAAAAACCTACACCTTCACCAACCCCTATGGCACCATTTCCAATGAACCAATGGCGGTTACTCCGCAAAATAAAGCGACGGCCGCCCTCTACAATTACACTCCCCATGTCTTTAACGGCAATTACAATGTCTATAAACTATGGAATCGTTATTTTCCTGAAGATTCTGAGAAAAGATTGTTATATCCTGATGGTTCCATTTTAAAAACTGCCGACGATCCAGTGGTATATCTGATTTCCAATGGTCAAAAACGACCCTTTACCAATTGGTCTTCCTTTGTTTCCCGCTTTAAGCCAGAACAAATCATTGTTACTGCTAAAAGTAACCTAGACAATTATCCTCTGGGAGAAAATATTAAATTTGCCAACTATTCTTTAGTACAAACTCCCGATAAAAAAATATATCTTCTGGTGGACAAAGAGAAACGACCCTTTGATAGTTTGACCACCTTTAAAAGCATCGGTTTCAATCCCGAAGAAATTGAACCGGCTAGCGAAACTGATTTAAACAGTTACCAACTTGGCAAAACTATCACCGCCACTTCCTCCTATGTGACCGGCGCTCTCTTGCAGGATACTAAAACTGGCGGAGTCTATTATGTCGAAAACAATACCAAGGCACCTCTGCTGGATAAAATTCTGTTGACCACTAAATTTGAAGATAAAAAAATAATCAAAGTATCATCAACTATTCTCAACAACTACACCACCGTTGATCCTGTTCTTTTGGATGATGGCACTCTGGTGAAAACTGATAATTTCCCAACGGTCTATCTGATTTCTAATGGTCAGAAACGACCCTTTGCCGATGGCAATGTTTTTATTAACCTGGGTTATAATTTCCAAAACATTATTACGGCTTCCTCTAAATTCTTATATAACTACGATCTAGGCGAACCGATTACTCAGTAAATAAAATAAAAAATTACTTTAATCTCCTGAATATTTTTCAGGAGATTTTATTTTGATTAAATACAATTAAGCAATTTTGTCAACTTTTCTAAACAATCTTTTTATATTATACTGAAAATACCTAAAAATATTTAAATTTATGGCTTTAATAAGCACAGTTTTATTACCCCATTCCCCCCTCCTTATCCCGGAAATCAGCCGGGCTAATTATAATTTTCTCCAGAAAACCGTGGCCGCTTATGATGAAGTTAGTCAAAAAATTAAACAATTTGGCCTAGATACCTTAATTATTATCTCTCCCCACGGGCCAGCCCAGGAGGACTCCTTTGTAATTAACGTAGCGCCGGCCATGGAGATTAATTTTCAGGACTTTGGTTTTATTCCTAAAAAAACTATTTTAAAGGGTGATGTTTTGTTAGCTGATAAACTAAAAAGTGCTCTCCACCCCGACATCCCCCTACAATTAATATCGGAAAATATTTTGGATTACGGCAGCGCCATTCCGACCTACCTATTAAAAAATCTGTTGGGAGATTTCAAAATAATTGTTATCTATCCGGCTAAAAATCTAAAACCCGAAGAATATTATAATTTTGGCCTAAAAATGCAGGATGTTATTAGAAATAGCAACAAAAAAATTGCTCTAATCGCTTCCGGAGACCTATCTCACCGTTTAAAAAAGAAATCGCCGGGTGGTTACTCGCCCAAAGGCGCTAAATTTGATAATAAATTAATTGAATATCTTAACGAGCCGACCACGGCCAAAGAAAATATTTTAAAAATGGACCCCAATTTAATCAAAGAAGCGGCCGAATGTGGTCTTAAGCCTATTTTAGTTCTACTTGGCCTATTGGATAACACTATTTGGGATCCAGAAGTTCTAGCTTACCAAACTGATTTCGGCATTGGCTATCTTAGCTTAGACTTTAAAATTAATTATGTTAGACAACAACCTACAATCCTTAGCTGATATCATGAAAGGTAAAAAAACTGTAAAACCACCAGCCTACCCCTGGCAGGATTTAGCTCTTCGAATTATTAAAGAATTGGGCATTCCTAACTTTAAACGATCAGCCGTCTTTAAAGTTTGTAAAGAACACCCCTCTCAGAAAATTGAATTGGCCTTAAATGATACTAAGGAGCTCTGCCAAAGCGGTTCCAAATGGAAATATTTTTTTAAAATAATTGATAGTGAATAATTATGACTCAAATATTAAATATAATAACCCATCCAGACCCCCGTCTAAGAAAAAAATCTATCTCTCTAAAAACAGAAAAAATTAGCTTGCCGAAAATTCAGCAATTATTATTAGATATGGAAAAAACAATGTTAAAAAAAGATGGAGCCGGACTCGCCGCTCCACAAATAGGCCAAAATATTCGTCTAATTGTTATTAATCATGATGGTAAAACCCTATTTTTAATTAATCCGCAAATAACTAAAAAATCCTGGGCTCGAGAAATTGACGAGGAAGGCTGTCTATCTGTCCTCGATGAAAAAGGCCATATTATCTATGGCCCAGTAGAGAGATATAAAAAAATTAATTGTGTCTATTGGGACGAACAGGGCCATAGAAAAAAAATAAGCGCCGAGAAAATCCTGGCGCGCATTATTCAACATGAAATTGATCATCTGGACGGTATCTTGTTTATTGATCGTTTGGTGACTAAAAAGAAAAAATAAATTATTGCTTTATTCGTTGACGAAATTGGTAAATTTTCCAGGCAATCCACATAACTCCCAAAATCAATAGCGTCCAAAATATTTCTTGATAGTATTTAGCTAGCAAAACCTTATTGAGACCAACAAAATAACCTAAAGCCGCTAAAATACTAACCCAAATAAATGACCCCAGAGTGGTATAGAGAATAAAGCTGCCAAAGGGCATGCGGCAGAAACCGGCGGGCAAAGAAATCAACTGACGAATCACCGGGATTAAACGGCCTAAAAAGGTAGCTGAATTGGCACTGGTTAAAAAATATTTTTCCGCCCGTTCCACCTTGGCCGGCGTAATCATTAAAAATTTAGCCCAAGATTTTCCGGCCAAACGATAGATAATCGGTCGACCGAGATATAAAGCTAACACATAATTTATTATCGCTCCCAATAAACTGCCAATGGTGCCGGCAATAATAATCCAAATAAAACTCATTTTCCCCTGGCTAGCTAAAAAAGCCGCTGGAGGAACCACAATTTCCGAGGGCAAGGGGAAAAAAGAACTTTCCACAGTCATCAGGATGCCCACACCCCAATAACCCAAGCCCTGAGTAATGGCTAACAACCAATTAAATAAAATAGTAAACATAACATTAATATATCATCAATTTCTGGTCTATGTCCAACCAAGTTATCCGCACCATCTTTATGGGCACTCCGGAATTCGCCCTGCCCGGCCTAAAAAGTTTAATCGAAGCTCCGGATTTTGATATTGTCGGCGTTTTTGCCCAAACTGACAAACCAGTTGGACGCCAGCAACTTCTAACACCACCGCCAGTTAAAAAACTAGCTCAACAACATAATCTAACAATCTTCCAGCCAGAAAAAATAAGGACCGAAGTGGAAACCATTAAAAATCTTCAGCCGGATTTAATTGTGGTGATTGCCTATGGAAAAATTATTCCTCAGGAAATTTTAGACATTCCGAAATACAATTGCATTAATGTTCATGCTTCCCTCCTACCTAAATATCGAGGAGCCGCTTGTCTAAACGCTCCGATTTTAAATGGGGACAAAGAAACTGGAATTACCATTATGCAAATGGAGGCCGGTCTTGACACCGGACCGATTCTTCGACAAACTAAAACAAATTTGCATGGCCAGGAAACCCTACCCTTGGTTCATGATAAATTGGCAGCTTTGGCAGGAGAAATGCTAGTAACTGCTCTACGAGATTGGATTCAAGGAAAAATCAAACCTCAGCCCCAAGATAATTCCCAGGCTAGTTATATTAAAACTTTAAAAAAAGAAGATGGTAAGATAGATTGGTCTAAGCCAGCTATAGAAATTGAAAGAATGGTGCGCGCCTTTAGCCCTTGGCCAGGTACTTATAGTAGTTACCAAAATAAAATAGTGAAAATTATTGCCGTGGAGAATAAACCTTTAACAGTTAATAATCATAAAACCGGAGAAATATTTTTAATTGATAATAAATTAGCCATTCAGTGTGGACAAGAAGCTTTGGTTATATTAAAATTACAACTTGAAGGCAAGAAAATAATGAACAGCGCAGAATTCCTCCGTGGTAACCAGAATTTTATTAGTCAAATTCTAGAATAATACTGGTCCCTTCGTCTAACGGTTAGGACACATGGTTCTCAGCCATGGAACAGGGGTTCGATTCCCCTAGGGACTACTAAATAAAAAAGCCCAGCGAATGCTGTGGCCTTTTTATTTACTAATTCGCAACTAGGGGAATCGAACAAACGGCGAGCGAGATATGAGGAGGAGCGGAGCGATTCCGAATAATCGAGCGACGATAAGCGCGAGTGAGCGCAGCGCTTAGCGGGTCCGTTCTGGACAACGAGCGATGCGTTAAGCATCGCGAGGCGAAATTCCCCTAGGGACTACTACGCAACAAAAAACCACTAATCAAGAAAAAATTAGTGGTTTCGAAATTTCAGAAGAAAGTACAAATTATAGAAAGCGCCGCTGTTAACGACAATCGCACCAAATATCAAAGACCAATCGATATAATACAGTCCTTTGATGAGTAGAATACTTTGTGCAAAAATAACAGCCAATGGCAAATAAATTGAAACATTTTTAGCGCTCCCATTTTTTCTGATCTTCTTCCCCTGAGTATACTGCCCATAAGCAACCACTATCCAGCAAATCGCTAATAGACAACTCCAAATCAATTGATCTGCCATTTTTTAGCCTCCTTGTTAATGAAACAATATTTTCATAAAATGTTACAATTTTATAAATAATTTGTCAAATTTATAAAATTTCCGCCCATTTCCTGATTTCCCCAATAATCTCATTAAAATTTTGAGAAATTTTAGATTTTAGGACTACAAATTAAAAAGCGAAGTATTCAATACTTCGCTTTTGCATTTCTTCTAAAACCAGAAATTAAATACCTATAATCTTCGTGGCAGCCATTTTAACAGCTTGGGGTAACATCAACCATTCATATTGCAAAACGTGTCTTTGTAATTCGCTGGCAGATTTTTCTAAGTTACCAAATTTCATGAAATCGGTAACTATTTGGTTTGGTATCTCAAAATTGAACTTCAGAAAATAATCACCGGAGTCATACTCATTTGTTACTTCGTGGATGGTCGGCTGAGTATAAAATTTATCAGCAGTTGTCTTTCTCCCGCGATGAATCAGGTCGGCAACATCTAATAATACTTTTTTGTGTGGTTCTAACCCATACATTCCTTTTCCTCCATAATTTACGATGTCGGCAGGATGAATGTTGTAAAAATAAATGTCTGGCAAAGTCTGTATTCTTACAACGCACCCAACTAAAAAGACCATTTGAATCCCCTCATTAATCAAAGAACATTTAAGTTCATGATTAAAGCCATATGCGCCAAGATCTTTACGGCTAATGGTCACATTTTTAATTCCACATTCTTCAGCTTTATCCAAGCAGCCGGCTCCTGTTTTAGTACTGATTAACAGGCATAACTCAATATTAGAGATTTCTTCTTTGTTATATGCGGTCATGATAGAATAAGCATCGGTACCGCTACCAGAGGCAATTAAAGCAGTTTTCACTTTTTTCATTTTTCTGTTTTTTTGGTGAATATATATAATTTTAATGAACGCCAGTTTAACAATATATATTAACAATGAAATTGAAATCGGTCAATGCTTTTTTAAAATTTCCCTCCACTTTCCAAGTTCCCTAACAATTCCCTCAAAATTTTGGTAAATTTCAGACTTTAAGACTACTAACTAAAAAAGCCCAGCGAAAACTGCGGCTTTTTTAGTTAATGATTCGCAATTGGGAACTCCGCCCTTATATTTCGAGATTGATTAATGTTTATGAAAAGTGACGTTATTTTTCTAAAATTAATTCTCCAGTAGCTAGTGCTTCTTCGTGGGAAGCGCAGTACGGCCACGGGCGCTCTAAAGCATCTTCTGAATCAAAAATAAAGATAAAGCAATCCCCGGGAGGGGCTTTGCCATAGTTGTTTGTTAAAACATGATCAAAATATTTCCACATGATCCGCGAATAGATAGACCAGGGTTTTGTTGATGTTTCAATTCTATGATGCAACACCTGAAGTTCTGCTTTTTTCCCATTACATAAATCCCCGGATTGAAATTCACGGAGACCCGTTTCAGTTGGTATACGAAGTATATTTTTTTGTTCATCCGAAAATTCAAGGGTGCCGCCAGCTGCGTCAAAAAAAGAGGTTAGTAAAATGTCATCAACGCTTGAAGGTACGCCATCAGCAATAATATTTCCTGGTTCGCTCCGCATAAACAAACCATTTCTTTTTACTTTCAATGATTCGGGGTCAACTTTTAAAAAGACTTCTTCGCCACAAGCAAATATCCGATAATCGGTTCTTGATAAAATTTGTCTTTCTGTTAAAGTTTGATTTCTATTTTTTAACAACAAAAAAACAAATATTAGTATAAATAATATTATGAGGATGCCTATAATTCTCAATTTACGAATATTTTTTATTGTAAACTTCATAATTAATTTATTACTTCAAGTACGCCTACGCTTAAAAAATCTCCTTTGCGCGTTTTGATTAATTTATCATATATTTCGTTCCATTTCTCAACTTCGGTGATTGTGATGCAGCCAAGTGAAACTCTACCTGTGTGCAGATATTTTTCGCCTTCGTGCCCAATCCTAAACCAAGTTTTCGCTCTAGATGACCTGTCCAAATAATCCCGACCTCCCGTGTGGGGATAATCAGGCAATTCAATATCATACCAACCTTTCTTCCAAAGCGTCTCTGTGTGATCAGTCGCTTGATATTTTTTATTGCCTATAATCAGTTTCTTTTGAGAAATGGAATACTGAAGATGAATTAAAGGCTCGTGTTTTACATCGTTTAATAGTCGTGAGTTATTATTGTTTTCATTATCTAAACTAACGGAAGCTTTTTGATCTTTATACAGACCTTCTAGAATTGTAAAATATTCGCGCCCTCTTTCAATATATTCTGATTGCACTTTTAAAAAAGCGGGAAGATAAATTATATTGCCGTCTGCTATCTTAATCTTGAGCCAGCCGTTATCAATGTCTGGTATATATTTTATTGCTTCTATAACCAATGCTTCAATGGTCACTTCAAATTTAGCAATTGACTTGCCCCAATTTTTCCAAAAACGTTTTTCACGAAGCTCAATTGTGTAGACAAATTTTTGCGATTTAGAATTTGTCGTATCAACTTTAATTACCTTCTCAATATTATTTGCATCGTTAAATAAAGCATCCCTCTCAGTAATGGTGATTTTTGTCTTGGTTGTAAAAGATCCTTGATCCGTCGGGAAATTTCCTATTTCTTCCACGAGTTCAATCGTGTTGCCAACTTTAATTCTTTTATCAATTTGTAAATTTTTGTCGAGTATTTCAATATTCACACGAATATTATTACCGATTGATTTGCCTGTATAGTTTATTTTTATTAGTTTGAATTGAATTTTTCTAAGCATAGAGATTTTTATCTTTTAAATTTTTAATATGTTTTGCCCATTTAATGCCGATTGCAACTCCTTAACTTTTATTAATAAAGCCTTGGCATCTACGTAGGCCTGTTTCAATTCTGTCTCCGAAATTCCCACGAAATCTCCATATTCAATTCTGTTTCTTTTTTTACGCATTTGTTGAAATCTTTGAAATTCATTACCAAGTTGACCCTTAAGCAAAATGGCGGCGACATTAATTACAATATAATGATGCCCCTCACCGCTTGTTTTTGCTCTGTAGCCGTTAATTAACAATACGGCCTCACAGCCCAATCGTATAGAGCCGTAAATATTATTATAAACAATATCTTCATCGCCTGCGCCCAGGCCAGATAAATTTTTACTTGCAAAGCTATATAATCTGTCAGCCTTCTCAATTTTTATTTCAACCCCCTTTAAGTTTAAAGGGAAGGGCTCAATTGAATTGTTATTTAGTAATGTTTGAAGTTCCTGTAAAATCATATGGATTTCCTTTTAATTTAATAATCGGTGATAAAAAAATATTAGATATAAAACCATCTTTCTCCTTGATTTTTTTAACAATTTCTTGATTACTGTAAATGTGATAGTTTATTTCTCGAGCAATTTTTCCTTCTAGAGAACTTAGCATGGTAATAAAAGCATCTTGATTTATGTCTCCAATTAACATTAAATCAATATCACTATTACTATTTTCTGTTCCCTTGGCTATTGATCCAAAGACAAAAGCGCACTCAACATTATCAAGTTTATCAACTAATTCTTTTAATTCGTTTTCTAAGCCGATTGTTTTTGAAACAATACTCTTTATTTCTTCATAGAGCGGGTGCTCTTTGTTTAATCTAAAAAAACGCATATTTCCACGACGCTCATCTAATAATATCTTGTCTTTTACAAGATTATCCAAATATTTTTGACAATAACTTGGCTCTTTATTCAGTTTTTTAGCAATTTCTCTAAAATAATATTCTTTTTCTTGGTCTTTAAAAAAAAGATTAAGAATCTCCCCGCCCCCATTTTTTAGAAAATTTAGCATATAGATATTTAATAATTTTTATTTTAACCGGTCTCATTTATATTATACACGTTTTATGTACAATTGTACATAGTTTATATACAATGTTTAATATTAGCCAATTATTACATGTTTAGAGAGATAAAATCTCATTAATCCAAATAAACTTCCGCCCACTTCTCAATTTCCCCAATAATCCCATCAAAATTTTGAGAAATATCAGACTTTAAGACTGCGTTCAAAAAACATCCTATACTAGGATGTTTTTTGTTAAATCTTTTTTAGATAAATAGAGATCAAAATAGAATTCAGTTTTGCAACGATACTGTTTATCCTTCTTCCCTTCTACCACTAAGGACAACTTTTTATTTTGATATTTCTTTAGTATTTTCTGCTGGTATTTTTCTCCTAATTCAAGTGATAATTTTCTGAGAAGCTCGGAACGTTTTTTTATCTCCAAAGATGAAACTTTATCAGTTAGATAAAAGGCTCTAGTTTTTTGGTGGGCCGAAAAAGAAAAGACATGAATCTTGCTGAATTGTATTTTTTTAGCGAATTTATAAGTAGCTTGAAAATCAATTTCGGTTTCTCCGGGAAAACCAACAATAATATCAGTGGTAATGGCTATATTGGGTAGGGCCCTTCGGAGTTCTTTAACTTTTTTAGTAAAATAATCAGTCGAGTAGGGACGGTTCATTAACTTCAGAATCTTATTTGATCCAGATTGCAGAGAAATATGCAGATGGGAACAAATTTTCTGATTTTGTTTCATTAATTTGATTAATTGGGGTGTTATTTCATTAACTTCAATGGAACTTAGTCTGAGGCGACCTAAATTCTCTATTTTTAATATTTCTTTTAACAAGCTAACTAAATTAATTCTATTCTTTTTCAAGTCTTGACCATAGCGACCCAGATGAATGCCACTTAAAATAATTTCTCGATAGTCATTTTTGGTTGCCAAAGTTATTTCCTGAATTATTTCTTGAGGCGAACGACTTTTTAAACGACCCCGGGCAAAGGGAATGAGACAATAGGAACAAAATTGATTACAACCGTCGCCCACTTTGATAAAATAACGGGAACGGTCAGTGGTGGCCAGTAATCCAGACTCCATAATTTTTTCTGGTTTTAACTGGAGAGAATATAGTTCTAATATCTTTTTAATTAATTGTTTATTTCCCCCCACTCCCCAGAATAAAACTTTCTGACCAGTCACACTCTTTTTGGCTTGCTGATCAGTTTCCGGCCAACAACCCATAATAACCAATTGACTTTGGGGAAATTTTTGCTGCAATTGACGAATTAAACGCTGATCTTTAGTGATGGCATTTTGAGTAACAGCACAGGTGTTGACGATAACTAATTGGGGTTGAGAAGATATTGCAAAACCCTGCTGTTCCAGTTGATGGCGCAGGACAGCCCCGTCATATTGATTGACTTTGCAACCGAGAGAATAGATTTGAAATCCAATTTTAGACATAATAAATATTATTAGTATAAATTTAAAACCAACCCTTGTCAAAAACAAAATCTTTTGTTATTATCAATTTTGTAATAAATTGGCTGTTAAAAGCCCTTTTATTTATCTGCGCTCATAGCTCAGCTGGTAGAGCAGCTCCCTTTTAAGGAGAAGGTCGTAGGTTCGAATCCTACTGGGCGTACATTATTTATTCTATTCGCCATCTTAGCTCAGCTGGTAGAGCAGCTGTCTTGTAAACAGCAGGTCGTCGGTTCGAGCCCGACAGATGGCTCTCGATATGAAAAACCGCCTCTAGGGGGCGGTTTTGTGTTATTGATCACGATCTGCAATGCAAACTCGTGTATACTCGCACTTTCCACAAGGTCCTTTATCACAAGGCTTTTCCCCGTGGGCGAATCCGATTATGTAACCGGGTTTGAAAGAAATAACAGGATTAGTGGTAATACCCAATCTGGTTTTAATATTATAGTGCAATAGCTCCTCCAGTACTGTGTATTTTTTCTTCAAAAAACCGATTTCATTACATATGACCAGATACTTTTGGGTATACCCGTTAGTATCTTGTTCAATTTCCCGATCAAATTCCTTGTCACTCAACTCAAATTCAGTCTGTTGAAGAATAGAAAAAATGAGCTTTTCGCCGAAGTTCATCGGTTTTTCAGAGTAAACCTTCTCTGGGATATTGCTTGACTCGGGTTCAGTAACCTGAGCGTTGGCTATTTCAGCCAAAATTGGAACATTCCACATTAACTGAATGCAACGAAAAAAATGAATGATTTTTTGGAGTTTTTTCATGGCTTATTTTGTTTAGATATTTTGTTAACATACGATTCTTTCATTGATTTAATAATCCTAATTAAAAACCATACTTTTGTCAATATCTTGATAACCAGTTAATAATCAGTTGATAATTCGCCTTGAAAAATAGAATAGGATAGGCTAAGATAATAAAACCTAAGCTTCTCGTGCTTAATAAACCCCATTTATATGGTCGAAGACCAAAACTTAGTTGCCAAAATTCCTCCTCACAGTTTAGAGGCCGAAGAATCCCTGCTCGGCTCTCTTTTGATTGATAAAGACGCCATTATTAGGGTGGCGGATAATATCATGCCCCAGGATTTTTATAAGGACAGTCATAAAATTATTTATGAAACCATTAAGGAGCTTTATAACAATCAGGAGTCCATTGATATCATTACTTTGTCTAACCGTCTGGAAGAAAAAAAACAAATGTCAGCCATTGGTGGTCGTACCTATTTAGCTCACCTTTCCAACGTGGTCGCCACTTCCGGCAACGTGGTTCACTACGCTAACATCATTCAACGTAAAGCCACTCTACGACGGCTTCAGCAGGCGGCCGCTGAAATTTCCGGTATGAGTTTTAATGAAGAAAGAGATATTGATGAAATTCTAGATGAAACCGAAAAAAAAGTTTTTGGTGTCTCCCGCAAATATTTGAAAAATGCTTTCCTGCCCATTGATAATTTATTAACTGCTGCCTTTGATCGCATTGATGAATTACATAAATATAGCGGCAAATTGCGGGGTCTACCGACTGGTTTTGCTGATTTAGATAATTTATTAGCTGGCTTACAAAAATCCGATTTAATTATTTTAGCTGCCCGTCCCAGTGTTGGCAAAACCGCTCTGGCTTTGGATATCGCTCGCCAGGCCGCTATTAAAAGTAAAGAAGGGGTGGCCATCTTTTCTCTAGAAATGAGCAAGGAGCAATTAGTTGATCGTATGCTTTGTTCCCAGGCCGGGGTTAGTTTGTGGAAAATGCGTACCGGGAATCTATCGGATAAAGAAGAAGATAATGATTTTGCTCGCATTGGCGAAGCCATGGGTAAGTTAGCTGAGGCACCAATCTATATTGATGATTCCGGAACTCTGTCAATCATGGAAATTCGCGCTAAAGCTCGTCGTTTGCAAATGGAAAAAGGATTAGGTTTAATTATGATTGACTATTTACAATTAATGGAGGGCCGCGGTAAATATGGTGACAACCGAGTTCAGGAAATTGCGGAAATTAGTCGCGGCTTGAAATCAATTGCCCGAGAATTAAATGTACCAATTTTAGCTTTAGCCCAATTATCTCGTGCCGTGGAACAAACCCACCCGGCCATCCCTAAACTATCCCATCTCCGTGATTCCGGTTCCATTGAACAGGATGCCGATGTGGTCATGTTTATCTATCGTAAGGCTGCCGATCGCGGCTATAACCCCAATGACCTACCAATGGATGAAAGATATAAAGCGGAAATTCATCTAGCCAAACATCGTAATGGTCCAACCGGCCGAGTTGATTTATTCTTTGATGAAAATACTGTCAGCTTTAGGAGTATTACTAAAAAATTAAGCGAACCAACCACTCCGGTGGAATTTTAATAATTAATTTTATTCTATTATGTTCAGTAAACTAAAACAATTTCGCGATCTGCGCAGCCAAGCTAAAACCATGCAAGATGCTTTAGCCCAGGAAACTATTAGTGAAGAAAAAAACGGAGTAAAAGTTGTTTTGAATGGCAACATGGAAGTAGTTAATCTAACTCTTAATGAATCTCTATCAAAATCTTCTCAGGAAGAAACGGTTAAAAATTGTTTTAATGAAGCGGTTAAGCGCGCCCAAAGAATGATGGCTAAAAAACTTCAGGACATGGGCGGCATACCGGGATTAAACTAAATGCGTTATCCCCAAGCCATTCAAAATCTAATTGATAAACTAGCTGAATTCCCCAGCGTTGGTCCCAAAACGGCCGAACGCTATGTTTTTTATTTACTGAAACAATCCAAAGAAAAATTAAAGGATTTAGCGCAGGTTATCAGTGATCTCAGGGACAAAACCACGGTCTGCGAAACCTGCTGGTCCATTGCCGACAAAAATCCCTGTTCCATTTGTAGCGATACCAATCGTCAGAAACCACTACTTTGTATAGTGGAAAATACTCAGGATTTGTTGGCCGTCGAAGCTACCAGACAATATGATGGCCAATATTTTGTTTTGGGCGGTCTAATTAATACTATCAATGATATTAAGCCAGAGAATTTAAATATCGAAAAATTAATTAAAAGAATAAAGGAAAACAGTATAAAAGAAATAATTCTGGCTTTGAATTTTACTCTAGAAGGAGAGACCACCGCTTTATATCTAAATAAAATACTGAAAGATCATATTAAAATAACGCGGCTGGCTAGGGGCCTGCCGGCTGGCTCTGATCTAGAATATGCTGACGAAACGACTTTAGCCAGTGCTTTAAAATATCGTAGTGAAATCAAATAATTAAATAAATAAAAACAAAAGGAGGGGATATCATGGTTGCCCTAAGTATTACATTATTTATTGTGGCCGCCATTGCTATTTCTTTGATGGTTTTGGGAGTTTTATTTATAATTGGTTACTTTAATAATCGAGCAGAAAGAGCGGCGGAAAAATTACGGAAGGCTTTGATTGCCATCTTTAAATTTATTTGGGGAATTATTCGAATGCCCTTCCAAACCGCCAAATATCTGAACAATCTCAACGGAAAAAAAAGAAAAAAATTAATATCTATTTTTTCCCAAAGACCAATTAGAGTGATAAAATTCTTGAACCATAAAAATGGCCACTAAAAAATCCATCTCCTCGGGAGAAGAGATGGATTTTTATTTTGACTAAACTAGAGTTAAACAATTTTAGCGATTTTCAGAGAAGTAAAATGCTGACGATGGCCAATGGTTCTTTTGTAGCGAGTTTTATTTTTATATTTTACTACAGTAACCTTTTTGTCCTTACCACTAGCTAGAACTTCGGCTTCAACTTTGTCACCCAAAGACGGTTGACCTAATTCTAAATTATCGCCCTCAGCGATAAGAAGAGTTTCTAATTTTACCTTCTTGCCTGGTTCAGCAACTAATTTTTCCACCTTAATGGTTTCACCCTCCTTCACCTTATACTGCTTACCGCCGGTCTTAATGACTGCAATTTTTGCCATAAATTTAAAAAATTAACAACTTTTATTTAACATTCCTCAATAATAGCAAATATTTGAAAAATGTCAATAAATAGGTTATAGTTACTTTAGAAAATAAACTATACAAATATGCCAAAATTCATTATTACCGGCGGTCAAAAATTACATGGGGAAATTACTGTAAAAGGAGCCAAAAATAACGCCCAAGTCATGATCCCGGTTGCCCTTTTGTCGACTGAAAAAATAACCATAGACAATCTGCCTCGCATTGATGGAGTTGATAAGTCTCTAGAACTCCTGGGTGATTTGGGGGCTATAATCGAAGATCGAGGAGACTCGGTGGTTATTGATACTTCGTCGGTTAAAAAAACCGAATTAGATCGTCAAATTGCTGATAAATTCCGGACTTCCATTATGTTCGTCGGTCCTCTATTGGCTCGCCTGGGGGAAGCAAAATTTCCTCATCCCGGCGGTTGTGTTATCGGCGCAGCCGGTCGACCCATTGATTTATTTTTGGAAGGTTTCAAAGCGCTGGGTGCCCAGGTGGAAATAAAGGAAAAGTATTACCATCTTAAAGCCAAAAAATTACAGGGTTGCGAAATTTTCTTTACTAATGTGTCTGTTACTACCACCCAAAGTATGATAATGACCGCTTGTTTGGCTGAGGGACGAACTATTTTGCGCAACTGCGCCATGGAACCAGAGGTGGAAGCTCTGGCTGATTATCTTAACCAACAGGGTACCAAAATTAGTGGCGCCGGTACATCCACCATTATTATTGAGGGGGTGGAAAAAATAAATGCTGGCAGCTGTTATATTATTCCCGATCGCATCGAAGCTGGTTCCTTTGCTCTAATGGCGGCCGCCACCAATTCGGAAATAAAAATAATTAATTGCCATCCCGAACATCTCTCTAGCCTATTGGCAGTTTTTGATAAAATCAAGGTTAACTATGAAAAAGGAGCGAATTGGCTGTTGATTAAAAAATCTGATCATATCCACGCCTATGATATTAAAACCCATGAGTATCCCGGCTTCCCCACCGACCTTCAGTCTCCCTATGTGGTATTAATGACTCAAGCCCAGGGGACCTCCCTAATACAGGAAACTATCTACGACCGACGATTGATTTGGGCTGATATGTTATCCCAAATGGGGGCTAATATTATTATGTGTGATCCTCACCGAATAGTAGTCAGCGGGCCCACTAAGCTTCAGGGGAAAAAATTAATAAGTCCGGATATTCGAGCTGGCATTGCCCTAGTAACCGCTGGGCTGATAGCTGAAGGAAAAACGGAAATTGATAATATTTATCAAATTGACCGAGGCTATGAGCAACTGGATGTTAGGTTAAGAAATTTGGGGGCGATCATTGAACGAGTTGATTAATTATTACTTATGTCTAAAAAGATCCGTGACTATCTATTGGCTATTTTCGTAATCCTCTTTTTAGTTTTGACTGTTTTTATCTCCCTCTACGCCTCGGGCTATAGATTCAACCTTAATTGGCCGATACGTTTCGATAAAATACTACAAAAAACTGGCGCCCTAGCCCTTGATACCGTTCCCAGCGGAGCGGTTATTTATTTAGACGAAAAGCTGGAAAAGGATTCTTCCTGGCGCCCCTGGAAGAAAACCTATCGAACTACTCCAACAAAAATAAAGAATCTTTTGCCCGGAGAATATAGTTTACGACTAGAAAGAAGCGACTATTGGCCCTTTGAAAAAAAGATACAAATTAATTCTGGACAAACAACCTTTGTGGAAAGTGTTAATCTGTTCAAAACTGATTTACCCCTACTAATCGTCAATAGCACGTCTTCTCAGATTAGCCTTAGTTCGGCAAAAAAATATCTGTACCTAGAAGGTGATAAAAAAATCATTAATCTCAAAAACCACCAAGAAAAATCATTAAATATTTCTCAAAATGATCAGGGACAATGGCTATTGGGAAGTGAAAAACTGCTGGTCGCCGGAACTATTTTTGATCCGGAAAAAAATAATGATGTGGATTACCAAAAAATTATTGGGCCGGAGGCCGATCTCTGGTACCTGGAAGAATCCAGTGATCGTCTATACTATCGTTATAAAAATTCCTTGAATCGTTTAGAATCTGACGGGAAAACTAACCTAACCATCATTAAGGAAGAAAATTGCCTAACCTACGAACCACGGGGTGATCATTTATTTTTTGTGACTAAAAATCAGGAAGGAATAACCCTAAAAGATTATTCTTTAAAAAATAATGCCCTGGAAGCTGAGTTTAAGCTACCAAACGTAGGCGACTATCATTTTATATATGATAATCGCAAATTTCTCAGTCTCTATGATCAACAAAATAAAACTTTATACCTACTGGATCCCGCTTCCCTGAAAGATAGTGACGAAGTTATTAAAAATGTAACCAGTTGGCAGTGGTTAAATGACGAACAATTATTATATAGCAATAGTTGGGAAATATATCTTTTTGACCTTAGACAAAATCAAGCCACGCTAATAACCCGAGTCAGTGAGGAAATAACCAATATTCTCTGGCATAGCAGCAATGATTATTTAATTTTTTCCACGGACACCAGTCTGAACGCAGCTGACTTTAAAAATGGCGCCATCACTACCATCTTTAAAACAGAAAAAATCGCCTCACCCCTAATGGATGAAAAGAATAGTGCCATCTATTTTTATGCCAAGATCGGGCAGCAAGCGGGGGTTTATAAGTTATCATTACAATAATAATTAATTGACAATTTTTTATAGTAAATATAATATTATTTATTAGTTCAATCACCTTTTGATCATTAACAATTAAATCTAAATAGTCATGGATATTTATCAATTTAAGAAAGCCATATGCTTTCAGGAACCACTTTTATGTATTCAGGGGGATATTTTTGATACACCAGCCGATCATATCGCCTTTGCAGTTCATTATCCCAACAAGAATGGACATTACAATAATTCTGGTGGTTTTGCGGGAGATGTTTGCCAACAAGCTTGGCCAGAATTAAAATCTATTCAATTTGCCAAAGGTGAAACTCGCTCTCATCGTTATGGTGGAAAAACTTTTCATGCCATGGCTGTTCATTCTAATGAACCGAATGGTTGGAAGGATGCCCCGGAATTAATCGAATTATGTTTAAATAAGCTACCAGTTAATAGCATTGAAGTGATTGCTACAGTGTTAATGGGGGGCGGAAAATCTGGGGCTAAATGGAACGCCAGCATTCAAAATGTAATTGGTATGTCCCGTTCTTATAAAACAAAAGAGGCTAGAAAAAGCCTCTTTTATAGAGTCGAAAAATTTTAATGTCAATAAATCCTTATTTAATACCGGCTGGCGTAGCTGTTTGCATCTGGTTGCCAGTAATGGTATTAACTGTGGCG
>Ga0172369_10004207_pt1 | contig 18421 bp, 18 predicted proteins | sample LakKiv25m_FD_114539 | JGI IMG/M metagenome (GOLD analysis project Ga0172369, IMG submission 114539) | Freshwater microbial communities from Kabuno Bay, South-Kivu, Congo - kab_022012_11.25m | ecosystem: Environmental > Aquatic > Freshwater > Lake | place: Democratic Republic of the Congo...
ATGAGTTGCTTTAACAATGTCCAGAGCATTGAAAGGATTGTTTATGCAGTGCTGAATCATTTAAATGAACAATGGGGAAAGAAGCCCTTGAAGGAATTTACACAAAATGATTGACACTACCGATTTTTGAGGCAGGTTTAGTTTTTATGGGGAATAAAGGTAATATATAAATAATGCTCATGAATAGCCGGCGGAACGGCAAACTGACTGACAATATGGAGCGGGCATCACGGCTTCGCGAGGTGTTTGAGTCCCTTTGCGAGAGGAATAAGGATATCCCTGTAATTGTTGAGGGAAAACGGGATGCGCTTGCGCTGAGGGAACTCGGGCTTCAGGGAGAGATAATCACACTCCATAGCGGGCAGAGCATATACGATTTTTGCGAAGATATATCGGATAGGTTTAACCGCGTGATAATACTCCTCGACTGGGATGAAAAGGGAGAACGTTTAAATACAACCTTATGCATGCATCTGAACGGGCTTTGGGAAGAATTCTCGGCATTCAGAGAGCTGCTGAAGATACTGTGCCAGAAAGAGATTAAAGACATAGAGAGCATTCCAAAGCTTATCGGGAGGCTCGAGGCAAATGAAACAGATTGGCAGCAGGGGTGAAGACCTCGCGTCTGAATTCCTCAAAGACGCGGGCTACAGAATAATCGCAAGAAATTATAAAACCCCTATCGGGGAACTCGACATCATCGCAAAAGACGGAGAGACGCTCGTATTTGTCGAGGTCAAGGCCCGCTCAAGCAATGCCTTTGGTTATCCGTTTGAGGCGGTAGACTCGCGAAAAAGGCATAAGCTGAAAAACCTTGCCCTGCTATACTTGAAAAATCAGAAGAAAAACTGCGCAGTAAGATTTGATGTCATCAGCATTACCCTGAACGGCACAAAAAAAGAGATAGAACATATCAAGGATGCATTCGAGGTGTGAGAATGGAGCTTTCAAACCATATAAGATATTACCATTACGTTTCGGGCGTGCTTTCAAAGCAGAAATCCGATCCCCTTTGCGGCGACTGCAAGGCATTCGCAAATACCGTCAGGGCAGTTCGGGAAAGTATCGATGCCTTTGAACGCGGATATTCGGCCGAATTATCCGAGGAATCAACACTCCGTCTATCCGAAATTAAAAAATTACTTTCCGAATTTAACCTGCCTGCTGACGCCATTGGACAGAAAAAAGCGGGGAACTGTAAAATGCCTGAAGGCGTATGTTTCGTAAAGGTATCAAAGTCAATTATTGAAAAAATTTCATAGTGATTTCACTGCCATTTGCTTCCCACTCTTGTAAACAGGGCTATTTTTATAATATTATATCAGGATGCCGAAGTGGTGGAACCTGGTAGACACGCACGTTTGAGGGGCGTGTGGGGTAACCCGTGCGGGTTCAAATCCCGCCTTCGGCACCATTAATTCCTGCCTTTACAAAATCAAAATTTCAGCTAAACTTAAATTAAACTACTTCAGGAGGTGCACCTATGTGCGAACCGTGCTGCGGATTGAGGGTCGGTCAGACCGTCCCGGATTTCAAACTTGAGACATTTGAGCCTACAGAGAATTTCTTTGGAGAAAGAAGCCTTGAGACATTAAAAAAAGAGGGCAAGTGGACGATACTTTTTTTCTATCCCGCTGATTTCACGTTTGTCTGAGCTACGGAATTTGCTGACCTGGCAGGTCAGTACGAAAACCTTAAAAAAGAAAACGCAGAGATAATAACGGTAAGCACGGACACAAAATTCGTCCACCTCGCTTGGCAGAGGGAAGAAAAGATGCTTGAAAAGGTAAAATTCCCCATGGGAGCAGACCGCACTGCAAAGCTCTCAAAGATGTTCGGAGTTTATGACGAGGAAACAGGCCATGCCCTGAGAGGCACATTTATCATAAACCCCGAAGGAAAGCTCCTTGCGTCCGAAGTCAATTTCTATAATGTGGGAAGAAACTCCAATGAGCTCCTACGCAAGCTTCAGGCAAATAAGTATCTTGCTGCGCATACGGAAGAGGCATGCCCGGCAAAATGGACAGAGGGGGCAAAAACGCTCAAGCCATCCGAAAAAATGGTCGGAAGGGTGGCAGAGGCATTGAAATAAGTTGCGATGTAACAATGCCTGAATTAAGGGTAGGATGCAGCGGTTTTAATTACAGTGGCTGGAGAGAAAATTTTTATCCTCCAGCCCTGCCGCAGAAAAAATGGTTTGAGTATTACTGCACGGTATTCAATTCGGTTGAACTCAACGTAACTTTTTACAGGCTTCCGCTTGCACGCACATTCAAAAAATGGCATGACGAAACACCGGAGGGCTTTGTATTTTCATTAAAAGGAAGCCGGTTTATCACACACATAAAAAGGCTTATTGAGCCGGCTGAGCCGTTGAAATTATTCTTTAAAAAAGCAATGAATCTGAAAAGTAAACTTGAGGTCATGCTCTGGCAATTTCCGCCGAGTTTCAAGGTAAATCTTCCGCGACTGAAAAAATTTCTAAAATTATTAAAGAAATACCCTGTAAGGCATACCCTTGAGTTCAGGAATGAAAGTCGGATAACGGATGACATTGTTAACATGTGCGCTGAAAACAACATAAGCCTCTGCATGGCTGACTGGCCCGAATTCATTGACAGGCTTCCGGTTACATCTGATTTTGTTTACATAAGAAGGCATGGAAAGGGCGGGAATTATGCTACATCTTATTCAAAGACAGAACTCCGAAGGGATGCAAAGAGGATTAAAAATTACCTGAAAGATAAGAAGGATGTTTATATCTATTTCAATAACGATACCTTCGGCTACGCGCCTAAAAACGCATTGGAGTTGATAAGGCTTCTTAAATAGCCTTCATCTTCGCGTCAAGAACCATTGCGCCTTGGGGGTAAAGCGCGACAGGGTTAAGGTCAATCTCTTCAATGCTGCCTGATGCCATTATCTCCGAGACTGTGAGGATTGTTTTTATGAGCGCGTCTTTATCTACAGCAGGCTTTCCGCGAAAGCCTTCAAGAAGGCTATACCCCTTTACTTGCTGAATCAGCCAGAGAGCGTCTTTTTCTTTCAATGGCGCAAGCGCAAATGCTATATCTTTGAACAATTCAACAAATACCCCGCCGAGGCCGAACATAATAACAGGCCCGAACTGTTTATCGGTCACGCCTCCGATAATAACTTCAATCCCTTCCTGGGCAGTCTCCTCCACAAGCACGCCTTCCGCATGCTCAATCTCAAGCAATTCTGAAACCGCTTTTGTTAACTCGTCATAATCCTTTATCCCTAACCTGACGCCATGCACATCGCTCTTTGACGTTATTTTTTTTGATGAGACCTTTGCAACCAAGGGATAATTAAAAGTTAAAAGTTGAGAGTTAAAAATTGAAAGTGAAGATTCTCTCGGAATAAAAGCGCCCCTTGGAACGGGAAGCCCAACATTTTTTAAGAATGCCTTCACTTCATGCTCAAGGAATACCTTTTCCCCTTTATTTTTCTCTAAAAAGACGGCTGTATTTTTTATAACGTAACTATCGCCTGCTGTCATGGATAAAGTTTACCACAAAATGGCTTCGCTTTTTAGCGAGGCGTTATGGTAAAATTTGAGCGGGTTACGGCTTTATAAAAAACTCAAGCGCGGGAGGAATTATGAAAATTTTAGCAATCTTGATTTCGTACATTTTGTGCGCGGTGATGCCTGCCTTTGCAGGGGAACTTTCAGGCTTTGATATCATGAAGGAGCAGAAAAAAAGGCATGAGGCCTCGCAGGAATATGAAAATATAAAAATGGTTCTTATTGACAGCTCAAATAATAAAGAGACCCGCGAATTAAAACGCTACGCGAAAAAAGACAAGACCGGCCTTTTTAAGTACCTTGCCCGCTTCGAAGCTCCGGCTGACATCAGGGGCACAGCTTTGCTTACCTGGGAGCAAAAAGACAGGGAAGACGACCAGTGGCTTTACATGCCCGCGTACGGACAGAAACTTAAAAGGATTGCAGGGGGAAATAAAAAAGGATATTTTATGGGCACTGATTTTTCCTATGAAGACCTCAGGCCCGAAAAACTTGAGACACATACATATACTGTTTTAAAGAAAGAAAAATACGACAATCAGGACTGCTACGTCATTGAATCCCTACCCTCAACCGACGACGAAAAAAAGACAACAGGTTACGCGAAGAGGATTTTGTGGATTACCACAGATACCTTTGTCACTCTAAAGGTTGATTTTTACGACCACAGCATGAAACTCCTAAAGACACAGACCGCGCATGGCATGAAGGCCGTAAAAGGAAAAATGATGCGCGCGGATAAGGTACTGATGAAACACCATCAGAATAAACATCAGACCCTTATGGGACTGGTGGAACGTAAATACGACAATATAGACGACTCGATATTTACGGAACGCTCAGTAACAAGCTTTAAATAGACGAATAACATGGAAAAGCTTGTAAAGTTTTCATACGAGAAACCCTGGATTATTATCCTGATTACGGCCTTACTGACTATTGCCCTTGCCATACCCGCGTTTCAACTGAAGATTGATGTATCGAGCGACAGGTTCATGGCAAGAGACACGCCTGAAAAAAAGAAATACGAAGAAACAAAAAAGGTCTTCGGCTCGGATGTCCTTTCCTTTGTTTACATAAGGGATAACAACCTTTTCACGGAAAAGAAATTGAGCCGCCTGCGCCTTATGTTTGACAGCCTTGCCAACCTTAAAGGCGTGGAAAAGGCTGAAAGCCTGTTTACGATAAATAATATTAAGGGCCTGCAGGGCATGATTGATACCGCCCCCTTGCTTGATATAATCCCTTCAGACCCGAAAGAGCTTCTCTCAAAACAAAGGGATGCCATAGAAAACCCCGTAATCCATCGGAATTTCATCTCGCCTGACGGCAAATCGACAGTCATCTCGCTATATCTCAGCAGGGATAAAAAAGACGAAAAGTTTGACAGCAGGATAAAGCAGGACATAGAAAAAGTTACGAATGAATATAAAGGCGATTTTCAGGAGATATTTCAGACCGGAGCTCCTTATGTAAACACCTCGATGTCCGAGTACATTGTTGACGACCAGATCGTGCTCGTACCGATAGCAGTCTTCGTGTTGCTTCTTACCATCATGCTGACTTTGGGCAACTATCATGGAGCGATAATCCCTCTTATCAACGCCGCGATAAGCGTCTTGTGGACCTTTGGATTTATGAGTTTATTGGGAATACCGATAAATCCTCTGACCGCAATTGTTCCTGCCATTATGATCGTCATAGGCTCGACAGAAGATACACACATGGTTGCCGAATTCCTTGAGGCCACTGCAAAGGGCGAGTCTCCGAAAGAGGCTGTGCTTATCGGAATCGGCAGAAAATTAGGCATAGCATTCTTTCTAACCGCGCTTACAACTGTAATCGGCTTCGGCACAATTGCGTTCACAGACGTGGTTATCTTGCAGGACTTCGGCATAGCCTCTGCCATAGGATTTTTCCTGAACTTCTTCATATCATTAACCCTGACTACGGTATATCTTAGGTTTTTCGGCAAGTCTATCATTAAACGGGGATTTCACGCTGAGACAAAGGGCAGTAAACTTCTTGAAGCAATTGTGCACAAGGTTATCTATTGGGGCTATCAGTATCGGAAAAAAATAATAATCTCAAGCTCCCTTGTCCTGATAATTTCACTGATTGCCACGGCCTTTATTTACGTCAATAATGACGTCATATCATACTTCAAGAAAAGCTCTCCAATTGTAAAGGCCGCGGACAAGATGCATGAAAATCTGTCAGGCCAGAATATCTTCTATATCGTTTTTGAAAAAGACGCCGGCGACTTTAAAAACGCCGCAAGCCTTAAAAAGATAGAGGAGGTTGAGGCGTACCTGAGAGGCCTCAAGGTATTTGACACGGTGCTGGGGCTGCCGGATTATGTGGCGCTTGTCAACAAAGGCATGCAGAACGGAGACCTCTCATTTCATAAAGTCCCTGACTCCGATAACTTGATATCGCAATACCTTCTCCTATTCCAGAGAAGCGATGTAGAGCGGTTTGTTTCCGGAGATTACTCCAAGGCTAATATTATGGTCCGGCATAATATTAACTCTTCCACCGAGTTAAACAATCTCGTTGAAAAAATGAAAAAGGACCTAAACAGCGGCGCTTACGGCAAATACGCGAACATTCTGATTACAGGCGAGGGAATTTTAATCGCGGATGCCGCTGAGAATTTTATATCAGGGCAGATTTCCTCTCTTGCCTCAACAGCAGTAATGATTGCGGCGATAATGGCATTTCTATTTCTATCATGGAAGGCGGGCTTGGTCGTGCTTATCCCGAACCTCCTTCCCGTCACAATATTTTTCGGTTTGATGGGAGTGGCGGGAATTCCTTTAAACGCGGGCACTGTCATGGTGGCTGCCGTTACAATCGGTATTGCTGTTGACGACACAACCGTTTTCATGGTTCTTTATAACCAGAACCTGAAAAAATACGGCGATGAAAAGAAGGCGCTTGAAGATACGCTCATTGCGGAGATCAAGCCCATATTTATATCGAGCGTCTCGCTCGCAGTGGGGTTTGGAACGCTGGTCTTTTCAAAGTTTGTGCCCATAGTCCAGTTCGGCGCGCTGAGCGCGTTCGTCATGGTTATTGCCGCGGTAACGGAATTGTTCATAACACCGATGACGCTCTCGTCAGTAAGGCTTATAACCCTGTGGGATGCTATCGGGCTTGAGCTCCGGGACCGCCTGATAAAGCAGTCCATACTCCTTCAGGGGTTCAGCAAATTCCAGATAAGGCGCCTTATACTAATGTGCCATATGGTTAAGGCGAGGGCTGGAGAGCAGGTAATCCGCGAAGGCGATGCCGGAGATAAAATGTATCTTGTTGTGGATGGGGAAATGTCGGTATCCAAGGCTGTTAACGGAGAGCGCAAGACAATCACCAAATTGGAGCCTGGAGATGTTTTTGGCGAGATTGCGCTTGTTAGCAGCCAGCCAAGGACAGCCGATGTCTTTGCAGAAACGGACGCAAAGCTTTTGTCGCTTGACTGGAAAACACTTGAGAGGCTGCGCCGCCTTAGCCCATTCATCACATCAAAACTCTTCCTGAATATCTCTAAGATTTTAGGTAACCGTTTAATAGAAACTACGGATAAAATGGTATGCCGTTTGTAAGATTATTAATAACGCTTTTATTCGTTTTATCCTCGGCAATTGTTTATGCAGAGGATAAATCTCCCAAGGTTGACGACCTCGACGCTCTGCTGTCGGACAAGCCCGCAAAAGAGGAAGAAAAAAATCCATTTCATAAAGCCTTCAAGCAGGCAAAATGGACATGGAACGCCATAGGGTATAATTTCACAAAAAATAATGAGCATCAGGACCAGGGCAGGGGAGACGATACAAAGTTCAGGCAGTTTTACACACAGTTATTTATGGATACGTGGCTGGAACTGATGAAATACGAAATCAAATTTGACGGAGTTTTGCAGTACGGCTCTGAGAAAGATATGTACGGCATGAGCCGGGCCGCGTATATCTCGCAGCTATACGTAAAGAAAAAACTTGAAACTTCTGACCTTATTTTCGGATATAAATATATTGAAGACGGAATTAGCACGCTTTATTCTCCCGCAAAAAGGATTGCAAAATATGACGCGGCACATCCAACTGACCCTGAAAAACTCGGGGTCTGGCAGGCGTCATGGACATATTATTATTCCGGAAATAACAGCACGGAGTTGAGGGTGCTTCCCTATTTCCAGAAACCTCTGCGGTATCCCCCGGAGTCTTCGCGGTGGATGGCAGGCAAAAGCGATTATTCGCTCGTTGATGCTGACTTATCCGGAGATTTCGGTACGGATTATCAGGTTAGGGAAAAGGAGATACGTCACAAATTATACGATTCGGGCTTCATGGTAAAGCAGAAGATGACCGTTAAAGGTGTTGATTTTTTTGCAAGCGCTTATGAAGGATATTTGCCTACGCCTGTTCTCAGACGCATAGACGCAAATACTTATGAAAAAGAATACATAAAGGGCGGTATTCTTGCCGCCGGTTTTTCCACCGTGCAGGGCAAGTGGGAATTTCACGGTGAGGGAGCAAGTGAAATTCCTGAGAACAGGAAACAGGATACTTATATCAACTACGTATTCGGAACGGAATATGACCTGAACACATTCTTGAAAATTAATGCTATTGATTCGGCCAAGCTTATACTTGAGTATTCAAACGAATGGGTGCTTGAAGACCAGAACCATCCTGATTATCCCGTAAACCAGCGTTCCAGCCGCCTCGGGCGCAATGCCATATACATACTTCAAAAAGTAGACATTAACGATAAAAACAAGGTTTCTTACGGCTCGGTTTACAATATTTCAAAAAAAGATAATACCCACCGCGTTACTTACGAGCGCAAATTCACCGGCGGAAAATCAATAGAAACATTTTATGAGTGGTTTAACGGAGCTGAAAAAACATATTTTGGCCGTTGGAAAGAAAATGACCGTTTTTTAGTTAAGTTCACGTGGAAGTTCTAATCGTGACAAGCAATCTTAAAGAAGGGCGTTTAATCCCCTAACTGCCCTTTCGGGAGAAGGATAAGCCGGGATTTTTGCTTTTTCAAGAAGCGCTGTAAGTCTTTTTGATATTCCGCTCTGCGCGATGTGAAAGACAATCGGTTTGTTTATGTTTGCCCTGCACGCCTTCATCAGTTCCGGAAGTTTCTCTGTGATGCCGTAGACATTTGAAAGCGCGATAATCAAAAAACCGTCATAATCATCCTTTAATTCATTCAATGCCGTAAAATAATCCCCATCCTTCACCTGCGCAGTGAGGTCAACGGGATTATTGATTCCGTAAAAACGAGGGAATACCTTTCTTAATTTATCCGCTTTATCGTCAGGCAGTTTAGCGACTTCAAGCCCCTGCCTCATACATTCATCAGCAGCCAAAACCCCCGAACCGCCGCCATTTGTGATGATGCATACCCGCCTTTTACTACCCCCCTTAATTCTCCCCTTGCCAGGGGGGGACACAGAGGGGTAATAAGACAACGCCTTTGTTGCATCAATGAGCACATCAAAATCTTCCGCTTCCCTTATCCCGAATTGTCTCATTATTGAGATGAAGACCTCATACCTTCCCGCAAGCCTGCCGGTATGAGAGAATGCCGCCGCCTGTCCGCTTACGCCCTTGCCTGCCTTGAGAACAAGCAGCGGTTTCTTCTCCGTTAATATCTTTGCCTTTTCAATAAATTTTCTTCCGTCGCCTATTGACTCAATATACGAGATGGCCACTTTTGTATTTCTATCCTTAGCAAGATACTCGTATATCTCGGCTTCATCAATGTCTATGGCATTGCCATAACTTACGGCCTTTGATACGCCGGCGCTTGAAAGTTCAAGAGCGCCTAACAGGCAGCTGAGGATAGCGCCGCTTTGCGTTACAACCGCGACGTTTCCTTTTTTCGGCCTTTTCAGTCTTTCATGCGGAAGGAAAAACGTATCAAGCTTATGCGATGAATTATATATGCCCATACAGTTTGGGCCGAGGATTCTGATTCCGGCCTCTTTGCCTATCTTCTTTACTTCATCCTGAAGCGCATTCTCTCCGATTTCCGCGAAGCCGGAACTTGCGACGACCGCGCATTTTGCCCTGCCCGAAAGCCCTCTGAGTATTTCGGGGACTTCGGCGGCAGGCCTTATTATTATTGCCAGATCAACGGGCTCCGGAATATCGCGGACAGAGGGATATGATTTTAAACCCATAAGCTCTCCGTATTTCGGATTCACGGGATAAACCGCGCCTTTAAATTTTAAGAGGTTCTTGAGAATCACGCCGCCGAGTTTTTCCTCAGTATGCGCCGCGCCGATTAACGCGATGGATTTAGGTTTAAAAAGAAAATCAATGCTCTTAGAGTTATTCATACGTTATATTATAGCAATCTAATATAGAATATGAACCTCAATGACCATCCTTATTTGTGTTATAATCATGTTATAACATGACAGGAGGCAGTATATGCACAGAAAAGTATGCGCTATAGGAAACAGCCAAGGGGTATCAATTCCCAGAGAGATTATTAATAAACTGAATCTTTCGGTAGGTTCCGAAGTAGATGTTGCGCTTGATGAGACCGGCGAAAGGATTATTCTGGAACCTATAAAGAGGAAGAAATATCCAAAGGGTATAGACAGGGAATTTGTTTCGCAGGTAAATGAATTCATTGAAAAATACCGTCCGGCCCTTAAAGAGCTTGCAAAGAAGTGAAATATCTCTCGGCCGAACAGGTGCTTTTGATTCATAGCAGGCTTATTGATGAAACTGGCGGCTCTCACGGCATAAGGGATTTGGGGCTTCTTCAGTCTGCAATCGCAAGGCCGATGGCAACTTTTGGCGGCGAAGACCTCTATCCCGATCTCTTCCAGAAAGCGGCAGCACTCATGGAATCTCTTATCAAGAATCATCCCTTTATAGACGGCAACAAAAGAACTGCAATTTCATCAACAGGTCTGTTCCTTCGAATTAACGGCTATGTTCTCGAAACATCGCAAGGAGAATTTGAAGACTTCACTCTCAAAATGGCAACAGGGAAAATCTCTATTGACGACGCAGCAGAGTGGTTCAAGCAGTATACTAAGAAATGACAATTGATAACAACCTTAAAAACTTACAAATCAATGACATTTTTAAAAAAATAAACAATGGTATTAGAGATGGAAAAGATATAGAATACTTCGTTCCATACTATAAAGTTCTATCCGAAAAAACAATCTTTCCCGCCAGCACTCTAACTAATGAATGGTTTTATAGAGCAAGACTTGCTACTGATAAGTTATTTACCAATATCAATGAACTAAAATACCCACCCCGAGATTTTGCCATTAAGGGCAGATTAAATGATACTGGCGAACAGGTTGCATATCTATCGGCTGGACAGATAGGTCCGCTCGCAGAACTGGATATAAATTTCTATCAACTGTTTTGTTTGGCAAAAATCAAATATTTTGAAAAGGATATATTATTCCATTCTGTCGGCGTAAAAAATAAAGATGGATTAGAAGACCCTCATAGGATAGAAATAAATAGATTTTACCAAGAACTTTTAACCAGTAAGGGAAAGGAATATTATAATGCTACAATTGCTTTGGCTAGACATTTTATGGGCACAGCTTTTTTTAATTCCGATAGAACTAAAAGTGGTGCGAAATCCGGCATTATATATAACAGCGTGAATGAAGATAAGTCCAATAAACCATTATATAACGTTGCAGTATATCCTCACGTTTTTGATAAATGCTTTAAAATCGAAGAAACTTGTTATTATGCCCTAAAGTATGAACCAAAAATGGATGCTTATATTATTACTGAAATAAATAAGGGCATTCCACAGCTCGATGGGACAATAATCTGGGACAAAACATATTCAGAGATGATAGAAGAAACTACAAAGAGATTTTCGAGAGATATTTTTATTTTTAATAAATCCATTCTTCACTTTAAATATGGCGTCGGGGAAATAGTAAAAGAAGACAACATAAGCTTTCTTGTGTCATTTCGGTCGGGCAAACAAATTGTTTTAAAAAACGAAATTCTACTTAATAAGTGAGACCTATCAAGGTTGAACCTCCATAATTTAGTCCGCAGCTAAGTTTACGCGCTTTCAATAAACAACAATGCCGGGTCTTCAAGGTATTGAATAACTTTTGATAAAAATTTTGCCGAGTCAACGCCGTCCGTTACCCTGTGGTCAAAGGTAAGTGACAGGGGAAGGATCTTTCGGATTACAATCTGCCCGTCCTTGACCCACGGCTTTTCCGAAATCTTCCCGGTGCCGAGTATCGCCACATCGGGATAATTTATTATCGGCGTGGCAAACCACCCTCCGAAATGCCCGTAATTCGTTATCGTAAAACTGCTTCCCTTCATCTCCTCAAGTTTTATCTTCCTATCCCTTGCCTTAACACTTAATTCCTGAATCTCCGTTGCAAGCTCAAGAATAGTTTTTTTGTCGGCATTCTTTACAACCGGAACCATGAGCCCGTCAGGCGTATCAACGGCAATTGCTATGTTGTAGTATTTTTTAATTATAATCTCTTCCCTCGCCTCATCAACTGAGGCATTGAGCAAGGGATGCTCCGCAAGCGCGTGATGAACGGCCTTTATGAAAAACGGAAGGAAGGTAAGATGAAGGCCTTTCCCTTGAATTGTCTTCTTCTCCCTCTCGCGCAGGCTCCATAACTCCGTAATATCCGCCTCATCCATTCCCGTGACAAACGCCGTGGTCTTTTGCGCCAGTGTAAGGTTCTTTGCTATTGTGCGGCGGAGTCCTTTTATGGGAATCCTTTCAATATTGCCGAATTGCTCATCTGCTTTCTTGGTTTTTCCTGATGCCTCTGTGACATCATCCTTTGTGATGCTTCCGCCGGGACCCGAGCCTTTGACAGCCTCAAGCTTAACGCCAAGTTCTTTTGCCAAGGCCCTTACAGCAGGGGTTGCAAGAATTTCGTCTTCCTCTTCAGGAAGCACTCCCACGATGGAAACAGACTTCGGCCTTTCTTCTGCCCTTGGCGCTTCTTCTACCTTTAGGGCTTCTTCTGCCTTTTGTTTTTCTTCAGGTTCTATCTTTTCGTCTTTCGGCTTTTTCTCTTTGGATTTTTCTTCCTTATGCCTTTCTTCCGCCGCTTCGCCTTCTTCGGAGATTGTCATCAGTGCCTCGCCCACCTTTGCGATATCGGCAATCTCCTTATGTATCTTGAGAACCTTTCCTTTTTTAGGGGATGGCACTTCTACAACTGCCTTATCCGTCTCTATCTCAAGAACGGTCTGGTGTTCTTCAACAGCATCGCCTTCCTTAACAAGCCATCTCCTTACCTCGCCTTCTGTTATCCCCTCGCCTAAGTCAGGCAAAACAAAATCATACGGCATAAGAGGCTCCTTTCTTTCGTCACTTGATATAAAGAATATCACGCGGAATTTCCGCCGTCAATCATTTGCTGATGCCGTGCTATAATGATAAAAATTGCTTGAGGAGCGTTTGAATGAAGAAATCTGAGTCGCGGTTTTTATCTGTTTTCTTACTCCTTTCTTTTTTTATTTCATTTTTTTATTCCGGCAATGCCGATGCCCAAAGCCAAAAGACCTTCATGTGGAAGGTGCGGTCAAGGACCGCAACCGTTTATGTGCTTGGTTCCGCGCACCTCATGAAAAAAGAGGTTTATCCTCTCAGCAGAAAAATTGAAGACGCATTTGAAAAATCAAGCATCCTAGCAGTGGAGGCTAATATTAACAATGTTGCCAAAATTGACGTGCAGAAATTAGTGGCAAGCGCCTTCTATCCCGGTGATGACACATTGGAAAGGCATATATCAAAGGGAACATTCGAATTTGTTAAAAAAGAAACGGCCCCGCTCGGCATACCCATTGAACTGATAAACAAACAAAAGCCGTGGTTTCTGGCATTAACGCTGGAGTCAATGGAGCTCATGAAACTCGGGTTTAATCCGCAATATGGGATAGATAATTACTTTCTCAAAAAGGCTGTTGGAAAGAAAAAGATAGTGGAATTGGAAAGCCTTGATTATCAGTTAAATCTCCTTTCAGGATTTTCTGACGAGGAACAGGAGTTTTTTTTACTTTATACGCTAAAGGATTTAAAAACACTAAGGCAGGAAACCGACAAACTTCTGCGCGCATGGCAAACTGGAGATGTAAAAACCATGGAAGCGGTGGCGTTAAAAGCAGGCGAGGACAGGCGGCTTGCCGGCATATTTGAAAAGCTTTACTACGAGAGAAATTCGGCTATGGCATCAAAGATTGAAGAATTCCTACGGACAAAAAATACATATTTTGTCGTTGTTGGAGCAGGACATCTCATAGGAAACAAAGGGGTTGTAGAACTGCTTAAAAGAAAAGGCTATCTTGTCGAGCAGATATAATTTAAAATCCTGCCGCTATTCTGGCAACGCTGATAATTTTTGAGGGCAGCACACCGATAAGAAGGACTGCCGCTGCTGTTATTGTAAGAGCGAGAGCAATCTCCGGAGAAGAAGAAAGTTTAACCTCGGCCTTTGGTTCTTTCATGTACATATACATTACGATTCGCAGATAAAAATACGCCGATATAGCGCTGAACATAACCGCAACTACGGCAAGCCATGTATATCCCGCGCTTACCGCGCTCATGAAGATGTAAAACTTGCCCATAAACCCTGCTGTGGGCGGGATTCCCGTAAGCGAGAACATGAACACAAGCATCAGCGCAGCAGCCAGCGGATGCGTCTTTGCAAGGCCCTCGTAATCAGAGATGTTGTCTCCTTTAAATCCCTCTGTCCTCAGCATAATCACAACAGCGAACGCGCCTATGTTCATAAAGGCATAGATAAAAAGATAATTCAGTACGCCTGCCATTCCCTCCGATGTCCCTGCGATTATTCCGAGAAGGATATAACCGGCATGAGCTATTGAAGAATACGCGAGCATCCTCTTTATGTTTGTCTGCGAGATCGCAACTATATTTCCGACAGCCATGGTGAGAATTGCTATCGGTATAAGAATTCCGGTCCACTCGATTTTTGCCGCGTCGAATGCCGTCATGAAAACCCTTCCAAGCACGGCAAAACCCGCTGCCTTGGGCCCCACGGACATAAAAGCGGTGATGGAAGTCGGCGCTCCCTCATAAACATCCGGAGCCCACATGTGAAAAGGAACGGCAGCTATCTTAAATGAGAAGGCAACGGCAAACATAATCATGGACAGCATTAAAACGGGATTGCCGGTTAGCCCCTTTTCAGATATGTAAGAAGATATTGCCTTCAGTTCTGTCGTGCCCGTAAGCCCGTATATCATCGATATGCCGTAGAGCAAAAATGCCGAGGCAAACGCTCCGAGGAGGAAATACTTCACCGCAGCCTCGTTAGATTTTACGTCATGCCTGAGAAACCCTGCGAGCACATAAGTGCTCAAGGCCATAAGCTCAAGCCCGAGATAAAGGGTTATAAGGTCTCCGGCAGACGCCATAAGCATCATTCCGAGAGTGGAGAAAAGAATCAGGCTGTAATATTCCCCGAAATTCACTTTCTCTACCTCAATGTATTTAACCGATATAAGTATAGTGAGTACCACATTCAGCATAAAGATAAGCTTAAAGAAAAGGCTGTAACCGTCTGCTACGAACATCCCGCTAAATGTGATTCCCGAAGAATTTGCAAGCAAATATGTAACTGCCGCGATGCCTGCTATGCCGAGAAGCCCGATGGCCTCTTTTTTCTTAATCACAAGGTCTGAAAGCAATACGAGAATGGCAATGCAAGTCATTGCGATTTCAGGCATCAGAGGCCCAAGGTTCGGTATTACAAATGGCATCATTTCAATATCTCCGTCATATTTTTTGCGATACTTGTTTCCGCGCCGCCTCCGGTGTTTATCCTTTCAAGCAAATGCCTTACGGATTCGTGCATGAAGTCCAAAAATAAATTCGGATAAACGCCAATCCAGAATATAAGCAGAATCATGGGAAGAAGGGTTATTATTTCACGCAAATTAATATCCGAAAGCCCCGCAACCTTCTGGTTTGTCTCCATGAAAAAAACTCTCTGATAAAGCCAGAGCATATAACCCGCGCCTATGATTATGCCCGTTGCGGCAAGCACGCCAGCCCATTGATTAGCCCTGAACCCTCCGAGGATTATCAGGAACTCGCCAATAAACCCGTTTGTCGCCGGCAAGCCTATCGAGGCAAGGGTGAACACCATAAACATGCCCGCGTAAACAGGCATCACAGAGGCGACCCCTCCGTAATCTGCTATCTGCCTTGTATGAGTCCTGTCGTAAATTATTCCGACGCTTAAAAATAACGCTCCGGTGACGATACCGTGATTTATCATCTGAAGAATGCCGCCCTCCATCCCCTGAACATTAAGAGCGAATATTCCGAGAGTTACAAAGCCCATGTGGCTGACAGAACTGTAAGCTATCAATCTCTTTAAATCTGTCTGCGCAAGGCATATCACAGCGCCGTAAATAATCGCGATAACCGAAAGCGTAAGCATCACCGGCGTCATGGCCTTTGACGCCTCCGGAAATAACGGCAGAGAGAACCTTATAAAACCGTAAGCGCCCATCTTTATAAGCACTGCGGCAAGGATGACGCTTCCGGCTGTCGGAGCCTCTGAATGCGCGTCAGGAAGCCATGTATGCACGGGGAACATCGGAACCTTAACGGCAAATGCCGCAAAGAACGCCCAGAAGAGCCATAGCTGCAATTGATACGGATATGTTTTTGTCATGAGAGTAAGTATGTCAAAGGTGCCGCCGGCCTGATAATAAAGCACGATTATCCCGATAAGCATAAGCACGCTTCCGACAAGGGTATAAAGGAAAAACTTAACAGCCGCGTAAATCCTATTCGGCCCGCCCCAGACGCCTATCAAAAGATACATCGGTATGAGCATCGCCTCCCAGAAGAGATAAAAGAGCATGAAATCAAGAGAACAGAAAACGCCAATCATCGCGCCTTCCATTATCAGGATTGAGATATAAAATTCCTTTGCCTTTTGTTTTATTGAATTCCACGAGACAAGGACGCAGAGCACGGTAACAAGGGTTGAGAGAAGTATAAACAGTATGCTTATGCCGTCAATGCCGAGATGATAATTAATATTCAACGAAGGAATCCATTCGTGTTTTTCCGTAAACTGCATAAGGTGCGTGGTCTTATCAAAATTCGTAAATAATGGAATCGAGAGCGCAAAGGCCGCGACGCTTACCGCAAGGCTTATCCATTTTATCAGGCCCTCGTTAGACCTCTTTATCAAGAGCAGCAGCAAAGCTCCGGCGATAGGCAGGAATATAAGTTTTGTAAGTATCGGAAATCCTAAATTATTAATCATCACCTGTTCCATTATTCACCTACTTTAAAAGCATAAACGCAATTATTATTAATGCCCCAAACGCCATTATTGCCGCATAGTTCTGCAATAAACCTGTCTGAGCTTTTCTCAAAACCTTGCTCAATTCCCCTATTCCTTTTGGAACGCCGTTACCAACTGCCTCAATAATCTTAGCATCGGTAATGCCTATGAGAACATTCCTGGCTGTCCAGATTGTCGGCCTCACGATTATGAAACTGTAAAGCTCATCCACATAGTATTTATTCCAGAGAACTCTATGCGCTGCGCTTAACTTCTGCGCAAGTTTCACGGGTACGTCTGTCTTTACGAGATAGAACAATGCCGCAAGCCCTATGCCTGAGAGCCCGGCGATTATTGATATAGCCATCACCATCCACTCCTCGGCATGCGTGCCGTGTGCTTCCGGATGGCCGAGAACAGGCTTTAAAAATTCCGTAAAGTTTGCGCCTCCTCCCAATAAATGCGGAATCCCGACCCATCCTGACGCAACAGCTCCGATGCAAAGAATAATCAACGGTATGGTCATCATCTTCGGAGATTCATGAAGGTGGCGTTCCTGCTCATGAGTCCCGCGGAATTTTCCGTGGAAAGTGAGGAATATAAGCCTGAAAGAATAAAATGCGGTAAGGAACGCAACCAGCGTACCGATAACCCATACGAATTTTCCTACAGGGCTTGTGCTTGCGTAGGCAAGCCAGAGAATTTCATCTTTGCTGAAAAATCCTGCAAGTCCCGGAACACCCGCAATGCTCAAGGATGCGATAAGCATGGTCCAATATGTAACAGGCATATATTTTTTAAGCCCGCCCATCTTTTGCAAATCAAGCTCTCCGGACATTGCGTGCATGACGCTCCCGGCGCAGAGGAATAAAAGCGCCTTAAAGAACGCGTGGGTGTAAAGGTGGAATACACCGGCGCTGTAAGCCCCGACACCTGCCGCAAGGAACATGTAACCAAGCTGGCTGATTGTCGAATACGCGATAATCCTTTTTATATCGTTCTGGACAAGGCCGATTGTTGCCGCAAATAAAGATGTGATTGCGCCTGTTAAAGCAACAACAATAAGCGCGGTTTCGGAAAGGCTGAATATGGGGCTGCACCTTGCGACAAGGAAAACACCGGCCGTGACCATTGTGGCCGCATGAATAAGTGCGCTTACAGGAGTAGGGCCTTCCATTGCGTCAGGAAGCCATACGTGAAGCGGCATCTGGGCTGATTTTCCGATTGAGCCGCAGAAAAGAAGAAGCGCAATCAATGTCATAAGATGCACGTCGTATCCGAGGAAATTGATTGTCTGCGCCGCCATGCCTTTTGCCTGTGAAAATACCGGCTCGTAATATATTGTGCCGAAGATGAGGAATATCAATATTATCCCGAGGCCGAAACCGAAGTCACCGAACCTGTTAACTATGAAGGCCTTCTTGCCTGCATCGGATGCGGATTTTTTGTCAAAGTAATATCCGATGAGGAAGTATGAGCATAAGCCAACGCCTTCCCATCCGAAATATAACTGGAGGAAGTTGTTTGCC
>Ga0172369_10004208_pt1 | contig 18420 bp, 16 predicted proteins | sample LakKiv25m_FD_114539 | JGI IMG/M metagenome (GOLD analysis project Ga0172369, IMG submission 114539) | Freshwater microbial communities from Kabuno Bay, South-Kivu, Congo - kab_022012_11.25m | ecosystem: Environmental > Aquatic > Freshwater > Lake | place: Democratic Republic of the Congo...
TCAAGGGGCCCCAGGTACCGAAAGGCGAGGTGTCCAGCGCCGTCGAGGCCCCCAAAGGAGAGATGGGCGTGTACATCGTCTCCGACGGCGGTCCCAAGCCGCAGCGGCTGCACCTGGCCACCCCGAGCTTCTATCACGGCCAGGCCGTGCCGCCGTTGTTCGAGGGCGAGATGATCGCTGACGCGGTGGGCATATTCGGCAGCGTCGACGTGGTACTGGGGGACACCGACCGATGAGCGACTTTGCCTTTCTTCTGATCAAGGCCATCCTCTGGGTGGCGGTGGGCGTGGGCATGGTGCCCTTCATCATCTACTTCGAGCGCAAGTTCGCCGGGTTCTTTCAGAGCCGCATGGGCCCCACCTATGCGGGCCCTTGGGGGGCGCTGCAGTCGTTCGGTGATATGGCGAAGCTCCTCTCCAAGGAAGACCTGACGCCCGATTGGGCGGACAAGCCGGTGTTCCGGCTGGCTCCATACATCCTCTTCGTGCCGGGCTTCCTGGCCATGGCCTTGGTGCCCTTCGGCGCTCTGGGCAAGGACATCTTCGGATACCAGGTTGACCTGGTCATCGCGGATTTCGACGCCGGCCTGATCATGTTCCTGGCTCTGGGTTCCATCGCGGTGTACGGCATCGTGTTCGCCGGTTGGGCTTCGAACAACCACTGGTCGTTGCTGGGAGGCCTGCGCCAGGGAGCCCAGATGGTCTCCTACGAACTCTCCATGGGGTTGGCGCTGGTCGGGGTCATCCTGATGGCGAACTCGCTCAATCTCAGTGAGATCGTGCAGGGTCAGTCGGGCAACTTCTGGAACTGGTACTTCATCCCGCAGATCGTGGCCTTCGTCATCTTCTTCGTGGCCAGCATCGCCGAGTTGAACCGGGCCCCCTTCGACCTGGCCGAGGCCGAGCAGGAACTGGTCGCCGGTCACATGACCGAATACTCCGGTATGCGCTGGGGATTGTTCATGTTCGGGGAGTACGTGAACATGGTGGTCATGTCGGCGATCATCGCCACGCTCTTCTTCGGCGGGTACAAGGCGCCCTTCACCTTCCTGGAGTTCGTGCCCGGCTTCATCTGGCTCTTGGCAAAGATCTTCTTCCTTATCTTCATGTACATGTGGATCCGCTGGACGCTTCCTCGGTACCGGTACAACCAACTGATGGACATCGGCTGGAAGGTCTTCCTGCCCCTGGCCATCGCCAACCTGGCCGTCACGGCCATTATCGTGAGCGTGGTGCAGTAATGGGTCTCAAGGACATCATCAAGAAATCCGCCTTCGTGGAGATCATCCAGGGGATGTCGGTGACCGGCGGCTATTTCGTCGGCCCCAAGGTGACCGTGGAGTATCCCAAGGAGCACGTCACGGTGTGGCCGCGGTACCGCGGTCTGCATGCCCTGTTGAGCGACCCGGACACCGGTCGCATCAACTGCTCTGGGTGCCATCTGTGCGAGACGATCTGCCCCTCGCAGTGCATCTACATCGAGACCTCGGAAGGCGCCGTCGACAACCGCAAGCACATCGACACCTTCGACATCGACCTCTCGCGCTGCATCTTCTGCGGGTTCTGCGAGGAAGTGTGTCCCTGCGCGGCTATCGTGATGACGCCGGTCCACGAACTTGCGACGTATGACAAGGGCGATTTCTTCCTCACCAAGGAGAAGCTCCTTGCCAACCAGGTGAACGCCCACAAAGAACTCATCAAGGGCTAGGGGAAGGCATGGCAGAGAAATTCTTCTTCATCGTCTTCGCTGCCCTCGCGGTGGCGGGCGCCTTGGGGGTCATCACCCGCAGCAATATCGTGCACGCGCTCTTGCTCCTCGTCTTCACGTTCCTCAACGTGGCCGCGATCTACATGCTGACCCAGGCCTACTTTCTCGCGGTGATACAGATACTGGTGTATGCGGGCGCCATCTTGGTGCTCTTCGCCTTCGTGGTCATGTTCCTGAACCTGCGGGAATTCATGGAGCAGGAACAGCTCCACCGGAGCCAGAGGTGGGTGGTGCTGGTGCTCGCCCCGATCATGCTCGCCGAGTTCGTGTTCGTGGCCCTCGGGATCACGTGGGCGTCGATAGGCGGTGGCATGGGTCCGGAGGCGGTGGCTGCCGCCGGGGGCAACGTGCGCGCCGTCGGCATGGTGCTCTTCAACGATATGCTTCTGCCGTTCGAGGTGGCGTCGCTGATCCTCCTCGTAAGTATGGTCGGCGCCATCGTACTGGCCAAAAAAGAAGACGCCGGCAACATGGCCCTACGGGAGTGGACCGGCGAAGAAGAGTCGGCTCAAGTCCTCGTGGACCAGGAGGTCTAAGGATGAGCATCCCCGTTGAATGGTACCTCATCCTCTCCGCGTTCCTGTTCATCATCGGAGCGGCCGGCGTCATGGCCCGCCGGAACATGTTCATCGTGCTCTTCTCCATCGAACTCATGATGAATGCGGTGAATCTCAACCTGGTCGGGTTCAGCCGGTTTCACGAGAATCTCATTGGCCAGAACTTCGTGCTCTTCACGATGACGGTGGCGGCTGCCGAAGCAGCCGTCGGCCTTGCTATCGTCACGGCCCTCTTCCGCAACAAGAAGACACTGATGGTCGACCTCTTCGACACCATGAAGGGTTAGGTGCGGCCGATGGAGACGAGCATGGAGAGCCTCAAGTGGATCGTTCCTCTCATCCCAGCGCTGCCGCTGGCCGCGTTCCTTGTTACCATCCTGCTGGGCAAATGGGTGATAAAGGAGTCGTCGCACTGGCTGCCGATCCTGGCCATGGCCGCGTCGTTCGTCCTCTCGGTGGTGGTCTTCTGGAAGGTCCGCGGAGCCGAAGAGGCCTACGTGGTTACTCTCTGGGAGTGGATCAAGGTCGGGACCTTCTCGGTGCCCATCGGCTTCCAGGTCGACCAGCTGGCGTCGGTGATGTTGCTGGTGGTCACCGGAGTCGGCACCCTCATCTTTATCTACTCCAAGGGCTACATGCATGACGACCCCGGCTACTACCGCTTCTTCGCCTTCATGTGTCTGTTCGCGTTCAGCATGCTCACGCTGGTCCTGGGCAGCAACTACCTGCTACTCTACTTCGGCTGGGAAGCTGTGGGCCTCTGTTCCTACTACCTGATCGGCTTCTACTATCACAAGACGTCGGCCGCCTCGGCCGGCAAGAAGGCCTTCCTCACCAACCGGGTGGGCGACTTCGGCTTCGGCCTGGGCATCATGCTCATCTGGACCACGGTGGGCACGCTGAACTACACCGAGGTCTTCGAGAAGATAGGCGCCGGCGGCATCGGCCGGACCACCCTCATCGCGATCAGCCTGCTGTTGTTCATGGGGGCCATGGGCAAGTCGGCTCAGTTCCCCCTCCACGTCTGGCTTCCCGATGCCATGGAAGGCCCCACCCCGGTGTCGGCCCTCATCCACGCCGCCACCATGGTCACGGCCGGCGTGTACATGGTTGCCCGGAGTTCGGTCATCTTCGCCAGCGCCCATGAGGCCATGCTGGTCGTGGGGGCGATCGGAGCGTTCACAGCCATCTTCGCCGCGAGCATCGGCATAGCCCAGAAGGACATCAAGCGGGTGATGGCCTACTCGACCGTGTCCCAGCTGGGCTACATGTTCATGGCCCTGGGCGTGGGTGCGTGGGTGGCAGCCATTTTCCACCTGGTCATGCACGCGTTCTTCAAGGCCCTGCTCTTCCTCGGCTCAGGCTCGGTCATCCACTCGATGTCGGGCGAGCAGAACATGGACAAGATGGGCGGATTGATGCGGCGTATTCCCTATACGTACTGGACCATGCTCTGCGGGGCGTTCGCCCTGGCCGGCATCTTCCCCTTCGCCGGCTTCTGGTCGAAGGATGAGATCCTGGGCATAAACTTTAAGGACGGCGCCTACATCATCTGGTTCATCGGTATCGTCGCGGCCTTCATCACCGCCTTCTACACCTTCCGCATGATCTTCATGACCTTCTGGGGCGAGTCGCGGGTGGAGCCCGAGGTGGAGCATCACCTGCACGAGAGCCCTTGGGTGATGATCGTGCCGCTGATGGTGCTCGCCGCCCTCTCGGTGGTGGGGGGTTTCATCGGTGTCCCGCCGGAGAACGGGCCTTTCCACGCGTTCCTTGAACCGGTGTTCGCCCAGGCCAACCATATCCTGGGCGTGGAGCACGAAGCCTTCAGCTCGCTCGACGTGGCCTTGATGGCCGGAGGCGTGGGGGTGGCCCTGCTGGGCGCCGCCCTCTCGTACCTCTTCTACGTGAGAAAGCCCAAGGAGTTGCCGCAGCGGGCCGGTGCGGCGGTGCCCTGGGCCTACAAGGGCATCCTCAACAAGTGGTACATCGACGAGATCTACGACGCCACTGTCATCCGCCTGGTGGTCGACGGCTCGCGGGTCCTGTGGAAGCGCGTCGACGCGGCAGTCATAGACGGCGCCGTCAACGGTGTGGCGAGACTCTGGGACATCGGGGGCCGGGTCATCAGGCCGACGCAGACCGGCCGCGTGGAGAACTACGCGGCGGTCATGTTCGCGGGTCTCTTCGTCATCGTCACCGCCGTGCTGATCTTTTAGGAGGCTGTTGAAGATCGAAGCCTTGGCCACCATAACGCACCGGACGGCGCGATACGACGTCCTCGGTCGCGCACGTAGTTCTGCTACGAGGTCTTCCTGCGTCCTTGTCGTGCGCTCGCCCATTGCGCCCTGGCGGCGGAGCGTCATTCTTCACCAGCTTTCCGGGGCCTCAAGGGAGGGAATGGGATAGTGGACTACGGTTTCGCCGAACAGATAGGCTTCCGAGCGCTGACGCTGCTGACGTTCCTGCCGGCGCTCGGCGCGCTGATCATGCTGCTCTTCCTGCGGCACCGGCCGAACGCGTTCAAGGCTGCAGCATTGGTCACCTCGCTGGCCACCTTCGGGCTCAGCCTGTACATGCTGACGGTCTTCGATACGACGACGGCCGCCTATCAGTTCCAGGAGAACTTCGTCTGGATCAACAGCTTCGGCATCAACTATCACCTGGGCGTCGACGGCATATCGATGTTGCTGATAGTGCTGACGACGTTCCTCTCGGTGATCGCCATCATCGGTTCGTGGAACTACGTCAAGGATCGCGAACTTGCCTTCTTCGTCAGCCTGCTTCTGCTGGAGACCGGCATGCTCGGCGTGTTCGGAGCCATGGACATGTTCCTCTTCTACGTGTTCTGGGAGATCCAGTTGATCCCCATGTACTTCCTGATCGGTATCTGGGGAGGGGCCCGCCGTGTCTACGCGGCGATCAAGTTCTTCCTGTACACCTTCGCAGGCTCCGTACTCATGCTGGTCGCCATGCTGGGCATCGTGTGGTGGTACAGCAAGAGCAGCGGCACTATGACCTTCGATATCCAGACCCTCCAGAGTGCCGGCTTTCCCTCCAACGTCCAGTCGTGGGCCTTCCTTGGATTCTTTATCGCGTTCGCCATCAAGGTGCCCATGTTCCCGGTGCACACCTGGCTTCCCGATGCGCACGTGGAAGCACCCACAGCCGGCTCGGTGATCCTGGCCGGCGTCCTGCTGAAGATGGGCGTATACGGCATGATCCGCTTCTGTGTCGGCTTCTTTCCTGAAGCTACGATCAAAGCGGTGCCGTGGGTGATGGTCCTGTCCATCATCGCCATCATCTACGGCGCCTGCGTGTCGCTGGTGCAACCCGATATGAAGAAGCTGGTCGCCTACTCGTCGGTCAGCCACATGGGGTTCATCACGGCCGGCCTCTTCACCTTCAACGCGCAGGGAGTAGAGGGATCGGTGCTCCAGATGATCAATCACGGAATCCTCACGGGAGCACTCTTCCAGATGGTGGGCTTCTTCTATGAGCGTACGCATACCCGGCTGATCAAGGACTATGGGGGGATGGCCCGGCCCCTACCGGTGGCCGCGGCGTTCTTCAGCCTGTTCGTGCTGGGCAGTCTGGGTTTACCCGGTCTGAACGGGTTCGTGGGAGAGTTCCTCATCCTCTTGGGCATCTTCCAGTATGCGAAGATCGCGGCCGCCATAGCCTCGATCGGCATCATCCTGGGGGCGGCGTACCTGCTATGGATGTACCAGCGCACAATGTTCCAGGAGCTGACCAACAAGAAGTGGATCGACCTCAAAGACCTGAACCTGCGGGAGATCGTCACTCTCGTGCCGCTGGTCGCCGCAGCACTGTTCATCGGTCTCTATCCCGCACCGTTCCTGGAGATGCTGCACGCGCCAACCCAGAACATCTTGGCTCAGGTGCAGCCGTATATGGCCGACAAACAGTCGATCTTGCAGCTCGCGAGTTCCTTCCTGGGAGGATTCTAGATGAAGGCGTCGGATCTCATCACCATCCTCCCGGAGCTCATCCTCGCCCTTTCAGCGTGTCTCATCCTGGTCGTGGAGCCCCTTCTGAAGAAGGACAAGACGGCCAGCGTGGCCATCGCCTTGACGGCTCTTCTCGCCGCGGGAGTGGTTGCGCTGGGCCTCAGCGGGGAGACTCGGTCCGCGTTCAACAACATGGTGGTGCTGAACGACTACGCGCGCTTCTTCACGGTGCTCTTCTCTGCGGCCGGGGTGCTCACCGTGCTGATGACCCCGCGCTATCTGGAGGCGTACGACCGGCATATGGGTGAGTTCTACGCCCTTCTTCTTTTCGCAGTGGTGGGCATGGATCTCATGGCCGCTTCCCGCGACTTTATCGCCTTCTATGTGGGTCTGGAGCTCATGGCGATTAGCAGCTATCTGCTTGCCGGCTTCCTGCGCTATCAGATGAGGTCGAATGAGGCGGCGCTGAAGTACTTCCTCACCGGCTGCTTCGCCTCGGCGATCACTTTGTATGGCGTGTCCCTCGTCTACGGTCTGACTGGGGCGACCAACTATGAGCAGGTGGGCCAGTCGCTCATGGCGTCGGGCAACACGACTGCGGTGGCCTTCGCCACTGCCCTGGTGCTGGTGGGCACTGGATTCAAGATCTCGGTTGCTCCCTTCCACATGTGGACGCCCGACGTGTATGAGGGCGCTCCCACGCCGGTGGCTGCCTTCTTCTCGGTCGGACCAAAGGCCGCGGGGTTCTCAGCCATCCTCATGATCTTCGTGACCGTGTTCGCGGTATCCGCCGATACGTGGAGCACGCTGTTCATCGTCCTCTCTCTGGTGACGATGGTGGTGGGCAACCTGTTCGCGCTGGTGCAGAAGAACATCAAACGGATGCTGGCGTACTCCTCCATCGCCCACGTGGGCTACCTGTTGGCCGCTCTAGGGGCGCTCGGCCGGGGCGACGACTTCCTGCCCGGCCAGGCGATCTTGCTCTATCTGACCGCCTACACCTTCATGAACCTGGGCGCATTCGGGGTACTGGCCTATCTCAAGACACAGTCGGAGGAGTTCGATTACTCGCTCTCCGACATGGCCGGGCTGGGCCGCCGGGCGCCGTGGGCGGCGGCGCTGATGTCGCTCTTCCTCTTCTCCCTAACGGGCATCCCGGGAACGGCCGGGTTCATCGGCAAGTTCTACCTGTTCAACTCGATCATTCGTGCCGACCTGACCTGGCTGGCGGTCATCGCCGTGATCTTCAGCGCTGTGTCCGCCTACTACTATTTGCGGGTGGTCATGTACATGTTCTTCCGCGAGCCTGAGGTGGAGTTCGCGACGAAGGAGCCGATCAACGGCCCCCTGGCCGCCTCCCTCGCTCTCAGTGCTCTCGGTGTGCTGGTGATCGGTCTGTTGCCCGCGGGGTTCTGGAGCGCGGCGCAGAGCGCCTGGGGGAACTTCTTCGGGTAGATAGATGGGGCGGGGCGCCCTGCCCGTAGCCCGGTCCTTCGCGACGCGGGCAGACGACTCGTGGAGGTTCCGCCTCCTACCCCTCTTGCGGGCGCCCGCTCACGCGATCGGCATGGGGAGCCGGCCGCCGCGCCGGTCTGATGAGCAGCCGCTCGCCGATGAGGAGCGCGAGCAGGATACCCAGCCCCAGGCCTACCTTCCGTGCCGTCGGCATGGGCTCCCAGTGGAATCTCACCCTCTCCTCGACGATGTCCCGCAGCGGGATCTTGTCGGGTAGGCTGGCCCACCACCCTTTGCCTTCATTCGATACGATGGCGGTGGCCGGGTCTTCCAGTTTCGTGGCCTGTTTGCCCGGATAGTCCACCCACACGTGGTCGAAGGAATAGCGGAAGGTGTAGGGCATGCCCTTGGCCTCGAAGATGCTGGCGGTCAGGATGGCCTCGGCCTGGCAGTCGCCGGCCCGATCTTTCAGCACCTCCTGTACCGTGGGGAAGTACCAGGGTTTGCCGTACAGCGTCCAGGCGTATTGGTAGGGCACGTACGACTGCGAGAACGCCTCGATCGCGGCGGCATCGTCCGGCAACTGGTCGGCGATGCTCTGCACGGCGGCGGCGTCGACAGGGGGGTGGATCAACCGCCGGAGCGAGATCACGAGACTGCGGGGATCGGGATAGAGCATCAGCCCCACCCAGAGCAGCATCACCATCAGCATGAGGAGGCGGCGGCGAAGGCTCACCCGGCAGATGAACGACGTTCTTCGACTCATGAGGGGGAGTATACCCTCAGACCGCGTCGGCGGCCGCGGGCTCAGACGGTTGGCGGCAGCGGGCTCAGACCGCGTCGGCGACCACGGGCTCAGACCACCATTGCCGCGCCGCCGCGCCGGGGGTCGCCGGCTCCGTCGAACCGCGTCTCTTCGCCCCGTCGTACGCGGGCGGCCACTTGGACCCCGCCGAAGTAGAGGTCCTTCACCGGCCAGGACCGGACATCGCGTCCCGACACTCTGAGGTGGGCGCCGGCCTCGGGCGGGATGCCGTCCTCGAGGTGCACCACCGTCCGGTCGACATGCAGACGGGGGGCATCGACTGCGGGCTGGGCGTCCTCGCACAGGTCGAACATGTTCACCAGCACCTGGACGATCGCCGAGCGCAGGCGGGCGCTGCCCGCGCTGCCTAGAGCGATGAGTCGCTCTGTAGCCGGACCGGGACGGCCCGACGGGAGGGCGCACGAGGCTGCTTCCCGGCCCCAGGCCACCGTGGGGGCCATCATGGATGTCAGCCGCTCCCCGGGGGCGAGCGCGAAGAACCCACCGGGGTTCAGGTCCTCCTCGCCCATCATGTTGTTCATGTAGATGCCGGTGCCCTCCACCACTACTCCCGAGCCCGAACCGCAGGACATGGTCACCGACACTGCCGACCCTTCGGCGTCGATGACCGACACGTGAGTGGTGTTGCCCGGCCCTGAGGGGCGCCTGTTGAGCAGGGGCGCGTACGTATCCACATGGGCGGGACTCAGAAATCTGTCGGCGAAGCCCGGTTCGGAGCGCCCGGAGTCGAACGTGGCCGCCCGCGCTGCGTCGGTGGCTTCCAGGGCGGCGGTGAGGGCCTCTGCCCGCTTGACGGGGTCGAGCGAGGCTATGTCGAGATGATCGAGCAGTCCGAGCGTGAAGGCGATCAGCGTGCCGCCGGAGCTCGGCAGCGGGTTCGTGAGGATCTCGTGTCCGCGATAGCGGGCCCGCACGGGCTCCCGGATGATGACCTTGTATGTAGCCAGATCCTCGAGGGTCACCAGTCCCCCTCGGGCCTCCAGGTAGGCCGCGATGCGCTCAGCGTAGGAGCCGGTGGTGAACGCCGTGGCGCCCGCGGAGCCGAGAGTCTCCAGGGCATCGGCCAGATTGGGGGAACGCAGCATCTCACCCGCGCGTACGAGTGCCCCGTTGGGCGCGAACACCTCTCGAGCGGCCGCTTCTCGCGTCAGGATGCCTTCGAGGATGTCGTGGAGGTAGTCCTGCTGAGGAACTACCCGCGCCCCGGCGCGTGCAAGGCGCACGGCGGGGGCCAGCACCCGGGACAACGGCAACCGTCCGTGGCGCTCGTGGAGCGTGGCTAGTCCGAGCGCCGCCCCCGGTACCGCGCAGGAGGCGGGCCCTACGTGGAACACCTGGGTGGTGGAGCGAAACGGCACTTCGTACGGCTCGATGTGGGCTCTGGCGGCGATGTCGTCGGGCGTGCGGCCGAGACCAGGTGCGCTGACGAAGAAGTCGAGCACCTCAGCCGCCGCGTCGGGCCGGCGCACCAATGCGAAGCCGCCGCCCCCCAAGCCCGTCAGGCAGGCTTCGGCACACATCGAGGCTGCCACCGCACCGACGGCCGCATCGGCGGCGTTGCCCCCGATGCGCAGTATCTCGACGCCGGCACGGGTCGTCGCGGGGTGACCGCCTGCAACGACCCCGGGTGAGTTCATCGTGGGCCCGCCGCCCTCATCCCCGCTCCGGCCAGCTCCGCGATGATGCGCAGGTCCTGCAGGGGCAGTCCGGCCGCGCCGACCCGCTCGTAGAGGACTTTGACCTTGGCGGGGAACTCGTCGTCTTCTCTCCAGAGCGCGAACACCATCGGCACGCGCGGAAGGGGGTGGAACATGAGGGCGACATCGGCGAGCCGTAGGGCTTCCCCTCCCAAGGTGTCTCCCGCCGCGAGAAAGGCTTCCGGGTCGGTGCCGAACAGGCGGGCGAGCGGCACCTCTACCTCGCGGGTGATCGTGTTGGCATAGAAGAGACCGTCGGGAAGCTCTCGATAGCTCACCCAGTCCTCGCCGGGCTCTGTTCCGCGGGCCATCACGAGGTGGTGCAGCGCGATGAGTCGCCACGGGAAGGTCATGAGCAGGGGACTGGGCGACTCGAACGACAGGTCCGGCCAGCTCAGGCGCGCCGTGGCGCCGAAGGCGGATATCTCCAGGCGGCCCGCCGGCGACGTGCCGGAGGCCTCTGAGTCTGCCCCGTCGCTCGAGGCGGGCACCCAGAAGAGGCCGGCGCGAGACGCGATATCGGTGGGGGAGAGCGCGCGTACGGCGGCTTCCGCGGCCGCATAGGCTTCTTGGTGTTTTTCCTCGTTCGTTGGGCTCATCATCACACAACTCTAGCACGAGCCCACTCGTTGGCGGTGGCCCCCGGGCGGCCTCCCAGCGCCGGGTCGTCATTCTTCGGCGGCCTGGTAGAATAGGCTACGCTCAGACGACCAGGGCGGTCCGCGGCCTACCTACCTCGACCTCCGCGTGGCGAAGGGAGTCCGTATGATCTACGAAGCCGATTGGGTACTCCCCATCGTCGAACCGCCGCTCTATCAAGGGGCCGTGCGGATCGACAACGGCGAGATATCCGCCGTCGGTCTCGCGGACGAACTCCGGTCTCGGTATCCTGATGATGCCGTCACCAACTTCCACCACGCCATCCTGCTGCCCGGTTTCGTGAATTCCCACGTGCACCTGGAGTTGTCCGCATTCCGAGGATTGTTCGACGACTGCGATTTCGGGGAGTGGATGCTGCGTTTCATGGTGGCCAAGCGTAAGCTCGACGCAGCCGACTATGCCGCCTCCGCTCTCCTTGGGGCGATGGAGTGCGTGGGATCCGGCATCACGTGCATCGGCGACACCGTCTTCGACGGCGAGGCCACCGTGAACGCCGTCACTACGTCGGGCCTGCGCGCATTTGCGTTCGTGGAGACCTTCGGCATGAACGACGCCACGATCGATCACACGCTGGAGTTCGTCGCACGTCGCATCGAGGAATTGCGGAATCTGGCCGGCCCACTCGTTTCCGTGGGCCTGTCTCCTCACGCCCCGTATACGGTGTCGGGCCCGCTGTTCAGGGCACTGACGGCCTATGCCCTGCGCGAGAACCTCAAGGTGGCCACGCACGTGGCTGAGTCTCTGGCAGAGGTCACCTTTGTGCGCAACGGCGCCGGCGTCCTGGCGCACGACTTCCGAGAACTCGTAGGCTGGGACGATCTGATGTGGATGCCCACCGGCACCACGCCGGTCAAATACCTCGAGCAGTGGGATGCGCTCGACGCCGACTTCATCGCCATCCACTGCGTGCAGGTGGCGCCGTCTGACATTGAAGTGTTGAAGAAGTATAACGTGGCTGTCGCTCACTGCCCGAAATCCAACGCCAAGCTCGGCTGCGGCATCGCCCCGGTGAGCGAGTTCCTCTCCGCCGGACTACGGGTGGGCCTGGGTACCGACAGTCTCGCCACCAACAACATCCTTGACATGTTCGACGAGATGCGAACGGCCATCTACCTGCACCGTGCGAGTCAGAACTCGGCCGTCTGCATAACCGCCGAACAGGTACTCCGCATGGCCACCATGGGGGGAGCGGAGGTGCTGGGGCTCGCCGACTCCATCGGCAGCCTCGAGCCGGGGAAGCGCGCCGACTTGATAGCCGTCGACATGGAGTACAGCCACTTCTCGCCCATCGACGAACCGGTGTCGGCTCTGGTATACGGGGCTAACCAGGAGGACGTGTTCTTCACCATGATCGACGGCCGCGTGGTGTACGACAAGAAGGTGTGCGTCACCGCGGACGCCTCTCAGATCGCACTCGATGCGGCGGCGGTGCGCAGGCGGTTGCGCGCGTAGTCTGAGAGACCGTTGAAGATCCAAGCCTCGGCTGCCAGAACGCACTGGACGGCGCGATTCGGTGTCCTCGGTCGCGCCCTGGTGGCGAAGCGTCACTCTTCAACGGCCTATTGGGCCCGGCGGTTGGCCGCTCTCGCCCGCATAGGGCATAATGCCTACTGGCGTACGCCCCGGAGCAGCATACGACGCGGGCCCGCCGACTACCGACTCGATGATAGGAGACCAGGACTGTGCTGCTGGATAGGAAGAGGATCAACAAGTGGGCCAAGGTCATGGCAGTCGTCCTGGTCGTCGTCTTTGGTTTGAGCTTCGTGGCCCTTGGGGTGGGCAGCGGGGTGAACCTCAACTGGAGCGACCTCTGGAACAGTATCGGCAGCAAAAGCCAGTCGGGGCCGAACACGCCCGAGCAGAACATCAAAGCCTTTGCGGTCATCCTGCAGACCGATCCCACGAACGAGGCCGCCCTTCTGGGGATGGCTTCAGCCTATCGCCAGTTGCAGCAACCGGCTAAGCAGGCCGAGTATCTCGAGAAACTCGCCGCAGTCAAGACGACCGATGCCGATATCCGGCTGCAGCTGGCTACCATCTACATGAGTCCCGAGGCCCGTGACTACCAGGCCGCCGTTCGCGTACTCAACGAGGCCACGTCCATTGACCCTTCCAACGCCGAGGCGTTCCTTCAGCTTGGTTCGGCTCTGCGCGGCGCGGGCGACACCAAAGCGGCCGTCTTGGCCTGGAACCGCTATTTGGAACTTGCCCCCGACGGCACGATGGCGGAGACGGTCAAGCAGCAGCTCGCCCTCTTGACGACGCCGCCTACCTCCGTGGGCTCCACGCCGACCACATCGGGCGGACCCACGACCACCGCTCCCGTCAGTCCCTCGACGACGTCGCCGTAGCGGTCCCCGCTCGGATTATGTCCACCGGCCGGAAGCACGCGCGGGCTCTCGGTTTGAAGCACGTGCAAGCTCTCGGCCGTGATGGTAAGCTCATGGCCTGGTCATGAACCTCCTCATCAGCAATACAACCATCGCCCGGGCGCTTGTGCTCCATGTTGACGGAGAGCTCGACGTCTACACGGCTCCGCTTCTGAGAGAGGCGGTGGACTCCGGCATGGCTCAAGGTCATGTGCAGATGGTCGTCGATCTCACCAGGGTCGCGTTTATCGATTCGACGGCCTTGGGCGTCCTGGTGGGTAGCCTCCGGCGCGTGCGCGCCGAGGAGGGTGACCTGCGTCTAGTCATCGACGACACACATCTGGAGAAGATGTTCCGCATCACCGGCTTCGACAGCATGTTCTCCATCTATCGTTCAGTAGATGACGCCATCCGCGACGAGGCTGAGTCCGCGTCGTAGGGAACGGTCGGTCTGTCGCCGAGTCCGTATGGCGCGGCCAGACGGACGCCCGCATTCATCCCCAGCCTAAGGAGCGCTCCTAGAGTGCGATTGATCATAACCGAGAAGAACAATGCCGCCTCCAAGATCGCCGAGATCCTGGCGAAGGGGAAGCCGCAGCAGCAGGCGTTTCTCAAGATCCCCTACTACATCTTCACCGACGAATCCGGCGACAAGAACGTGGCCGTGGGTCTGAAGGGACACGTCTTGCAGGTGGAGTTCCCCGAGGCCTTCTCGGACTGGCGCAAAGTCGATCCGGCAGCGCTCATCGACGCTCCCCTGATAAAGGGGGAGACGGCGAAGTCGGTCGTGCGTGCAGTGAAAAAACTCGCCACCGACGCGACGTCCCTTGTCATCGCCACCGACTTCGACCGCGAGGGAGAACTGATCGGTCTCGAGGCTCTGGAGATCGCCGCCGGTCAGAACGAACACCTGTACCGGACGGCCCGCCGAGCTCGCTTCTCCGCTCTCACCGCGGGGGAGATCCGGCGGGCCTTCAGCGAACTCGACTATCTATCCGAGCCCTTGGCCCGTGCCGGGGAGGCCCGTCAGGATATCGACCTGATATGGGGCGCCACCCTCACCCGTTTCGTGAGTCTGGCCACCTATCGCCTGGGCAGCCAGTTCTTGAGTGTCGGGCGCGTGCAGAGTCCCACACTTGCTCTGGTTGTAGAGAGGGAGATCGAACGGCGCGCGTTCGTGCCGGTGCCCTACTGGGTGCTGACGGTCGACCTGACCGCCCGCGGTCATGCGTTCTCGGCCGTTCACGCCGAGGAACGGTTCCTCGACCAGGCCCGTGCGCAGGCCGTTTTCGACAAGATCGCCGGACCCGGGGTGGTCACGCAGGTCAAGCGGACCACCAAGAAGGTGCCGCGGCCCGCCCCCTTCAACACCACCAGCTTCATGACCGCGGCCACCTCGCTGGGGTTCAGCGCGGCGGCCGCCATGAGTGTGGCCGAGGATCTCTACATGGGCGGTTACATCAGCTATCCGCGGACGGACAACACCGTCTATCCGAGTTCGCTGGCCCTCGACGAGGTGCTGCAGACATTGACGGGCGGCGAGTTCGACGACGAAGTCCGCGGGCTCTTGGCGAAGGAGAAGCTCACGCCCAGCCGGGGGAACAAGCGGACCACGGACCACCCGCCTATCTACCCGACCGGGGTGGCCCGTCGGGGGGCGCTCGACGACCGCAAGTGGCGCCTGTACGAGTTGGTAGTGCGTCGCTTCTTCGCCACCATCGCCGAAGACGGTGTCTCCGAGTCGAACCGCATCGACGTGGCCATCGACGATGAGCCCTTCTTCCTGCGGGGCTCGCGTATCGTGTCGCCGGGCTGGCTGGCCTACTACCCCTACTCCCGGCAGAAGGACACCGAGCTCCCTCACCTGACCGAGGGCGATTCCACGGCGCTGGTGGACAAGCATCTGGAGGGCAAGGAGACCCAGCCGCCCTCTCGCTATGGACAGGGCAGCCTCATCGAACTTATGGAGAAACACAACCTGGGCACGAAGGCCACCCGGCACAACATCATCCAGAACCTCTACGATCGGGGCTATATCCACGGCAACCCCGTGGAGCCTACGGAGACGGGCATCAAGGTGGCCGAAGCCCTGCTGAAGTTCGCGCCCCGCATCGCCACGCCGGAGATGACCGCCCACCTCGAGAACGACATGGATGCCATCGCCGAGCGGGAGATGACCAAGGACGAGGTGGTCGGCTCGTCGCGCGACCTGCTGCGCCAGGCCTACCGCTCGCTGGATGAGAACAAGGAGCAGGTGGCCGCCATCATCATGGAGGGCATAAGCGACGACAAGATCCTGGGCGACTGCCCCACCTGCACCACGCACAAGCTGCGCATCATCCGTTCGAAGGCCACCAAGAAGCGTTTCGTGGGGTGCGAGGGGTATCCGGAGTGCACGCAGACCTATCCGCTCCCCCAGCGGGGGGACATCATCGCCATAGGCGAGACATGCCCTGAGTGCGGTACGCCGCGTGTGAAGATCATGGGGGGCAAGCGGCCCTGGATCCTCTGTCTCGACCCGGAGTGCCCCACCAAAGCCGACTACCGGGCCAAGCAGGCGGCCAAGAAGGCCGAGGCCGACGCCAAAGCGGCGGCGGGCGGAGCCGACGGCGACGGCGCCCCGGCTCCGAAGACCCGTGCCCGGAAGGCGCCCGCGAAGAAGCCCCGCGCCGCGGCGACCGCCACCCGCACGCCTCGAGCCCGCGCCACGGCAAAGTCCGCGGAATAGGGCCGCCGCCCCGGCGCGGCGACGGCCCACACAGGAGGTCGATCCTATGGCCGACACACAACACAGACGGCACCGTCGGTGGCCCACGGGTCCTGTCTCACGACTGGCGATCGTCGTCGTGGTGGCGGCGGTGCTCGCAGTGGTGCAACCCGCTCCGCTCTCCGGGGTAGCGCGGGCCGCGGTCGATACGGTGGTCGTCACGCTGGGGGCCGACCTCAGCTCGAGCCGGCAGCAGCAGATGTTGGACCTCTTCGGCGTCGACCGCGACGCGACCAAGGTCATCACGGTTACCAACGCTGAGGAGCGTCAGTATCTGGAAGGTGCCGTCCCCGATGAGCAACTGGGCACGCGGGCCATCTCGAGCGCCTACGTGCACGTCAAAGACGACGGGTCGGGGATCAACGTACAGACGAAACACATCACCTTCGTCACCGCCCGCACGTACGCCAACGCGTTGGCCACCGCCGGGGTCGAAGATGCCGATGTCTACGCCGCCGCTCCCTTCGACGTGTCCGGAACCGCGGCACTGACCGGAGTGTTCAAGGCCTTCGAGGCGGCCACCGGCGAACCGATTCCGGAAGCGGCCAAAGAAGTGGCTACGCAAGAGTTGGTGGATACCGCGACGGTCGGGGAGCAGGTGGGCAACGCCGACGCGATCGCCAAGCTGGTCGAGCAGGTCAAGCTGGAGATCGTGAAACAGGGTCTGGATGATCCCGTCGCCATCCGCGCGGTCGTGGTGCGCATCGCGGCGGAACTCAAGGTCACCCTGACCGACGCGCAGATCGATCAACTGGTGCGGATGCTGGTGCAGGTGCAGAGCCTCGATCTCGACCTGGGCAGACTCCAGCAGCAAATGAAGGACTTCCAGGACACGATCGGCCTCACCAACGAGCAGGCCCAAGGCATCTGGGAGAGTCTGAAGTCGTTCTTCACCAACCTCTGGGCGTCGATCTTTGGATAGTCGACCGGAGTGGATAGGCCCTCCTGCCGACGCCACCCTCGATGAGAGTGCGCTGGCCGGCATGGGCAGTGGCACCCGCGGCCTGTTCATAACGTTCGAGGGCCTGGACGGGTGTGGCAAGTCCACCCAGATGGGGCTGCTGGCCGACGCGCTGACGGAGGCCGGATACGACGTGGTCGCCACCCGGGAACCGGGGGGGACCGCCATGGGGGAAGCACTGCGGTCGGTCCTGCTCGATGTGGGGCACACGGGCATGAGCCCGCGGGCGGAGGCCCTGCTGTATGCCGCCGCCCGCGCCCAGCTGGTGGAGGAGGTGGTGCGTCCGGCCCTGGACGACGCGCGCGTGGTGCTCTGCGACCGGTATATCGACTCCTCGCTGGCCTATCAAGGCTATGGACGCGGTCTGGTGATCGAAGACATCATCACCTTGAACGTCTGGGCCACCGACTGCCTCTTCGCCGACCTCACTATTGCCCTTCTGGTGGACGAAGATACGCGCACCGGCCGGACGACGGCCGAATCCGCGGACCGCCTCGAATCGGAGGACGGCGCCTTCTTCCGCCGTGTCGCGGACGGCTATCTGCGGCTCGCCGAGGACCACCCGCACCGCATCCGGGTGATCGACGGGGCGGGTACGATCGAAGATGTGCACGCCTGCGTGGTAGCTGCGGTTGAGGAGGAATTCGGGCTCTTCAGTGCGCCCGAGCCGGGTACACTCGATTCTGACGCAACCGGCCCGGGCGCGTCCGACCCCGCGGCCTGAACCGTCTCGTGCCGCTCTTCGCGGACATCGTCGGTCAGGAGCTGGCGCTGGCCATCCTGCGCCGCGCCCTGGTCACGGAAGCCGCCCACGCCTATCTCTTCACCGGACCGGTGGGAGTGGGCAAGTCGGAGGCCGCCGTGGAGTTCGCCGCCGGACTCATCTGCGCCGATGGCGGGTGCGGCGAGTGCGACGCCTGCCGGCGCGTCCGCCAGGGCATCCATCCCGACGTCGAGACCATCGCGCCGGAAGGCACGTTCATCCTGCTCGACCAGGTGCGGGCGGTCAACGAAGACATCGTGCTGCGGCCCTTCGAGGCGTCGGTGCGCGTGTATGTCGTGCTGGCGGCCGAGACGATGAACAAGGAAGCGGCGAACGCGGTGCTCAAGACCCTGGAGGAACCGCCTTCTCACGCCCACTTCCTCCTGGTCTCCAGCTACCCCGAGCAGCTGCTATCCACCATCGTCTCGCGCTGTCAACGGGTGCCGTTCGGGCCGACTCCGGCGCCTCTGCTTGCCGGCCATCTTGTCGAGCGCTACCGGCTGCGAGACGACACGGCCTTGGCCTACGCGCGGGCAGCCCAGGGCAACCTGGCCTATGGGCGCGCCCTGGCGACCAGTGCCTCGGTTCGGGAGTGGCGTGACCGCCTGATCCACTGGGCCCAGGGGA
>Ga0172369_10004210_pt1 | contig 18410 bp, 14 predicted proteins | sample LakKiv25m_FD_114539 | JGI IMG/M metagenome (GOLD analysis project Ga0172369, IMG submission 114539) | Freshwater microbial communities from Kabuno Bay, South-Kivu, Congo - kab_022012_11.25m | ecosystem: Environmental > Aquatic > Freshwater > Lake | place: Democratic Republic of the Congo...
ACCTCGGAGTCGCTTTCGGTATTGATGTGCCGGTGGTTGGCGTTGAACAGCTCCACCTTGAGCGCCTGCGCGTTGGTCAGGTTGCCGTTGTGCACCAGCACAATGCCAAACGGCGCATTCACATAAAACGGCTGCGCTTCTTCTTCGCTGAAGGCGTTGCCCGCCGTGGGGTAGCGCACCTGCCCCAAGCCGCAACTGCCAGGCAGCGAGCGCATGTTGCGGGTGCGAAACACGTCGCGCACCATGCCCTTGGCCTTGTGCATGAAAAACTTGCGCTCCTGCTGCGTGACGATGCCCGCAGCATCCTGGCCACGGTGCTGCAGCAGCAGCAAGGCGTCATAGATCAGCTGATTGACAGGCGAGTGGCTGACCACCCCGACAATTCCACACATAGGATTCCTAGCGATTCAACAAAGCCGTTCAGGACCGTAAATAGCGCCCCACATTGTGCGGCAACAAGGGGGTCACCCACGCCAACACCGAGGTGCTGATGCGCGCCCCGTGGGACTGCCGCCAGCTCTGCGTCTCTTGCAACGGCGTCATCGACACCAGCAAGGTCAGCACCAGCAACAGCAGTACCCCGCGCGCCAAGCCGAACCCGACGCCCAGCACGCGGTCGATCGGCCTCAGCCCCACCGCCTCGGTCAGCTTGCGCACCAGCACGATCAGCAAGGCACCCATTACCGCCGATGCAATGAACACCAGCACAAAACCGGCGGCGTAGCGCATCATCTCGCTGGCCCCTTGCATGGGCAGCAGGTTGGCCACGGTCAATGCACCCCATTGGGCCAACACGAAGGCCACCACCCAATTGACCAACGACAGCACTTCATAAACCAGTCCACGCCATCCGCCCAGCAGCATCGACAGCAGCAACACGGCGGCAAAAATCCAGTCCAGTACAGGCATCGTCAACGCGCCATCCCGATCAGAGCGTCAGCAACGCTGCCGGCAGGTTGAGTTTCTTGATTTTGGCGGCGGCTTTTTCAGCCTCGGCCCTGGAAGCGAACGGGCCTACCCGGACGCGGATGCGGCGCCCATCCGGCGTCTCGGCCACCTGGGTGTAGGTTTTCAAGCCGGTTTTCTCCACCTTCAGCCTGACTTCTCGGGCGCGGGTGTTCTCGGCAAAGGCTCCCACCTGCACCACAAAACGCGCGCCGTTGGCAGCCTCGTGCGCGGCGGTGGATTCGGTCTTGGCTGCCGTGCTGTCTTGGACGGCCTTGTCCTTGGCCGCCGGCTCCGGCGCGGCCGCCTTCCCATCAAGGATACGCTCGGCCCGGTTGGCCTCTTTGGAAACGGACGGCGGCACAACCGCAACAGGTGCAGGTTCTGCAGGCTTGGAGTAGTTTGCTTTGGTGTCACTGCCCTTGGGTGTACCAGCCACCTTGGACTCAGGCGAAGGCGTTGCCGCCCCTGGCGCGGGCCCCGTGGCAGGCGCCGCAGAAACCGGTTCGGTCGGCATTTTCTGAGCAGGCACTGGCGTCATCGGCAACGGCAGCGCTTTGTCGCGATCGGGAATCTCGATCGGGGTATCCACAGCTATGGGACGTGGCTGGCGATCCAGCAACAAAGGCAGGCCGATCACCCCCACCAGCACCAGCACTGCGGCACCGGTCAGACGGTATTTGGCACGCCGACGCAGCACTTCCAGGCTTTGCGCCGGGGGTGTTTCTACCGCAGAGCCGTCGTCCTGACCTTTGGGAAACTTGAAAAATGCCATGCGCGTTGTGGAATGGGGAACTGAAATGGATTCTGGACTTTGGCCAAGCCAAGCAATGATCTAGGAAGACGCAAGATGCTTGGCTGCCAGACGAGGGACACCGCCCTGCAACACACCGCCCACGGTGTAGAACGATCCAAACACCACGATTCTATCAGCGGGGTCTGCGTTGGCCAGGGCACTTTGCAGGGCCGATTCCGGGTCCAGATGCAGCGTGGACGACACCCTCGCGCGCGTTGTCATGCCCTGCCACAGCTGCTGGAGATGGGCTGCGGACGCTGCGCGCGACGTCGGCAGATCGGTGAAATACCAGCGGTCGATCAAGGGGGTAATGCGACCGAGCATGGCCGCAACGTCCTTATCGGCCATGGCGCCGAACACCGCGTGCGTGGTGGGGAAAAATCCCATCGCGTCCAGATTGGCGGTCAGCGCCCCCACCGCATGCGGGTTATGAGCCACATCCAGCACCAGGGTCGGCTGGCCCGGAACAATCTGGAAACGCCCCGGCAGATCCACCATCGACAGGCCCACGCGCACCGCCTGCGCGGTGATGGGCAACTGCTGGCGCAACGCGGTCAAAGCCGCCAGCACCCCCCCGGCGTTGACCAGCTGGTTGGCGCCCCGCAACGACGGATACGCCAGCCCGCTGTAGCGACGCCCGCGCCCGGCCCAGCCCCACTGCTGCCGATCGCCCGACACGTTGAAATCCACCCCCACCTGCCACAGGTCGGCCTCGACCTCGCGCGCCCGGTCCAATACGCTTTGCGGGGGCATCGGATCGCTCACCACCACCGGTTTGCCGGTGCGCATGATGCCGGCTTTTTCATAACCTATGGCTTCACGGTCGCCCCCCAGCAGCGCCACGTGATCAAGATCCACACTGGTGATGATGGCGCAATCGGGTTCGATGATGTTGACCGCATCAAGCCGGCCGCCCAGTCCTACCTCCAGAATCACCACATCCAGCGGCTGTCGGCGCATGACCTGAAAGATGGCCAGGGTACTGAATTCGAAATACGTCAATGAGATGGCGGGATCGCTCTGGCGCCGGGCGGTTTCCACTTCATCGAAAGCCGACACCAGCTCGTTGGCCGACGCCGGCTGGCCATTGAGTCGCAACCGCTCTTCAAAGTGCACCAGATGGGGCGACGTGTAAACCCCGGTGCGATACCCGGCGTGCAACAGAATGGCCTCCAGCATGGCACAGGTGGAGCCTTTGCCGTTGGTACCGGCCACCATGATCACCGGGCACTTGAAGGCCAGCTGCAACCGTTGCGCCACTTGGCGGACACGCTCCAACGTCAGGTCGATGGTCACCGGGTGCAATTGTTCACAGTAGGTCAGCCAGTCCGGCAGAGTTTGGGGTCGTGTATCCATAGAGGTCGGATTGTCTCTCACGCGGCGCGCAACCAGCCCGCTGTGGCATCATCCAACCATGACAACTCTGACTGTGTACGGCATTCCCAACTGCGACAGCGTGAAAAAAGCTCGCGCCTGGTTCAGCGCACAAAACCAGGCCCATGTGTTTCACGATTTCAAGAAACAGGGCTTGTCGGCCGAACTCTTGGCGCTCTGGTTGAAAACGCTGGATTGGCAGACGCTGCTCAACCGCAAGGGCACGATGTGGCGTCGTCTGGACGACGCCAGCCGTGCGGCCGTGGTGGACGTTGCCAGCGCCAGCGCATTGATGCTGAATCAACCCAGCATCATCAAGCGGCCCGTGGTGCACTGGCCCGACGGAACACTCACCGTCGGCTTCGACCCAGTGAAATATATGCAACGGCTGCATCCGGTTTGAAGCGGCGTTTAACTTCATTGATGTGAGGCCTCTGCCATGCCACGGCAGCGGGTTCCGCTTCAGATGGACGCTCGCCTAAAATCGCGGGCTCATCCTGATCCCTGAATTTGCTCTTTACCATGACCCCATCACACCTCAGCGGCGTCAGCGTCGCCACCCAGGCCAGCGTGTTTTTCGACGGCAAATGCATCAGTCACCAGATCGTGCTGGCCGACGGCAGCAAGAAATCGGTGGGGGTGGTATTGCCGGCCACGCTGACCTTCAACACGGCGGCGCCGGAAACCATGGAATGCGTGGCGGGGCGATGCGACTACAAACTCAAGGGCAGCGACCACTGGCAGACCTCCACCCCGGGGCAGAAATTCAGTATCCCTGCCAACTCCAGTTTCGACATCCGTGTCACCGAACCGTATCACTACATCTGCCATTTCGGTTGATGAGTGCGCGCATCGCAGTGATGTGCATGAAAGCCGTCACTGCCCAACATTTCCCTCATTCAAAGGCTAGAGGCCATTTATGTCGCAAACCATTCTGCAATCGGTTCCCGTTGACCAAAAGGTCGGCATTGCTTTCTCCGGTGGCCTGGACACCAGCGCAGCGCTGCTGTGGATGCGCAAAAAAGGAGCCGTACCCTATGCCTACACCGCCAACCTGGGCCAACCCGACGAAACCGACTACGACGACATCCCGCGCAAGGCACTGACCTATGGTGCTGAACAGGCGCGCCTGATCGACTGCCGCGCCCAGCTCGCTGCCGAGGGGCTGGCGGCGCTGCAGGCCGGGGCCTTCCACATCAGTACCGCCGGGCTGGCCTACTTCAACACCACACCCATCGGCCGCGCTGTCACCGGCACCATGCTGGTAGCAGCCATGAAGGAAGACAACGTCCACATCTGGGGTGACGGCTCCACCTTCAAAGGCAACGACATCGAACGTTTCTACCGCTATGGCTTGCTGACCAATCCGTCGCTGCAAATCTACAAACCCTGGCTGGATGCCACCTTCATCCAGGAGTTGGGCGGCCGCAAGGAGATGAGTGAATTTCTGGTGGCCAACGGCTTCGACTACAAGATGAGCGTGGAAAAGGCTTACAGCACCGACAGCAACATGCTCGGTGCCACCCACGAAGCCAAAGACCTGGAGTTCCTGCGCAACGGCATGCGCATCGTCAACCCGATCATGGGTGTGCCGTTTTGGCGCGATGATTGCCTGGTCAAGGCCGAAGAGGTCAGTGTGCGCTTTGAGGAAGGGCGACCTGTCGCGCTCAATGGCGTCGAATTTCCTGACCTGGTCAGCCTGTTCCTCGAAGCCAATCGCATTGGCGGTCGCCACGGACTGGGCATGAGCGATCAGATCGAAAACCGCATCATTGAAGCCAAGAGCCGCGGCATCTACGAAGCCCCCGGCATGGCTTTGCTGTTCATCGCCTACGAGCGTCTGGTCACCGGCATCCACAACGAAGACACCATCGAGCAGTACCGCGACAACGGCCGCAAGCTGGGCCGCCTGCTGTACCAGGGCCGCTGGTTCGACAGCCAGGCCATCATGCTGCGCGAAACGGCGCAACGCTGGGTGGCACGCGCCATCACCGGCACCGTGACGCTCGAATTGCGCCGTGGCAATGATTACACTGTGCTCAACACCGAGAGCCCCAACCTCACCTACGCCCCCGAGCGTCTGTCGATGGAAAAGGTGGAAGACGCGCCGTTTGACCCCATCGACCGCATCGGCCAGCTGACCATGCGCAACCTCGACATCGTCGATACCCGCGCCAAACTGGGCATCTACGCAGCCAGCGGACTGCTTGAACTCGGCCAGGGCGCCGACTTTCTGAAGCTGGGACGCTGACCGACACCCCCGCGCCCGGCAGGAACAGGGCATGCCTTGCCATTGCCGCGACCTGGGTCGACAGGTTGCGTCTAGGCCCATTCTTCTAATTTGTTGCAACGCAACAAAAATAACTTGCATCCCCCGGGTTTATCCCTATAATTTCCTCATGCTGCACCGCAACAACCTGGGCTGCTGTAGCTGAAACGGGTTCGCTTCCTTTTAACCAACTGATGGAGATTTGAATCATGATGACCGTGGAACAAGTACTGGCCTCGCAAAAAGCCAACGTCGACACCCTGCTGAACCTGACGGCCAAGGCCTTCGAAGGCGTCGAGAAAATCGTTGAACTCAACATGAGCGCCTCCAGAGCCGCGCTGACCGAATCCAGCGAAGGCGCCAAAGCCCTGCTGAGCGTCAAGGATGCGCAAGAATTGATGGCCCTGCAACAAAGCCTGTTGCAGCCGCTGGTGGAAAAAACCACCGCTTACAGCCGTCACCTGTACGAAATTGCCAGTGGTACGACCAGCGAATTCACCAAGGTGTTCGAAGGCCAAGCCGCAGCGGCCAAACAAAACTTCACCGGTCTGGTGGAATCGGCCGCCAAGAACGCTCCTGCAGGTTCCGAAGCCACTGTGGCGGTGCTCAAGAGCGCCGTCGCTGCGGCCAACAACGCGCTCGAATCGGTGCAAAAAGCGGTCAAGCAAGCCACTGATGTGGCCGAAGCCAATTTCAATGCCATGGCCAGCAGCGCCGCCCCCGCTGCCAAACCCGCCGGCAGGAAGCGCTAAACCACCGTTTTTCAGTGCGATTTCAAAAAATTTAGCTTCAACCCTCTAATCTTCAAGGGAAAACCCTGAGATACTCGGAGCGTCTGAAAGCTCATTCGTTGAGATTTTTTTGCAAGTTGTCTCCTCGGGTCCTTTCGTAACCATCAGGTTCAGGGATCCCTTCAGGGTTGGTCGCAAGACCAACCCTTTTTTTTGCTGCAACGGCCTCGTCGTTGCCTCTGCACGAGCCGCCGAATACGGCCAGACATTCGAACGGTCAGACACTCCATCTTGATGCCGGTGCGCCAGACGCGTAAACTGGGCCCCAGTCGTTTTTGGAGATGGTCATGAATATTTCTGACGCCTCATCCGCCCCGGTGACTTCAACACGGGAACCGACGCGCTCACAACAGATTCGGCAACAAGCACAGACTCAAGCGGTGCGTGAACGCCAAGCCGAATCAGCCCCACCCGCGGAGCCGCCCAAACCGGTCGTCAACAGCCAGGGTCAGACCACCGGCCGGTTGGTCAACACCACAGCCTGAAATCGTTGGCCTTTGCCGGCCTTCGCCCTATGGCCTCGATCCCTCCCCTCAGCACGGCAACCCCGTCCCGACCGACGGCCTTGTTGCGTTCTCAGCTGATGCAAGCGCGCCGCGAAGCCACCCAGGCGCAGGATCAGGCCGAGCAGTTGCGCCAACAACTCGACGCCCAAGAGCAGGAGGTGGCGCAGTCGCAAAAGCAGGTCCGCACGCTGGAAAGTTCACTCAGCCGGGTCAATCCGTTGTCGCGCACCCCAACCGATGTCACACCCAAGACCACCACCACGCCCGCGCCAGCAGAACCCACCTACGTGAACACTTTGCAGGCAGTGTTCAGGGCGGCCCAACCCATTCTGGAACTGGACGTTTCACCACCACAGAAATCGATCATCTATTCCAGCCTGTTTCAGGCCAACGAGCAGTTGCAGTCACGCAGCACCACCAGCGTTGCAGCGCCCTTGAGTTTCTCGGCAGTTCCGCTCCCGCCACGCCCGAATTTGCTCGACACCAGCGCCTGACCCTGTGACGGCATCAAGCCATTTGCCGCAGTTCACGCAAAGCAACCGAAATCGGTGCCAAGTCGGCATTCTGCCGAGCGATGGTATCCAACAGTTTGCGCAGCCGGGCAATGGACGTTTCATGCTGAGCAGCCCATTGCGAAACATCGTTTGCGTTGGTCAATACGGTGCGCGTGATGTGCGCAGCAATGGCATACACCTCATCGCGTGCGCTGGCACGGGCTTGTGTTTGCCACAGGGTGTCGGTTGGCAAGCGATTGATCTGGCTGCGCCAATCCTGCAGGCCCAGCGCCACATCCACCGCAAAGTAAGCACGCGCTGTTTGCTCCAGTGAGGCTGGCGCATCCTGGCTGACATCCACCAGATCAAGTGCCGGAAACAGGAATTCCAGCGCCGTCAGTTGTTCGGCCAGTTCGGTCGCCACACCGCCTTGCTGCAACAACGCAATCGCATGCTTCCAGTTTTGGAGCAAGCTCTCCGGTAACCACTCTGCCAAATTTGCTCGCAACGTTTGTGCGGCGGGTTGATAGCGGGCAATCAAGACCGGCAAATCGGCTTCCCGGCCACGCCAACGCATCATCCAGCGCGACGCCCGCTGCGCCACCGCCATCAGTTTGCTCAAGAGGTCCAGTTGCAACGCGCTCGTCACCTGATGATCCAGCGCGTCGATCTGATCCCACTGGGCTTCGAGTCCGAAAATCTCGCGCGCCAGCGTGTAGGCGCGAACCACGTCGGCCGTTTTGGCCACCGACTCGGCGGCCAAAAAGTTGACAAAAGTCGCACCCATGCGGTTGACCACGGTATTGGCCACCACGGTCGCCACAATTTCCCGTCTGAGCGGATGATTGCGTATCGCGTCCGCGTATTTTTCCGACAAGACACGCGGGAAGTAGGCCGTCAAGGCCCGAGTGAAATGGGCATCGTCGGGCAAATCGCTGGCCACCAGATCGTCGAAGATGGCCATCTTGGCATACGCCAGCAACACCGCGTTTTCCGGCGCCGTCAGCCCTTGTTTGCTGGCCCGACGTTGGGCAAACTCCTGATCACTGGGCAGGAATTCAATGGCACGATCGAGTCGCCCTGCCCCTTCAAGCCATTGAATCAGACGCTGCTGGCCATCCAGAAAATACAGCGGTCGATGGCAAACCACATCCAGCGCCTGCGTCTGGTAATAGTTGTCCGTCAGCACCAGGCGACTGACTTCATCGGTCATGGACGCCAACAGGTCGTTGCGTTGCTTGAGCGTCATGTCACCGGCTTCCACCACCCGATCCAGCAGGATCTTGATGTTGACCTCGTGATCCGAACAATCCACCCCGGCCGAGTTGTCGATGGCGTCGGTATAGATCAACCCGCCTTGTTGCGCAAATTCGATGCGCCCTTTCTGGGTGCACCCCAGATTGCCCCCCTCCACCAGGACCTTGCAGCGCAGCGCTTTGCCATCGACGCGATACGCATCGCCCGCTTTGTCGCCCACCTGGGCATGTGTTTCATACGACGCCTTGACGTAGGTACCGATGCCGCCGTTGTAGATCATGTCCACCGGGGCTTGCAGCAGCGCATGCAACAACGCGTTGGGGCTGTACGCAACGGCTTCGAGACCGAGCGCTTGGGCGGCCTGGGGCGACAGCGTGATCGACTTGGCGGAACGCGGATAGACTCCACCCCCTTCAGACAGAACGCGCTTGTCAAAATCGTCCCAACTGGAGCGCGGCAAGGCAAATAAGCGCCTGCGTTCAGCCAGACAGGCCGCCACATCGGGTTGCGGGTCGATGAAGATGTGCCGGTGGTCAAACGCCGCCACCAGGGCAATATGCTCTGAGAGCAGCATCCCGTTGCCAAACACGTCGCCCGACATGTCACCGATGCCGATCACGGTGAAACGGCTGGTCTGAATGTCGCGACCCAAGGCTCGAAAATGGCGTTTGGCCGATTCCCACGCACCGCGCGCGGTAATGCCCATTTTTTTATGGTCGTAGCCGACCGATCCGCCCGATGCAAAGGCATCCCCCAGCCAATAACCATACTGTTCGGATACGGCATTGGCAATGTCCGAAAAACTGGCCGTTCCCTTGTCGGCCGCCACCACCAGGTAGGGGTCATCCGGATCGTGGCGCACCACCTGTTCGGGTGGCACCACGCTGCCGTTGACGAGGTTGTCGGTCAGGTCCAGCAGGCCGCTGAGAAACAGGCGATAGCAGGCAATGCCCTCTGCCATCCAGGCATCACGCTCAGCCGAGCTGGGTCCCTTCTTCAGCACGAAACCGCCTTTGGAGCCTACCGGAACAATCACCGTGTTTTTGACCTGCTGCGCTTTGACCAGACCCAGGATCTCGGTGCGGAAATCTTCTCGCCGATCCGACCAGCGCAAACCCCCGCGCGCCACTTTGTCGTTGCGCAGATGAACAGCTTCGAACCGGGGCGAGTAGACCCAGATTTCTGCCATCGGTCGGGGCGCAGGCACACCGGGCAACACTCGCGAATCGAACTTGAAACTCAGATACGGTTTGTGCGCTGCCTCTGGCCCAGTTTGCCATGCATTGGTGCGCAACGTGGCCAGAATGCTCTGGTACAACTGACGCAACACGTGGTCTTCTTCCAGACTGAGCACGGCGCGCAATTCCGTTTCGATGCGCTGCTGAATGTCTTGCTGCTGCGCGGCCCGGTCACCTTGTAAATTGGGATTGAACCGTACATCGAACAAAGCCGCCAAGTGGCCCGTCAGCGCAGCGTTCTTGCACAAAGTGGTTTCAATGTAGCTTTGGCTATAAGCAAAGCCGAGTTGACGGAAGTAACGGATATAGGCGCGCAAGACCGAAATACTGCGCCCATCCAACGGCGTCAACAGCACCAGTTGATTCAGATCATCGCTGTCAACCTCGCCGTGCCAGACCTGAAGGAACAAGGCTTCAAAGCGGTCTTTGTACGCTGCAAATTCGCTGTGCGCTGGCAATTGCAGACCCAGGTCATGTATCCAGAGGCTGGATCCATCGGATGGCGTGACTTTGTAGGGTTGTTCATCGAGTACCCGGGCACCCATACGCTCCAGCACCGGCAGGGAGTCGGACAAGGCCACTTTGGTGGTGTTGAAAATTTTCAGACGAGCAGCGCCATCGGGTGCGTTGAGCGGGCGATAGAGCCGCACCGCCATGCTGTGCTGCGGGGTCAGAGCGGCCAGCACCTGCGCATCTTGCGCTGCCACTTCAGCCGAAAAATCAGCGCGGTAAATGGATGAAAAACCAGAACTGAACCGGTTCGACAAGGCAATGCCGTCGGACTCACCCAACGCCAGCAGCAGCGCCAGCCTGCAGTCATCTTCCCAGCGCCGGGCCAGACTGGCAATGCGAGCTTCCAGGGCAACCACATCCAGGGATGACACCTCCGACTCGGGCGTCAGCACCAGGTAGTGAATGCGCGCCAGCGGCTGATCGGTGAGCATGGGCGTGTACTCGAGCGACTGGCCCGCCAGGGCACGCAACAATTCGTCGCCAATGCGACTGCGCAACTCAGTGTTGTAGCGGTCGCGAGGCACATACACCAGAACCGAGGTGAAACGGCCAAACGGATCCCGACGCAGGAAGATGCGCGTGCGCTGATGTTCCTGCAACCGCAGGATGCCCACCGCGTGATCGATCAGAGTGGCCGTATCGGCTTGCATGAGTTCATCACGCGGATAAGTGTTCAGAATGGTTTGCAACGATTTGGCGGCGTGGCTTTCCGCCACCACGGCGGCAGCCACCATCACCGCATGCGCGCGATGGCGTGCCAATGGAATCTGATCCACCGACGCCGCATAAGCGCGCGACGTGTACAGCCCTAGAAAGCGCGACTCTCCGATCAGTTGGCCCTGCGCATCAAACCGTTTGACCATGACCAAGTCCAGCCATGCCGGACGGTGCACGGTCGAGCGCGTCATGGCCTTGGTGATCATCACCCAGTCGTCCGACGCGATGAACCCTTGAACATCCGGTGCCAGCATGATCAATGGGGTCCGGGCTTGCGCACGCAAGATGCCGAGACCCGAGTCCGGGACGGCTTGCAACTCCACCCCGTCTGCGCCTTGTTGCAGGCGGTAGTCGCGCGCGCCCAGAAAGACAAAATTCTGTTGCTCAAGCCACCGCAGAAACGCCACGCCTTCCTGCCGCTGGGGTGTGGCCTGCGACAGGTGTTCCCCCTCCTCACAGACGTGTTGCATGCGCTGCCCCATGGCACTCCAGTCGGCAACCGCTGCACGCACGTCACCCAGCACTTTCAGCAAGTCATCGGCCAGGGCTTGACGATCCTGTGCCAGCACGATGCGATCGCACTCGACCATGATGAACGACTGCACCCGTGCGCTCGGTGTGGTGCGCGCATGGGCCGAGGACACCTGTTGCAACCCGGCGCCCGTGTCCTGCTCCAGCACCAGCAAGGGATGGACGATCCAATGGGCCACTCGGCCGCTGCGATTGACCGCCATGGTGACCGAATCCACCAGGAATGGCATGTCATCCTGCACGATCTGGATCAGCGTGTGTTCACTGCTGAAGCCATCTTCAGACAAAGTGGGGTTGAAAACCCGAATGCGTGCACCCACCGCGTCAACCGGCGTCTGCAACAAGCGGGCATGCGCGCTGGCCATGGCAAACAAGGTGTCGTTGCCGCGGGCTTCGAGCTCATCGGGATCAGCGCTTTCAAAATAGGCACTGACGAAATTGGCCAACGACTGCGCCGAACCGCCGGCATGGTGCAGGGCGTATTCGCGCAAAGAATCCAGAAATGCAGAGGACATCAGAATTTCCTGAAAGTAATGGAATGCAGGAAATTCTAGGAACCGGATCAACGCTGTGCGCTGCGCCGACGCTCCACTCATTGCTTCATGCAAAGATTACATGACGCGTCGTCCGGCTGGGACGATCCCGATGCGCAATGCCCTTCAGACGGGTTTAGACCAGTCCAGCTTCCACCGGCCACTGAGCACGTTTTGCAACCAGAGTGCAGCCGTCAAGGTCTTGCCGTCGGTCACAGTACCTGAGCGACACCAATCGATCAATTCATCGGGCGTGGCGGTGAACACGTCCAGCGCCTCACCCGGATCGAGCTGACTCTGGCCCGACTCCAGTCCCCGTGCAAACCAGATGTCAATGAACTCGGTGGAGTAGGCAATCAGCGGGTGCAACACGCCCGCACGGGCCCATGAGCGGGCCCGGTACCCGGTTTCTTCGCGCAGCTCGCGCTGCGCACATTGGAAACAGGATTCACCCGGATCGAGCTTGCCGGCAGGAAACTCGATCATGACCTGCCGCAACGGGTAGCGGAATTGCCGTTCCAGCACCACCCGCACAGCACCCAGCTCATCCATCAACAGGGGCACCACCATGACCGCGCCCGGATGCACCACGTATTCACGCGCAGCCTGGCCCCCATCGGGTAGCGCCACGGTGTCACTGCGCAATCGCAGCAATCGACCCTGGAAGACTTCGGTACTGGAAAGCTCGGATTCGACGAGATGCGAGTGAACGTTGATGGGCTTGGCCATCCGACGCAACTCCGACCGCTGGCGCTCAGTGCGCCAACATCTGCGCAATGGCGCCGTTGCACAACGCCATCAGGCCGCCAGGCAACAGACCGATGGCCAGCAACAAGGCGCCGTTCAGACTGAGGACTGCGCGCACGTCCATCGGTGCGGCCAGCTTGTCGGTGATTTTGGGCGCATCAAAGTACATGACCTTGACCACGCGCAAGTAGTAAAAAGCACCAATGAGAGACATCAAGACGGCGAAGACCGCCAATGAAATGTGCCACGCATCACCGGGTGCCACCAACGCCTGCAGCACCGCCAACTTGGCATAGAACCCGACCATGGGCGGAATACCCGCCAGCGAAAACATGCACAAGGCCATGACGCCGGCATAGAGCGGACTGCGTTGATTCAGGCCGGCCAAATCGGCAATTTCTTCGCTTTCGAATCCGTCGCGCGACAGCAGCAGAATGATGCCGAAACTGGCCAACGTGGTCAGCACATACGACACCACATAGAACATGGACGAGCTGTAGCCATTGCCAGCGCCCTGGGCATCTCCGTTGACCACGCCAGCCAGCATCCCGATCAGCACAAACCCCATGTGCGAAATGGTGGAAAACGCCAGCATCCGCTTGAGGTTGGTCTGGGCAATGGCCGCCAGATTGCCGATGGCCAGTGAACCGACGGCCAGCACCGTCAGCATTTGCTGCCAGTCCAGCGCCAAGGGCAACATGCCTTCCACCAGCAGGCGGATCATGACGGCAAATGCAGCCAGCTTGGGTGCGCCACCCACCATCAGGGTCACCACCGTCGGCGCCCCTTGGTACACGTCAGGAATCCACATGTGAAACGGCACCACACCGAATTTGAATGCCAGACCCGCCACGATGAACACCAGACCGAAGACCAGCACCTGATGCTGCACCTGACCGGAGCTGATCGCCTTCAGAACTTCCTGCATGTTGAGCGAGCCCGTCGCCCCATACAGCATCGACATGCCGTACAAGAGGAAACCGGACGCCAGCGCACCCAGCACAAAGTACTTCATGGCCGCTTCGGTGGCCACCACGTGATCGCGGCGCAAGGCCACCATGGCGTAGCTGGACAGGGTCAACAGCTCGATGCCCATGTAGATCACCAGAAAGTTGTTGCCGGAGATCATGACGAACATGCCCAACAAGGCAAACAGACTCAGCGTGAACAACTCGCCACCGCGCAACATGTCACGCGTAGCCGCATAAGCCCTGCCGTACACCAGCGTCACCATCAAGGCCAACGCGGCAAAGCATTTGAGCCAATTGCCCATCGGATCACTGACCACCATGCTGTCAAAGGCGTACACCGTGTGCCCGGCGCTGGCGGCATCGGCTTGCAACCAGGCCACCACGGCCAGGGTGAACAGCGTCAGCACATAAGTTGGCGTGCGACCACTGTCCTTGACCGCCAGATCGAACAAGGCAATCACACATGCCATGGCCAGCAGGATGACCTCGGGATAAACCGTCACAAAACTGAGTGTGTCAATCATTTCTATCTCTGGTTTCAGAATTTGAGACGCGCCGATCAATGCATCTTGGACTGAGCCACATGCCGTAGCAATTCAGTCACGGAAACATCCATCACATCGGTGAACGGCTTGGGATACAAGCCCAGATACAGCACCGCCACGGCCAGCATGCCAAGGAACAGAAATTCGCGTGCGTTGATGTCTTTCAATAGTTTGACTTTTTCATTGGTGATCGGCCCGAGATAGACCCGTTTGACCATCCACAGGGTATAGGCCGCACCGAAGATCAAGGCGCTGGCCGCCGCCACACCAATCCAGAAATTGACCTGCACGGCCCCCAGAATCACCATCCACTCGCCGACAAAACCCGCCGTTCCCGGCAGACCGCAATTGGCCATGGAAAACAGCATCGCGTATGCGGCAAACTTGGGCATGGTATTGACCACGCCACCGTATGTGGCAATCTCGCGGGAATGCACCCGGTCATACAACACGCCGATGCACAGGAACATGGCAGCCGAAACAAACCCGTGCGAGATCATCTGCACAATACCGCCGGCCACGCCCAGGCTGTTGAAGATGAAAAATCCCAGGGTCACGAAGCCCATGTGCGCCACCGACGAATAAGCCACCAGCTTCTTCATGTCCTTCTGGACCATGGTGACCAAGCCCACGTAGATCACCGCGGCCAGCGACAGGCCGATCATCAGCCCCGCCCATTCGTGGGAGGCATCAGGCGTGATGGGCAGCGAAAACCGCAGAAAACCATAGGCACCAAGCTTGAGCATGATGGCTGCCAGCACGGCAGACCCCCCGGTCGGCGCCTCCACGTGCACATCCGGCAGCCAAGTGTGAACCGGCCACATCGGCACCTTGACGGCAAAAGCCGCCAGGAAAGCAAAGAACAGGTAAGTTTGTACTTCGGCCGACAAGGGCATTTTGTGCCAGGTGACCAGATCAAAACTGCCACCCGAAGTCAGGTACAGGTAGATCAGGGCAATCAGCATCAGCAATGAACCGAGCAAGGTGTAGAGGAAGAACTTAAACGCGGCGTAAATCTTGTTCGGGCCGCCCCACACGCCAATGATGAGGTACATCGGGATCAGCGTAGCCTCAAAGAACACGTAGAACAACATGCCGTCGAGCGCACAAAACACGCCGATCATCAAGCCACTGAGAATCAGAAACGCGCCCATGTACTGGTTGACGCGGCTGGTGATAACTTCCCAGCCGGCAATGACCACCACCACATTGATGAACGCCGTCAACAACACAAACCACAGCGAGATGCCATCCACCCCCAGGTGGTAGTTCACATGAAAGCGCTCGATCCAGGGCGACAGTTCGGTGAACTGCATGGCCGCCGTGCTGGTGTCAAACTGCGTGTACAGCGGCACGGTCACCAGCAAGCTGACCAAGGCACCGATCAGCGCAATCCAGCGAACCACCTGCGCTTGGTCGTCCCGACCCAGCGCGAGCAACACGACACCAAACAGAACGGGTGTCCAGATAGCCAGGCTCAACAAACCCATTTTTATATTTCTCCTATTTGAGCCAAACAAAGTAAGTCATCAGGACGAAGATGCCCAGCACCATGGTCAGGGCGTAGTCGTAGAGATATCCGGTCTGAACGCGACGCACCACGCTCGACACCCAGCCGACGACGCGCCATGATCCATTGACCACCGCGCCATCGATCACCCCTTGGTCGCCCGCTTTCCACAGGGCCACCCCCAAGCCACGCGCGGCCGGTGCAATCACGTTCTCGTTGAACCAGTCCATGTAGTACTTGTTCTGCAAAATCGTATAGATCGGCTTGACGCTGCGCTGAATGGCCGCAGGCAGTGCCGGATTGACCATGTACATGTAGTACGACAGCGCCACACCGGCCAGCGCCAGCCAGAACGGAGCTGAGGTCAAACCATGCAGGGCCATCTGAACGGGGCCATGAAACTCTTCTTTGAGGAATTCCATCGCGTGATGCAACTCGTGGTTGACCACAATCGCCCCATTGAAAAAGTCACCGAACAACATCGGACCGATGGTCAAGTAACCGATCAGAATCGACGGAATGGCCAACAACACCAGCGGCACGGTCACCACCCAAGGCGTTTCATGCGGTTTGTGATGCCCACCGTGCGCGTCGTGACCGTGGCCATGATGGGTATCCGGGTTCTGATCAAAGCGCTCTTTGCCGTGAAACACCAGGAAATACAGGCGGAACGAATAAAACGCGGTCACAAACACCCCGGCCAGCACCGCAAAGTAGGCAAACCCCGCCGCCGGCAAGGTGCTGGCGTGCACCGCCACGATGATTTCGTCTTTGGAATAGAAGCCCGAGAAAAACGGCGTGCCGATCAGTGCCAAAGAGCCGATCAGCGACGTGAGCCAGGTAATGGGCATGTACTTGCGCAAGCCCCCCATCCAGCGGATGTCCTGATTGTGATGGACCCCCATGATGACCGACCCTGCGGCCAGGAACAGCAGCGCCTTGAAGAACGCGTGCGTCATCAGGTGGAACACCGCCACCGAGTAGGCTGAGGCGCCCAGCGCCACCGTCATGTAACCCAGCTGTGACAGCGTGGAATACGCCACCACGCGCTTGATGTCGTTCTGGATGATGCCCAGAAAGCCCATGAACAGCGCCGTGATGCCACCGATGATCAGCACAAAGTTCAACGCGGTTTCGCTGAGCTCGAACAGTGGCGACATGCGCGCTACCATGAAGATACCGGCTGTCACCATGGTCGCGGCGTGGATCAACGCCGAGATCGGTGTCGGGCCTTCCATCGAATCGGGCAGCCAGACGTGCAAGGGAAACTGGGCCGACTTACCCATGGCCCCAATGAACAGACAAATGCAGATGACGCTGATCAGCAACCAGTCAGTGCCAGGCAGCGTCAACGCCGCCAGCGACTCGGTTTTGGCAAAAATTTCGGTGTAGTTCAGGGAACCGGTGTACGCCGTCAGCAGACCGATGCCCAGAATGAAACCGAAGTCACCCACCCGATTCACCAGAAAGGCTTTCATGTTGGCAAACACGGCGCTGGGCTTGTTGAACCAGAAACCGATCAGCAGGTATGACACCAAGCCCACAGCTTCCCAGCCAAAGAAGAGTTGCAGCATGTTGTTGCTCATGACGAGCATCAGCATGGAGAAGGTGAACAGCGAGATATAGGCGAAAAAGCGGTTGTAGCCTTCATCCTCTTCCATGTAGCCGATGGTGTAGATGTGCACCATCAACGACACAAAACTGACCACGCACATCATCATGGCGGTCAGGCCATCGATCATGAAGCCCACTTCCATGCGAAGACCGCCCACCACCATCCAGGTGTAGATGGATTCGTTCAGACGCGCACCATCCAGCGCCACACTCTTGAGTGTCATGGCCGACAGAATGAATGACACCAGCACACCCAGAATGGCCAGGCTGTGCGAAGCGCGCCGCCCCAGCACGTTGCCACCGAACTGGGTGCCCAGAATACCGGCACCGATGGCACCAACCAACGGCGCCAGAGGCACCGCCAGCAAGGTCGCCGTGGAAAGGGTTTGACTCATTTGCTGTTATCCCTTCAACGAATCGAGTTCGTCCACATTGATGCTGGAGCGGTTACGGAACAGCAGCACCAGAATCGCCAGTCCGATGGCCGACTCGGCCGCCGCCACCGTCAAAATGAAGAACACAAAAATCTGACCATGCAGGTCACCCAGATAGTGGGAGAACGCCACAAAATTGGTGTTGACGGCCAGCAGCATCAGCTCAATGGCCATCAGCAACACGATCAGATTTTTCCGGTTCAGAAATATGCCCACCACCGAGAGCGCAAAGAGGACTGCGCCCAAGGTTAAAAAGTGTCCCAGGGTCAAGGTCATGCTTTGTTCTCCGCTTCAGCCACCGGCTGCTCTTGCACCGGCAAGGCCGGCTGGGTTGCAGCCATCTTCAACACCACCATACGGTCTTTGGACTTGACGCGGACTTGTTGATCCGGGTCGATGGCGCGGCTGTCTTTGCGCTGACGCAACGTCAGGGCAATGGCAGCCACCATCCCCACCAGCAAAATGGCCGCCGCCACTTCCAGCGGATAGAGATAGTGCGTGTACAGCAGCTTGCCCAGTTCACGCGTGTTGGAGACCCCCTCGGCCACAGCGCCGGTGGTCGCCACGTCGTCCGTCACCCGGAAGCCGCCCATCAGGACGGCTGACATTTCAAAGACGATGAAGA
>Ga0172369_10004212_pt1 | contig 18406 bp, 19 predicted proteins | sample LakKiv25m_FD_114539 | JGI IMG/M metagenome (GOLD analysis project Ga0172369, IMG submission 114539) | Freshwater microbial communities from Kabuno Bay, South-Kivu, Congo - kab_022012_11.25m | ecosystem: Environmental > Aquatic > Freshwater > Lake | place: Democratic Republic of the Congo...
ATCCGGACTTTCCATAATCTCAACCGGGAGACCTTCAGACATATCTCTTAATTCTTTAATCCAATCGCCAACCCCGACTTCAACCCCTCCTGCCAAAATAAGCTTCCAGTCGGGAGCCTTCTCATGAAGTTTTTTAAAGGCAGATATTAAAATATCCTGTCCCTTTCCCTGAAGTATTTTTGAGAACCTACCCACATATAAAATAATATTTTCCTTTCGCTTTGATTTAAAAGAAATTGTGTCTACCGGAGGATAGATAACGATACTTTCTACCCCGTACTCTTTGTCTATCACCTTTTTAGTAAAGTTTGAGTTACAGACAATTTTATCTATTCTGAAAAGCTTCATTTTGTTTATAAGAGTTTTACCTTTTACCCCATGGAAAGGCACCTGGAAGTGAAGAATATTTTGCCTTGCATGCATCAAAGGAATACTTCCGTCGGAAACCCAGAAGCAAAGATCATATCCGTCGCCTTTTTTAACATCGGAAACTACATTTATATTTTTAAGACTCATTCCGAATCTTTTTTCCAAAGAAGAGATGATAGTAACCCCCTTCCACTCCAAATCAACTTCGTATCCGTTATCCGCCAAAACCTTTGCAAAGCTTAAGCTGTAACGCTCCCCACCACCTAATGTATCTAAATATGGATTAAATATTGCGGCTCTCATTAATTTGTAATTCCCAAAGCTTGGAATAAGTAATAAGCCTACTGTACATCTGATAAATAATTTCAATTACCCCAACCGTTCCGTCCAAAAACCCAAGTTTGACAACTCCTCTATACCAAAATTCCCTGAAAGCAGCCGAACAAAATCTAAAAAAGTTCATTTTAGGATGCCCTGCCTTAAACAGAAGCTTGGCCTCAATTTCCGACCAGTTGTTTGTCTTTTCAACCATATCATGAAGATTTCTGTGACTATCATGAAGCAGGGGTTCCTTAAGGTGTCCCGTAGGACCGTTAACCAGGGGTTGTTCGTGAAGCTCCCCAAACCACCCGTCAAATTTATCTTTCATAAAAAGTCGTAAAACATAATCCGGATACCAACCGCCCCAGTGCATGGTATGACCCAAAAATTTATTTCTCCTGGGAATTGCATATCCCGCAAATTCGTTTGTATCCTTTACCTGAAGAATATTGTTTTTGAGTTGGGTAGTTACCTCTTCATCACTATCCACATAGAAAAGCCAATTGTTTTTGGCCCTTTTTGCCCCCTCATTTCTCCACTCGGAAAAGCTTCCTTTAATAGACTCCGTCTCAACCTTAATAACCTCATCACACCAGGAAATTGAATCAAGGCATCTTTTCAATAGTTCCTTGTCATAATTTCCGCCTATAAGAACAATTGCAGAAATTTTACTTTTTGTAAAAATGTCTTTCATCTTTTTTTCCATGCTCCCATTCCTTTAACCCCAAGAAGTGCGTCAAGAGCACCCCATCTTTGCCAAGTCCTACCGACAAAAAGAAGTCTAAAGGTATCCCTAACAACCGCAAACTTTGTCCTTAAAGATAAATATCTCATTGCAAAGTAAACTCTGTTACGGGTCAAAAAATAATCATTGGTCGGACTTCCTGATCCTCCTGTTGATGCAGAAACTTTGTGCCACATACAAGTTCCCGAATAATAAGTAACTTTATAGCCTGATTTTCTTGCTCTTTCACTAAAATCGGCATCCTCCCAATATAGAAAAAACGAGGCATCCAAATAACCAATTTTCTCAAAAACCTCTTTCCTTACAATAACCGTTGCTCCATTCGCAAAATCCGTATCCGTAACTTTGTCAAACTGTCCGTGATCAACCTCATCAACCCCCCTGTGAGATGAATATGCATTTTTTCTGTCAATTTTTCCGCCAGCATACCAAATTACTTTCCCAAGTTCACTTTCTTTATATTTGTCTTTAAGGAATTCATATCCTTTGGCAAAATACATTTTTGGTGAAGAAGCCCCCACATCGGGATTCTCTTCCATATAATCAACCAACTTTGTAACAATATCTTTAGGTAAAATAAGATCATTGTTCATGAGAATAATGTAATCAAACCCGCGCTTTACGGCATCCTTTATTCCAACATTATTTCCTCCCGCAAAACCCAGATTGGCGCCGCTTTGGATAAACTTAAAATCCATATTGGGAAGCTTGTAATCACAAAGTGCCTCTTCCGTTCCGTCCCCGCTTCCGTTATCAACAACCATACATTCACAGTCAAGTCCGTTAACCTCAAGCTTTGCAATGTCGATGAGTTGCTCTTTGGTCATGGCAAGAGCATTTGTGGTCAGAATAATAATCGAGACCCTAGGAAGTTTTTTTGTCATATTAAATACCCAACTTTTTCTTTATCTTATATGAAAGCTTTTTCGTCTCTTTATAAAGGGCATCGTTTTGCCAAAAATGAAGTTCTTTTTCTTTTGAAGACATTTCGGAAATTACATTTGTCAGACCGACATTCTCCTCCTTAAACTTTTGTGCCTGCCAGACCTTTATATAAACAACCAATTCCGAGAAGGCCTGAAGAAAAGAAAGTGTAAGTCCATGAAGTCCGTCTTTATAACCCTCACCCGTAAAATACCTGTTGATAAACTCCCGGAAAGGTTTTGCCAAAATATCTTTCCAGGAAAATTCATATCCGTCTTTAACAATCAAATTGGATTGGACGGATGTGTAGCGGTTCAATCTTTCCAAATAGTCTTCGATACTGTCGTAATTGTGATGAATTATTGAAAGCCCTTCTTCAGCCGGAATATCGGCGCCCTTCCCTACCGTAAGAGGAACGGAATGGATTATCTCGTTCCATGAAACTTTACCCTTTTTGAAAAAACGTGTCTGATAATCCGGCCACCAGGAAGTATGTTTTATCCATTTGGAAAAAATTATATTTTTTCGGGGAATTCTATAATAATCGGCTTTAGGTTTATCTGTAATTTTTTTAATTTCTTTGGCAAGCTCACCGGAAAGTTCTTCATCCGCATCAAGAACCAAAATCCATTCATTCGTTGCCTTTGAAATCGCGAAATTACGGGCCGGTTCCACATATCCCGTCTTTTCATGGAAGTAGACTTTTGCCCCAAGCTTTTCGGCAATTTCTACAGTTCTATCGCCCGACCTCATATCAACAACAACAATCTCATCGGCAATATTTTTAACAGAAGAAATAACTCTCTCGATGTTTTTTTCCTCGTTTAGGGTATTTACTACAACCGAAATCTTGGAATCCATGCTTAGATTGTATCACTAGTTGGAGCCTCAAAGCCAGGCGAAGGATAAGATTATCTAACTTTATATTTTCCCTGAAGCGCATTTACACGAACGGCGATAAGACCCTTTAGTCCTTCGATGGAATCTTTAATAGGGTCAACTTTTGTCCCTTCTTTGTGGTGCCAATCAACCGGAACTTCCGCAATTTTATAGCCAAGCTTTCTGGCAATAAAAAGGATTTCAAGATCAAAGCCTGCGGTAACCGAAGCCCCTTTACTTGTATTTTTGGATCCGAATATTTCAAGACGTTTAAATATTTCCTTTGCCGCCTCAGAGGAAAATGCCTTAAACCCACACTGTGTATCTTTAAAAGGAAGCCTTAAAACAATTAACCTCAGAAGAGAAAACCCATAAGCCATAATCTTTCTGACTATTGGAGCCCCCTCTCTTCCATGCCTTGACCCAATGACAACATCGTATCCTTTCTTAAACTTAGGAAGTATTTTTTCAAGCTGATCAATAGGGGTAGCCTGATCGGTATCGGCAAATACTATTATTTCACCCCTTGCCTTAAGCATTCCCGCAATAACAGTTCCCCCTTTTCCTCTGTGAGGTTCTTTTAAAACAGAAAATCCGTTATGTTTTTCCCCAAACTCCTTGGCAATACTTGCGGTTAAATCACTGGAACCGTCATCAACAAAAAGAATTTCCCAAGTATAATTTTGGCGGCTAAGATAACTATAAACACTATCCAGTACCCCAGTCCTAAGGTTATATTCTTCGTTATATGCCGGTATGACTACACTTAAATATGGTTTCATTCAAATATAATTCTTTCTCTTTCTTGGACCACTATTCCTCCAAAACGTTCTTCTTTTAAAATATTTCCTATTCCTTTTTGTCTATCGATCCACTCCTGTAACCTTGATGGATGGTCCGGATCAACTTCGTATAAAGTATAGAGTAAAGGCACATTTTTCTCCAATGGAAGTGAACCATACTCGTTTGTTCCAAGCCACAAAAACAAATATTGGTAGGCATAAGGAATCACCGGAGGAACATATTCATCAACATTAAATTCACGCCCGGCCGCGTCTTTGTAAATCCAGTCAATGGCTTTAAGTTGATTTTCAAAAGCTATGATTTCCGGATCATTTAGAGAAATTGAATATTCTGCTTTATAAGTGGAATAATTCTTATAAATAAAAATAAACAGAAACACAAAGATCAAAAGTTTTCCGTATTTTGTCTCACTAATTTTAATAAATACAAACGAAAAAAATAAAATTATCATAAGATAATAACCGGTGAAATAATAATCATATACATTTCCGGAATTCCCGTTAAAAAATAGCATTCCCAAAAACGGAGAGGACAGTAAAACCACAAGAGCAGTAAACATTTCGTTTTCCTTTAGTGTTTTCCATTTCCTGACTAAGTAGACCAAAACAAGTATTAGAAATGGAGCGAATAACAAATTTCCGTTAAGCCAAAATTTCGAAGCGATAAGATTGTAGTAAAAACCTATCCGAGTGGTTATTAACTGCCAAAAAGACAACTCTCCCGATTTTCCATTAATCAAAAAATTTATTATCGGACCTGTTAAAACGCCGGGATGTCTTATTTCAAATAATAATTGAGGTATAAAAGCCAGAACCATAAGCCCAAATGAAAGAAGTATAACTTTTGGCTTCGGAAGCAGTTTCCTTTTCCATACAAAAATAATTAAGAACGCAGGCAAATAAAAATACTCCGTTGCACTTCCAAATTGAAGTGCCATTCCGGTAAGCAGTCCCATAAGAGGCAAAGCCCAAACCTTTTTTTGTAAAAATTTATATATTGACCATACAAGTAAAATACTGATAAGAAACATTGGTGTCGGGTTGGAAAGCCATCTTGAACTGCCGATTATATATACGGAACATGAAGCAAGAAATGCCGACAACAAACCTACCTTTTTTCCGCCTAGGTTATTTCCCACATAATAAAGAACCAAAATTGACAATATTGAGGTAATAATCAAGAAGACGGATGGATAAACCGGATTACCATTACCCAACCAATAAAAAGGTGAAATCAACCAATAATACCAAGGACCACGAAAAACGCCTTCAATGCCGGTTGTCGGTCCAATCAAGAAAAATTTTCCTTTGTGAATAAAATCCCAAATGACCAATGCATCCCTCCCTTGGTCATACCAGAAACCCAAAAGATCGGAGAATCTGAAAAATCTCAAAAAAGATGCAAGTCCTAAAATTATGATAAGGGGAAGATTTAATAAAGAAGATTTTTTAATTCTTTTGAGCATACTTTCTGGCCGCCGTTAGTACTTTATTCACAGCTTCCTGGAACGGTAATCCTTCGACTCTGGCTCCCGCCGCCGGCTTATGTCCGCCCCCACCAATTTCTTTTGCAATCTCTGAAACATCAAATCCCGTTCTCGCCCTAAAGCTTACCGAAAGAACATTTTCCGAAGTTTCAACCATAACAACACCAAATTCCGTTCCCCTGACAATCGGAAAGAAAAGATTGGCAACATCCTCTTTGGCATAAGAATATTCACCAAAATCTTTATAGATAGCCAATGGAATTGCCGCCCAAACAAAATTATCCTCAATCATCATACTTTCAATAAACTTCCCCCACATTTTAAGTTCCTTAAACTCAATATTTCTATAAAGATGATAGATAATTTTATCTTTATCGGCCCCTTTTTCCATCAAGTCAGCCGCGATCTTTAAAGTCTTTTGCCCAACATTCTGATATTGAAAAGTCCCCGTATCTCCAATAATTCCGGTCAGTAGACACTCGGAAACATCTTTTGATAAATCTACTTTCCAATCCTCAAAGACTTTATAAAGAAGTTCACCTGTGGAAGTAGTTTCATCATCAACCAAATTAATATCTCCAAATTTTTCATTGGATACATGGTGATCGATAACTATTGAATCAATAGTCGGCTTTTGGGAATCTTTCATTCCGGTAACCAGAGAGTAAGTAGAAGAATCAAGAATTATAAAAAGGTCATAAACGGAAAAATCAAAAGTTGTAAAGTTTACTCTCACTATTTCATTTGCACCCTGCAAAAATCTTAAATCGGAAGGAATATCACTCGGACAAATTACCGTTACGTCTTTTCCCATCTCCCCCAGGACTTGTGACAAAGCCAACGCAGACCCAACCGAATCTGAATCCGGTCCCCTGTGGCAATTAAGGACGATTTTGTCGGCCTTTTTAATCTTCTCTAATATTATTTCCGATTCTTTGTAATTCATTGTGTATGACTTAACTTGTATATTATAACCCCATCCACCTCCCATTGGTCATCTATTTTACTCATCCCGAAATTTGCAACCTCCGCTTTTGGAGAATGTGTAGGATCACATTTTGAAGCTTCTTCCTCACAAACAACAAAAAGCTGATCTGAAATACTTGAAGGGTCCCAACGGTCGGCATGTAAAACCACCCCTCCCCAAAGTTCAAGAAAATACCTGTAACCGTCCTCATAATTTCTTTCTGCAATAACCGCCAAATCAAAAGGTCTGTCACCATCAAGGCTCAAGATTTTGGCAGCCACATTTTGGCTTCTTTGCATTTGCCTATTTGGGCTATATCTTAAGGGACTTGCCGCAATACTTACTCCAATAAGAATAACTATAAATAAGGCGGCAATAATCTTAGACAATATTCCCTTCTCCAAAAGTTTAGAAACGAATGCCCCCACTAAAAGAAACGGTAAGGTAAAAACAAAACCAAGATAATGGTCATAGATAGGTAACACATAAAAACCAAGACCGATCAGAGCAAATGCCAACCAAGTAAAAAGTACTAAATAGGCAGATTTATTTTTCAGATCCTTTATAAAAGCAATTAATAACCCCATCAAAATACCAAAAGAAACCATAACCGAGACAAAACCATTCTTTGCAGCAATCAAGCTTGAATTAATAAGTTCCAACATTTGGGGCATCTTATGAATCGCAGACCAAAGGCTTACCGAAACGGCAGTTTGACGTTCATTATAGAATTTAAGCATTGCCTTAGTGTTCATCCAGTTGTGCCTCAAATCAAAAAACAGAAGAGGACTCATTAAAACTGCAAAAACTAAAGCCGCCAATAACGATTTCCGGATAAAAGTCCTAATCTCAAGCTTTGAACCCTTCTCCGATTTCAAGTTTCTTAATGTAAGAAACCAAAATAGGGCAATAGTCGGAACAAGAAGTACCCCCAAATAATGGGATTGAATTACAAATGCAAACGAAACCCCCAAAATAATTAGCCAATTGAACTTTTTTTCCTTCCAAACTTTCCAAATAGAATAAATGGAAAGCAAAGAAAAGAAAGGCATAATGTTTGGGTTCCATGATGAGTGGGAATACGTAATGACTGTCGGAGAAATCGCATAAAGCCCGGCCGCAATTAACCCTGCCTTTACCCCAAACCACTTTTTACCCACAAACCAAACAAAGGCAATTGTCAAAACTCCCAAAATGGCAATTTGTACGGCAGGCCCAACAGGAGAAAAATTGGCCAATAAAAGAGCCGGCGCCATCATGTAGTAATAAAGAGGGCCAAGATAGACTCCTCCGACCGAAGTTCCCGGACCGATAAGTGGCGGATGAAGTTCCGTAAATATTCTTCGAACAATAATAACATCCCTTCCTTCATCCCCCAAAAAAGTCATATACTGATCAATTTTATAAAGCCTGGAAAACGCTCCGATCAACAAGATAAATACCAACATCCAAAATTCGACAGGGTTTTTCTTTACCCAGCTCTTGATATTTTTCAACCAATTTTTTATTCTCATCTCAATTTTTTCCAAAGTCTCAAAAGATCGATAAAACTTTTTATAATCACATTTAATTTTCTACCCGTCCCCTCACCTTTTGTTCTGGGATAATGGGTAACCGCAACTTCCGTAAACTTAAAACCTTTCTTTTTTGCCTTGATAAGAAGTTCACTACTGATAAATGCACCCCTTTGACTCTCCAAGTGTGGAATTTCATCTATCACTTTTTTGGAAATAAGCTTAAACCCGCAATCAATATCCCGAACCTTAAGACCAAATAAAATAAAAACAACAGCTTCCCAGACTTTACTTGTCACGATTTTTGCAAACGAAACTCTTCTTTTCTTGTAATAACCTATTACAAGGTCCGCCCCCGTCTCCCGTTGTCTTTCAATAAATTTACGAATTTCCCCGAAATCAAACTGTCCGTCCGAGTCTATGAAAGAAATCCATTCGTATTTGGAATTATAAAAACCGGATTGAAGAGAACCTCCATACCCTAAATTTTTTTCATGGCTTATCAACCTAATCCGATCATCTTTATCGCATAAAGCTTTGGCAATCTCCCCAGTTTTATCCGTCGAGCCGTCATTAACAACAATCAGTTCCCACTTTTCGGCATTTCGGGAAACGGCCTTGACCGTACCGATAACAACTTTTTCGATATTACCCTCTTCGTTATAGGAAGGAAGGAATACAGACAATTCTTTTATTTTTGTATCCACATATGAAGTCTAGCATATCAGGCTTGAATCGTGCTAATATCAGTATAATGAAAAAAGGAGTCGGTAAGTTTGCTCTCATCCTGATTTTCTCCCTGATTCCAACAATTCTCATTTGGTTACCATTTTTTGCCAGATTCAAAACATTTTGGACAATTCCCATTCCTCAAAACGGAATGGCCACAATTGTTGCCAATTATGATGGCCCCCTTTACCTGGTTGCAGCCAAAACCATGTATGACAAAGCCGCAATTGAAAGTAGTTTCCAGTTCCCACTACCAACCGAATACTATGCGGCCCACTTCCCACTTTTCCCGATTCTCATAAAAATTGTGGGCATCGTCATTAACTACCCCTACGCCATGCTTATTGTTACTCTGGCTTCTTCGGTACTGGCCATTTATTTCTTCGAAAAACTGATTTCGCAGTTCACGGAACCCAAAAATGCAATGTTTTTGACACTTCTTTTTTCAATCTTCCCTGCAAGGTGGCTTATTGTCCGTTCGGTCGGTTCTGCCGATCCCCTTTTCCTGGCTGCAATCCTAGCTTCAGTCTATTTTTTCAAAAATAAAAAATTCTGGCAGGCGGGAGTTTGGGGCCTCGTTTCTGTTCTTACCAAATCCCCCGGAATTCTTCTTTTTGCCTCATATGCAATCTATTTCCTGATTGAATCAGCCAAAAATAAAAAGCTTAATTTCAAGCTTAAAAAGACTTACCCTCTTTTCCTGATTCCACTAGGGCTTTTAATTGTTTTTACATTTTATCAATTCACATTCGGAGACTTTTTTGCCTACTTCCACTCCGGAGACAATATTCACTTGGGACTTTTTCCTTTTCAAATCTTCAACTATTCCGCAAGCTGGGTGGGAACTTTCTGGCTTGAGGAAATAATATTTATTTACATCATAGGAGCCATAGGAGTCTACCGCCTTTTCAAAAAAGGAGAATTAGAACTGGCCTCATTTACAGGCCTTTTCTACCTGATGATTCTTTTTGTTGCCCATAGAGACATCATGCGTTATCTCCTTCCCGCAATTCCTTTTTGTTTTGTAGCCTATAAAGATATCTTAGTGAGTAAAGAATTCAAAATTGCCATGGGAATAGCAATAATACCGATATATCTTTATTCGCTTTCCTTCATAAGCCAAAACGTAATGCCCATCAGCAACTGGGCCCCATTTTTATAAATTCTTAGCCCTCCCGAGTTTCCCTATTGATCAAGGTTGTAATGAAACCGTTACAAAATGTAACGGTTTAAAAATGAAGGCGGCTGATGAAAAAATGAGAATTACAGATGTAGCAGATACCGAGACCATGTTTCGTTTAATTCAATCAATCCCCTCACCTTCAGTAACTGGGCCCTATTCCTCTAAACTTCATGGGTTTTTAGAGAAAAATAAGACTAACAGATTATCCTATGGAAGTTCCCAGGCATTGGAGGCTAAGAAAGCAGCGTTACCGATTGGCGGGTGATATTTGTGATAATTGCGAAACCCCCATGTTTCTCCTTAGACCGATTTGTCCTGAATGTGGTATGAAACCTCACGGCGAAATCAAAATAGAAGATCTTAAGGGAGATGTTTTTGCAAGTGATGAAGCCCTGACCCCTGTTGAAGTTATTTCTTCTTTGCCCATGGAAGCTTCCATGTCTTCCAGATAAAAAGGTTGTAGACAATGTAGTTATAGGGAACAACAACGAAGACTACCGCAAATATCAAGGATGCAAAATGGATAAGTGGGGTATCTCCCATAAGTTTTGATGCCCCCGAAACAATTAAGGGCTGAACTACAACAGCAAAAAGGGAGGAAACATTAAACTTAACAAACTGTACAACTAGACTCTTAAATGAAGTTATGATTTTATCCTTGAATGTCCAAATATTATTTAAGATGAAGTTTGAAATAATTGCCAACTCGGTGCCCATAAAAGCGGCCCAATATGTAGTTATCCCCGTCTTTCTAAAAAGCTCCAAACTAATGTAATTGACAATAAATCCCGTTCCTCCAACAATTCCAAACTTTATGAATCTTTGTTTATCCTTGATCCCCAAGATTATTGCCAACTTAAAAGTGGCAATCATTTCTTTCCAGTTGAACTTGGATTTTTCCTTTGTACGCGAAGCAAACTCAAGGGGAACCTCAACGGTCTTTTTTGAATTCTTTAGAGATTGATAAAGAAGATCTACTTTGTAAGCAAAACGATTCAGGTCATGCAGTTTCTCAAGATCAATTTTATTGAGAACCCCATCAACCTTGGTTAGCCTAAACCCTGTTGTAAGATCATGTATTTTAAAATTAACTAAAACGGTTCTTATAAAAAGATTTCCAAAAAAGCTGACCATCTTTCGGCTTAACGCCCACTCACTTGGAACAGATCCTCCTTTAATGTAACGGCTACCGATACAGTACTCCGCCCCCGCAAGATATGCATCAACCATGGGTTTTACAAAACGCGGAGGATGCTGAAAATCCGCATCCATTTCCATTACGGCATCTGCAGAAAGCTTCTCTACTGCATATTGAAACCCCCTGACATATGCCCAACCCAAACCCGGTTTATCCTGTTGAATAATATGAACGTTACTGTATTTTTGTGAAGCTTCCTCAACGATTTTATCCGTATCGTCTTTACTGTGATTATCAACTATCAAAAGCTGCATGTCCGCGTCAATCTTGGGAAACTCGGTTCCGACAAGAACCTTAATCATTTCCCTGATGTTTTCCGCCTCATTCCACGCAGGCATAACAATCACAATCTTCTGCATACATTCACTTTAACGCAAAGCCCTGTTAAAATACAATAAGCAACCATGAAAATTGACGTAATTACCCTTTTTCCGAAAATGTTTGAGGGACCATTTAATGCCTCTATCATTAAACGTGCCCAGTCAAAAGGTCTTCTGGAAGTTAACATCCATGATTTAAGAGCCTGGGGAGAAACCGATAGAAGGAATGTTGACGATAGACCCTATGGAGGCGGAGTCGGAATGATCCTAAGAGTCGATATAATCGACCAGGTAATAAAAGACGTTAAATCGAAATCAAAAAGCAAAAAAACAAAAGTAATTCTTCTTGATGCCACAGGAACAAAATATACTCAGACAAAAGCTCAGGAATTTTCAAAGCTAGAACATATTATATTAATTGCGGGTCATTACGAAGGAGTGGATCATAGAGTTCATGAACATCTGGTAGACGAAATAATCTCAATCGGAGATTATGTTCTTACGGGAGGAGAACTTCCCGCAATGGTTTTGACTGATTCAATTATCAGATTAATTCCGGGGGTACTTGGAAAAGACGAATCCTCGGTTGATGAATCTCATAAAGAGCCGGGGTACTTGGAATACCCTCAATACACGAGACCCGAAATATATAATGCCGGTTTGGGTAAAAAATGGAGTGTTCCAAAAATTCTTCTTTCAGGAAACCATGCAGATATAGAAAAATGGAGGCAAGAAAAATCAGGAAGATAACTGATCCAAAAATTCTTCAACCATTTCTCTCCAAGTTTTAAATTTCATTCCCAACTTCTCTTCCGTTTTCTCAACCGTAAGCCCTCCGAGACGTGGCCTTGGTGTTCTTCCAGGTGCTTTCAAAAACTCAACCATCGATCCCTTTTGAATTTCAACAAGCTTACCTGCATATTTTTCCAAAACATATGAACCTATCTCATATGGTGTTGTGGTATCTTCAGATACTATATGGAAAACCCCCTCAAGTCCCTCTTCTACAATCTTACATAGAGGTTCTACTAAATCGTCGATGAAAACAACACTCTGAACCTGATCTGTAAATAAAGGGTATAATTTTTGCTCATTATATATTCCGAGTAAATTTCTTGCCCAATCCTTTTTGAGATCAAATTCCGCCGCTCTAAAAGGATATCCGTACCTAACAATCGCCTTCCTGCAACCCGATCCGGAAACTTCTACCTCGGCTCTATTTTTCGTCCAGCCATACCAACCGATTCCTTCTTCACTTTCCGATAATATAGAATCTTCCGAATATGGTCCGGGATTAGCCTCATTTCCAGGGAAAACAAAATCTGTTGAAATGTGAACCATAAACATGTTTTTGGCAAGGCATATTTCCGCCAAAGCTTTGGGGCCTTCAACATTTAATTTCCAAACCAAACCTTCTTTATCCCCTTTTTGAGCTTCCGCCCCGTCAACATTGGTGAAAGCTGCAAAATTGACAACCGCATCAAAACTATTGTTTTCAAAGAATGAAGCTATTTTTTCCCTGTCTGTAATATCAAGTGTTTTTTCATCTGCTGAAGTTATTTCAAACTTGAATCTTGCCAGATCGATAAAACGGGAGGCAACCATTCCGCTTCCGCCGATTACAAGAACTTTTTTCATTATTTATTAAATTTCTCCGGAAAAGCTTGCCTTAACGTAGGATTACTTTTATCCCTTTCAGAAAGAATAGGGTCATCTATGGGCCACTTTATATTGAGGTCCGGATCATCCCAGGCAATACCCCTTGCCTTTGTGTCATCCCAATATTCATCAATCAGGTAGAAGTAGTGCAGCATTTCGGTTCCCAATACACAAACCGAGTTTCCGATTCCTCCTTTGGGAAGAAACAAAGCCTGCCTTTTTGAATCCTCTTTGGTGTTATCGATAGTAATATATTCAACTTTTCCGAAAGTGGGTGAATCCGGACGTAAGTCAACAATGGGAGAATAAAGAATTCCGGTAACCGGGTAAATTAATTTGTTCCAATTTTCTGTATGGACAGCTTTTATTACCCCCGGCCTTATATAGGCATGTGTCCATTGAACAGGGTTAAACTCAACTCCCGTTGCCTCCAAAAGTTCCTCTTTATTGTACGGTTCATGCACAAACCCCCGAGAGTCCCCATGAATAGGACGTTCTATCAAAACTACACCCGAAATAGAAGTTTCAATAATGTTTGGGTTTTTGTCAGTCATCTTTTTTGCCGTTTGTCGATAAATTAATTGTATATATCCCCGAAAGAGTAAGTCTGGCCATTGCAGCCAAGAAATAAGAATCGTCACATTTATTTACAATTTCAGAAATCTCACTTAATGGCCAAAGGACAATTCCCTCTCCTTCCTCAAACTTGTCACCCACCTGCAACTCCGGGAATCTTTCCTTTTCAAAATCAAGAATTACAGCATATAAATTCGGGTGGTTATTGGTCATTCCGGAATCCGGAGAAACTCTCCCGAGACTGATTATTTCGTTTAAAGTAATGTCCCCGTCTTTGATATCAAGTTCCAAGTCCTTTTTAAGAGATCTTATTATAAAACTCAAAACACTTTCGTTAAGTTTCGGAAACCCTCCTGCAAGATTATAAACTATAGAACCCGTAGGAAACTTAACCTCCCTTTGAAATGCAAGGTGGGTTATTTCCCCATTGCGTCTAATTAAAACCAAAAGTTTAGATCCGGACTTTGGTCCCCATCCCCAAGAGTAATACCCTTCCTGACGCTTTTCTTTTTTCTCGTTTTCAACATCAAACCAGGTTGCAATTCCATAAACGCCGTATTTAGGATCTCCATGAACAATCTTTACTAACCTTAATAAATAATCCCCATTAATTTTATCCTCACGCATAGCCAAATCTTCAACATATCCAAACGTTGAAGGATTCATGGCAAGAGCTTCAACCTCTTTTTTAATTTCACTTGACGCCACTTTGTACCACTTTTTGGATTCAAGATTTTTCATAACAATTTCATAACGAACCAGATTCTGTTCAACAAAATGTTCTTTGAGGTCGCCCTTGGGAAGAGTAATCTTGTCCTTATCCGCAAGCTTTCCGAAAATAAACTTTGTTTTCCCAGTTTCCCGATCTAATGTGATAAATGCACTTATCGTTTTTTCTTCATCACTTATAAGAGCGCGCCTTTTTAGAAGAGGTCTCCACCAATCCTGATTATCCTTGTACCACTTTATGGTTTCTTTTAACCCATCATCAAACTTATCTCTGCCGATTTCAGGCTTCCAACCGAGCTCGGTAATGATTTTACTGGCATCAATCGCATAGCGCCTGTCGTTACTGTGTCTATCCGGAACATGCCTAATGGCACTTTCGTCTTTCCCGTAAAGATTAACCATAGTTCTTGCAATATAGTCATTATCCCTGTCGTTATTTGATCCGACCATATATGTTTCACCTTTTTTACCTTTCTGTAAAATTAAATCGATTGCCGAGGAATGATCTTTAGTGTGAATCCAGTCTCTGACATTTCTTCCGTCTCCATGAACTGGAACCAAAATTCCGTCAATCAAGTTGGTTACAACAATTGGAATAAACTTCTCTGGGAACTGATAAGGTCCATAAATATTAGAGCAGTTGGAAATTGTAATATACATATCTGTTTTTTGATAAAAATCCAAAACAACTTTATCGGCCTCAGCCTTTGAAAGTGCATAAAGATTGTCGGGTCGCGGAGCATACGGAGTTTTCTCGCTAAACTTATCCGAAGAATCTAAAGGCAACTCTCCATAAACCTCATCCGTAGAGATATGATGAAAACGCCTTATTCCCAACTTTTGTGCTTCCTCAAGAAGAGTAAGAGTACCATGAACATTTGTCTGCCAATACCTACTTGGGTCGAAAATACTTCTATCCACATGGCTCTCTGCAGCAAAGTGAACGACAGCATCAACTCCGGCCATGGCACCGGAAACCTTGGGCCTATCGTTAATATCCGCCTCCACAAACTTAATTTTTTTAATTATCGGAGTAAGATTTTCCAGATTCCCTGCATAGGTTAAAGAATCGATTACGGTCAGCTCGTCGTTGGGGTATTTCTCAAGCCAGTAGTGAACGAAGTTTGCGCCAATAAATCCTGCCGCTCCTGTTACAAGTAACTTCATAAATTATATTTTTAGGGATTTGAGGTAATCCCTAAATTCCCCATTCAGATCGGGGTGTTTCAGTGCAAATTCAACTACGGTTTTGAGGTATTCAAGTTTATTACCCGTGTCATAGAACTTTCCGTCTTTGATCTCAACACCAAGAACGTGTTTACCGTCTGCAAGCATGAGCTTTAGGGCGTCGTTGTAGTAAAATTCCTGACCGTCTTTAAGTTCAGCCATTGCCTGATCTAAATAATTAAATATGTCGGGTGTAAAAAGAAATCCTGACACGGTTGCCAGGTCTGAAGGAGCCGCATCTTTACCCGGCTTTTCAACAACTACTTCGGCATCAATTATTCCTGGTTCGAGTACATTCCCGCCCACGAATCCATACCTATCGTAATCTTCGTCTTTATTGGCTTTAATTCCGGACATACAGCTATAGCCGTATTTTTCATAAGCCGCAATCAACTGTTTAAAGCGCGAAGGCTCGGCAACAATAAAATCATCACTCCAAGTATAGATAAAAGGCTCGTTGCCTATAATCTCCCGGGCATTTAGAAGTGGAGTTCCGTTTCCGTATGGACCCTTTTGCCTGACATAAACAAAGTTTGCCATATTGGCAATTTTTTCAACCTCTTCCAAAAGAGGTTTTTTCTTCTCCCCACCCATCCTGAGATTTGCAATCAAGTCCAAGTTTGGAAAATCGAAATGATCTTCTATAGTACGCTTGTGATAGCCCGTAACAAGAACGATATCCTTTATTCCGGCATCAACAAGTTCCTCAACCACATACTGAATAACGGGTTTGTCTACAATCGGAAGCATTTCCTTGGGCATAGCTTTGGTTTGAGGCAAAAATCGGGTACCGAAACCCGCCGCGGGGATGACTGCTTTTGTTACCTTTTTTGGATTACCGGTTCCCATAGGGTTAAAAAGAAGTATACCAAATCTAAGTACGAATGACCACCGAAAAGATGATCACAAAACCTAAAACCGCCACCACCAAATACTCAATTACAGTTTCAAGACGAAGATCACGATCCAAATAGTGATGGACCACACCCCAGGAAACGTAGGAGGCAACAAGGGCTGTGGCAACTGCCACTTGGAAGGCTTTGTCATAGGAGAAAAGAATTAATCCCGCAAAACCGGCCAAAAGTATCCCAAAAAGAACCATATAGTGGCTTAAATGTTTGAGAAAGTGTCTCATATTACTTGTCCTGCCTTCAATATTAGTATAACCGCCATAATCATTCCAAGGAAAGCAATGTGTGCCAAAGTTTTACCACCCGATCTGACAATTTTATTGCGTTTTACTATTATCAAATCTATCGACAAAATCATTATAATAATCCCCGTTACAAGAAGTGAAATTCCCTTGGTTGAAGAGAAAGGAGAAATAAATGTTATAGAAGAACCTGTCGCATTTGAAATCTCCTCAGGAACAATGGTTGGTGTGGCAACGGGTATAGGGGTAAGAGTCGGAGTCGGAACAATGGTTGGCTTTGGAGTTGACGGAGCCTTGGGTGGAGTGGTTGCCGCCTCCCCTTTAGCCTCCACTTGCGGAATACTGTCCGGAGCCGCATTTAAAGGTGTTCCAAAAAACTGAACAATAATTGTAGTATCAACTCCGGCAAGGCTTCCCTCCACTACTCCAATGCCTATTTCCTGATACTTGGAATTTAGAATGTTTTCCCTGTGGGTTGGGGAATTCATCCAGGCACTAACCGCACTTCCCGGATCCGAAAAATCACGCGCCAGATTTTCCCCCGCATATTTATATTTATAGCCAAAATTCAGGAAAAAGCTCCAGGGGGACGTTCCGTCAGGCGCAAAATGGGCCCAATAACCCTTGGCAAGCATGTCATTACCCTTAGCAAGTGCGGCCTGAGAAAGAGCCGAATTTTCTTTCAAAGTTCCAAGCCCGTTTACTGCTCTTTGTTCGTTTGTAAGCCTGATTACCTCACTGGGATTAATATTGGCAGCATACCCCAAAACCCTGGGGAAAGATTTACTGGTAAAGCTTAAGATGAATTGAAAAGAGATTAAGCCAAGTGCAACCAAAAATAGGCTAATAGGATGCAGAATCTTTGCCTTTTGATTATTGCTTTCGTGCGGAACAAAAAGATGCTTTACAAGCTTAATAAACTCCATTAATCCATATTAGCATATCCGGAAGGGTGGTTCTTGTGCCAAGTATATGCCGTTTCCACGATTTCCTTGAGGCCGTATTTGGATGTCCAGGAAAAATCTTTTTTCATTTTTTCAACCGAAGCATAAAGCGCATCAGCATCCCCGGGACGCCTGGCGCCATATTTAATATTTAATTCCGTCCCTAAAACTTCCCTGACAGTATCCAAAATTTCCTTATTTGAGTATCCTTTTCCGGTTCCTGCATTATAGATATTACTTTCCCCTCCATCCAGAAGTTTTTGAATCGCAATTGCGTGAACTTCGGCAAGATCCAATACATGAATGTAATCCCTGACATTTGTTCCGTCGGGAGTATTGTAATCATCCCCGAATATCTCAATTTCTTCTCCCTTAAGAGCCTTTTTAATAATATTGGGAATTAAATGACTTTCTTCGGGATGATCCTCTCCAATACTTCCGTCTAGAGCCGCCCCTGCAGCATTAAAGTAGCGGATACTAATAGACTTTATTCCGTAAGCCGCATCATAATCATCAAGCATCCTCTCCATAATATATTTAGTCTCACCGTATGGATTTAACGGATTTTTAGGATCCCCCTCCTCAATCGGAAGCTTAACGGGATTTCCATAAACCCCGGCACTGCTACTTAATATAATTTTTTCTACCCCCGACTCCTTCATCGAATCCAAAAGATTCA
>Ga0172369_10004213_pt1 | contig 18400 bp, 20 predicted proteins | sample LakKiv25m_FD_114539 | JGI IMG/M metagenome (GOLD analysis project Ga0172369, IMG submission 114539) | Freshwater microbial communities from Kabuno Bay, South-Kivu, Congo - kab_022012_11.25m | ecosystem: Environmental > Aquatic > Freshwater > Lake | place: Democratic Republic of the Congo...
GCTAGGGTTGCCAGTTTCTCGGCTAGTGTATGTATATTCTAGAAACTCAGGGAGGTTGCTTGCGAGAACGAGAAGTGATCCAAATGGGCGCTATAAGCTATATGTACCTCATGATATGGCTTATACCATAATCTCAAAAGATCCAAACCGAAAATTTAACGCAGTCATTCAAGATAACGTGGTGCCAAAATGAGTAAAACTTCAATCAATGCTCGGCTTGCCATGATTCAAGCCTTTGCAAATTTCATGGATAGCGGTAGCCAAAGTGCTACCGTTACTTTTTATGAAGGTGTGCAGCCTACCAGTCCTGCTATTGCAGCAGATTCAAACAATGCTTTGGTCACTTTAGTATTTCCTGAGCCGTGTATTAAAGAAATTACAGCCACCTATGTTGAGTTACATCCAACCGACACTACCAACGTCATTAAGAGCGGAACGGCCAGTTGGGCGCGCATCTACAATGGGGCTGGTGAAGTTGCTGCCGATCTGACCGTGGGTTCTGATATTACGCTGGCCAATACCAGTTTAGTTGTGGGCGGCACACTGTTTATCCAGTCCATCAAATTAAGACCTTAACTTTAAAAGGGTGCTCATGTGGATTTTAAAAATAAGCTCGGCACCGTTGATGCGCACAACCTAAACCTGAATTTCAGGCCCGACAATACCGACAGTCACAACATCATTCTCAATTTTGAGCACCTGGCCGATGGCTCGACCAATCTTAATTTTGGGGATGATGTTTCTGCGGTTATCGACACTGTTTTAGAAACTGATATTAGTTTTGAAATCACAGCGATCTATGCTGACAGCGGGGTAAACACTGCAGTTATAGATACGGTATTCAACACTGAATTTAGCTTTGAAGTTGTCGCAGTCTTTAAAGAAAATACCGATGTCATCGGGCAAATTGATACTGTCTTAGACACTAGTTTTAGCTTTGAGATTGTTGCAGAGTTCGCTGAAAACCTATGCACGATTGATACAGTTTTAGACACCGCTTTTCAATTTCAGATTGATGCGGTATTCGATATTAATCACATCGTCGGTGTGTCTTATGCGTTTGATGCGGGTTATCAAAGGGCAATCGCTGCGCTAAGTGTCACGGCAATACCATGGGCCAAGCCAATTTTAAGAGTCTCAAATGAGGCTCTTTTTTATGACCAGGGCTTAGTGCTGACTCAGCAGGCGTTTACCGGTTTTGAAAAGGCCGACTCACTAGCACGTGCAGTCCGCGCAGAACATGAGAAAGCCACAGGCTTAAGCACTGATGCGTATGTGATCTGGGAAGAAGCAGATAAGCGTTTCATTCACCAGCGTTATCTGCATGACGAAACGATCAAGCTGCGACACAACCGGGAAACCGTGTGGCAGGAAATGATCCGCCGGCGTAAAACACTGACCTATTCCCATGAGGTGGCCCAGGTCTTTCAAAAACGCTTTGGCTATGATTGGGATAAAGGGCTTGAGCTGCTCACATACGACAGTATTGTCTGGGAAAAAGCTAAGGCTATTCATTATCGCAAGCATTCAATTCAGCCTTGGCCAAAACCCGAATTGCCAGAATATGAAGGTACTGGTGATTTAAATTTTATCTGCTTATGTCATGACGTTGACTCACACAACGTTGTTTTAAACTTTGGGGTAGATGGTTGCATACCAGCTCTACCGAATCAAAACTGGTGGTATGTCGTGAATACATTACAAGTGACCCGGCTTGATACCGGTCAAGAGATTATTGTGCGGGATGGTAGTTATAACAGCAGCCGGGGTAGCTGGTGCTGGTCATATAGTTTGACTGTGCCGGCATCGGAAATGGCAAAGCTTGAATCGACCGGTCCAGTCATACTGAAAATTTTAGTGAACGGCAATGAACACCACATGCTCTATGAAGAGCATACCCGCACGCGCCGTTTTGCTGAAGAGTTTTACACGCTGACCGGTCGTAGCCAGACCGCGTTATTAAGCAGTGACTATGCACCGCTTCGCTCATATTTACAGGAGAATGAACGCACCAGCGTGCAGCTTGTGCAGGCAGAACTAGACCGGGTGAGTAGCAGCATTGTCTTGAACTGGCAATTGATTGATGCGCTGGGCTGGATCGTTGAAACAGAGAGCTTGAGTTATACCAATCTAGCGCCAATTGATGCAATCAAGATGGTGGCCGAGGCTGGCGGCGGCTTTGTATATAGTGAACAGGGCAGCAATACGTTGTCGATTAAGCCGCTCTACAAAAAAGCCTTCTGGGATGCTCTAACGGTTGATGATTACGACCGTTTATTACCTGAAAGCCTGGTCTTGCAGCACTCTGAGAGCTTTGAGGATCTGCGCGACTATAACGCGATTACGCTGACCAACCCTAGAAACGGAAACATTGGCCAAGTTAAACGTGCTGGTACGGCTGGTGATGTGTTGTTAGAGCCGGTCAGCAATCCGATGTTTAACCCGGTGAGTATGGGTAGTTTTGGTAAATCGAAACTGGCCAGAGCCGCCCGAGTTGAGCAGCATTCCTTTACTGCACCCATTCATGCCGATTTCAATGAATGTCAGCCGGGGGAAATTTTGGCCTTTAATGCTGAATTCTGGGGGATTGTGGACAGCGTAAATGTGGCATTTAGCCATGCAGAAGTGACACAGACAGTCAAAGTGGAGCGTGTGAATCGTGAACCTACTCCAACAGTTCCGTGATTTGATGAATCCGCAGCATGCTGAGTACATTGGCACCATTACTAGCGTGAGCCACCCAAACTATAAGGTTTTGGTTGATGATGGCTCAGGTTTGGTCATGTGTACCAGCAATGTTGCATACAATTTAGGGCAGAAAGTTTTTATAGCGGGAGGGGAAATTAAGCGACCAGCACCGACCGGATCAGTCACACAGATTGAAGTTTAGAATTAAAGATGAGCACCCGAAAGGGTGTTTTTTATTGCCAAAAATAGGGGGCGCAAGTGAATGAACCAAGTGCATCACTTTGGAAAAAATTGAATGAAGTTACAGATAAGCTGCAGCGAGTATCTGAACAACTAATTGAAGCAAACGCAATTAATAGAAGTTACCACCAAGCCTTGGAACAACAGCGGATCAAAGTGGAAGCACTAGAAGTGCAAAATCACAGAGATCAGGGTGCTATTTCAATGCTTAAGTGGGGCTTGGGGATTGTTATCAGTATCGCCATTTCAGGCGGCAGCTGGACAATCAATTCAATTAATCAACTCAAGCAAGATGTCGCAATTATTCAAGTCAATCGAGAGGATATAAAAAGTGGAACAAAATCGAATTAATCCCTGGAGTTTTCTTCAGGTCAAGCTCCCAACATGGGGGCTTTTTTTATTAGGGGCATTACCAATTTTGATTCAATTGGGATTGGATAAGCAATGGATCCCAATTGAATATCATGCGCTGATCTTGTCTCTGGTTCTGCCAGTTTTGCGAGAGATCGGTAAACGCATTCCTCAGCCTGAATTACACGAGCCATTGCTTGATGAATTCTCCATTCAACCTTTGGCAAAAATACCAACAAATGATTTGGCGTGGATGGTGGAAGCCAAGAAGCATATTGGTTTGCGTGAAAACACCAGTAAAACAGCACATAACCCTGTTATTTTGAAATGGCTTAAATCATTGGGTGCATGGTGGTCAGAAGATGAAACACCATGGTGTGGTGTATTTGTGGCGCATTGTCTGCGGATTGCAGGTGTGAAGTATCCAAAACACTGGTACCGAGCATTGGACTATGTGAATTATGGTACCAAGCTAACAAAGCCTGCTTATGGTTGTGTAGCGATCAAAACACGCAAGGGCGGTGGTCATGTTTGTTTTGTGGTGGGTCGAGATAGCAAAACTGGTAAGTTGGTGTGTTTAGGTGGAAACCAAGGTAATGCTGTGTCGTATGCACTGTATGCTGAATCTGAATTTCAGGAATTCCGCTGGTATGGAATGACTTCACAGCCAGCATCTCATCGCTATAACTTGCCAATTATGCAAGGTGTGACAGCAACACAGGTATCAGAAGCTTAAACGTATAAAAAAGCCCGCTAAGTGAACTGCCCCCGAAAGTTGGACATTATTTAGACCAACTAAAGGGGCTTTTCTTTCTGAATTAAACCGCTTACTTTTTAATATTGTTTAAAATTTTTAAATCTAATTTGAAGTTTACTGCTTTACCTAAGCGTGCAGAATTTCTCATTTGATAAATTTGAATAGTATAAACACCAGTTTCAGGCAAAATAATTTCACCTGTAGAGTCTGGTGATGTTGAACCAATATAGATTGCTTCTGCTTTACCTGGTTTATCTCCGGGTGCATAGACATTAACGTAAGCCAAATCCCTTGTGCTCAAAATATTAAATTTTAAAATTTGTCCACGCTGGGCACGTACAGTGTATCGTGCATCATCATACCCTTTAAAATTTCCCTTAACTTCTGTGCCATAAGTGCCTTTTTTAAAGACCACAGGCGTTTCAACAGGTTTTGCAAATGCATGAATTGCACCAAAGGAACAGGCAACCAACACCAACACAGCAACTTTCAATATTTTTTTCATAACAATGTCCAGTATATTTAAAGATATCAACTTCTAGATCGGTTTAATGAATAATTTATAAATACCGCTTACATAGAGTCAGAAATTCTTCCAACTTTTCAGGGTCAGATTCTTCCGTATTTGCGAATACACGCTCTTTCAGATAGCTCTCAATCAAATGGCGCATAAGCCCATTTACTGCGCCGTCAACCGCTGCAACCTGTTGTAAAATTTCAGTACAAGTAGCATCACTATCCGCTAGGCGACTTTGAATCGCATTAATTTGCCCCTCAATTCTTCTCACTCTGGTTAAAGTGCTTTTAGATCTCATTTCAATTTATAAACTTAAGTCTTATCAAACTAACTTTTAAGATATATAAAAATATCTAAAAGAAATATTGAAATTTGTTCAATTTGTGTTGAGAAGTTTTAAATACACATAAAATACAAAGATTTACACCCACCCATAAAGGTTAACTAAACCCACTTAAATTTACTAAACGGTTAATTTTTAGTTTATTTACAAAAAACAGAGTTCTTTTTACTGTGTAAAAATGGATAGGGGGCTGTTTGGTTGACAAATTTGGATTTTAGTCCTTTCGGGTAATGTCTATGCGATTTGGCATGTTTGATGTTGACTATGTCATTTATATAGTTGGCGTAAAACGATGTAGCATTCAATAGGAGTTATGACAAGAGCAAAAAAATAATACTATGATTGAAATGATAACTTATTATATGATTGATAAATAATGACATTGACTCTCATTTGAGGGAAAGCATAATAGATCATCAAATCACTTGCCAAAACTTTGTGCATTGTGATTCGAGTATAATCAAATTGTGAGAATCATAATGATTTTTTTAAAAAATTCTAATTTTATTGGGGTGCACTCAGATAAAAGTGTTACTGAGATTTCTTATGCGAAAAGAATGACAATCCTTACTGGCTACAATGGTGCAGGTAAGTCGACAATACTTAATGGTATATTTTTGGCATTAGACGGTGTTGGTCAAAAAGTTCAGCGCCCACTCTTCTCAGCAAGAAAAGATTGGGGCGTTGAATTAACTTTATTAGATGATAAATTCTATGAAAATTATAAAGACTCTATTCCAGGTATTATCACCCCAAATAGCAAAGTAAAAATAACTATAAAAAATATTATTACAAAGCAATATGATTTTGAAAGTGTCCAACGAGTTTCACAAAAGGTTTCAGGTAAAGAAAACTTGGGTATCAAAGAGTATTATGATTATTTGGTAAAGGAGTTAAGCAGCAATCAAGAGTCAGCTAATATAACAAAAAAAGTTGCCAGAGAAGAAAACTCTACAAATATTTTTGCTATAAATGTAGGATTGGAAAAAACAGTGTATTCAGATGTATCACCCATTATGAATCAATACAATCAAGACTTAAAATCTAATATAAGAAAATTGTCTGCGGCATTTTATAAGGATGAGCAATTTTTTTATACAAGAGGTTTAAATACGCCTAATAATTTAAGTGGCTTAGATGTTTTTTCACAAAACAATAATTTAGATAAATCAATTTTTTTACTTTTATCAGAATTTAGAAAATGTGTTATATCTAGTGATGACTCATTATCAGAAGATTTAGCAAATGAGTATTTAAAATCAAAAGAAGATTTTAACTATTTTGATAATAATGAAATTAAATCATTTTTTAATAATCTATTATCTAAAAAAAGGTTTACAAAAGAGGCAAATGATTTTTTAGATAAAATAAATTTATTTTTTGAGCAAATCAATAAAAAAGTGCTTTTATCTGATGATGGTTTGATTTATTTTAAAGAAATAATACATAAAAGAAGTGGAGTGCAAGAGAAAGAGATACAGTGGTATGACTGTTCAAAAGGTGAAAAAAATCTCATTTGTTTACTATTAATAGTATTTTTATATAAAGACTCCAATACTATATTTATTTTTGATGAGCCAGATTTAGCTATGCATGTAGAGTGGCAGAGAATCTTGTTGAGCACTTTTCTAGAATTAGCGCCAAAATCTCAGTTCTTTATATCAACACACTCTCCAGCTCTAATTCCGCGTGATATAGAAGATGTTGGATTTATTAATGTTACAAAGTTAAAAAATAGCGTGGAGTTTGAAGAGTGAGTGACATAGCATTTGAAGAATCAAGTGAATATTATGAAAACTTTGATTACTTTACTGATCAAAAACACGTTAAAGTTTTAGTGGAAAATAAAAAAGACGTTCGGTTGTGGAGTGATGCATTTCCAGAGCAAGATAATTTGGTCTTTGATTTTGCTACCGCAATAGATATGTCAGATGAGTTAAGAATATTACCAGCTGAAGGTTGTAAGCAGTTAGAGAAAATAGGGCATTATAATTTGGGTAAATATCTCGTTGTCTGTAAAGATAGTGATTATGACTATATTGTTTTTTTGATGAACAAAGCCATTAATCCTGACCACGGTGAATATAAAAAATCAGATTATATTTTTGAAACTCTTGTACATTCTGTCGAAAGTATAGAATACCACAAAGAGTTTGTTCAAAATTTCTTCGCAAAAAAGTTGTGCATTCATAAATCCGTGATTTCAAACAAAGCACCTTGGTTAGATAGGTTTTATGCTGAATTCTCAAAAATTTTGTATAAGCCGCTTTTGCAAGCTATTTTCCATGATTTTATTTTAAAAGATAAGAATAGGGATGCAAAGTATAGCTTAATATCACTTTATAGTATTTTACAGGATATTAATAAAATTAAGCCTAATAATATTAGTTTTTTTGAGGAAAATTTCTTTTCTTGTAATGAATGGCTATCTCTAGTGCAGAAGTTACATTCGTTTGAAAATAATATTTTACAGCATTTCACTCGCTTTAATGCAATCAAAGATTTTAATAAAGTCATTGACTATATGTGTGTTCAAAATATTAATGAATCAAACTGCTATATGTTTTTTAGAGGTCACAATTTAGAAAATTTGATAAAAGATTTGCTCGCAAAATATTTTTCTAAACTATATGATAACTACATTAATACTGAGTGTGATAAATTGTTAGACCAACAAAAAATAGATAAAAGGAAGGAGCTCTTTAAGAACAAAGGAACATTCGACATAAAAAATGAACAACGAAATATTGAACTTGTTGATCATTTTAATGAAACAGTAAAATCTATATCTATTATGTATGCACAATAAAAGTCATAGCAACTAAATTTGAAACATTAAGCTGTCTCTAAAAAAAGGCCCCCTTGAGGGGCTTTTATATTACTCATTTATGGCTAAGATTTTTCTTATTTCATTTCTAAAATCATCTCTAAGTTTAATAAATTCAGCATCATTAACAAAGCCTTCATCACTAAGTTTGTTTGCCTCATCCAAATCACCCTGAATTGCCTTTTGTTCAGCAAGCAAAAACTTATCGAAAAGAAATTTCGAAAATCCAAAGCCAATAATTTCAAATATTTTTTCATCGAGATGATGAGGTAAAAAAATAGCATTTTTGTAGAATTCAATCTTAAAAGTTTCTAGTATTTCGGCAGGCTTTTTATATTTGCTCGAATCTATAATATTTGGATTCCTTCTATCCCGTATTGCTACTTCAAATTCTAAGATTAAAGTATAAAGTGAACGTAATGCTTCAGCTTGATCTTTATATACGCCTGAATATGCAATTTGTAATCTTGCATTTTGATATGACAATTCGCTTTTTAACTTTTCATTCTCTTGAGTATAGTGTGCCTTTATTCGTTCAAGTTTGGCATTAAAATTAGCTTTCTCTCGCTCTAATTGAATGTTTAAGTCCTTTTGAAGCACCAGTTCATCTTTTTTAATAAATTTTAAAATAACAAGGTTTGTTAAGTAAATCAGTACAGGAATACTAGCAAAAATACCACTATACTCTTTAAGAAAGCCCCATATATTAGAAAAAATATCCATTTAAAAAGGCCCTATTGATAATTTAGTTTGCTGATATTCATACTTATTAAATTTAAGAGTTTTAGTTAAGCTTAAAATTAATTTTCATCACTTCTTTTTTAAGTACTGACATCATGATCTTCTACAACCAACCAACCAAGACTTCTTTTACCGTTATCTACAACATCAATATGATTGTCGCCCTTAAAAACTAAAACATCTTTATTGAAAAACTTTAATGAATTCCAAAAAGAAGAGCCACTTAATACTTCTAGAGAAAGGTGAATGTCATTTTGTAGGGCAGAGAGTTCTTGTGTGTAGTCTAAATCAAGCGTATTGAGCAACTTTCCATAAACCACACGTTTTTTTCCATTTTTTAAATGAATGATTTTTACATCAGAACTGGCAGGAGCAGAACTCTCATTTCTCAAAAAGCTTTCTTCAAGTCGAGCCACAATATCCGCATTCATTGAGCGATTTAGTTCTTTAGCCGATTCGACAATTTTGTCTTTTAGCTCTTGCGTCATACGCATTTTGTATTCGACGTCTAAATTTCTAGCCATTTTTAGTTAGTTCAGTCCAAATTATTTTTATAATAATATCCCCAATGGGGATTGACAACATATATTTTGAAGAATACAGTTTAATGCATCCCCAATGGGGATAAAAAACCCCTTGCGACTCTCACATCAAACAAGGGGCTCTATCTAATTCTCTACCAGGAGAAAAGACATGATTAGTCTAACATTTAATGAAGTTAAATTTAATCCCATACAGCAAGATGGGCAAGTTTGGTTAACTGCGAGCGAATTGGCAGGGGCACTAGGTTATGTAAAATCTGATGCAGTTACTCAAGTGTATGAGCGTAATAAAGATGAGTTTACTGCATCAATGACAACGACCCTCAAAATGAGTGTCGTTAGAAAGACGGGTAAAGTGGAAATGGAAAACCGTATTTTCTCGCTTCGTGGTGCTCACCTAATTGCTATGTTTTCCAAAACAGTTATCGCTAAGCAATTCCGAAAATGGGTTTTAGATATTTTGGACAAAGCGGTAGATGCACCAGTAGCCAAAACCCACAAATCAGAGCGTGAACCACTAACCAATGCTGTGAATATGCTCGTGGCTAAAACCAAACACTTAAATTACTCAGAAGCCTATAAACTTGTGCATCAACGCTTTAATGTAGAGCATATAGAAGATATTCCATACGAGGCGATACCAGTTGCGGTGGAATACGTGCATCACTTAATAGCGTTATTTTCTCAAGCAGAGAAAAACCAAACTGCTGTTTCCGATCGGTCACGTTCAATCGCACTGCACGCGCTATGGCTCAACCACTGGTGGACAGAGTTCGGAGCCGTGATCCGTAAGATCAGCCCAGTCATGGGGCATGGTATCCACGATCATTTTAAATTTGCTGCAGAAGATGCACGGCAAATTGTAGGTAGGGAAGTCTATATGCCAATTTATGAGTTGGCGCAAAGACATGACTGGCATAAGGGCGGGATAGGCTACAAAACACTGTCAGAATGCCGCTATAGCAGTAAATATTAAAAAAAGATTTGACATGCTTTTTCTGCTGCAATTTCGATGTAAACCACATACAGTTATCAAGCATAACTGCAACACAGGTGAGCCTCTAAAGCGCTAAAATGATATCAAAATGCTCTTGCAGATTGGCCGATTCAAGAGAAATTTTGAGTCGGTTTTTAACTTTTAGTACTTGTGGATAGGTCAGTGTAAACACCATAAAAACACCATTTAATTATAAACTACTGATTCTAAAGTGGAGTTGATAAACAATGATTTTAGTGACTGGTGGTTTAGGCTTTATAGGCTCGCATATTGCATTAAGTCTGATGGCTCAAGGGCAAGAAGTCATTATTGTCGACAATTTATCCAATGCCAATTTACAAACCTTAGAACGACTTGAATATATTTCGGGCATGTATGTGCCTTTTGACAAAATTGATATCCGCAACACCCCGGCCTTAAATAAAGTCTTTGAACAGTATTCGGTCGATGCAGTGGTGCATACGGCCAGCTTTAAATCGCTGGAAGAATCGGTCCTGAAACCGCTTGAATATTATAATGATAACGTCAGCTGTATCATGAGTCTGCTGCGCGCCATGCAGCGTACCGGGGTACGTGTGCTGGCGCATTTATCCAGCCTGACCGTGTATGGCCAATCCAGCCTGCAACTGAAAGAAGATCTGCCATTTCAGTATGCCTATCCGAATCCGTATATCAAATCTCAGCAGATGGCTGAAGAAATTATTCAGGATACTTTTAAAACCGACAATGAATGGAAAATTGCCTTATTGCGTTTGGGTAATATTGCCGGTGCCTTTGAACATGGGGTTCTGGGTGAGATGGTACCGCCACTGCCAAAAAATATTGTGCCACTGGCGATGCAGGTCGGGGCGCGGCAACGCGAATTTATCGAGCTGCGTAAACAGGCCCAAACTGAAGACAAGACTGTAGAGCGTAGTTTCCTGCATGTACTGGATTGTTGTGAAGCGGTATCTTTAACCCTGCAATGGCTATTCCAGCAACAGCATGTTTGTGAAGCCTTTAATATTGCCGGCGAGGCGATTTCGATCCAGCAGCTGTTAAATGAAATTTCGAGCGTCACCGGCACTGAAATTAAAACGGTCGATGCTGATGTATATCCCTATGCTGAACTGGATCAGGTCGCGGCCGATATTAGTAAAGCCAAAGAGGTACTAGGCTGGCAACCGAAACGCTCGATTCAGCAGATGCTGGAAGATGAATGGCGCTTTTATCAGCACACCTTGCGCGGGCAATGATAAATTTAATCATGATAATAATTATCATTTACAATTTTATCCGCCTGACCTAAGATGAATATATTCGCCATAGCCGCTGCATCAGGGCAGCGTTATAACAGCATTGAGAACAGCAAGAATAGATAGAGGTTGAGTATGCAAACACGTATCGAACACGACACCATGGGCGAAGTTGAAGTCCCGAGTGAGGCCATGTGGGGTGCACAGACTCAGCGCAGCTTACAGAATTTTAAAATCGGGCAGGAACGTTTGCCTCGTCCCATGATTCGCGCCATGGGCTTAGTGAAAAAAGCCGCGGCCATGACCAATGCAGAACTGAACCAGATTCCTCAAGAGCTGTCGCACTATATTGTTGATGCAGCTGAAGAAGTGATTGAAGGCAAATGGGATAGCCAGTTTCCGCTGGTGGTGTGGCAGACCGGTTCGGGCACGCAAAGTAATATGAACTGTAATGAAGTGATTGCCAATATTGCCAACCAGAAACTTGGAAATCCGCTGGGTGCACAAAAGCCAGTCCATCCGAATGACCATGTGAACCGCGCCCAATCAACCAACGATTCTTTCCCGACCGCGATTCATGTGGCTGCCAGTTTACAGATTAATGAACTGTTAATTCCGGCAGTGACCCGTTTAAGAGATACCTTGCAGGCCAAAAGCGACGCCTTTGCCGATATTGTGAAAATTGGCCGTACCCATTTACAGGATGCGACGCCTTTAACGTTAGGCCAGGAATTTAGCGGCTATGTCTCACAGCTCGATCATGGTTTAAAACGTTTGCATCAAGCCCTAGACGGTTTATATGAACTGCCGTTGGGTGGCACCGCCGTAGGAACCGGTTTAAATGCCCATCCGGACTATGCGGAAAAAGCCGCACAGCAACTGGCCAGCCTGACCGGTTTGGCTTTTGTTACTGCGCCGAACAAGTTTGAAGCTTTGGCTGGACGTGATGCTGCGGTATTTGCTTCCGGTGCCTTAAAAACTCTGGCTGTGAGCTTAAATAAAATTGCCAATGACATACGCTGGCTGGCCAGTGGGCCGCGCTGTGGTTTTGGTGAAATCCGTATTCCGGAAAATGAACCGGGTTCAAGCATTATGCCAGGTAAAGTCAATCCGACCCAGAGTGAAGCCATGACCATGGTGGTGGCGCAAGTGCTGGGTAATGATACGACGATTAATATGGCTGGGGCTTCGGGTAATTTCGAGCTAAACGTATTTATGCCAGTGATTGCTTACAACCTGTTACAGTCGATTCAGGTATTGGGAGATGCCTGCAACAGCTTTAACGATCACTGCGCCGTGGGAATTGAGCCGAACCGTGACAAGATTGATCATTTCCTGCATAACTCGCTGATGTTGGTGACGGCATTGAATCCGGTAATTGGTTATGAAAATGCTGCCAAAGTCGCGAAAACTGCCTATAAAGAAGGGAAAACCTTAAAACAGGTGGCGGTGGAGCTGAATCTGGTCACTGCCGAACAGTTTGATGACGTGGTACGGCCAGAAAATATGGTTTCACCGAATGCGAAATAAGTGTTGCATCTACCGGGATGGAATATGAGCAGCCATCCCGGCGGGCTAAAATATCTTGCCTCATCACAACTATTTTTCCATCAGAACCTGTGCATGAAAGTGCAAAGTAGCTATAAAAAGAAAACCCAACATATGGATTGCTATATGCTGGGTTAGTTTGCGCTACTTAGTTATTACAGGCCATCTTCTCATTTTTAATGACCTTGACTGCATCATAAGCCTAGAATGTGACAATAAAAAGAATTGGTAAAATTTTGGAAAAGAAATGTGAAGTATCCAGCAAAACTTGGCTCTAAATACCACATAGATATTTAAAATTTATGAAATTATTATGATTTAGTTTAGGAAAATGAATATAATTCAGGCCGCTGGGAAGCGTATCTCATTTCTTTATTGACTCTTTTGAAACTCTTTTTGCTTATGAATTTTAAATTATTGGGGGCTGCGGCTCTATTGGCGGGTTTAACCAAAACTGTAGTGGCAATGCCGTTTGATCCTTTAATCGGGACATGGAAAGTGATTGATGATCGAACCGGTTATTATGTGTCAGAAATCGTGATTCGTAAAAATTCTAAAACACAGCAGTATAGCGCCGTGGTGAGCAAGCATTATCCGGCCGCCGGAGCGGTGAATCCGGACGTTTGTGGCAAATGTGAAGGGGCTTTAAAGAACCAGCCGATTTTTGGCATGGAAGTGCTGAAAGGCATGACCGGCAACTATAAGCAGTTTAAGCAAGGTCAATGGCTGAATACCCAGGATGGCCGTACCTATACCATTGAAGCGCAATTGAATGATGGCAAAGACCAGATGAAAGTATTTGGTAAAGCGCAACAGAGCAATACAACCAGTGCCATGACCTGGAAAAAGCTCTAATGACCTCTGGTTGTTGAGCGGGTTCTAAAAACCATTTAACTTCGTGTTAGATGGTTTTTCTTTTTTTATGAATCTAAGAATTCAAAATATTTCAATTCCCCCATTTTTCTTCCTCTCAATTGAGTTGCTGCATTTTCTCGATCTGCCAGAAAAACCAGAATAATTTTTTAAATAGACATAAAGTTATGTTATAACATAACACTTTTTACAAGGGGGCTCGCATGAAAGAGTGTTGTAAAAGATATGAATAGTGGAAGGATAATATTTTTCATAAAGAGATTATCTTGGGTAAAAGTGAATTTATGTTTTTTATAAGAAGAGATTAGGTTCACAAAACCAGCTTTGTCATTAGGTTTGCAGTATAGCTCAACTCCGGTTTAACAACTATGCGTTGAATATTGGGTTTGGGTGGTTTTTCTTAAATTGCACTTTACAATGACAGCGAGGCAGTCGATTAGAGGTTGAGGATGCCTCCGAGTTTTGAATACTATTAAACTTATCTTAAAATTATAATAATTTTCTATTAATAATTCATTTAAAATGGCTTGGGTTGGCTAATTTTTGGCATAAAATATGTAATATTATGCAAATATATAAATTATAAATTTATATATAATTTCCAGCAGAATCTATCGCTGTAGTTTCTTTCTTTTTACTGCCTCCTCCTCTAGGGAGGCATTTTTTTTGAGGAGAAAAATTATGCTCCATCTTCTATTCACTTTATTTGGCCTGTATGAGGTGACTGAAATCGACTACCTGCTCGATGAAGAAGGGAATGAAACGTGTAGCAATGGTTTAGATGAAGAGCATTAACAGTGCTCATCCCTATTGCTTCTTTCTCTTGATCAAGACCTAAAAAGCTCACCCACTGGTGGGCTTTTTTATGGCTTTATACATTGCTCCGGAAATTACAATCTGTACAAAAAATGATCAAAGTTGAATGTGAAAGCTACAAATTTGAATGATAGTTTAAATCTAGATCTTCCAATAGGTGAGGTGAGCAATGAAACTATTAGCTTTGATTGGTGTAGGACTTGCAGCAAGTTATTGTTATATCAATATAAAGAACAAAAGCTTAAGTCTGTCCAATCCAGATTTCGATGAAAGCATCCACAAAGTCGTTGTTCAGGACTTTTGGGTTTAGTGGGTAATTTTTTGTTTAGATTGTCGAAATAGGATAATTTAATTGAATATTAATTTTTATGAGTGTCATATTATGACAACTTGTAAAATTTCTATTTATATAAAATTTGTATCAGAGCGATCTTCTGATTTTCTCCCAACGCCGTCCTCCGGAACAGGAGGCAGATTATTAAGAGCAGAATATTATGATCCAGTTCCTTCTTTGTCTGTTTAGCTTTCATGGCGCAACTGAAGTCGAATACACGGGTGATGATGAAGAAATTCGGCGCTGTCAGGATTGTCTAAAAGAGCGTGAATAGGCGCTATACCCGCATCCATAGAGTATAGAAAAATTACCGGCTTGGCTTAGAAGGGATCTTTTTTGACTTTTTTAATTTCAAGGGCAATCAAGATTGAGGCAAAAATGAGCAGTCCGCCAATGATCAATAACAAGGAATCATTTGCCTTGAATCCAACCCAGAAACTCAGGCCACTGCTGACTACACAGCTTAACAGTAGAACAATTAAAATTCCGTATTTCATGATACATCTCACATTAATTTTTTTAATCCTGTGATGATATACCTGTACTGTGAACCGCTTGTGAAAGGAAAAATATAGGTGTAACTGGAGGGGACTCACTATACGCAGTGTTGTGATCGTTAGGAGATGAGAAGGTTTTTTTGACGCTTACTTGCTACTTAAGTCAACACACGCCAAGCGTTCACGATGCAGAGCATGATTAAGGAAAGGCAAAGGTAGAACACAAACTCGCTGCTCGTCGAGCTGGCCTGATCAAGCCTGTAGTAATAGAAAATAAAAACTAAAAATAGGATCACAATAAGAAAAAGCATCGTTATTTTTTAAGTCTGAGATATCTCAGTATAATAGAGGAGAGTGCATTGAAGGCAAAACAGCGTGTCATTTTAATCTGGAGTTTTCGTGCTTATTGAACGACTAGATATTGATTAATATAAGATTCAAACTCAAGAACCTAATTAAAGAAAAACCATCTACTAGCCCCGAATCAAAGTTTTTAAAAAGTTAAAAGCCTTCGAACCGTTTAAAGTCATCTTTCCAGATTGAAGAATTTTAGAGCTAAAACCATCCTCATGTAGACGCATGGCTTAAATAACATTGAATAAGATGTCATAATTGCTAAAATGCGATTCGTTTTTTATTACAGTTTTACAGGCTAAGAAATAAAGCTTTGTAAAACAGCAATCTAACTAGGAAAATTTTCAATGCTTGATATCTATTTAACGGATGTTCAGAAAAAGGTGCAATTTACCGATTATCCGGGTGAGCATCCTGTTAAATTTATTTTAAATTTTAAGAAAATTTTCCCAAGTGTGATGGAGCTGCTGCTGCCGGTGCTGCCTGAAAATGAAAACCTGGAAGACATGACCTGGGAATCAACCACGGCAGATCTGGAATTTTTTAAATTGCTGCTCAGTGGTTGGGGCCTGATTGAGCTACGTTTAAATGCTATTGCGAAATATAAAGATCGCGCTTTTGCAGACCGTTTGGTGAAGCAAGCACAGCAAAAACGTCAGGACTATAAAAAATTACAAAGCCAATTGGCGACAGTAGAGCTGGACTATCTGTTTATGCATGAAGTTCATGCACAAATTGATGCTGAACTGGTCGAGCTGGGTGAAAAATTCTATTTACCGACCCTACGTGAATTGTGGCAGGGTAAAGTGGCGGCCAATGTCTTGAATGCACAATTCTAAACGGCATCTGCATTCTCTAAGTATATAAAAATCCCCATGTAATAAACTACATGGGGATTTTCTTTAGGAGGTAGATATTTAAAACCTGCTTTCCATCATCCAGTTTTAAAACCAGTCACTGTGCATCGACAGGCAGGTATCATCAAATTCACTCAGTAATTTGGCCTGATGTTCAATTTCCGGTAATTCCCAGCGAATGAAATAGCGCGCCGCTTGCAACTTGCCTGCTAAAAATTGCTGATCTTCTGCCAACTCAGACTGGCCTAACTGCTGTTGCGCCTTGTTGGCCATATCCAGCCATAACCAGGAAATAATCACTTTAGCCATCATATCTAAATACAGGGTAGAATTGGCCAAAGCCTCACTGGTCTGACCTTGCATAAGCGCCTGTCCCAGTTTTTGTGTGGTGCTTTGTACCGTAGCCAGATGTTTGCAGAATTTGCTAGACAGATCCAGAATGGTTGGATGCTGAATCTGTTCCAGCGTGGTGTTGATGCGTTGCATCAGCAGATTTAAGCCTTTGCCATTGTGCTGCCATAATTTACGGCCGAGTAAATCCAGTGACTGAATACCAAAAGTGCCTTCATGAATCGGATTTAAGCGATTATCCCGATAATACTGTTCTACTGGATAATCACGGGTATAGCCGGCACCGCCGAGCACCTGAATTGCCAGATCATTGGCTTTCGGGCCATAGGCAGAGGGGAAGGACTTGACCACAGGCGTGATCAGATCGAGCAGAATGGCGCTATCTTCCGAGCCACCCGCCTGATGTTCATCAATCAGGCGTGCGGCAAACAGACACAATGCCAAAGCACCTTCTACATAGGCCTTTTGCGCTAGCAACATCCGTTTCACATCGCTATGTTCAATAATATTGACCGGTTTGCTATCGCTATTTTTTTCACTGGCCAGTCGGCCTTGCGGACGGTTTTTGGCATATTCCAGCGATTCCAAATAACCGCGATAACCAATCATCGCGGCGCCCAGTCCGACACCGACACGCGCCTCGTTCATCATTTTGAACATATATTTCAGGCCCTGACCAGCTTCACCAATCAAATAGCCTAAGCATTGGTCATTTTCACCAAAATTCAGCACAGTCGATGTTGTCCCGCGATAGCCCATTTTATGTAACAGGCCAGCCAGTTTGACATCATTGCGTTCACCCAGCGAACCATCTTCATTGGTCAGGAATTTCGGCACAATAAACAGTGAAATGCCTTTGACACCTTGCGGCGCATCCTGAATCCGTGCCAGCACCAGATGCACAATATTTTCAGTAATGTCCTGATCACCCCCAGAAATAAACATTTTCTGGCCTTTGATTTTGTAGCTGCCATCGGGTTGTGGAATGGCTTTGGTGGTCAGATCACCCAGAGAGGAACCGACGTTCGGCTCGGTCATGGCCATGGTGCCGGAAAAGCGGCCATTGAACATTGACGGGACAAAGGTTTGTTTCTGCTGCTCGGTACCGAAGGCCTGAATCAGATTGGCTGCGGCCGCGGTTAAAAACGAATAAGCCACAGTGGCAGGATTGGCCGACATAAAATAGGCATTGGCAGCCATATTAATCAGGGTCGGAAGCTGCATACCACCCTGATCATAATCATGCTGGGCACATAACAGACCGGCCTGGGCAAACTGTTGCCAGGCCTGTTTCACTTCGGCAATGGTATGTACCTGTGTACCATCAAAATGCGGTTCTTGCGCATCACCTTTGGCATTGTGTGGGGCAAAATAGTCTGCTGCAATGCCGCGCGCCGTATCTAAAATGCTGTCGAAGGTGGCTTTGTCATGTTCCTGATAACGTTCCAGCTGGGTCAGCTGTTCGGCTGCAAATACCTGATAGAGTAAAAAATCCAGATCTTTTTGATTGATGAGTGCGGTCACGGGACGCC
>Ga0172369_10004218_pt1 | contig 18372 bp, 17 predicted proteins | sample LakKiv25m_FD_114539 | JGI IMG/M metagenome (GOLD analysis project Ga0172369, IMG submission 114539) | Freshwater microbial communities from Kabuno Bay, South-Kivu, Congo - kab_022012_11.25m | ecosystem: Environmental > Aquatic > Freshwater > Lake | place: Democratic Republic of the Congo...
AACCAGGAGCATCAATAACCGGGCCAACGTCCTGGCGCTGTGCGCGGCCGCGACAAGTTCCATCGCAGGCAAGGCGCCGAGGCTGCCGAGCAAGCCGCCCTGATCGTGGTTTGGGCGCTGGATGGCTGTGTGCCGGTTGTTCATAGGGACGCCTCCGTCACATGGCCGCCCTCGAGTCTGAACACTTTGTCGCAACGGGCCAGCACCTCGGCGCTCTGCGTGGCGACGATGACGGTCCAGGGCGCATCCACACTCAGTAGGCGGTCGAACAGGTCCGCGCGCTCCGGCACGTCTTCCAGGAAGTCGAGGCATTCGTCCAGCATCAGAAGGCGCGGCTCGTGGGCGAGGGCACGCGCCAGTTCGAGCCGGACGGCCTGGCTCGACGAGAGCGGCGGTCCGCCTGTCTGCAGGCGGGTATTCAGCCCGCCCGGCAGGTCGACGACTTCTCTTAGCAACCCCGCCCGTTCAAGGGCGCTTCGGGCCTGCGCTGTGTCTAGTTTGAAGTTGCCGAGACGGAGGTTTTCGAGGATCGTGCCTTCGAAAATCTCTGGCTTCCGGACCAATGCAATCTGGGAACGCAGGTCGTCGAGATTTAGATCCCGGGTGTCCCTGCCGTCGAATTCGATCCATCCGTCCTCCGGCGTGCGGAACGAGTAAATCGTGTCGAGCAGAAAAGACTTGCCGGACCCGGCGCTTCCGATCAGGCCATACCTTTTCCCGGCCGGCACCGCCCAGTCGAGTTCCCGCAGAATACGGCGGAAGCCGGGGTGCCCAGCGCTATGGATCCTGACGCGAATCGAAGCGCCATGCGGGTTGGCCGGCGTCGTTTCACCTGTGGTTCGTTCAACCGGCAGATCGGCCAGGTAACCGAGCTTGTCGATCGAAGCCATCAGATCATAGAAGGTTTCGAGGTGCTTGCCGAATTTCGTGAAACTCGCCAGCACCAACGCCACCACCAGTTCGGCGGCCACCAACTGGCCCAACGTCAACTGGCGCTCGATCACAAGCCAGCCGCCAACGCCCAGCAGAACCGCGCTGGCCAGCGCCTGGAGTACAAACGAACTCAGAATCTGGCGCAAGAGGATCCGGAAATGCTTGCCGCGGTAGCCGAGATAGTCGAGGACCAGGGCATTCGCCTGGTTTGACGCAAGTTCGGCCCCCGATTTCGTCTTGAACGCCACTTGATGGCGCGCGATCTCCTCCATCCATGCCACCAGCGCGTACTTGGCCTTCGACTCCTTCACCGCCGACGGAATCGCTCCCAAACTGAGCGGGAAAAGAATGATGTGAAAAAGAACCAGCAGGATCACGTCGAACGCCAGCAGCCACGGATGGTAGATCGCCAGAAGAACCATGCCCACGCCCGCCTGAAAGACGACCGAAAGGCCGTCCACCAGCAACGTGGCGGCCGCCTTCTGGACCGAAACCACTTCAAGAAACCGATTGACCAGTTCCGGTCCGTGATACTGGTCGAACGCCTCGGGCTGGACACGCGCCAGCCGATGCGTGACGTCTCCCGAGATCCTGACGAAAATCCGGCGCTGGATCAGTTCGACCACCCACAGACGGTAGCCGTTCAGCACGGCAGCAAACAGCAATGCCACAAACACGAACGCCGTGAGCACGACCAGGGGCTGAAAAACCGTGCCGAAGGCGATGGTGTTCACCAGCGATTGGGTCGCCACCGGAAGCGCCAGCGTCACCAGGCCAATGACCGCCGAGTAAACTATGGCTACCCAGAGCTCCCGTGATTCCAGCTTTAAAAGCCACATCAGGCGTTGCCACGGGTGGACGTTATGGTAAACGGAATCATCTGAACGAACGCCGTTCGGCCCAGGCGGCCGAATCGGCATTGGCGGTTGAACTGCGGCGTCGGCCATGTCGTGGTCGCACTCCTCGGAAGTCTTGGTTATGATTGTAGGGCCCGGCCGCGGCGGAAGATCGCAGAGGGGCTATACAACAGTGGATGCGGCTCGAGCGTGAGTCGGTGCTGGAAAACATTTAGTTATTCAAATATTTGACAAGCTAGAATCGATCTGCCAGAATACCCTTCGGAACCGGTATACCCATGCCACACCGAAAAGTCGCTTTACGTGAGTTCGCGGATCTCCTCGGAGCATTTGCCCACCCGCATCGCACGAGAATCATCATCGAGTTGCGTGGCGGCGAGAAAGACGTAAACGCGCTTCAGGAAATGCTGGGGATCAGCCACTCGGGCGTATCCCAAAATCTATCCGTTCTCAAGTCGCACCGTATTGTCCGGGAACGGCGGGATGGCCGTCACGTCTACTACAGCCTGACCCGTCCGGCCCTTGCCGACTGGCTCATCCAGGGCCTTGAGTTCCTCGAAGCCGAGTATGCCCACTCGGAAGAGGTCAAGGACGCCCTCGATGCCGTGCGCGGCGATTGGATCAAGCAGCCCTGAGTTCCCGTTCGCGCTAGTCCGGCTTTCGCCTTTCCTTTTCCACGGCTTCGTATACTTCGCGTTTGCCCAAGCCGCGATTGCGCGCCACTGCCTTAATGGCGTCGATTTTTTTCATCCCCGTCCTGACCAGGGCCAGCACTTCTTCCTCGACCGGCAAGTCCTCTTTCGGTTCCGGCCGGGCGGCTACCAGGATGGTGAACTCGCCTTTCGGCTCGCCGCGGCTGCTGAGAGTGAGCGCGGCAGCGCTGGCCTTGCCCCGGAGGAACTCCTCATGGACCTTGGTCAGTTCGCGCGCCACGCAAACCTCCGGGTCTGCCATAACCTCAGCGATTTCCTCAAGGGTCGGCACGATCCGGTGGGGCGCCTCGTATAGAATGAGCGTCGCTGGCAGGCGGGCAAGTTGCTCTAGTCTCCGCCGTCGCTCGCCCTCCTTGCGCGGCGGGAATCCGGCGAAGAAAAACTCGTTCGAAGCCAGCCCGCTAGCCGACAGAGCGGCCAGCGAGGCGCTGGGTCCGGGGATCGGCGTGACCCGAATCCCCCTGGCCACCGCCTCCCGCACGAGCCGGAAACCCGGATCGGAGATCACCGGGGTGCCCGCATCGCTGATCAGCGCGATGCTCGCGCCATCGGCGAGACGGCCGGCCAGTTCGGCCGCGCGATCGCCTTCATTGTGCTCGTGAAGACTCACCAGCGGCTTACTAATACCGTAATGATCCAACAACTTACGGCTATGGCGGGTGTCCTCGCAGGCGATCATGTCCACCGCTTTCAGCGTCTCGACCGCACGAAACGTCATGTCGGTGAGGTTGCCGATCGGAGTGGCGACGATAAAAAGTTCTGCTGCCATGGCTGGGCCGGGAGCTGATTCCTCTCCCAGTATGGCTGAAGTCCCCGCCCTTTTCCGCCGATCAAAAAGTGAGATGGATTCCAAAACCCCTCTCCTAAGTCCGGTGCAACCGTTACAATACGAACAGGCTGGCCTTGCTCGCCTGCAACGGCGGCTGGGGGCCAGTGCGATGCCCATGGACGCCCCTCCTTCCATTCCGGCCGGCGGATCGGCTTCCGGCGGAGCGTTCCTCTACGAACCGCCCGGCAAGCAGCTCTCCATCTCAATTGAATTCGACGTTATCGACCGGTTGAACTTCGAAATCATGAAGGGCTACGGAGCCGTTCCCAAACGCGGCGCCGAGGTGGGCGGAATCCTGCTGGGCACGGCCGAACGCGGGGACCGGCTGATCGTCAAAATCGAGGACTTCGTTGCCGTCCCCTGCGAACACTTGAGGGGGCCCTCATACATCCTGTCCGACAGCGACCTGGTCCGGTTCAGCGCAGCGCTGGAGGAGTGGGCGCCCGCGCCGGACAAGCGGATCCACGCCGTCGGTTATTTCCGGAGCAATACCCGCGGGGAGTTTCTGATCGGCGCGGAAGACAGTGCCCTGATGGAAGGACGGTTCAACGCCGACTCCGTGTGTCTGCTGGTGCGCCCCTATGCAACCAGGATCGGTGAAGCCGCCTTCTTCTGGAATGAAGGCGGTGTGTTCCACGAGCAGCCCAATGGCGACATTTTCCCATTCCGGCGGAAGGAACTCGGCGGCGGCCCGCGGCCGAAGCGGTCCGCGCCCGGCGAGAACGGGCATAAGGAGATCGCCTACGACACCGGGTTTGGCGGAAACGGCGATGCTGAAGATCCGCATACGGGCCTGGCCGGATCGGGCGTGGCCAGCGCAATCGTCGACAGCGCGGTGCCGACATTCGGAGGCCTCGCCGGAAATCAGGCCGCCGAACCGGCGCCGTCCGCCGGTGATGGCACGGAGAAAAAGGCGGGTAGCGGCGCGCCCGGGTGGGTCTGGATTCCGCTGTCATTTGTCTTCCTCCTGCTTGGCGTCGTGCTGGGTTTCCAGATCTCGATGAGCTTGAACAAGCCGCCCGCGCCTTCAAAACAGGTTGACCCTTATGCCCTGGGCATGAGCATCGCGCGTTCGGGCGACAGCCTGCTGGTGAAATGGAACCTGGATGCGCCTGCGGTTCAAAAGGCTCAGCGTGCGGTGCTGACCATCTTCGACGGCGATACGCGCAAGTCCGTGGATCTCGCGCTCGACGATCTTGCCCGTGGCGGCGTTCTCTACCGCAATCACGCCGAATCGGTCCGCGTGAGGCTCGAAGTCTTCCATTCGGGCGCCCGGACGGTGACCGAATCGGCTGAAATCAAGGTGGTCGAGGACCGGTAGGTGCCCGCGGGCGCCCCGGCGCGCCCTGCTAGAATAGCTGTCAGTGGCTGCAACTCCGGATTCCGTACCGGCCGGCGACACGCTTCCCATCGAGATCCCCGAACCAGGTTCGCCTGGAACCGAGGCTGAGCCTGTGGCCGCCACGGCGGCGCACGGGGAACGTCCAAGAAGTGTGATCGCTGAATGGACGATGACGATTCTCCTGCTCCTGTTCGGGACGACAACGCTCGTCCAGGCATTCGTCATCCCCACGGGCTCGATGGAAGACACCCTCCTGATCGGCGACCATCTTTTGGTCGACAAGCTTGCCTACGCGCCCGATGGCGCCGTGAGCAAATACCTGCTGCCCTACACACCGATCAAGCGTGGCGACATCATCGTCTTCCGATACCCGGTGAATGCCCGCGAAACCTTCGTCAAACGGGTCATCGGCATCCCCGGCGACCGGCTCCGAATCGTCAACAAGACGGTCCATCTGAACGGCAAGCCGCTGGCTGAACCCTATACCTACTACAAACGGGACGACTTCGACTTCTACCGTGATAACTTCCCGTCCGAGCCCACCGCGCGCGTCGATGAACGCGCCCTCGACATGCTCGACCTCCATTTGGTGGACGGTGAAGTGGTCGTACCGCCCGGAAACTATTTCGCGTTGGGCGACAACCGCGACTCCTCCCTCGATTCCCGCTACTGGGGCTTCGTGCCGCGTGAGAATATCATCGGTAAGCCGCTTCTCGTCTACTGGTCCTACGACGCGCCGACTGAACGGTTGGCCGATTCAGGAGTTAGCCTGGACCACCTCGCCGACCTCGGCAGAAACTTCATCGCCAAAACCCGCTGGAGCCGCACCTTTATGCTGATCCGCGGCCAGGAACCGCAATACTCAAAATGAAACTTAAGAGCAAATCCGCCGCCCCGGCCGAAGAGCCGAAAAAGCAGAAACCCGACCGCGCTGAAAGCATCCGCGCCTTCGTTGCCGAATGGACCGTCACCATCCTCCTGCTTGTTTTCGGCACATCGACCTTGTTGCAAGCCTTTGTCGTCCCCACCGGCTCAATGGAGGACACCGTCCTGATCGGCGACCACATGATTGTCGACAAACTCGCTTATGCGCCGCCGGGCCCGGTGAGCAAGTACATCCTTCCTTACACCGACATCAAACGTGGAGACGTCATCGTCTTCAAGTACCCGCCGAATGTCCGCGAAACCTACATCAAGCGCGTCATCGGCCTGCCGGGCGACCGCATCAAACTCGAAAACAAGGAACTGATCCTGAATGGCCAAAAGGCTGTTGAGCCGTACGTCGTTCACAAAACCCCCTACCTGGACTCCTACCGGGATAACTTTCCCACTGATCCCAACCTGATGTTGAACGATCAGGCCCACCAGATGCTCTCTCAAAACGTCAAAAACGGCGAATTGGTTGTCCCGCCCGGCAACTACTTCGCCATGGGCGACAACCGGGATAACTCGGCCGATTCGCGCTACTGGGGTTTCGTCCCGCGCGAGAACATCATTGGTAAACCGGTAATCATCTTCTGGTCTTACGACGCGCCCACCGAGCGGCTGGCTGACCCGAACCTGATCTCGCTGGACCACCTGCTCGACCTGGCCCAGAACTTCTTCACCAAGACTCGCTGGAAAAGGACTTTGATGCTGATCCGGGGCCACCAGCTTTAGCGTCATGGCAGTCAACCACCTACACGCACTGATTCTGGCCGGAGGCCGCGGGACCCGTTTCTGGCCCAAGAGCCGCAAGGCGCGAGCCAAACAGGTGATCGAGTTCTTCGGTCAGGGCACGATGATCCAGCAGACCGTCGCCAGGCTGAAGCAGGCGATCCCCCTTGAACGGATCTGGATCCTGACGAATCCGCACTTGCGTGACGAGATCGTCCGCCAGTTGCCCGGCGTGCCCAAGCGCCAGATTCTGGCCGAGCCGGCCCAGCGGAATACGGCGCCGGCCATCGCCCTTGCCGCGCACATATTGCAGTCGATTGACCCGGATGCCGTCATGGGCATTTTCCCGGCCGACCACTACATTGAGAACGAGGCGGCCTTCATGAAGACGGTCAAGGCCGCTTACGCCACGGCGGCCCAGGGACGGATGGCGCTGATCGGCATCCAGCCGCGCTGGCCCGAGACCGGTTATGGTTACATTGAGTTCGAGCCGGGCGCGATGAACCCGGGGTCGGTGGCCGCGGCCAAGGTCACGGCTTTCAGGGAGAAACCTGCTCTCGCCCAGGCTAAACGGTTTCTGCGCGCCGGCAACTTCTGCTGGAACGCCGGTATGTTCTTCTGGCGCGCCGAAGTGTATTTGAGCCAATTGCGCCAGCACCTGCCGGCGACCGCCAAGCTGATCGACTCGCTGCCCGCATTCGGTTCCCGCAGGTTCGCCAAGGCGGTCGAAGCGGTCTTCCCGCAGTGCGAAAACATTTCGGTGGACTATGCCGTGCTGGAGAAGGCCGAAGGCGTGGCCGGATTCGTCGCCGGCGACATCGGCTGGAACGATGTCGGCAGTTGGAATGCGGTCTATGAGCTGCTTCAACACGACGGCGACCGCAACGGCGTGCGCGCCGATGCTGTACTGATGGAAAGCCGGGGCAACATGGTCGCCGCCGATTCCGGCCGCATGATCGCCTTGCTCGGCGTCAACGACCTGATCGTTGTCGATACGCCCGACGCCCTGCTGGTCGCCCACAAGAGCATGGCGCAGCGAGTCGGCGACCTGGTGAAGGAACTCGAAACCCTCCACCGCAGCGAACTCCTGTAGTCAAGCGGGCCTCGTGCGCCAGTGCGAGGTATCTTGCGCTGCCCCATTTGGCGGGCCTCGTGCCTTAGCTCGAGATAGACGCAAATCACCACCGCCCGCTGAGGCAGACGGCTCGCCAGAAGCTTACCGGCCTGACGACCCGAACCCGCCCGCGCCACGCTTGGAATCGTTCAACTCAGCCTCGTCCCACTCGATCGCTTCATAGCGGGCGATGATCATTTGCGCGATCCGGTCGCCCTTGTGGATCTGATATGGCTCCACGCCAAGATTCAGAAGGATGACTTTGATCTCGCCGCGATAGCCCGGATCGATCGTCGCCGGCGCGTTTGGCAGCGCGATGGCGTGCTTCAAGGCCAGTCCGCTCCGGGGGCGGATCTGCGCTTCATAACCTGGCGGCAATTCGATGGCAAGGCCGGTGGCCACCAGAGCCGGGCGGTGCGGCTCAAGCACGACGTCCTCAATGGCGGTCAAATCCATGCCGGCGTCTTCGCTTGGTCCATGGGCATAGACGGGCAGGCAGGCGTCAGACGAGAGGCGTTGGATGCGGATCTTCACGGCGGTGTTCGATATCATAGCGTTTTGCCCTGAACCGCCGCACGAGGGAGCCCAAGTGAGCAGAGTCATCACCATCGGACCCACGCCGCCCGAACAACTGGCCTATGCGCTGGCCCGCTACAGCCGGTCCCCCGATTCGATTCGCGCGAGCCTCGATTGGGTCCGCGCGCACGATTCGTCGAAGTTTCTCGACAGTTTCTATTTCCAGTACGGCCACGCCTCCATCGCCGATTTGGGCCACCTGGCCGTCTGCTTCGAAGGCATCTCCGAAGTGGCCGCCATCGAGATCGAAGACGAGCAACTCTGGGACGGCCAGGCGCGCTCGTCGCGCTACCAGGATTTTTCCAGGTCGGGTTTTGTCACCCCGCCGGAATTTGACGTTGACCAGGCCCGCGCCTACACCGAGGCGGGCCAGGCTCTGCTAGCCGCTTACAAGGAGGTGCATGCAAAAGCGTCGGAACACATCTCTGCGGCGCTGCCCCGTCCGGCGGAAATGAAATTGGATGCTTACGAACGGAATATCGCCGCCCGGGCCTTCGACGTCGCGCGCTACCTGCTTTTCCTGGGCGTCCCGACCGGCATCGGGCAGGTGACCTCGATCAGGACAATCGAACGCCAGATCCGCCGCTGGAAAGCGTCGCCGTTCGCCGAACTTCGGCAGATCGGCCAGGAAACCGCCGCTGCCTGCGCCGCGCCACCCGAGTGCGCCTGGGACGAAGAAACCGCAAAGACACGCGTGGCGCCGACACTGGCCAAGTACGTCGACGCCGACACCTTTCCTCGACAGGCGCGTGCGGATTTGAAGCTCTGGGCCGAGCAAAACTTGCCTGCGCCGTCTGGAATGGCGGTACCCAAGGTCGATTTGGTTCGACCAAACGAACTCACCGCCGAGATCGCTGCCACCCTGCTCTATCCCGTAACCGATAGACCTTTCAGGGAGTTATACGAAATTGCCCTGGCGTGGCCGGCAGTCCGCCGGGCCGAAGTGATGGACGTGGCCCTGCGCTCCAAGACGCGCCGGGACGAGATGTTGAGGGAGTTCCGGGGCGGCCAGTTCAACTACGATATGTTGATAGACATTGGGGCCTATCGCGACATGCACCGTCACCGGCGCTGCCACCAGTACCGCCAGGAGTTCGTTTGGTCGCACGGCTGGGAGACGCCCGAGGTCATCCGGCAGGCGGGTGTGGAGCCGGTCTATTCGTCGGCGATGGAGTCGGCGCGGCAGGCAGCCGGAACGCTGCCGCAACCCGCTGCTCAGTACCTGACACCGTTTGGTGTGCGTGGCCGCTTCCTGTTCAAGATGGATTTTGCAGAAGCCGAGTACATCTCTAAGCTGCGCAGCGGCGTCAAGGGCCATTTCAGCTACCGCGACATCGCCTGGCAGATGAAAGAGCGGATGACGGAACTGGAACCCGAGCTGGGCCGTCTGATCGACGCCACGCCGCCGTGGATCGAGGACCCGCTGGTGCGGTAGGCAGCGCCGCCCAATTCAGCGTTTCACGTAGCGCACCCAGACCTGGCTGGCCGACGGGCCGCGGTTCAGGAACGTGTAATAGGGCGTGAAGATGAGATCGGCGGCCTCGCCGGGCTTGTCTTTTGACTCGGCCAGCGGTGTGTACAGCGGCAAGCCGCCGTAGCCCGCCGCTGCTTTCCGTCCTTTATGTTTCAGCGTGACGATGCCGCCCAGAAGACCGGGCTCGAAGCGCTCGGTGAAGTCCTTGGCCGCATCGCCCGTGAGATCGAGATAGCTCTCGAGCACGTTGACGCCCGGCGCCTGGCCGGTCTGCTCCAAAAGATAGACGACAGGCCCGCGGCGGATGGCCGCGCGGCCCTGGTTGTCGGCGACCTGTGGATGCGACACCAGCACCTGAGGCGTCATGTCGAGGACGAGGCGCACGGTGTCGCCTTTCTTCCACGCACGGCGGATTTCGAAATAGGATCCGGACTTTGGCGTTCCGGCCGCCGGGCGTCCGGCGACAGTCACCGACGCTGAACGCGCCCAGCCGGGAATGCGCAGCATGAGGGAGAATGCGGCCGCAGGCGCCTCTTCGATAGTCAGACTGACCGTTCCCCGCCAAGGGTATTGCGTCTCCTGTGTGAGCTTGATTGGCGCGCCGCCATCGAGTTTCCAGTCCAAACGGTTGTTGTCATAGAGATGGACCCACAGGCCCTCTTTGCTCACGCCGTAGAAGTAGCCTGGCAGGGAGGCCAGCATTCGTTGCAGATTCGGCGGGCAGCACGTGGTGGTGTACCAGGGATTGCGGATTCGCTTGGACGCCTCCGCGGTCAGTTCGAGCGGGTTGCGGTAGCAGTACATCGTGCCGTCAAGCGACATGCCGGAGTTGATGGAGTTGTAGATGGCCGTCTCGACAATGTCGGTGAAGCGGGCCTCGCCGGTGGCGGCCAGCATGCGCCAGTTCCACATCAGATTAGCGATGGCGGCGCAGCTTTCGGTATAGGCCTTGGCGTTGGGCAGCTCGTATTGATCGCCGAAGGTTTCACCCGCGGCCCGCGCACCGGTACCGCCGGTGATGTACATCTTGCCTTTGGTCATGTCCGCCCACAAGCGCTCCAGAGCCGCCAGGTAGGCCGGGTCGCCGGTTTCGAGATAGTAGTCCGCGGCGCCGGAAGCCGCGTATCCGGCACGGACGGCGTGGCCCTCGATGATGGTCCGGTCCGTGAACGGGCGGCCGCTGAAGGTATAGCTCATCTGAGCCGGCGTCAGCTTGAGCCTCGCGCCGTCGCCTTGCAGGATGTATCCGGCGAGATCGAGAAATTCCTTGCGGCCGGTCGTACGGTACAACTCGACCAAGGCCAGTTCGATCTCCGGATGGCCGGCCAGCAAAGGCTGCTTGCCGGGGCCGAAATCGCGGACGAGGTATTCGGCGAAGCGGATGCCGCCGTCCATCAGCTTGCTGTCGCCCGTCGCGCGGTAGTAGGCGATTCCGGCCTGGAGCATATGGCCCAGGCAGTAGAGCTCATGGCCGGTCACCATCTCCTTCCAGCGGCGGTCCTTACGTTCCTCGACCCAGTAGGTGTTGAGGTAACCGGATGGCTCCTGAGCCGCCAGGATCTCGCCCGCCAGCTTGTCGAAGGTCGCGCGGAGGGTGGGGTCGCCGGAGGTTTGAAGGACGAACGCGGCCGCCTCCATCCATTTGTAGATGTCGGAGTCCGTGAAGAGGGGCCCACGGCGCGGGACGGTTTTCCCGGCCAGCCTCCGGAAGTTGTCGACGATGCCATGCTCTTCGAGCAGCGCCAATAGCGTCGGTATGCTGCGCTCGACGTTGGTTTTCATACGCGGCGCCCAGAAGCCGCCGCGCACGTTCACGGCCGGGACCGGCACGGATTTCACCTTGGCATACGGCGACTTTTCGAGATTCAACACATACCGTTCAGCGCCGGGGAGCAGGGCGGCGAACAGGCATCCGAGGATCAAGGGCTTCATGGTGAACTCCTGTGGGAGTTGGCGATTCGGGATTCATCCTATCGCACAAGAAGCGGCGTCTGCCGTTCCGCCAGGCGCCGCGAAACGCTCCAGCCGCGCTGGGAGACAGGCCGGGAAGCCTGTCCTACTGCGCTTTCACGATGAGCACGGCGGCCTGGGCCTCGGCCGACAGCCCTTGGCCGACAGGTCCGACCTGTTCGGCGGTCTTGAACTTGACGGAGACCCGGTCCAGCGGAAGCTCGAGGGTTTGGGCCAGCGACTGGCGGATTGGCAACCGGAACTCGCGCAGCTTCGGCCGCTGGATAATCACCGTGGCGTCGACATTCGAGATGCGGAAGCCGGATTCGTGAATGAGGTTGGCCGCGTGTTTCAGGAAGACGAGTGAATCGCAGTTCTTCCACTTCGGATCGGAGTCAGGGAAGTGCAGCCCGATGTCGCCCAGGGCGGCGGCGCCCAGCAGAGCGTCAGTAATGGCATGGGCAAGGACGTCGGCGTCTGAGTGACCGTCCAGGCCAAAGTCACACGGGATAGGGACGCCACCGAGAATCAGTGGGCGGCCCTGTGCGATGCGGTGATTGTCCCAGCCAAGACCTGTGCGGATGTCCATGTATACAGTTTCGATCAAAACGGCCGCGTTGGAGCAGGGCCGATTTCGCTATAGTCCCCGTTTCCGGATCTGCCGGTGCATGGTCCACCACGCGACCCAACTGGCTGCGGCGAGCGACCAGAAGGGGTAGACGATGCCGGGTTGCTTGCCCAGGAAGAGGAAGCGGATGCCCGAGTCATCGAAGGTGAACGCGAGCGGTACCAGTGTGAACGCGATGCCCATGGCGGTGTAGATGCTGCGCTGGATGGTGAACTGGCGCACGAGTTTGAGGGTTTCGAGGCTCTCATCGGCTGTGGCGGGGGGAGGCGGTGGTGCGGAGAGGCGCAGATGGGCAGCTTGATCCATGCGGTCGGCGAAGGCCGGGTTCGAGCTGGCGTGAGCTTCGAGAAAGCGCCGTGTGGAGGGCGAGGCTTCGCCGGCGAGCATGAGCGCGGTGAGGTCGGCGATGACGCCGGGCACGCAATCAGTAGGGATAGTGAGACTCATGGGATCTCCTTCTTCGACATGGATTCGACAAGCATCAGGCGGGCGCGGTGGACTCTGACCTTGGCGCAGGCCGGCGACACGCCGAGAATGCGGGCGGTTTCCTCGTGGGAGAGGCCTTCCACCGCCGCCAGGAGCAGGGCATCGCGATAGGCTTCGGGCAATTGGGCGATGGCGGTGAGCGCCTCGTGCAGTTCAAGCGGCGCCGTACCTGCCGATGGCGATACGGCGTGATGGTCTTCAATCGGAACAGGCGGGGCAGGCTTTCGGAGGTGGTCAGTGGCGAGGTTGCGTGCAATGGCGAGCAGATAGGCCTTCACGGTCTCGGTCCGGATGGAAAGCCGTCCGGTCCAGGCGCGAAGAAAAGTCTCCGATGTGATCTCCGAAGCGATCTCGGCATCCCGAACGAGCCAGTACGCCAACTTCCGGACGTCGCCCGAGTGCGCTTCGTAGATCGACTGGAATGTGGACTGATCCATGCGCCTTCGAAGGAGTGTACGGAATCAGGACCGCCGGGTTACAACGGCGCTCCGGATTTTGCGGCTGGTTTTTGCAGCAACCGCCACGCCGCCGCACCCATGCCGAGGACAGCGACAGCAACAACCAGAGGGAGCAGCCAAGGGAAACGCTCCGTGAACGGCTTGGGGCGCCGAGCCGGGGCAACGTAGGCAGGATTTTGCTCCCAACGCGGCGTCGAGTGAACGATGGGAAGCACCGCCGAGCCGCGCGAGAGAATTTCGGCCAGGTCGTAGCTCGGCTGGGGCGCGCCGGCAACGCCAAGGTAGAGCGAGTACACGCCGGCGCCGGCGATGGGGAAGACGATCTCGCGGGCCGGAGCGCGGAGCGTGATGGACTGGATCGCCACTGGTTGGCTATCGGAGTCGTGGATGGTCAGGCGCAGGTGCGAAGCGTTCACGGTGCGGGCGCGAATCGTCAACTCCTCCGCTCCAGGGACACGGTAGATGACGTTGCCGTGGGTGGATGCCCAAGCGGTTCCGTCCGCGGACCAGGAGAGTTCGGCGGAACGGTAGAACTCCTTCGCCGGGGACGCGATGGTCAGGGTAATGTCGTTCATCCAGCCAAAAGGAAAAGCGAAGTCGTAGCGGGTGGACTTTTGGCTGGGCAGCGGCGTCGCCGCCACAGAAGCCGTGGCGAGAAGTTCCCAGTCCTCCGAATTGGGGGAGGCGGAGCACTGGGCGGTGACGGCGGTGAAGAGCGGCCGATCTTTCCAGGCTTCGACAGTAATGCGAAGGTAGCGGCGGGACGAATCGGGATAGTCGATCGAAAGCGACTCAAGACGTTCGCCATCCTGCTGGAACCGCATGATGGCGGCTGTGCGGACGGCATCCCAGGCGGCGCGGTCCAGGCTGGATTCAATCAGCACTGTGTTGCGGAAGTCGGGTTCCGGCGTGGCAAAGACGACGCGGTTGTGAAACGGGGGCGCAACGCCGAAATCGAGGATGAACTGAAGATGGCCCTTTGGAGTGCGTACCAGGTCGAGCATGTGGGTCTCAATCGAAGTGGCGGGCAGGGCCGGGTGAATGTCGCGCAGGAGCGACGAGATTTCCATGGCCGACGGGCCGAACAGCCGGAGGTCGGCGAAGTTCGCGGCGGTGTGGTCATAGAAAGAACGGTTGATGCGGACCGAGCCATAACCCGAAGAATCCTTGACTTCGACCTGAGCGCGCCAGGGGAACTCGCGGGGCGCCAGGTGCGACGACTGTGCAAACAACGGGAGCCAAACGATGGCCGCCAGCCTATTTCGTTTCATCTTGAAGCAGTGCCTCGATCTTGGTCCGGAACCGGGAATAGAGAAACGACGTGGACAGCAGCAGAACGCCGAGAGCGGAGAAGGCCACGATGCGGTATATGCGGTGCATCGACCAGACATCGGCGGCATAGAGTTTCACCACGACAATGGCCAGGATGGCCAGGCCGAGGATCCGGTTGAGGCGTGTGCGGGTGGCGACGCCGGCGGCGACCAGGGCCAAGCCGTAGACGGCGAAAAGAATGGAGAGCGAGACCATTTCGGCGCTAAACCGGTCGGCGGAAGCGACCACGCGCCTGACATGGCCATGGATCTCCAGCGCCAATCCGAACAGTGAAGCGGCGTGAGCGGCAAGATAGGGCGGCAGCGCGAAGGGCGTGGCGCGCAGCCAGTAAGCCGCGGCGGCGAAACCAGCGGCCGACAGGAGAAAAGTGACGAATCGGGCGTTGGCCAACAGGGCGTAGGACGATGGGTCGGGATACACACCCGCATCGATGTAGAGGAGACGCAGGGCGACGAGCAAGCATACGGCCAAGACGCCGTAGCGGGTTCGGACGGAATCAAGGCGCCGGGCGATCCAAGCCAGGGCCGCGGCCTCCAGCGCCCACAATATGGTGATGCGGAAGCTGGAGAACTGGAGAGGAATGGCGGCCGTGAGCAGAGCCAGTGCGGCGCCGGCGGAGAGGACGACGGCGTTCGAGACCGCGGGAACCTGGCCCAAATAGCGGCGGAGGGCGAGCCCGGTGAACAGGTAGACCGCTCCGAGCGAAGCGGCGAAGACGCCCTGCCAGGCCGGGTGGTGCGGGTGAAGGAACGCGTAGCCGGCGGCGAAGACGGCGACGGCATTCAAGGGCTGCAGACAGAGTTCGGCCCGTCCGGGCGCTTGGCCGTTCGCCGCACGGAATGGGAGGAAGGAATGGGAGAGGGCGAAAGCGGCCAGGGCTCCAGCGAACAGCGTTGAGGACGCAGGCCCGGCGGCGAAGGCGATGGCAAAAGCGGCCGAGCACGCGCCGGCGGCGGTGACGGCGAGAGACGGGAGAGCGCGGCCGTGAGAGGCGACAAGACCGAGCAGGAGCAAAACGGCGGAGGAGACGGCAAAGCCAGTCTGGTTGTCGCGCCACGCAGCGGCGAGTCCGACGGCGGCGGCAGCCTGAACAATGTGCGCGAACGGGCGGTAGCCGGCCAGGATGAAGACAGCGCATTGCGAAAAAAGGAAGAACGAACCCGCCGGCCCGGCGTCGGATGACCTCAAATCAGCAAAGATGGCGCCGCCGAGGACGGCGGTGGCGGGGACGGCGATGAACTCCAGAACGCGCCAATTCAGCCGGCGGGCGACGAACAGCCACCCGGCGTTCACAACGAACAGGTAACTGAACAGGATCCAGGGGTGGTATTCGCCGGTCGACAGCGCGGGAGGGGCGAGGTAAGCGCCGATGAGCCCAAGCGCGGCGAGGGCCTGGGCGTTGGCGCGATAAGCCAGAGCTCCAGCCAGTGCAGTGACGGCGACGAGCGCGAAGAAAGCAAGCGGCGTTGGGATGAGGTGGTAGAGCGAGCCAGCCGCCCAAAATGAAAGATAAAGGGCCGAGACGCCGGCGCCGGCAAGTCCCTGCGTGAAGAGTGCATGACCCCGCAGGTTGAAGTAGTGGGCCAAGCCGAGCAGGGCGGCGCCAGCCATGAGCCCGAGCAGAACGCGTCCCGTCGGGCCAATCCAGTTGTTGTCGATTGCGTATTTGAAAAAGAAGGCGATGGCGAGGACAAGCGTGAACGCGCCGATGCGATTGAGCCAGTTGAGACCGAACGAAGTCTCGGCGGACTGAGCGCGCTCTTGTGGGACGGCCGAGGGCGCGGCGTGGCGAGTCGCGTCGGTTTCGCCGGGAAACCCGGCCGCAGTAGCGTATTGGGAAGCCGGGACGGGGGGCCCATCGGGCGGCGGGGTGGAAGCGGATGGTTGGTTTGGTTGTGTCTGAGCCGGAGCCGGGGCTGCCGCAAACGGCGGTTCGGGCTGTGCGAACGGCGGGCCAGGCTCGCCATCAATCCGTTGGAGGCGCCGCTCCAGTTCGCCGATGCGCGCCAGCAATTGGGCGTTCACCCTGGCGAGCAGGTCCATCCGCTGGTTGACGAGATCAAGATCGGATGGCTGCGGGTCAGGCATTGGGGGCTCCGGGAATCAGGCGTGCCGCTCCTTCTCCTCACGAAGGAAGAGTTGGGCGAGTTCGATGTCCGACGGGCGAGTAATCTTTATATTTCTGTCCGACCCAGCGACAACGGTGACTTCGACTTCGATCCGCTCCACCAGCGACGACTCGTCGGTGCCGATGAATCCATCAAGCCGGGCCTGTTCGTAGGCCCGCTTTAGTATTTCGGTTTGGAAGACCTGAGGCGTCTGTGCCAGCACAAGGCGGTCACGGTTCAGCGTGCCGGTGATCTTGTGCAAGTGGACCTGCTTCACCGTATCCACCGGTATGATGCCGACGATAGCGGCGCCGGTCTCGGCAGCCGTACGGATAGTCTCTTCGATGGTTTCGGGATCGATGAACGGGCGCACCGCGTCGTGAACGGCGACGATGTCGGTATCCGGGGCCACGGCAGTGAGTCCGTTTTCGACGGAGGCCTGGCGGGAATCCCCGCCATCGACCGTGATGACAGGCTTCGAGAAACCCTCGGCGGCAATCAGTTCATCGACCTTGGCCCGATCCTCGGGCCGGAGCGGGAGGATGACCTGACCGATGAGCCGGCACGCGGCGAACTTGCGAATCGTGTGCAGGACGACCGGCACCCCGTCCAGAAGCAGAAACTGCTTCCGTGGCAGCGCGGCCGAGCCGGCATCGGCGGGTTTCATGCGGGTTCCGAGACCGGCGGCAGGAAGGATGGCGGCAGCCTTCATTTGGTTTCAGCCCCTTCAGAGATTGGATCCAGGCACCGGAGCGTGATCATCGCGGCGGGCGGCTTCGCGATCCTGACTGGGAACGGGGCCGCCCGGCTTGTCATAGACGTGATGGTGGCGCTCGTCAAACCGCCCGAAGATCATCTTCCCGGCGGTGGTTTGCAGGACGCTCGTCACTGAAATGTCGATTGTCTTTGAAATTAACCGTTTGGCCCCATCAACCACAACCATCGTCCCGTCATCAAGATAGGCGACGCCCTGGTTCTGCTCCTTGCCCTCCTTCAGAATGAAGACGCGCATCACCTCGCCTGGGAGGACAATCGGTTTCAGCGAATTGGCCAACTCGTTGATATTGAGAACTTGGACGCCGTGCAACTGGGCGACCTTGTTGAGATTGAAATCATTGGTGACGATCTTGCAGTCATACACCTTGGCGAGTTCAATCAGCTTGAGATCGACCTCCCGCACGTTGGGGAAATCGTCCTCGAGGATCTGAACGTTCAGATTTGCCATCTTTTGAATCCGCTGCAGGACATCCAAACCGCGGCGGCCGCGGTTACGCTTCATCGAGTCGGATGAATCGGCGACCAACTGGAGTTCACGCAGGACGAACTGCGGGATGACGAGGATCCCATCAAGAAAGCCGGTTTCGGCGATGTCGGCGATGCGGCCGTCGATGACGACGGAAGTGTCCAGTATCTTGAAGGATTGCCGGGAAGCCTTTTCGCCGCCGAACAGTCCACCCAAGGCGGCCAGGTTGAGCATATCGCCTTTGGCTGAACCAACGGCAAGGCCGACGTAGGTCATGACGAGTAGGACGAGAAGTTGGAGGAAGGGGACTGTGGAGTGGCTATTTGGCAGAGCCCAATTGAGAATGAGTGCGATCATAAACGACCCAAGGATTCCGAGGACGCTGGCGATGGCGGCGCCGATGAGGCGCTTGAGGCTCACCTGTTTGAGGCGGACTTCAAAGAAGACGATGATCAACCCGAGGACGAGGCCGGAGAGGGCGGACCAAGGCTGAGGAAGCCCGAACGGTTGGAGAAAAAACGCGGCGGTGGCGAGGACAGAGACGAAGACGCAACGCAGGAGAATGAGGTCGTTCACACCGGGGTACCTCTAATATATATAAAATGGCGAAGTCAGCACAGCGACATCGCCGGGTTCGAGTATACCACCGGAAGGCGCAGGAATGAGGTAAACG
>Ga0172369_10004223_pt1 | contig 18365 bp, 17 predicted proteins | sample LakKiv25m_FD_114539 | JGI IMG/M metagenome (GOLD analysis project Ga0172369, IMG submission 114539) | Freshwater microbial communities from Kabuno Bay, South-Kivu, Congo - kab_022012_11.25m | ecosystem: Environmental > Aquatic > Freshwater > Lake | place: Democratic Republic of the Congo...
AAATGAGATCAGAAACTTCCATGGAAGATCAAAAAATTCAGGGTCTGAAAAGATCCTATGTACCCAGTTATCTTAACAGGTTCATGGATTCCATCCTGCGTTTACCTGCCCCGTATTGGATGACCTATCTGGTATTCTTCACCTTGCAGGGTTTGGTTTTCCATATCCTGGCCTGGGTCGATGGCTGGCTACCGGTCTACTCATTCAGCCTGCTCTTGCTCCTCTTTCCAATATGGCTATGGGGTCCCATGGCGATCATGACTTATTTGAACAATACCGCGCGTAAAGAATTGTCCAGGTTTAACAGGCTAATGGAAATGAATGAAGACAGCCTGAACAATCTGGAGGCTGAATTCACCACCATGCCAACCCGGGGCGTGGTCATCAACGCTTTCTTTTGGGCAGTTGTTTATATCCTGTTGATCATGATCAGCTATAATTCGTTGAAAATATTTGGGTTTGGCGATTTCTTTTTGGTTTTCCTAATCCTGGAAGGATTCATCAGCTATACCAATGGGGGTGCCATTTACTACCATTCCGTTCGCCAGTTGACGCTGGTAAGCCGCACGGTTAGGAGGGTCAGGCAATTCAACCTGTTCAATCGCGATCCGATCTACGCACTTTCCAACCTGACAGCCCGCACCGGCATTTCCTGGATGCTCATGCTCGGGTTGACACTGGTAATGTACCCGTTCGAAATTGCCAAAAACGCTGCAATAATATTACTGGTTTTCCAGGTTGTCCTGGCTATAATGGCATTTGTGCTGCCTCTGCAGGTGGTCAACCAAAAACTTGTGATCGAAAAACGCAGGCTTCTCTCAGAACTCGACCAGCGCATCGATTCCACTTTGGAAAAATTTCATCAATGTCTAACAGATAACAAGTTGGGTGATATGGATCCATTCAATAAAGCCATTCTAACTCTAGCCGCTGAATACAGTCTTGTGAAGAATATTCCAACCTGGCCATGGAGTGCGGGCACTTTGACCGGGTTTCTGTCTGCCATCGGACTGCCGATCATTGTCCTGCTCCTGCAGACTGTGATCCAGAATTGGCTGGCAAAGTAAGCCACTGCCAGGGTCCCTGTTTTGAAATTCCAATGATCCTATAATGCAGGTAAGTCGGACGACTGAAATACTGTTCTTGCCCGGCAGGTTGATCAATATGCCAAGTGAAGATCGTAACCCACTCCAAGACCAGACGGGATACCAGCCATCTTACCGATCTCATGGAATTTCATTCGGGATTCGATCCTGTCCTGCCAGAACCAGATGGAAACTTCAACTCGATACGATGAATACTTGACAAGGATAATAAAAACATTATCCTAAGAGAATGAAAACGCACTCAATCTCATCATCAGGTTGAATTCACATAACAGGAGATTTATGCCAGGGGAAGTATATCCATAACCGCATTCAATAAAATAGCATTAAAATATCTGGATTTTTAGTCATTGATTTCTTTCAGGAGAGAAGGAATGAATAACTTTTTGCATCCACATTACCCCACCCGAATTCCAACCATTCTCAAAACGACTCTTTTTTTCTTGTTTACACTCACCACCCTTATACTCTCTTCCTGCAATACCTTTTTAAGTAACTTGAAAGAAAACTTTCCAGTTCAGACCGATGTGGTTCCAACAGTGGATGTAATTCTGCCGGGCACAGAACCTGCAAATTCAATCCCTGTTTGTGATAATAATACAGGTGAAACAAGAGTCCTTTATATATTGGCGGATATACAACTAAGCGGCGATACATCTTATTACGCACAAGCCATAAATGATCCTCAGGCGGTTGATGCGGTAGCGCGCTGGAACAGCGGCACTCGTGTGCAGAATTTGGATGCCTTTGAGCGCAAGATCGTTGCTTCCAACGGTTGGCAGATCGTTTATGCTGGCACAGAAACCACAATTTGCGGAAATGATGTCATTACAACTGAAATTCAAACAGTCAATTTCTGTAATAATTCCTATTGGCCCATTGTTGATGGAGCGTCATGGACTTACCTCGTCACACGCTCCGGATATTCCAGTCAGACCAGAAATGGAATCTACCAGGAAACCAGGACGATCAACATGGGAGCAGATGGGACTTCATTTACATTGCACATAGAAAGCCAGGCGATAAACCAGGATGAATCTTATGAATGCACTCCTCAAGGAATTGTCAAAGTAAACGAATCACCATCGCGTTGCTCCAGGGAATTTAATTGCATCTGGCTGCCTTCTGATGTCTCAATCCAGCCTGGTTTTCAATTTAATCCATATCTATCGGAGAATATTATTGCTCACAGTGAGGTCATGGGGTTTGAGACGAAAAGTGTTCCCGCAGGAATTTTTCAAACCGCCAGGATCTGCATCGGTATCGTAACAGCGCCATTTTCACAGAGTTGTGGTCAGATAAGCGATGGTGGTTACTGGAATTGGGAAATGCACTATGCCCAGGGTGTTGGTTTGGTTTCCCAACATGCCCAGGCAACAAATACCTATGGCGTTTATGATGATTTTCAACTTGAGAGTTACTATATTCCATGAACCCGATCGACTGCGTTGGATTATTTAAAAATTTCCCTGGTTAATAGTTCAGGAGATGCACACGGTTTCGGAGTTTTGTGTGTACTCCTGTCTGCAGCATACCATCCCCGTATATTGGTTAAAAGGTGTGATAATAGGGTGGTATCTTGTTCGTTATGAAGGAAAAAATCTTCTGGTATCGAAAGGAGAATGGATATGGATCTCTTTACACCCCTGGGGCTGCGCCTGTTTGGCCTGTCCGGTATCATCGGGGCGATCCTGTTCGTGTGGGGTGACCTTTCCTATAACCACATCCCCTCCCAGGATAGCCCGGCGCAGCGTATGAGCGGGTTGCCGGAAAAGATTCTGCTCCGGGCTGGAATGCTCGGCCTGTTCGGCTGCTGGTTCTATACCCTGTCTGCGGTGCACATCTACCTGGCCTTTCAACCGGATGGGCAGATCTTTGCTTTTGTACTGGCGTTGGCTTTCGGTGCCACCATGATCGGCTATGGCATCGGTCATACCGCCTATTTTTCGATCGCCACCGGCGCGCAGATCGCTGCCAAGCTTGGCAAGGAACCCGAAGCGGGCGGGAAACTGGGGAACACCTTCTTCAAAAAATTGACAACGATCATCTACCTCCCGGTTGCCATCTTCAGCCTTATGATGATCTACGCCATTCTCACCCGGCGCTCGCTCTACCCGAGTTGGATGGTGATATTTCTTCCGACCGTTCTCTATCTGATCAAGATGCCCGTCCTCAAACTGTTGAGAGGTACCCTGGGTGGGCGGATCTCTGACTGTTACGACAACCTCATCCTGCTGGTCTTTTTTGTGATTTCCACGCTGGTCTTGTGGAATGGGTGATAATATTCTACCGGGTTTTCATCACCAACCCCGGCGCACATAATCGCAATCCCCCCATGGAGTCTCCCCATGCAAAAATACTTCGCAGCGCTTACCTTCCTGCTCCTGATCGGGCTGGTCGTCGGCCGCGTCCGGTTCCTTAAGAGCAAGGGTGTAGAGGCCATGCAGTTCGGCAAACTGGACAGGACCGACTTCCTGATCCCGCCCGTGGCCCTGTTCTATTTCTACCTGGTCTTTGCCCATGCCTTTAGCTGGCCAACCCCCGCCACCAGTCAGCTCTTCCAATCCGGGATATTGGCCTGGCTGGGCGTGGCATTCTGCCTGGCGGGGCTGCTGTTGTTAACCGGGAGCATCCTGTCCTTCGGTCGCAGTTTTCGCGTCGGCATCGATACCGAGCACCCCGACCAGCTCATCACCTCTGGTGTTTTTGCTTACACCCGCAACCCCATCTATGTGGCCTTTGCGCTGGTACTGACCGGTCAGTTTCTGGTTTTTTCTCACTGGATCCTTCTGGTCTACCTGCTGGGGGCATTCTGGCTCTTCCACCGCCAGGTGCTGCGCGAAGAAAAATTCTTGAAACAGCACTATGGGCAGGCATTCTCCGATTACTGCAGGCACGTGCGTCGCTATTTCTAAACCCCGGCTTTGGCAGGCAAGGGAGGAGTTTCCACCTCCCTTACCTGCTGACCTGAATTATCGCCAGGCTCCCAGGATGGCACCCATCACCACGAAGGTGACGAGGTGGTTGCCGACTTCAATGAACCAGGCTTTGAATTGGGCAGAGAAGATCTTGTTGGTCAGACTGGACGGAACCACAAAACCCATCCAAAGCAGAAATCCGGATGTAATGCCGGAAACAAGTGTGGCTCCTCCCGACATACTACCCATGGCAGTGACCATGAGTGACATAAAAATGGCCTGCACCAGGGCTGCCAGGACGGTAAGCCCCCAAGTCAAGCCCATGTTGCCACCCATGCCGGGTTCACCCGTCTTGCCGATAGCCTGCCACCAGGCCGGGAAGAAGGTCTTTGGGTTGAACCAGACTGATCCGATGACCATGGCTGCCACCACGCAGGCCAGCACAGCGAGCCAATTAATTGAAGAAAAATCCATTCTTGTCTCCTTTGATAAAAATGATCAGCCCGCGCCGATCGCTTGGTTGATTTAACCCGCTTTGAATGATAAAGATGCGGAGGCTGGGTGCGCCTGGGAGGGAAGCTCCTATAACAGTCGCCAAAAGAATTGATGATAAAATCATCAGAACAAACTACAGAACAAGGATGGGTATATGATCAATTATGCTGTCAGCATTTTCATATCCGCTTACTTGATTTTTCAAATCCAACCGATCATTTCAAAAACGCTGCTGCCTTGGTTTGGCGGCACCCCGGCAGTGTGGTCTTCCGCAATGTTATTCTTCCAGGTGGCATTGACAGGGGGGTATGCCTATTCAAACTGGCTGGTCAGGATAAAACCCAAAAAACAGACCCTGATTCACCTGACCTTGATAGGGATTTCGGTTTGCCTGGTGATCTATCTGTGGATCATATGGCCTTCGCCGGTCACACCTGCAATAAGCTGGAGACCGGATACCCGGGTCGATCCGGTCCTCTACATCTTTTTTCTGTTGACGATCAGCGTGGGATTACCATTTTTTGTCCTTTCGACCAATAGTCCACTCATGCAAGCCTGGTTCAATCGTACAAATCCGGGACGATCACCTTATTGGTTGTATGCACTCTCAAATGTTGGTTCCCTGCTGGGATTGATCGCATACCCTGTCTTAGTCGAACCAATGCTGACCCTGCAATGGCAGGGCTGGGTATGGTCCGGAGGGTATGTAATATTTGTATTGATCGCTGGCGGAAACGCCATCTTCGGTCTGCGGGGTTTAGACCAAGCACCCATTCTTGAAATAGGTCTGATCTCTTCGGAAAGTCAGAAATTAAAAATAGGGGTGCAAACCCTGTGGATCTTGTTGAGCGCGTGTGCTTCGTTGCTTGTGCTGGCGGTGACCAGCCAGATCACCCAGGAAGTGGCGGTGATCCCTTTTCTATGGGTTCTGCCATTGATCATCTACCTTCTTTCATTCGTGTTCGCATTCTCAGACCAGCGCTTGTATCAGCGCGGCTTATTTACGACCCTGCTTTTTATCAGCACAACAGCCTGGATATATATCCTGATCAACCCTCTGACCAATTACATCCTGCAGATCGTGATCTACAGCATCCTGTTGTTCTCGGCCGCCATGATCTGCCACGGGGAATTATATGCCTTGCGCCCAAATGCCGAGCTGCTTACCAGGTTCTACCTTCTGGTATCCATCGGGGGAGCGATTGGTGGGATCTTCGTAAACCTGGTTGCCCCGATCATCTTTCAGGGTTATTGGGAGTTGTATCTCGGGTTTGCATTTGTGTGGATCTTATTAGCCTTCGTATCTTACCAGCGCACAGGCACCCGCAAAGGATTTTTGTTTAACGTCCTGATCGGGACAATTGCTACAGCGGTCACATTGCTCATGGTCTTTTTTATTCAGAATATATCCAGTGGGAATTTATACATCCATAGAAATTTCTATGGGGTTGTACGTGTCAAGCAAATGGAGTTCGAAAAAGGTCAAGTTGATACGCGGGTATTGGTGCATGGATCCACAATTCATGGTTTTCAATTCATAGATCCGACCTTAAAAGATACGGCAACCAGTTATTTCAGCAGGAACAGCGGCGTGGGGCTTGCAATCATAAATAATCCACATTATGGTACCGGCATGCGGGTTGGGATTCTTGGCCTGGGTGCGGGTACCCTGGCAGCTTATGGTCAATCCGGGGACCGGTATCGCTTCTATGAGATCAACCAGGAAATGGTTGACCTGGCCAATGGAAAAGCAGGTTATTTCTCTTTTCTTCAGGATAGCCAGGCTGAAATTGAGGTCGTAGTTGGGGACGCTCGTCTCTCGTTGGAAAATGAATTAAAAGAAGGCATGCAAAAAAACTTTGACATCCTCATCCTGGACACGTTCAGCAGTGATGCCATCCCAGTGCACCTGGTGACCCGTGAAGCTTTTGAAATTTACCTGAAATGCCTGGCTTCCGATGGCCTGATCGCGGCCAATATCACCAATGACCGGCTTGACCTGCGACCGGTTTTATGGCAACTGGCACAATATTACAAACTGGATATGGCCGTTCTTCGAAATTCACCGAATGGAGACAGCCCGGGTGCCTTTCAATCCATCTGGGTCCTTCTGACACGAAATTCGAAATTGCTGGAAGCCCCGGCACTGACTGAAAGGGTGGATCGCATGGATGGCTTCAGTACCCACATTCGCCTTTGGACGGATGATTACAGCAACTTGATCCAGATACTTAAATAAAACCACATTCAAATTGAGTTAATGAAAAGGGGGTCTTTCCTAGTGGTTAGTTATTGGCATGAGGGATGAGGATGACAGAAATGTTGACTCAAATGTACTCAAGCTATTTAGAGCCTTATTCTTCTAATATAAATTCATGGTCGATTATTTCGATTATAATAAATTTCACAACTGAATATGGATTTTTGTCATCAATTGAGGGATTAACAGGAGAAAAGATGAACAAGAAGCGAATGATGGCTCTTTGGACGATATTTGTTCTACTTGCGATCACTGCATGCGGATCCAATACCCCTATGCAAACGAATTCAATTGAAGAGATGGTTTCACCCGAAATTGCTCCGTTCGAGGCGACCTTTACTTTGCCAGCCAGTGGTGCTCCCGTGTTTGCCCCTCCTCCTCTGGCTGAACCGGAGACAGACACGCTGCTGACCTGCTCCGATTGCTCTCCCGTCCGATCCAAATCCCAGGTGGAATTAAGTGAAGCGGATTATTTCAAGGTCGTGTCTTCGGACAAGGATTTTCAGGATATCAACGACTATGCCTTCGAACTTGGCTTCAAGACCTTTCTGGCAGGCCAGGAGCTTGTCTATGAGGATGGCTCCAAAATTACTGCCGCCGCGTTCATGTCGGATGACAAAAAGGTGGTCTTCCCAACGCGTTACCTGACAGACAAGGGGGCCGGGTACGCTTTGAAAGCCTTCGAAGATATCGAAGAAAAGAACGGTGAGGTAACCGGCGGAACTTTACGGATCTTTGACCGGACCGCCGAAATAACAGTCAATCTGGGGACAGGTAAGGTCAGCTACGAGGGAGGTCATTGCAGTTGCAGTTGGTCGTATTGTGTGGGTACCTGCCTGATCTTTCAAATGAGCAATTACAGCTTAGGGTATTTCTGTAAATTATGGGTTATACCCTGCATTGCAGATCCTACCCGGGCCTCTTGCCTGCCCCTGGTGGCGTGTGCCGGGGTCATCGGTTCGTATTGCGTGACCAGTTGTTCGATCAATTCCTGTAATTTTTGCAATCCGGACGAGTGGTGCGGTGGGAATGATGATATTGGAGGTCCGTCCTGCCGGAACGGGGACGTGGTCCAGGCTTATAAACAATATTATTGTGCCACGGCTGTATCCGGGCAATTCTACGACGCAGAACAAAATGAATGTGCCTGGAACACGCAATACAGGGAGATCCATAATTGCCCCGAAGGTTGCAGCAATGCCAGTTGCGTTCCTTTTACAAAAACCCCCACAATAACCAAAACAAGCACACCCACCAAAACAGCCACGATCACCCGTACTCCCACCATCACCAAAACCCTGACGCCGACCAAAACAGGGACATCGACCAAAACCCCCACCTATACGCCCTCCCGAACACCCACCAGGACGGCGACCCGCACACCAACCCCCACCAAAACGGCTACACCCACCCGGACACCGACCAATACACCCACACCCAATTATGGGATCCATTTGAGCGGATTTGTGGGTCGGGACTTCCTGAAAGGGGTCATCACTTCTAATGGTATCGACAATATCTACATTTATGTTTACTTCGAAGCGGAAGACCAGCTGATACTGGCGGGTAAAACCGATATTGGGTATATACAAAAGGTCTTTGTTCCCTACCAGGGGGAAGGGAACGTGTATGTATTTGTTTCATATGAAAAAGATCTGACAACCATCCAGTATGTTAATGAATTTGATCCGGACTTCTACAAGTGGTTCCACAAAGAGGGGACGGATGATAGTGTTTATGTCACATTCTATCGGGATAAACAATGAGACGCTTATTTGAACCGGATCCCGACCCAACCGCGTGACTTTTCGACGGGCAGGAGAAAAAAAACCATCAGCCAAAAAGTTACTCAAGCCATAAACCTTTGGAGCGTACTCCGCTCCAGGCTGATAACCCTGATCATATGAAAATAACGTTCCCCTTCTTGTTTGGATTGGAAGGGGAACGTTATTATTCTACGCGCGCGCTTGGGAATTGGATCCTGATATAGTCAAGGATCACACCCGCCAGTCAGGCTCACGGCGTGAAGAACGTAAAGTCGTACCCGGAGGCTTGGATGGTATCCAGGACCTTGCTGGGCTGACCCACGCTCTGCAGGCGCAGATCAATTTCGCTGATGAACAGGAAGCGGTCCGCATCCACCCAGTTGACAGCATAGGCGTATCCGGTATCGGTCAGCTTGACTGGTTCCCTACCGGGTGTGCACAGCCAGGGGTCCTGCAAACGTCCATCATCGCTCAGGTTCAAAAGGAAACTCTTCGAATCCGGTCTCCAGCCCAAGAAATCCAAATTGAGGTACTCGACGCTCGAGAAACTGCCATAGGTCATATCCTGCCCATTGATGTCCATCACATGGACATCAATCGGGTCATTCTGGTAATTGAGGTAGACCACCTGGTTGCCATCCGGCGACAAATTGGCACTATATGGGGCGATGTACGAGATCAACTTGAGCGGATCGGACGTGACCGGTACACGCCAGACGGTGGCCTGTGGTTCTGTGGCTGAATAAATGCGAAAAGCGGCTGAATCCGGCTCTCAAATGACATGCGGTCCCAGCATGGTATACAGGAAATCAGCAGGGAATTGAAAAGCCGTGCGCGCCCCAGATCCATCCGGGTGGGTCAAAACAAGCTCATTGGGATGATAAAGCGTCATCCATTGGCCGTCCGGCGAGAAGCTGAAGAATCCGCCCGTGTTCGCCCTGAAGAGCGAGACCGGGGTTTTTCCGCCAGCTGCATCGACACGATGCAAATCGTACTGTTCTGTCACAAAATAAAGCATATGGCTGGATGGGGCAAAATCCAGGCTAATAACCTGGGGGGCAGGCTGGATGGTCTGCAGGTAATCCTGCCCGGCCAGCAGGCGCAGGTTGCTGCCGTCAGGATCGACGCCAAAGATTCCATCGTTGCCCTGCAGATCGCTACCCAGAAAAGCGATCACCTGACCGTCATCCGAGATGCGCACCAGTTCCGTGTTGGCTTCAGCCAGCGGGATGGAACCGTAGCCCTCGGTCCATAGTTTGACATAACCGGCGCTGAAATAAGCAGCGCGTAGAAGTTCCGTTTCCGGCTGTGCGGTGGGGGATCCCATTTCGGGCAGGGTGGCTGGCTGTGTGGCTGCCAGAGAATCACCGGGTTTGCATTCTCCGCGAAAGAAAGCCCACTCATCACATTCGCTGCCATCCTGAAAGATGCAAATTCCAGCCACGCCGCCATTGGCATCCGTTCTCATCTCCAATTCGCCGCCCTTCTGCTCACAATTCACAGAAGCCGGATTGGGCAGGTCAGCTGCCGTAGTCGTCGGGCTGTCAGCCCTGGGGGTGCATGCGGTAAAAAATGAGAAACTGATTACAAAGAACAGGGTTAGCAACAATTTCCGATACATATCCATTCTCCTTCCATCCATCCGGTGCCTGTTCGGTCGGCGTTGCCCCGGATGACTTGAGGCGCATTTCTTTTGTGAGCCATTTCACATGCTAGACGATGGATGTGAGGGGAATGTTCCCTAAACAATCGGATCCTGAAAGTTATTAAAATCTTCAGGATCTATGGAATACTAAATATATCAGTTGTTTTGGACGCCTGAAGGAAGCGACACTTGCACCTGCATTAGTATGCGGTTGCAGTTCAGGTGAGAATCTCGTAGTCGACCTTAATTGTGACTGGCATGGGAGTACCACACCTTCACTTGCGCCCCAATAAGTGAACCTAGGATCCATGAACTAACGGGGTCACTCAATGCGAACTAATATTCAGAACCGTGGCCAGCACGAACAGGACGGCATAGGCGAACCACAACCTGCGGTCCAGGCGCGAGAGCGGGAACCAGTAGAACATGACAGTAGCCAGGTACAGGAAGATGTAAGGCAGCAGTACATCCAGGCGCACCGGCGAGCGGAACTGGATCCTGGCGACGTAATCGACCCAAAAACCAAATGCGGCGAACAGGATGAAGATGAAGCCTCCCAGCCAGAAGCCCCAATGTTTGCCGCCCTGCCAGATCAGGATGCTGATGATCGCAGCCGGAATGCAGAGGGCATACACGATCCAGCCATACTTGAGGGTGTAGCTTTCCATTAAAGGTTTTCGCAAGGCAAAATGAACGATCAAAACGATCTGGAACAGGAATGCCCAGACCACGTACAGTCTATCCAGTTTGTCAAGATTATTCCACATAGTCATTATTCACCTCCTGTGAGAGCAGGTAGATCGCCTACCTGCAGTGTGTGTCTGCCAGCCAATTCTTCAGGTCCTGCTCCAGGCTGGTAGTGTTGTGATGCATAAAATTCTCGCCGCTGCGCAGGGTCCAGGACCAGGTTTCAAAGATCTCCAGGCCGTGGTACCAGTGCAGCAGGGTGGGGTCGACCCCGATCCGTTCGCAGAAGCGTGTCTCAATACCGCGCCCCTGCAACTCCGGTTCGGAAAAGAAGGACAACATGAATTCGTATACCGGGTCACTGAAGGAAGCATTCCGAAAATCAATGATGCCGGCCAGGTTACCGTCCCGGACGATGAAATTTTCCAGCCACAGGTCGCCATTGCTGAAACACAGGGCAGGCAGCGACGGTTGGCTGGCTTTGAGTTTCTGATAGGCTTGTTGTGCCAAGGGTTTGCCGCGCTCACGGCTGTCCCTATAGGATTTTTCCAGGATCAGATCGATCGGAATGCGCTCCAACTCCTGTGCCAGCCGACCCAGTTCATTTTCGGTCAGAGCTTGCAAGGCACACACTGTGTCTACATAAAGTTTCTCAGCCCATGGTTCGCCAACCTTCATGGGTTCCAGGAACGAACTGCCCTCAATGAAATCGCTGAAAAAGCAGGGTACGCCCAATTCCCGGCCTTGAAGGTCCAGACCGTAGGGGTGCGGAGTTGGCAGCGGCAGGGGTGCCATGGCTTTGAGTACATCGTATTCGTACTGCATGCCGTCCGGATCGATTTGCAGCACATAGGAGTGTGGCTCTCCGTTGACCTTTACATCCAGTCTCCACGGAGCGGCGCGCGTGCTTTCTTGCAGGATAAAGGCTCCAAGCAGTTCCACCTGTCCTTTGAGATGGCGGCCCAGGTAGGCTGCGATCCTTCCCAGGTCCTGGTTTGGATCAAATAAATCCATAAGATATCATCCTGGTTGATTGGTTAGAATATCTTTTCCCACGGCTCGGAAAGATCGTATGCGGGTCCCATGCTCGAGAAATACAGTTCGTTGGCAGCCGGGGAATAGCCGCCCACGAAAGCCGTTTTGCAGCCCATTTTCTGCAAACGCTGCAACCCGTGCAGGATGGTGGCTTTTCCCAGTCCCTTCTGGCGATGGGCTGGAACGGTGGCAACGGCTCGATATAAGCCGTGCGTGAGAAATCGTCAAACCAGATGGTGCAGAAGGAGGCCACCGAGCCGTCGTCTGCCACCGCCACGATATCCAGGTCGCGCCGGTAGAGCGGGGAAAGTTGCAGACCCTGGTACCACTCCGGGTGGTCGCGGTTGTCGCGTGCCACTTGGATGTCATCCTGGTGGAATCCAAGCCCGGAGGCGTAGCAGCGTTCCAGCAGCTCCAGTCCATAGCCCACAGTCCGGATCGTGTAACCGGGAATTTTCACCGGTTCCGGCAGTGGGTCGTCCAGAACGCGGCGGTGCTGAAATTCGGACACTTCCGGAAATTCCAGGCTCTGGAAGCCGTGCCGTGTCAAGATCGCATGCAGGAGCGTATCATTGGAATCCGCAAAAACTTGTAATTTCAGTCTTCCATCCCGAGCAGGGCTTGCCAGGTGAGATTCCGCAACCCTGACCATATCCTCCAGCAGGTCCGGGGAGATCAGATCCGGGTCAAGCTGTAAAAAAGCCTGCCCCCTGCCTTCGGGGTTCAGAACTGCGGCGATCCTTCCGGCATCCATCTCCCACAGGAAGATGTTTTCTTCAAGCACGATCTTCTCGATACTTTTATTGATGAACCACCACCAGTAATCCAGGCGGGCGACGTGCCAGCTGAATTCGCGGCGGTCATTGCGCAGCATGACCTGGCGCAGGAATTCCCGAATACGCCAGTAATCCTCATCATCCTGGTAGGGTCGCGCATTGAGTTCCATTTCTGCTTCCTTTTCCACCTGCTGGGTGATCTTATGCCGTCAGCACTTCCTGCCGCACCACCACGCCAGCCGGGCAGAACAGGCGCACATGCTCCAGGATCCTTTCGAGCTGCCCCCGCACGGATCCAACCGGTACACCCGCCGGGGCATAGCAGACGTACAGCACATGGGATGTCCCAGGAGTGATCGGGGAGCGGTCATCCTGGCCGTAGATGATCGAGCAGGTTACGCCATGCACGTCGCGCATGATCATGTCCCCGGCTTGCAGTTTTTTGGGGCTACCGCTCATGCGGGTCATCTCGTCGGTAGCATGCGAGACATCCATAATGACAGGTCCGAACAATTTTTCCACATCATGCCCGGCTGTCAGCACCTGTGTTTCCAGTTCGGCCATGAAATTCGCATCCACCAGAGGGCTGACGGTTGGCAGGTTCTTGCCCTTCAAAACCAGCGACTCAAGTTGCAACAGGACGTGATAGGTCTTGTCAAAGCGCTTGTAATAACGCCCATAAGCTGATATGACAGGCAGGGAATGAAAATCCTGGCGGGTGTAACCCTGGTAGCGTTCACGCAGGTGCGTTTCGATCATGCGCTTGCGCTCTTCCAGGGCAGCCGAAGGGCTGTGATTTTCGACCCCTGAAATTTCCAGGAGTCCGATCCTTGCATCGGGGTGTGCTTCTTGCCATTCTTCGCTGGCGGAGATCGTGAGCATGCATGGCTCCAGTTCGATCCACTTGGAAAGGTTACAGGAGTGCCCCGCGCTTAATCCGGGATCCACTCTTTAACCCAGGTATCGGTGACCGTACAGGTCTGCATCACCGAGCGGTAGAGCGCATCGGCAGGTTCGTCGGTGGCTGTCTCGAAAACACGTTGGCAGCCCATTTGCTTCAGGCGCCGCATGCCTTCGACGACCACAGCCTTGCCCAAGCCGCGCCGCCAGTGTTCGGCGGCTGTTCCCACCAGAACAAAGACCGCGCTGCGGGTATAGTCATCATAGGAGATCGTGCAGAAGGAGGCGATCTCCCCCTGAGGAGCGATCGCCATGATGTCCAGGTCGCGGCGGTAGAGCGGGGAGGACTGGATGTTGGCATACCAGGAGAGGTCTGTATCATAATTCTCATCCGGTTCGTCAGCATGGAAGGCCCGCCAGGAAGCCCAACTGCGGGATGCATATTCAGATTCCGGTCCCATTGAGCGGAGTTGATACCCTGCCGCCAGCCGGGCTTCCGGCAAAGGTGCCTCCAGATCGCGCCGCCAGTGGTGCGCCAAGCCGGGTCTTTTCTCAAAACCCCGCCTGGAGAGGGTCTCCTGGCGCAAGGTATCATCGCTCAACACCGGCAGATACAGGATACGCCTGTCGGTTTTCGTCCAGTCCGATAGGTGTTGTTCGGCATAGGCGATGATCTCATCTTCCAGTTCGGGTGAGCGCAGGCGCGGGTCGATGTGCAGGCGGATCTCATCGTGGCAGATCGGGTGCAGCACAGCCGCCAACTGACCATCTTCGCTCTCCCACAGGCTGGTGACCCGCTCCGGCAGGTCACACTCATGGCAGTTCATGATGAAGTGCCAGCGCCAGTGATCAAGGCGCGCCACGTGCCAGCTATGCTCCAGGCGGTCATTAAGCAGAAAGACCTCCCGCAGGAAATTGCGGATGCGCCAGTAATCGGCTTCATCGCGGTATTTTCGCATGGTGATTTTCATGGATGGGTCCCTTTTGATGGCGGATGTTAATATTTTACAGCTTTTTTGTCAGGAAATAGCGTTGATGTCCCGGCGGAAAATTCTGCAGTTCTCCAAAGAAATAGTAGCCGTGTTTCTTGTAGAAATTGGGGGCCTGAAAACTAAAGGTATCCAGGTAGGCATTCTTTGCGCCTAGTTTACGGGCTTCATCCTCGATATTCTTCAATAACTGCTTGCCGTATCCCCGGCCGCGCAGGTCTTTCCGGATCCACATCAGGTCGATATACAACCAATCCCAGTATTTGGCGCCGATCACCCCACCGACCACTTCCTTTTCCGTTCCCTGGATGATGTAGCACAAAGTTTTTCCTTTATCGTCCCCGGCATGCTGCTTATTGTAGGCGCTGATCCCGCCGCCGATGATCTCCCACTCCGGTTTTTCAGAGAAAACGACCTCATAATCTTTTTCCATGGTTTTCCTCCATTTTGAAGACTACATTCGCCGCTTGTTGTCTGAAAGGATCAGGCAGGCTGTTGAACTGTCTAAATTGAACCTGAATACTTCAACCAGTTCCTCATCTGGACGGGTCCAGCGATGATGGATTCGTGTCGGGATTTTGTTGGTACCCGGTATAAAAGGAAATTAAAAGTCAAATGAAGAGGCGGGTTATTCATGAATGGATCAAAATCCGTTTGGAGAGACACGGTTGCCCTTTTGGTGCCTGTTGTTTCGACTGTTGGCTGCAGTACCATAAGTGCAATGATATCTTTACACTGAACTTGCTTATTGTGCTTTCGATGCTCAAGACCCGCCCCTTCTTAAACGGATACATTAATATTATACGATATAAGGAATGAACATCTTAGTATTCTGTATGTAAATCTTATACTCTTCTCCAAAAATTAGCAATATTCTCGATTTCTTCCCTTTTTGCAGTGAAAACCAGAAGGACCGTCACACCAGCGATAAGCAGAATACAGATCCAGGAAACATTTTTTAAACATATTCCCCATGCCAGAAACATTAACGAGCCATAGAATGGGTGGCGAATGTATTTGTATATGCCGGATGTGACCAGCCGCGTGGTCTTTTCGATGCCAACCAGAGCCGGATCCTTCCGCTCCCGGTCTAGTTTACCCTGCTGAAGGAACAGAGGCACTGCCTGCAGTAACAACACCAGGGAAAGGGTCAGCAAGGTCCAGGCTATTATCTGGCGCAAACTTAATGGTTCTACGAACCAGTGATCCATATTCAGCAGAAACAGAGCCAGGATCAGCTCCCAGGCAAAAAAACGGGTAAAACCATGACTGCGGACATCTTTCAATGCCGGGATTGAGACCCATACGATCCCCATCGTTCCTGTCACAGCTATAAGGATCTTGATGGCAACCAATGTTCCCACCTCTCACAAGCGGACGGGTAGGTGGCAAGAGGTCCTGCTCATCCGGCGGATTGGTCCGGCAGGTGCTCCAGTTCACCCAATTCGGCCAAGATCTCCTTCAGCACCCCTGCCAGGTTTTTGCAGAAGAGAAGATATTGTTCACTGGAAGCCCTCATGGGTCGGGGCAGTTCTATATGGAATGCGATCCAGTCGGGCGAGGTGATGGTCAGCGTCCTGGTGGCTTGAAAGTAGATCTTGCTGAAATCTCCCGAGATTGTGTAATCCTGCAGCAGGGGTTCATTCACAAGTTTTTCTTTCAAACGGGCGGCCAGGGCTAGCGACCAGGTATTCCTTTTAAGGCTCCCGGGGGAGATTTCAATATCAAAACGGGCTTTGTTGCGGCTGTGACCGTGGATCTCAACCAGGATGGTGGGTTCCAGGGATTGGATCCTTTTGTAGTAGTCGCTGGTCCTATGCTTGTTGACATCCATGAAATAATTGCAGGCAATGATGACGGGACAGTTCAACAGGTGCGCAAGGGTTGCCCCGATGAACCCGGCGTTCTCATCGGAAACCGGGTGCTCCTGGTTGGGCAAGACCAACACCTCCTGCGGGGCATGGTGGGGAACGCCGACCACGATCCCGCGGTTTTTTCCGGGGAGGTAGAGCAGGATGGAATTCTCTTTTTCGTTAAGGATGTCCTTTACCCTCATCAGCGTCTCACCCGAAGACCACGCCCAGCAGGCTTGCGATGGTCTCCATCTCCCCCAGATGCTGGAAGGGATGGGTCAGACCATAGGTCATAAGGCACTTGCCTTTTGACCAGCCGGTGTAATTCTGAATAAAGCCTTCCGGGTCGGTATAAGCCAGACCTTCATCCACGATGACCTTGCGGACGTGCAGCTCCTGGAGGGTGGCTTCCAGGTCCACCTGGTCGATGTTTGCCAGGATGGAGCGCGTGCGGACCTGGACTGCCAGTGAATAAGCCCGCAAGGCATCCAGATCGATGCGCTGGCTGAGGTCATCCACCCCGTCCAGGGTCATCTCGCCACCATGGTGCCGCCAGGGTACATTCATCCGCACCATCCAGTCGCCTTCATCCAGCACCTGGCTTCCGTCCGTCACAAAGCGGTTCAGCCCGGCATCTTCCACGCGCACAAGATGCCACATGATCCAGGAGATTGAATTAACGCGCGGGTGTGGTCGCTGGCGCATCAGGTCATGTGGGACGGTATCCCAGATGCCCGTCAGGTAAAAGTTGTTGAGCACGTCATATCGCATCAGGAACAGACTGGTCATATCCATGATCTTCTCCAAGATAATTTCATTAGAATGGTTCAGTCCTAAAGACTGAACCATTCTATTAAGAGACTTAGCCCATTGTATCATCCCCGGGCATTGATGTGTATTTCAACCCCTTTCTCTAAGGTTAGATCGGTCCTACCATTTCGATTGAACCAACCTGATCAATTTCTCAGCTTCGCACCACCAGGACAGAGCAATTCGAGTAATGCACCAGTTTTCGTGAAACGCTGCCCATCAGCCAGCTGCGGAACTGGCTTAGGCCGCGCGAGCCGGTTACGATAAGACTAGAATTTTCAGCCGTGGCTTGCGAGATGATCTCTGTAGCCGCATCCCCTCTCTTTAATACCACACCGGCTTTCATTCCCTGCCGTCCAAGCCAATCCCGGCAGGTTTCCAACAGGGCATTTCCATCTTCCTCTTCTTTTTTCCGGCGGTTAACCTCTTCTTCCGTTACAGTCCACGGGTCTGCGAAGGCCGGTTCCACGAACATGGGTTCAACAACGTAGGAGGGGATGGGAGGAGGAGGCAGCACATGGATCACGTTCATTGTGCAGCCGGCAGGGAATGGGAAATTGCCCAGGTACTTCATGGCATTCAGGCTCGACTGCGAACCATCCGTGGCTACCAGGATATTGGACAGACCATTGTATGGGGCGCGCACGATCAGGACCGGGCAGCAGGCATACTCCACCACTTGCTGGGTAACTCCGCCCAGCAGGATCCCGAGCGTCGAACGCAACCCTCTGGCACCGATCACGATCAGGTCGGGATGATTCTGATCCGAATATTCGATGATCTTCTCTGCCGGATATCCCAACAGCATCTCCGAGTCGGATGCCAGGCCTTTTTGGGTTAAGGCTTCACAGGTCTTTTCAATAGCAGCCTCAATGTTAACATGCTCTGCAGCCTGCAAGGGTGAAAATACCCTTATTACATGAATATGGGTTTGGCGAGGAAGTTTTAGGTCAGCCAACAGGGATACGGCCGCCCGGGCGTGGTCTGACCCATCGTCTGCCAGGAGAATGGAGAATTTTTCGTTTGAAATTTTGGATTTCATAACATGCCTCCTTTCCATTGACAACCATTGACCATTATCTCCCCTTACATCTACTGTATCATATTTTTGGTTGGAATTCCATA
>Ga0172369_10004225_pt1 | contig 18362 bp, 20 predicted proteins | sample LakKiv25m_FD_114539 | JGI IMG/M metagenome (GOLD analysis project Ga0172369, IMG submission 114539) | Freshwater microbial communities from Kabuno Bay, South-Kivu, Congo - kab_022012_11.25m | ecosystem: Environmental > Aquatic > Freshwater > Lake | place: Democratic Republic of the Congo...
CCTGCCATTACCTGCAGGCTGCCCGGATTATGGAGCAATTTGCAGTTTTCATGAATCAACCAGCGGATGCAAAAAACTATTCCGACCTTGGCCGGAAGATTAAAGAAAAAATTGCTGACCGTTTCTGGAATCATTGGAAACGGGGCACTGTTTACAATGATCAGACCCGACTCGCCTGCCTGCTGGATTACGATGTGCTCGACGAACCAGCCCGGACAGCCGCACTTGAGGAACTGATTACTTGCCTTAAAAAGGATGATTATCATGTTAAAACAGGGATTTTCGGAACAAAAGCCCTCCTTAATTCTCTGTCAGAATCAGGAAGAGCCGACATTGCCTATAAGGTAGTGAGCCAGCCAGGATTCTCAGGATGGAGATATATGGTGGATCAGGGTGCCACAACTTTGTGGGAAACCTGGAAGGAGAGCGATAATGTCTTTTCACAGAATCACCCGATGTTTGGTTCAGTTTCAGAATGGTACAACAAGTGGATTGGCGGTATTATGCCGGATGACCATCATCCTGGATCAGGACGGATTATCATTAATCCTCAGATTATATCCGGCCTTGATTCTGTCCGAACGGAAAGGATCATAAATGAGAGGCGGTTTAAATCACAATGGATAAGGAAGGATGAGGTAATTGAATTCTTTTTTGAAATTCCGGATGGAACAACAGCCGACTGGATCCCTCCTAAAAACGCTTTAAATATAAAAAGATCAGATGGTAAGGCAGAATTGGAAATGGAACCTGGTCCCGATGGCAAGAATTTCATGTTAAGATCGGGCAACCACCATTTTCTGGTTAAACTCATGCAGTAATCATGGGTCAGGCAGTAATGAAAGATAAATCATCTGAAAATAACCCTCATCCCCTCATCCCCTCACCCCCTCATCCCCTTCCCCCCTTTTTACTATATTTGCCTTAAACCAATGTAATATGTTTAAAGTCAACGAATACTTCGGGGGAAAAGTAAAGTCAATCAGCTTTAATACCTTGGATGGCCCTGCCACGGTTGGGGTAATGGCTCCGGGAGAATATGAATTCGGAACCTCCACAGTTGAATTTATGACGGTAACGTCCGGCTTAATGACCATTTTACTTCCAGGTGAGACAGATTGGAAGGATTTCAGAGAGTTTGAAACCTTCAGGGTAGATAAAAATCAGAAATTCCGGGTACGGGTAGGGGAGGAAACTTCCTATCGGTGTCTCTATCAATAAGGGATATGGCCGGACCTAAAGGTTCAAAATATTACGACGTATTCCTGGATTATAAAGTGTGGCTCACTCACAGGGAAAAAGGAGACCGTCTTGATGATCACCTGGTTGCCCTGCTAACTGAGATCAAAAACCAAGGATCAATCCGCGCTGCAGCTGATCACATTGGCTTGAGTTATCGCAAAGCCTGGGGTGATATTCGCGAAGCAGAGCAATTTCTCGATATGAAACTTCTGGAAAAGGTCAGAGGCGGAAAGGATGGGGGACTTTCCCGGCTTACCGCGGAAGGAGAAAATCTGGTTGAAGCCTTCAGGCAACTTCATGAAGGGATCAACGAGTCAATCCATGACATTACCAGGAGATTCTTCCATCAGCTGAATAAGAGTGAATAGTGAATAGTGAATAGTGAATAGTGAATGGTTTGTGTATGAGAAAGTTAATTCCAATTTTTTTAATACCGTTTTTGCTTTTCGCATGCGGTAAGGACCACGGGGATCCATCGCTTCGGTTCATCTCAGAAACTGGTTACGTTTCCGAAGATACCATACTGAAGGTCAATGACAGTATCCGGATTAAGCTGGAGGCAGAGTGGAATGGTTTTGATCTGCTTAATCTTCTCGAAATCCGGCTAAATGAAGAAAAGGTAAGTACCAGTTCTCTGAACGACGAGGGAGCCATTTTTACACTTACTCTCACAAAGGGTACCCTCGAAACGGAAATTTGGGATTTCCTGATCTCCGATAAAAGGGGCAATTCCGATAAGGTTAGCCTGGTGCTGACCAAAGATCCCAATTCCCTGTATGGTGAAGTTGTGCAGATTTCACCGATTGTATTGGGCTTCCAGAAAAGTTTATCAAAACCGGGACTGATCAGTTTTTCAACTAACCAGACCTTCAATCTTGATCAGGCGTATGTGAATCAATCGAAAATTGATTTGCTCTCTTACTTTGACAGTCAAACCGAAGCAACTCTGGCATCACCCGGAGCCGAAATCCCGGAGGCCATATTTTCAGGATCCAGAAACCCACTCCTGTGGCCTGTGAGGAACACTACCAGGTTCCTGAAAATCAATTATCAGGAATCAGATTTTAATGGGGTGGTTAATGATGTTCCGATCCTGAATTTATGGTCAGATAGTAAGTCTGTTACCAAGGCAGCGAACCTGAACAGGGGAGATGTCTATCTTTTCAGGCTGGAATCAGGAAGAAAAGGAATCCTTTTAGTTAAGAAGGTCAACTCCGGGGAGGATGGCGACCTTGAGATTTCGGTTAAAATTCAGGACTAAAAAAAATCCCGGCTGGAAGGACCAACCGGGATTTTTTTTAATTCGGACAGCGCTCATCGTCCGCATCATAATTACACCAGGATTCCTTGACTGGGTAGGGTTTGCAGCATTCAATGGTCCCAAAATCACAACCCAGCGACAGCCCTATGAAGGGACCCTGAAGTCCTGCATTAGCCCCCACACTGAACCTGAACGGCCCGCAATAAAATGAGGCGGTCCGAATCGCACCTTGCTGCCATCCCATGCCGTTACCGGTTGATCCGGTGGTTCCTTTTCCGGTCTTGACCGGATCCTCCGCAAACGCCATCCCGGTAAAGATCAGACTTGATAAAACAATGATGAGTGAAATAGTTCCAATTGTTTTCATGTTGTTAATATTTAAATAGTTGATCCTTTAATCTTCCGAACCATAATAAATTCTTGCTGATGTCAATCCCTTTGATCCATTCCGGAGATCCGGGCTCCTCCTTCATGATTCCAACGAGTGATTCAAGAGCACGCTTGTTAATGAAACCGATCACATTTTGATGCCCCTGTTTACCAATGGGAAATAAAAGAGGAATGGAGTTTCTCGGGGAGATAACCTGTGCTGAATAGTATCCCTGACCGGATCGCAAATCTGCCAACGCAAACTGCTCCGATCGGTTAATGAAAATCCTGAAAAGCCGGATCGGACCGAATGAAACCAGCATATCCTTTCCGCATACAAAATTTCCCTGAAGGAAGTTTTCGGCACCGGAACCCTGGAGTCTTCTGACCCTCAATTTCCGGGGTAAGCTCCGGTTACCCCAATCTGTGACCATATCGGCACTGATATTCCCCAGCTTATCAATTTTCCATAGAGTATCCGACTGATTCAATGCCAAAACTCCGCCTTCATAGGAATCGAGATAGCGCTGATAGTTTATGGACCAGTATATTGACCTGCCACCAAAAGACATGGCTTTATCCTTGACCTCCCCTTCACGGTTGATTAAAAACAATCCGGGTTCACTCGTCAGATCCCCATTGGCACCGCCATGAGTGCTCAATCCAACCAGACTTCCGTTTTCCAGGGCAGCCATATCCTGCATACCCCAGTCGGTTTCCAATTCTGAGCGGAATTTGCCGTCCATACCGAAAACGAAGATTTTCTTGAGACTGAAGCTGTGGATCATAATCTCCCCGTGTTTTTCATCAATCCACATGGCATCCAGATCCCTTAACCCCTCATCAACTCCGCCGATATCCTGAATCTTATACCGGTAGTGGCCTGAGGTGTCATAACAAATTACCGTTCTCAGTCTCTTGTCCATGAGGAAAATAAACTCACCGGAAGTCTCAACCTTATCAATATCCAGAATCGGGGCTTCAGGGTTGTTTTCAAGCTGCAGATACCTGACGGTGTCAAAAAATTGAGCCATATCAATCGATTGTGCAGGTTGAAATTTAATTACCGGTATTTCTCTTTGCTTTGTGTTGGAATGAGCACACCCCGATAAAATGATGATCGCAGGAATTATGAATTTTAAGTATCTCATAATCAATGGATAAATTGTTTTTGAACCGCATCCAGATAGGTGATTAAACAATCACTCGTTGAAGGCTTCTGAACAAATGGAAAATCAATTCTCCCGTGATCAGCAGTTACAAACATCACCGGACTCCCTGCCGGTGCGTTCTTTAAAAGCGGGATTGCCGATTTCAACCTCAAAAAATCAGCTCCGGGAAGGATTAATTGGCGGGATTGCCAAATAACCGTCTCCTCATCCTTTTGAAATTGGCAAATAACAAGGATCCGGCCGGTAATCGAGTCACGGAAACTCTTCCTTACATCAAATAGGAGCTGGTCAACGCAACTGCTGCACATCGTATCGGACAGATATATGACCAGTCTGGACTGGTTGAATATGCTGAGCTTATCCACATTCCGTTCAAGGTCAAGTGGATACAAAATGAGGTCCTCCTCTAGTCTTGTTCCATATGATTCTGCCATGAACTGGAGTATTCCCTTTGTCTCATCTGAATTACTGTTGGATTGCGCCAACTGGTTCTGATAGGAATCAATCCTCGAGTAAAACTCTGAACAGGCTGTCTTGTACCTGAGGTACCAGGCGGCATTGATTATGGCCAACGAAACAGATAAAATGACAATCAGTTTTGACTTCATAACTGTGAATCGCAGATTTTAAAGCCAGTGCACCCATCCATTGCCCGATTGGTCTTCAGACAACACGTTACTTCGGTAAAATCGGAAACTACCCGTGTGAATTCTCCTCCGGTCCAGCCATATCGCTCAAAATGCTCTCCGGTTTTAATCCTTTGTATGGTAAGGATATACCCCTTCATAACAGTTCCTGGCAGCTCACCCGGGGCACCATTATTGGTGTTCACCACTCCTCCTGGTCCAATAGCCTCAGCGGTGAATACGGTTCCCATCAGCAGCACGGAAATAATGGCCAGGCCGATCATCGGATTCATTCTTTTCTTTCTCATCTCAGTTTGATTTTGAATAGTTCCTACTCTTTTTTGGTTTTTCGGATTCCACCAATCGCAGTATATGGATGCAGCGGAGATCCCTGAATGGAAAAATTCAACCCTCTTTTTTTTAAGAAAATTGAGAAAAGGAAAATTCTACCTTTAAAATCCAAAATTTACGGAATGCTGACTTTTGAAGAAGCGCTTCAGATAGCTATAAATCAGGCAAGTAGCCTGGGGACTGAGCTGGTCTCTTTTGAAGAATGTCCGGGTAGGGTGCTTGCTGCTGATATTTTATCGGATCTGAATATGCCCCCTTTCAATAAGAGTGCGATGGATGGATTTGCATGCCGCAGGGAGGACATCGGGAAAGATCTGAAGGTTGTTGAGGTCGTCAGGGCTGGAGTGGCTCCCGTACGCAGCATCGGTCCCGGAGAATGTGCCCAGATTATGACAGGAGCGATCGTTCCGGAGGGCGCCGATACGGTTCTGAAGGTTGAAGAGACGGAAGAAGCAGGTGAGGCCGCAATAAGGTTCAATGGGCAAAAGACTGCCGTGAATATATGCTATACCGGTGAAGATATCCGGATCGGTGAGGTGGTCATTGATGCCGGAACCCTGATGAAGACACAGCATGTTCCGATCCTGGCTTCGGTGGGTGCAGTCATGGTAGAAGTTTACAGGTTTCCCGGTATTGGCATTCTGGCAACAGGAACAGAACTGGTTGAACCTGGCGAGGTTCCGCAAATATCCCAAATCCGCAATTCCAATGCCTACCAAATGATTTCACAGCTTTCAACAATGGGTATTGATGCTGATTATTTTGGGATAGCTCCGGATGATGAGGCTGAAACAGAAGATATTATCCGCCGGGCTCTGGAGAGTGAGGATATCCTGATCATGAGCGGCGGAGTGTCAATGGGGGAATTTGATTTTGTTCCGAGAGTACTTGAGAAGATTGGTGTTAAGATCCATTATAACAAATTGGCCATCCAACCCGGGAAGCCAACTCTGTTTGCCTCTGGAAAAGGGAAATTCGTTTTCGGGCTGCCGGGTAATCCTGTTTCATCCTACCTTACACTTGAGTTCCTCGTCAAACCATTTATATATGCTTGCATGAATCTTTCCTGGTCGGGGGCTGAGTTTAAAATGAAACTTGGGTCACCCATACAGAGGAAAAATGCACACCGACTGGGTTGGATCCCGGTGGCCCTGGAAAAGGATGGCTCTGTCAGGCCTGTTGATTACCATGGATCAGCCCACATAAATTCACTCCGGGATGCATTTGGTGTAGTTACTGTTCCCATTGGAGTCAACAACATCAATGAGGGGGATTGGGTCAATGTTCGACCGATTTGACAGAAAGATAAATTACCTGCGGATCTCGGTTACAGACCGTTGTAACCTGAGGTGCACTTACTGCATGCCGGCCGGGGGAATCAGGCTTATCAGCCATAATGATATCCTGTCGTATGATGAGATTGTTGAGGTGGTCAGCACAGCTGTTGATTTTGGTGTCAACAAGGTAAGGATAACCGGAGGCGAGCCGCTGGTCAGAAAGGGGATCACCACCCTGATACGCGAGCTCGCCGGGATTTCTGCCATTGAGGATCTGGCAATGACTACCAACGGAATTCTCCTCGAAGGGTTTGCAAAAGAGTTGAAAGATAATGGGCTTCACAGGGTAAATGTAAGTCTGGATACTCTGGACCCCATCAAATTCAGGGATCTTACCCGGGGAGGAGACGTGAATTCAGTTGTTGCCGGCATCGATGAAGCAATCAGGGCCGGACTTCAGCCGGTTAAGCTGAATTGTGTCATAAAATCTTCGGCTAATGAGCCTGATGCAATGGCTGTTAAGGCTTTTGCCGTTTCAAGGGGAATAAGGGTGAGGTTTATCCATGAAATGGATCTGGACAGCGGATATTTTAAACCGGTAATCGGTGGGGAAGGCGGAAATTGTGCTACCTGCAACCGGCTTCGTTTAACAGCCAACGGACTGATCAAACCCTGTTTATTTAGCAATTCGGGATATTCGGTTCGGGAACTGGGAGCCAGGAAGGCAATTGAACTGGCACTCCAAAACAAGCCTGAATGCGGAACAATCAATACTACTGGTGAATTCTATAACTTAGGAGGATGAAACAGTTTTCACACCTGGATGAATCAGGCAAAGCCCGGATGGTTGATGTGGGTCACAAACCTGATCAGATCCGGATTGCCCGGGCTGCAGGGAGGATCTCACTGCAGCCTGATACGATCAAATCGATCCGTGATAATCTGGTCAAAAAAGGTGACGTTCTTTCAGTTGCCGAAATTGCAGGGATCCAGGCTGCAAAAAAAACATCGGATCTGATCCCCCTGTGCCATCCCCTGTTAATTACACGGGTCAGTGTAACCCTTACACTGGAGGAGGAATCGGCTGTGGCTCAGTCGGAGGTTGCCTGTAAAGGGCAAACCGGAGTTGAAATGGAAGCATTGACGGCTGTAAGCACGGCTCTGCTGACTGTCTATGATATGTGCAAGGCAATAGATAAAGAAATGGTTATTTCAGGTATTCATTTGATTGATAAAACGAAACATGACCTTCCCTGATTCTTTGCGTTTTACGGTCATTACCCTGAGCGACCGTGCCAGCCAGGGTGTTTATGAAGACCTCAGCGGTCCGGCCATATCTGAATTAATTTCTGCTTTTTTCAAAGTCAGGGATATCCAGGTTGAGATTACCAACAGGATCATTCCTGATGATCCTGAGCAATTGACGGACCTTATCCTTAAACTCCGGGAAGAAGGAACCGAGGTGATTTTTACTACTGGGGGAACAGGACTTGGCCCCAGGGATTTCACCCCTGATGTTGTTAAGCCGCTCCTGGATAAAGAAATACCCGGAATCATGGAAATGATCCGGGTAAAATATGGTGCACTTAAACCTGCGGCACTGGTCTCGAGATCAATTGCCGGTGTTACCGGAAAAACCCTGGTCTATTGCCTTCCCGGAAGCCGGAGGGCCGTTCAGGAATATTGTCAGGAAATCCTTCCGACCATTATCCACAGTATTAAAATGATCCTCGGTATCGATGACCACAATTGCTGAGGGATACCTACTCGATTATTACCCTGTGACTTAAGGAATACCTGCCGGCATCTATTTTGATGAACCAGAGTCCGGAAGCCAGTTTTGTCCTGTCAATCCTTCTTGTGTATTGCCTGGTTTCGGTAAAAGTTTCTTCAAAGGCAATCTGTCCGAGTGGATTAATGATACTGACACATCCCCCAATCCCTGACGGGAAATCCGCCTGGATCGTAAACTGACCATTGGTTGGATTCGGATAAACCAGGATTGCTGGCCTGGTGAGGTGTATGGCTTCAGCTGAACTGGATGCATTTAAGGAACCTGGACTTCCTTTATCGCCTGATCCATAGATATATGAGGCTTGTCTCCAGTTGGCAGCCTGGTCATTTTCGGTTGCACTCATCTTTCCGGGATCAAGCTCCATGGAGGCACCGGGCACCAACGGCCATCCTTCCCCATAAACCACCTGATCGATGACAGTTCCGTCAGGAAGGGTCAGAATGATCTGATCCGCACTGTTACCCAACGTGAAATTTGAATATTGGTAGTTTCCGTTAATCCCTCCATTGGCCGAAACATCCTTCTCTTTAACCAGAACCCAGAACTCCCCTGATTTGATCACCATGCCGGTTGAATTGGCAAGGGTATGTTTATTTGAACCTGAGTCTTTAATTATCAGTCCATTGAGCAAAATATCGACTGAAGCCGAATTGAAGATTTCAATCCATTCACCGTCCGCATCACTGACTGCTTCAGGATTCGCCATGATCTCAGTAATCACCAGGTCACCCGGTCCAGGGAGGTTTTGTGCTGCCGACGTTTGCCAATAACCGAACATTACAAACGTTAAAATCAGTATGTACTCTTTTTTCATGATTGTGTGTTTAAGGATTTCCGGTTTTATAGATGCATTTATACCGTCAGAATGGAAAAAATGACAGAAGTAATTTTTGCACCGACCGATTATCTTTATTATTGACCGGTCATTAAAAAGTATGTTTATGTTGGATACTATTTTGAATCACAGATCGATACGTAAATTCTCAGATAAGCCGGTAAGCCAGGAGCAACTTGATCGCATCCTGATGGCCGCATCAAGGGCATCAACAACCGGCAATATGCAGGTGTACAGTATTATTGTAACACGCGATCACGACATAAGGCAGCAACTCTGGGAAGCACATTTTAAGCAAAGTATGGTCCTCGAAGCACCGGTTCACCTTACTTTTTGTGCCGATTTCAACCGGTTCTCAAAATGGTGCCTCAGCCGCAAGGCTGATCCCGGATATGACAACTTTCTCTCATTTCTTACCGGAGCCATTGATGCGATTCTGGCTTCACAGAATGGGGCATTGGCCGCTGAGGAGGAAGGCCTTGGGATCTGCTATCTGGGGACGGCTACCTGGATGGCCGGCAGGATCATTGAGATCCTGAACCTTCCGAAACTGGTGGTTCCGGTGGCATCCATTGTACTGGGGCATCCTGGCGAGAATCCGCCTTTGACTGACAGGCTGCCTCTTGACGGGATTGTCCATCAGGAAAAATATCTTGATTATGATGCAACGGCATTGGACAGGATTTACAAGGAACGCGAATCACTGCAGGAAACACTGGATCTCCTTAAAATTAACGGGACAGAAACACTGGCTCAGATATTTACCGGGAAAAGATATACCAGAAAGGATAACCGCTTTTTCTCAATGGAGTTTTTGAAGGTGCTTCAATCACAGGGTTTTATGAATAATGATCTTTGAGATGAAAAGCAGGCTGGTGACCATCGGTTTTCTTTGGCAGGTACTGTTTGGATTTACCGGACTTTACTCTCAGAAAACCAACTTCATCCAGCTTAAACTTGAGGTTCCTCCGCCCGGTCCGGTCCGGATGGAGAACCTAATCAGTGATTACCGGATCCGGGAAAAGCCTCTTCCCTTGAACCGTCTGCCGGTACTCATGGAATCCATCTTACGGATTTATGAGGATGAGGGCTATCCATTTGTCAAGTCCCGTCTCGATACCATAAGATTAAATGAAGATCAGCTTATGGGGACAGTTACAATAGATCCGGGGCAAAAAATCATCATTGATTCAATCTTAAACCGCACAGGTTATCGTCTGTCCCCGGCTGTTTTGAGAAGGATCATGAACATCAGCCCCGGAGAACCCTATTCCGAATCGGCAGTTCGTGAAGCAAATCTGAGATTGTCCAGAATAGAATGGATGATCCAGAAACGGCCACTGGAGGTCGGTTTTCATGATAACCTGGCATCTGTTTTCGTATATCCCGAGAAAGCTGGTACCAACAGATTCGACGGGTGGGTAGGGTTGACGCCTGTGTCGGCAGGGTCATCGAAAATGGCATTTTCGGGTACCATCAATTTAGGGCTGAATAATTTGGCTGGACAGGGCGAGGTTTGGGACCTGATGTGGCGAAGAACCCAGGATCAATCACAGCAGCTGAAGACCGGGGTGAGATTGCCCTACCTTGCTGGCATGCCCTTCGGGCTAGAAGGTGTCATCGATCTCTACCGGCAGGATACTTCCTGGTTTAATCTGTTTGCAGAAGGGGGAATCCCTTACTATTTCAGCCCGGATAACAGACTGAGCCTTTTCTACAGGTATCATTCGAGCAATCTCCTGATTGAGAATGCCCCTGACGGGCTGATTCCGAGGCGGTCATTTCAAACGCACCTGACCGGACTCTCCTGGAAATTCCTTACACTCGACAACAGGGCTAATCCAAGGCGGGGACTGGACATTCAGGCGGAAGTGTTGGTCGGAAGCCGTGCCGTCGCTGATTCAGCTTCAATGACACGCTCGGAGGCAGACTTTCATTTCAGTGGTTACCTTCCGGTCAGTTCTCGTTTTGTTTTGGCTGGTCATGCCGCGGGTGGTGCTATTCTTGCTTCCGGAATCCTGGAGAATGAGTGCTTCAGGATTGGTGGATTTGGCGATCTGATTGGCTTTGACGAGAATCAGTTCCGTAGTGACAGATACCTGGTGGCAGCAGCTGAAATGAGATACCTGCTCGATCCCTTTTCCTATCTTCTGGTGCGTATCAATGCCGGTATGCTGGGCCAAGACTATCTTAAAATTCCTGATACTGAGTTCCCATGGGGCTTTGGGTTGGGCGGACAGATCAAAACCGGAGGCGGGATATTCAGGATTATTTTTGCAATGGGAACTGCGTCAGGCAGCTCAGTTCAATGGAGGAACAGCAAAATCCATATTGGTTACATAGGACTCTTTTAAATTTTGATATTATTTTCGGGCCACTTATCTGTAATTACCATCATGAAATCAAAAGCATCCAATATCAAGCCGATCGTATTAATCACTGGTGCAACCTCTGGAATAGGCCGGGCTTCGGCGATAAGACTCGCTAAGGAGGGTTACAGGTTGATTTTGACTGCACGCCGAGCCGTAACACTTAAAAAACTGGGTGCTTACCTGGAATCTCAGTATAAAACCGAATGTTTAACCTATCCTTTGGATGTCAGGGATCTCACCGCAGTGGAAAAGTTCATGGAGTCCCTCCCGGAGGAATGGAAAGCGATCGGGGTTTTACTCAATAATGCGGGTTTGGCAGCCGGTCTTGATCCGATTCAGGAGGGATCCACGGATGATTGGGACCAGATGATTGATACCAATATCAAAGGACTCCTTTATATGACCAGGGTTGTAGCCCCCGGAATGATTGAAAGACAGAAGGGGCATATCGTAAATATCGGATCAATTGCCGGTAAGGAAGTATATCCCAAAGGGGCGGTGTATTGTGCAACCAAGCACGCGGTGGAGGCTTTAACCAAAGGAATGAGACAGGATCTTGTGCCTCATGGGATCAAGGTTTCTTCGGTATGCCCGGGGGCTGTTGAGACAGAATTCTCCCTGGTCCGCTTTAAAGGTGATGAGCAGAGGGCGGATAAGGTATATGAAGGGTTTGTTCCTCTTCAGGCTGAAGATATTGCCAGTGTGGTTCACTATATTGTCACCCGTCCGGCGCATGTCAATATTCAGGATGTGTTGATAATGCCCACCGCTCAGGCGAGCGCAACACTTATCAACCGGCAATAATTTCAGGATGAAAGACTCCAGAAACAGAGATAATGCCGATATGTTCAATGACATTGCCGGCTCGTATGATTTCCTGAATCATTTGTTATCCCTCAATATTGACAGGGTCTGGCGCAGAAAGGCCGTCAACACAATAAAACCCCTGAATCCTTCCGAAATTCTTGATGTTGCCACCGGAACCGGAGACCTGGCCCTGGCTGCGATGAAGCTTAACCCAACCAGAATTATCGGAGCAGATGTTTCTGAAGGAATGCTGAAAGTAGCACGCGAGAAGATTTCAAGGAGGGGATTGGACTCAGTCATTTCCTTTGTTCAGGCACCGTGTGAGGCGCTCCCTTTTGATGACTCCACCTTCGATGCCGCTATGGTTGCATTCGGTGTGAGAAATTTTGAAGATCCGCAAAAGGGCCTGGATGAACTCTGCAGGGTCCTGAAACCGGGTGGGATACTAGTGGTCCTAGAATTCACCCTGCCTAAACACACATGGATCCTAAATGCCTACAGGTTTTATTTTCACAGGGTCCTTCCCCTGATCGGGAAGGCCTTCTCAAGTGATTTCGAAGCCTATCGTTATCTCCCCGAATCTGTCGAGAATTTTCCCAAAGGGGATGAATTCCTCAAAATGCTAACAATTGCCGGCTTTGCCGGGTGCAAGTACAGATCCCTCACCTTGGGTATCTGCGGACTCTACTCGGGACAGAAAACCTAATTCTTAATACAGCGCACGCTGAACCGGTAGGAACTGTCGCCTGCGGTAGCTTTATTGTAGGGAATAGCAGTGCGGTCAATCAGTGTGGAATAATAAGCAAAATGTCTGATTATGAATATTGTCGTATCCGGAACAAGGTTTGACAATGTATCATTCTTTTTGGGCTGAGAAGAGGACAGGAACGCTGCACTCACGCCGATATCGTGATAATCAAAATCCTGTGGGCTGTAGTATCCGGCAGGAAGTATGTAAAAATCAAGATCTTTTTTTGCACCGCTTTGGGTATTGGGCTGCTTCCAATGGGGAGAGTCAGATTTCATTAGATTACCCTGACTTGATCCCCTGCCTCCGTAATTATGAAGTCCAATATATTCGGTCATTCCAAAACGTGCTTCCAGGACTTTCCAATCTTCATCTGAAGGGAGTCTCCATCCCGGGGGACAGGCATTTTTCGCCTCATTAAAGGAATAAAGCAACCCGTAAACATTTTCATATAAAGGAAATTCTGACCGGCTCCTGTAATTGTGTCCTACTGAATCCCCGGAAACATACCTTAAGTTCTCAGCCATCCAGATCTGGTCGCCGATTTCAACCTGATAATAAGTTGTTGAGTCCCTGGGATCCGTAAAGGTCGTCAGTGTATCAGGCAAGAGAAATCTTTCAAAATATGGTTCAAAGGTTTGCACATCATTGCCCTTGGTGCATCCGATAAGGAGCAGGATTAAGAAAGGAATTGCTGCTGTTTTACTCATTTATTCTAATCTGCTTTGCTTTCCTTAAACGAAAAATGAAAATCGATGGTATACTAAAGTATGATTATTTTTGTTTTTGATAGCAAGGAGAATCCGTTACCAAATGCAAAAGATTTCTGTCTCTGTCCTGTTTCTTTTTTTATCGATCATGGAGTTAAGTGCTCAAAAGCAAAGGCCTTACAATATTCCATTGTCGGATGATATACCGTTCCATTTTGGATATGGGATCAGTTTTGCCCTTGGGAAGTATACACTTGAGACCAATAATCCTGATGTAACTGCTCAGGTTCAGGATCCCGTTTATGGCTTTGAACTGCAATTGCTGGCCAACAAAAGGCTTCTCAGGTCATTAAGTTTGAGAGCCCTCCCAAATCTGAGTTTTGTTTCCAAGAATGTCGAAATAAAAAATGTTCTGAGTGGTGACACAACCTCCAGCGAGTTTCAGTCCATTTTCATAGGCTGCCCTGTTTTACTTAAATACAAATCAGCCAGGTTGAACAATGTCGCACCTTACATTATTGCCGGTTTCAATCCTCGCTATGATCTTGCAGCCGGGGTCAGAAAAGCAGGTCAGGTTGGCTGGTACAAGGCGCTGACAAAGTTTAATTTATATGCAGAAGCAGGTACCGGAATTGATTTTTATTTGCCTACCACCAGGCTTGGACTGGAAGTTAAGTACTCAGTCGGGATGTTCGATAACAAATCGAAAAATATCTCGCAGGTTGATATTAAGGAAAATAATCTTGGACAATTCAATGAATATGTCAGTCGTCTGCTTCCCTATGTAGTGGTCTTTTCAATCATTATCGAGCAGTGACCCATGATCAGAGAAGTTGAGATTGTTCTTCCTCCCGAGCAGGCAGGGATTCCCAGGGAAATAAGAAAAAAAGCATGTACTGCGGTGGTAATTTCACCGAATATTGACTCGGGATTTCAAATCCTGAAAAGGTCCGTCGATGCACGTAGAAGGCCGATTGTCATTCGTCTGAAGGTCCTTGTCTCCTGGGATGAACCGCAGCCACCCAAAACCGGAACCTATGTGTGGAAAGATGTGAGCAAAGCTGAACCTGTGATTGTTGTGGGCGCAGGTCCGGCTGGTCTTTTTGCAGCCCTCAGGCTTACTGAACTCGGATTTAGACCGATAATTGTTGAACGTGGTAAAGCTGTCTCAGACCGCAAGCGGGATATCGCCATATTGAACAGGAATCAGGGGTTGGATCCCGATTCTAACTATTGTTTCGGAGAAGGTGGTGCCGGAACATTTTCTGATGGAAAGCTTTATACCCGCTCCAAAAAAAGGGGCGATGTAAGGAAAATTCTTGAAATCCTGCATTTGCACGGCGCCGACGAATCCGTTCTGTATGACAGTCACCCGCATATTGGAACAGATAAGCTACCCGGTATCATTTCGGCCATCCGCAAGACCTTGACAGACAGAGGCGCCGAGTTTCTTTTTAATTCGCGAGTCGTTTCTGTCATTCAAAAGGATGGCAAGGCTGTGGGGGTGTTGACCAGCGATGGTGCGTCAGTTGCCGGTAGATCGGTGATCCTGGCCACCGGGCATTCAGCGGTGGATGTCTATCAAATGCTCCGGAAAATGAACCTGGCCATGGAGGTTAAAGGATTCGCGATGGGCGTGAGAATTGAACATCCTCAGCATCTGATCGACCAAATACAATATCACTCCCGGGAGGGCAGGGGCAAATACCTGCCTGCTGCGGAATATGCCCTGGTCAAAAATGTTGGCGGCAGGGGAGTCTATTCTTTTTGCATGTGCCCCGGGGGTATCATTGTGCCTTCTTCAACACTTGAAAATGAGTCTGTTGTTAACGGGATGTCGAATTCTATGAGGAATTCTCCATTCGCTAACAGTGGCCTCGTTGTGGAGATTCGCCCTGAAGACCTTGCTGAATATGCTGAACATGGGGCCTTTGCCGGCCTGGCTTTTCAACAGGAATATGAGCGTACGGCCTTTCGGTACGGAGGTAAGGGCCAGGTCGCTCCCGGTCAGCGAATCACCGACTTTGTTTTGGGTCGCAATTCCTCCTCCCTCCCTGATCATTCCTATCATCCCGGACTGGTTTGCTCGCCGATGCACCAGTGGATACCGGATACCATTCGTACAAGATTGCAGGAAGGCCTGCGATTCTTCGGGCGGAGGGTCAAAGGTTTTCTTACAGAGGAAGCAATCATGGCAGGGGTCGAATCGCGCACCAGTTCACCAGTTCGAATTCTCAGGGACCCCTTAAGTGGCCATCATCCGGAATTGCCCGGACTATTTCCGGCAGGGGAGGGTGCGGGGTATGCCGGTGGGATTGTCTCTTCGGCTATGGATGGGGAACAGGCAGCAGATTATGCTGTCAGGTTTATCGGCGCCTGAATTCGCTGCAAATAATTGCAGCGGCAATGGAAACATTGAGCGATTCAGCGCTCTCACCTCCTTCGTTAAACCTGGGTATCAATAAATTATTGTGGGCGTATTTTTTAAACCTGATTTTCAATCCGTTGGATTCATTACCCAACAAAATTATCCCATTGCGGGTCAGAGGTGCGTCATAAATCCGCTGGCCCTCCAGGGAGGTTGCATACCTTGGAAATTCATCAGGCAAACTGCCCAGGTACGAATCGAGTATTGTTTGATGGATCCTCACCCTGAACACGGAACCCATAGAGGCTTGCACCACCTTTGGGGAAAAAGGATCTGCGGTATCCAGTGAAGCGATTATTCCGGCAAGACCAAACCAATCAGCCAGCCTGATCAGTGTACCCACATTCCCGGGATCCTGAACCTGATCCAGCCCCAAAATCAGGTCATTCTCAAAATCAATTAAAGGTTTTGTATCCAAAGGTTTGTAAATCAATGCCAGAGCCTGGTTTGGTGTCTTTTGAAGGCTAAGTCTTGACAACTCATCCGGGGTTACCTCTGTAATTTCCAAATGGGAGTTCGTCGCCTCTATCATGTGATCATTAAGCCAACCCGTTGTTGCAAAAAGGGTTTTAACCCTGAAACTGCTTTCCGACGGCAAACTGATCAGTTCACTAACAATTTTGTCACCTTCAGCGATAAATAGTCCGGTTTCATCCCTCTCTTTCTTTCTCTCAAGGGACTTAACCAGCTGTATTTGACCTTTAGAAATCATCAGAATAATGGAAACAGTGCAATTTAATTAAATTTATAATTTCGGATCCTGATAGGCTCATTATGTTAAAGTGTTATAAATCAAGCTTCAATATCTTTCAGCCGGCCTATTTAATGCCAGTGCTTGCAGCCATATTACTGGCGGGTTGCAGTCCTGTCCGGTATGTGCCGGATGACAAGTACCTGTTAACCTACAATAAAATTGAGACCAACGGAGAGGGATTGTCGAAGAAACAGTTATCAGAATATGTTCGTCAGAATCCCAATAAAAAGATCTTCGGATTTATCCGCTTTCATCTCGGAGTTTACAATCTGGCAAATCCGGCCAGCCAAAACGGTTTCAATAACTGGCTCCGGACCATCGGAGAAGATCCGGTTATTTACAATCCGGCCTCACGGGTGAAATCACAGGAACAATTGCAGCAATACCTTAAAAATTCTGGATTTCATTTTGCCCATGTAACCGATACGGTCATCTTTTCAGGCAAAAAAGCAGGCGTTGTCTATAAAATTGATTTTGGGCCTCCGTATGTTGTTGATAAGCTCAGGCTGTCCGATCCCGATTTGATCACTGATCACGGAATACGCAACCTGGTTTTAAAGGATTCAGTTTCAAGCCTGCTTGCTCCGGGCATGCGGTTTGATCAGGAGATATTCCGGCTTGAGCGTAACCGCCTTGCCAAGGTTCTCAGGGATAATGGCTATTATGGGTTTTCAAGGGAATATATTTATTTTCAGACTGATACCCTTGGTGGTAATTTTCAGGCCGATGTCACCCTCGGGATTAAAAATCCGAAAGATGCCGGAACCGATCCTAATCTTCCTGCCTTCCATCCCCTTTATAAAATAGGTGATATCAGCATAATTACGGATTTCAATACGGCTGAGTATCTCAAGGATCCAAAAAGCTACCTGTCCACATCGGATTCACTGAATTATAAAGGGACCAACCTGTTATTCAAGAACAGGCTTTATATGAGACCCAGCCTTTTACATTCCTCGGTGGGTTTTCAGTCTGGTTCTTTTTTTAGTCAGGCTCTTGTGGATAAAACCATTGAAAACTTCACCTCCCTCAGAAATTTTAAGCAGATTAATGTCAATTTTAGCCCGGGTCCGTTTTTAACGGATTCGGTTCAGAGGCTGGATTGCCAGATTCTTCTTACTCCGGTTACCCGCCAGTCTTACGACTTATCTCTTGAAGGGACCTACTCTTCAGGTAATATCGGGGTGGCCGGTAACCTGATCTACAAGCATCGCAACCTGTTGCACGGAGCGGAGAATTTTGAGCTCAGGTTCAAGGGGGCGGTTGAGTTTTTGGCAGACGCAGTCGCCGATTTCAACAGGATGGTGGAGTTTGGTGTTGACGCCAGGCTGGATGTGCCGAGAACCTGGATCCCGTTTTCTGAGAACCGTACTTTTAAGTATGGAAAACCCCATTCCTCTTTTATCTCCAGTTATAACTATCAGAGACGGCCCGATTTCACCAGAACCATAGCAAATGCAGCTTATGGCTATACCTGGAAGACCCCGGTTGTGAGGCATCAGGTCAATTTGCTGGAATTGAACTATGTCAATGTTACCGAGATGTCTGATAAATTCTATGAGATCATCAAGGGAACATACATTGAAAACAGCTTTCGCTCGCATGTGGTCCCCGC
>Ga0172369_10004226_pt1 | contig 18359 bp, 12 predicted proteins | sample LakKiv25m_FD_114539 | JGI IMG/M metagenome (GOLD analysis project Ga0172369, IMG submission 114539) | Freshwater microbial communities from Kabuno Bay, South-Kivu, Congo - kab_022012_11.25m | ecosystem: Environmental > Aquatic > Freshwater > Lake | place: Democratic Republic of the Congo...
CGTAGTAGACGTTGCTGCCCGTGATCGCGATCTGCCGGCCGGAGCCGCCGTTGCCGCCGCTCGTCGAGGTCCCGTTGCCGCCCGTGGCTCCTGCTCCTCCGCCTCCGCCGGCGCCGTAGTTCGGGCTCTCCGACGACAGCTTGCCTTGGCCACCGCCGTAGCCCTGCCCCGACACCCCGGTGCTCTGGGTCACGCAGCAGCGCACACCCGATCCGCCGCCCGATCCGCCGTTGTTGCCGACCAAGTCGGATGCGCCGCCACCGCCGCCGCCGCTGGCGGTCATGGTGTCGAAGACGGAGTTGCCTCCGTTGCCCCGGCTGGTTCCCCCCCCGCCGACGGTCACCGTGTAGTTGCCCGCGGAAACGGCGTGCGCCGTCTCGTAGAGCACGCCGCCGCCGCCCCCGCCTCCCCCGTGGGTGTCGCCCGCTCCGCCGCCTCCGCCGGCCACCACGAGCACCTGGACGCTCGCGAGCCCGGCCGGGCACGTCCAGGTGCTGTTGCCGACCGTTGTGAACGTCGCAATCACAGGCGGCTTCACGGTGATGCTGAAGGCGCGATCCGCCGTGCGGGCGGAATCGCCCGCGGCGGTCGCCCGGACCGTGAACGAAGAGGTCGTGTCGCTGCCCACAGCGCCGGCCGTCCCCGAAATCAGGCCGGAGCTGTTCATGGTCATGCCCGACGGGAGCGAGCCCGACTGGACGGCGTAGGTGACGGTGTCGCCGCTGGTGGCCGAGAGCTGGAACGTCTTCGTGGATCGCGCCGAGTCGTAGACGTTTCCGAGCGAACCCGCCGCGGTGACCCACGTGGGCGCCGGCGCGTTCACGGTGATGCTGAAACTGCGGTCTGCAGTGCGATTCGCGCTGCCGCCGGCGGTCGCGCGCACCGTGAACGACGAGGTCGTGTTGCTCGCCACGGCCGTCGCGGTGCCCGAGACGAGGCCTGCGGTGCTCAGCGACATGCCCGCGGGCAGCGATCCGGATGCGAGGGCGTAGGTGATGGCGGCAGAATCGCTCGCGGTGGCGACGAACTGGAACGTCGTGGTCGACCGCGCCGAGTCCGGAATCGTCCCGAGCGAGCCCGCGGCGGTGGTCCAGGCCGGCGTCGCATTGACGGTGAGCGCGTTGTCGAGCTGGGTGGCGAGCCCCGACGGATTCGTCACGCGCACGGACAGGGCCGTGCCTGCGGTCATCGGTACCAGGTCGTTGCCGGTCGTGGCGGTGAGCAGATTCGACGACACGCGCGTCACGGCGGGGGAGGTCTTGAGCACGGCGTTGGTGGCCGTGGCGACGAAGGACACGAGCGCGCCGTTCTTGAAGTTCGCGCCGTTGACCGCGACGGTCGTGTCGTGGTTCTCGTTCACCTCGCCCGTGACGCTGGAAATGGCCGGCGGCGGCTCGATGCCGATCCACCCGCCGGAGGTGTACTGCACCAGCTCGTCCAGGGCCGTGTCGAAATACAGGTAGCCGACCGCCGGATTCGCGGGTCTCGTGGCGGCCGTGGCGACGGGAATCTGCGCGGCGCCGCTGTCCTTGCGCACGAACATGGCGTCGATTTCCGCCTTCGAGTAGCCGTCGGTGCCGCACGTCACCTTCGACCCGTCCGACGTGCAGAACTTTCCACTGCCGAGCGTCCCGATCCTGGGATCGGCCTCCGCGGCCCACTGCCCGTCGCCGCGCAGGAACGTCGTGTCGCCGGGCGTCCCGAGCGCCGAAATGTGGCCGGTCGTCACCTTGCCCCACGCCGGAGCGGTGTTCGCGCCGCCGGAGAGCAGCACGTTGCCCGTCGCGACGGCGGCCAGCGGCGCGAGCGCTCCGGGGTCCGAGGCATACAGGAGATCGCCGGTGGAGTATCCGGCGAGCCCCGTGCCGCCGCGCGCGACCCCGAGCGTGCCCGAGGTCAGCTTCGACGTGCTCAGGTCGGGCAGATCGGCCGTGATCAGCGCTCGAAAGCCCGGTGCGCCCGCCGCTCCGACCGGCCCGGCGAACACGGCGCTGGCTGCAGCCACGGCGGTGCCCACGCCGCCGCTGGCAACACCCAGCGGCGTCGCGAACGAGGGCGCGGATGCGAACGTTTTTGCACCGGCAATCGACTGGTCGCCCGTGAGCGCGACGTAACTCGTGGACAGGCCGCCCACGTCGGCGATGGCCAGCGACGCCGGCGCCCACGCCGACCCGTCGAAGCGCAGCACCTGCGCGGTCGCCGGAACGGCGCTCGTCACCGAAACGCCCTGGATCCTTGCGACGAGCGGCGATGCCAGCGCGCCCTTCAGATCGCCGCCGCACTGGGTCGCGGCGTCGTACTTGTCGTCGAAGCGGGTCCAGTCGGCAGACGAGAGATACCCGTCGGCGGCGGAACCCGACTGGCCGATTTCGAGGCGCGGCACCGTCGTCCCGTCGTAGGCGGCCAGCGGCGCCACGGCGGTCACACGGGTCACGGTGCCGCCCGAGTCCAGGTCGACCCCGGGCTCCCACTGCTGCAACGCCGCGCTCCACTTCAGCACCTGCCCCCCCGCAGGCGCGGCCGCCGACACCGCGCGCGACTGGAGCCGGGCCACGACGGGCGCCGCCAGAACGCCCGTCAAATCGCCTCCGCACTGGGTCGTGCCGTCGTATTTTGAATGGAACGAATCCCAGTCCGCCGAGGCCAGGTAGCCCGAGAAAGCCGAGCCGGCGCGGGGCAGGGAAATCTGGGGCGTCGCTGCATCGCCGGTCACCTGGAGCGGGGCGGCGACGGTCAGGGCATTGACCGTCGCGGCGCACTTCCAGCCGGTCGCGTCGTGCTGCAGCACCTGGCCACCGGCGCACGCTTGGAGCGCGATGTTCTGGGCCGTGTCGATCTCGATGCCGCTTCCGGCAACGTATCGGGCGGCGCCCGCGAGCCGTCCGGAGGCGTCGACGACGGTCTGGCCGCTGATTCGCAGCGACGCGACGTCCGCCGTGCCGCCGGCGACGCTGCGGGCCGACAGCGCGCGGGCCACGGCGCCGATCTGCTGGCGGGGCGTGAGCGTTTCCGAGCCGACACGGATTTCCAGCCAGCGGACGCCGGCATCGAACAGCCCGTCGGGCGGCGCCGTGACGAGGCCGAGGAAGGTCGAGTAGTAGCCATCGGAGAGCCCCAGCGTCTGCGCCTCGGTCCAGAGCGCGCTGCCGCCCGTGGCGGCGTCGAACAGGACGAACGTCACGGTCGCGGTGCCGGTGGCGGCGGTGCCGTCGGCACGCAGCAGGCGCCCCTGGTAGCCGAGCTGCGACACCTGCGCGCGCGCCGGCAGCGAGGAAAGAATCAGAGCGGATGCGAACGCAAGGCGGGGCCAAGTCGGCATGGCGGCCTTCCTTCGACGGCGCGGCGGGCGCTCGACGGCATTTTACGGCATCCCGGCCGGGCCGACGTGGTGCCGTCGGAGGGCTGTGCAGCGCGGGCTGGCGCCTGCAACCCAAGCGCTCAGCCCCGAGGGCGGAGCCTTCCAGGGGACGACGACGCGAGCCGCTTTGGGTTGGCGCGGACAGGATGGCCCGAGTGCGGAGCCCTGGCCCGAGTGCGGAGCCCCGGCGTTCATCGTGTCCGCTCCGCGCGCGATGGCGCGGCGCGGTCCGCTCGCTTCGGGGTGAGCGGTCGCGGAATCTGCGCGCGGCTCCGGGATTTCGCGTGCGGCTGATCGACGCCGGCTGGCGCCCGCGACCCCGGTCGCATTCAAACGGGTCTTCTCTGCGGCGTGGCGGTCCGATGGCAAGCCCGGTCAGATCACCGGCGCGTCCGGCTCGGCCACCCATCCCTCGAGACCATTCGGAAGGTGGACGCGCAGGTAGCCGCGATCGCGCGAGAGAACCCGGACTTTCAGTCCTTCGTGGATCTCGAACGCCGCCCTGAAGTCGCGCGCCGGGCCCTCGCGCACCGCTGCGGCCGGCGACACCACCACCGCGTACTCCACCGACGCACGCGCCCATGCCGCGTAGAGCAGCGCCGCCGGGATCACCGACACGAGCAGGCAGACGAGCCCCGTGCCGCCCAGCGACGCACCGGAGCGGCGACGCAGGCGCGCCGCGACGAGCAGCGCCCCGCCCCCGGCCCACAGCGCAAGGAACGCGAGCGCGGCGGAACGCTCCGGCACGCGCGCGCCCAGCCGCTCCAGGAACGGCTCCTCTTCGCGCGCGCCCACCAGCTTGTCCACGTTGCCGCGCTGCGCCACCCGCAGGTTCCACGCCGCGTCCGCGTCCCCGGGCGCGACGCGCAGCGCCCGCTCGAACGCCAGGATGGCCTCGCCGCGCCGGCCCGCCTGGAGCTGCATGGTCCCAATGTTGTAATATACATCCTCGTTGCGCACCCCGGCCCCGGCCAGCCGTCCGTAGAGCAACGCGGCCTTCGCGTAGTCGCCGGCCCCGCGCGCGGCGTCCGCCTCCGACAGGAGCTGCTCCGGGGGAGCCTCGGCGCGGACGGCCGGGGCCGCCACGATGCAAAGCAGAAGGGCTGCTGCACTTCTCATGCCGCCCTCCGCTCCGGCGCGTCGTCCAGCGCGTCCACGAGGCGCCTGGCCTCCTCGTGTACGCGGTCCATGGCCGCGCCGGACGAGGCGCCCGGCGCGAAGCGCGCGTTCTCGCAGGTCTCCAGCAGCGCCACGAGCGCGTCGGCGCGCGCCGGGTCGCAGCCGTGCTCCTTGAGGCGTGCCGCGAGGGCCTCGCGCACGAGTCCGGTCGCCGGGATTCCCAGCCGATCCGTGACGAACTCGGCGAGCGCCCGGGCGACTTCCGCGTGGAATTCGGCCGCTTTTCCCTCGGACGCGAGCCGGCTTGCCGCTCGCAGACGGCGCAGCGCCACACCCCGGGCGCGCCGGGCCCGGGCCCGCACGGGATCGCGGCTGCGCACCGCGCCGATCAGGAGCCCTCCCGCCCAGACGAGCAGCCACAGCGCGGGCGGCGCGGCCACGAGCGGCCGGAACCACGGCTCGTCCCACGCGGGCACCAAGGCGCGCGCCGCGAGGCTCGGGTGCGCCCGCGCGGGGCGCGGACCGGCGCCCAGCACGTTCGTGCCCGCAGGACCCGCGGCGTCGGGCCGCGCGGCCGACGGGGCGCCCGCGGGCCCTGCTGGAGCGCTCACGTCCAGCACGATGGGCTGCGAACGCGCCGTGCGGTAGCCCTGCGCCGGGTCGAAATACGCCAGTTCCACGGGGGGAATCGCGAAGCGCCCGGTGCGTTCGGGGATGATCACGTACTCCACCGTGCGGCTGCCGCCGTAGCGCGCGCCGGCGATGCGGATCTTCTCCGTGGTGGTCGGGTCGTAGGTGCGCAGTCCCTCGGGCAGCTTCGGCGGCGGCAGGCGCAGTCCCTTGAGGTTTCCGGTGCCCTCCAGCGTCACGCGGAGCTGCACGGGCTGGCCCGCGGCAACGCTCGTCGGGCCGGCGCGCGCCTCCAGGTTCCAGACCCCGACGTTGGCCGCGTCGAATCCGGGCGGCTGCCCGTCGGCGGGCAGCGGACGCACGTTCAGTTTCACCGGCACGGAGCGGCGCTTGACCGTCTCCCCGCGCGCGCCGAAGAAGAGCGCCAGGCCCAGGTTCACCTGCGCCTCGATGGGGTCGATGGAGATTTCCCCGGCGCGCAAGGGGAACAGCGCGCGGCGGCGCAGCATGTACGCGCGGTAGGCGACGCCGCCCACGGTGCGCACCTCGGGCATGAGCTGCGTGGGCGTCTCCACGTCCTCGGCCCAGAAGCCGTCCAGCCTCGGGAACGACAGCGTCTGCACGCCGGTCACGTCCGCCTGCGAAAACAGGTACACGCCGAGCGTCACCTGCTCGCCCAGCCATGCCTCGGTGCGGTCGACGGTCGCGCGCAGGAAGACGTCGCCCTCGCCGCGGGGCTGCACCGGAGCCGTGAAGCCGAAGGGAAACGCGCCGGCGTCGTCGTCGCCTCCGAACGGATCCTGGAAAACGGAGGGGGGGCGCGCCTGCGGGCGCTGCGCGTGCGGAGGCGCGGGGGCGGGAGCGGCGCCGGCCTCGCAGACGAGCACTGCGGGAGCGCTGCGGTAGACCTGGTTCTGGAACTTCAGCGTCGCGGGTGCCAGCTCGTAGCGGCCGGGCGCCGGCGGCTCCAGCACCCACGTGTACACGCGCGACATGCGCACGCCGCCCGCACCGCCGCCGCCGAACGAGAACACGCTCTGCATGGAGTTGGACTGGTGGCGCACGACGAGCCGGCCGAACGGTGGATAGGACAGCTCTCCACCCTCGGCATCGGTGACGGTCAGCGTGTAGACGGCCGTTTCTCCGGGTGAAACGTGATCGGGAGACAGGTCCGACTCGAGCGAAGGCACCGCGGGCGCAGGCGCGGCGGCGCAGAACGCGACGGCGAAGGCCAGGAGCCGGCTTTCGGCTTTCGGAAGACCACGCCTTGCCGAGTCCGGGCGCCCTTCCCGAAAGCCGAAAGTCGAAAGCCGAAAGCCGGCCTTGTCACCAATCCTTCTCAAGCCTGCCTCTCTGCCGGCGGTCGCCCTGCCTGTCCTGGAAGCGCCAGAGCTGCGGCTCTTTCTCCGCGGCCTGCAGCGCGTCCAGAATGCCGCCCGCCTCCTGCTTCCCCAGCGGCCTCGGCTGCGGCTGCTCGCGCGGACGCTCGCCGGAGCCCTGCGAGTCGGCCTGCTGCGGCTGCTGCTGCGCGTCCTGCTCGTGCTCTCCCTGCTTCTGCTCGGGCTGCTCGCCGGGCTTCTGCTCCTGCTGCGCCTGCTGCTCCTCCTTCTTCTGCCCGTCCTGCTCGTCCTTGCCATCCTGCTTCTGCTCGTCCTTCTTCTCGTCCTGCTTTCCCTGCTTCTGCTCTTCCTTCCTGTCGTCCTTCTTCGGCTCGTCCTTCTTCTCGTCGTCCTTCTTCTCGTCCTTCTTGTCGTTCCTGGCCTGATCCTGCCTGTCTTCCTTGTCGTCCTTCTTGCCGTCCTGCTGCTTCTTCTGCTCCTCGGCCTGCTTCTTCATGCGCAGCGCCCACTCCAGGTTGTAGCGCGCGTCGGGGTCCTGCGGCACCAGCTCGAGCGAGCGCCGGTACGAGTCGACGGCCTCGTCGAGCCTGCCGCCCGCGGCCTGCGCGTTGCCCAGGTCCAGGTACGAGCGCGAGCGCAGCGCGTCGTCGCGGGTGCCGAGAGCCCTGCGGAACTGCTCGGCGGCGTCCTCGCGCTTGTCCTGCTTCGCCAGCGCGCTGCCCTTGTCGAAGTGCGCCTCGCTCGCGGGGTCGTGCGCGATGGCCCGGTCGAACTGTTTCTCCGCGTCCGCCCACTTCGAGTCGCGGTAGGCGGCGATGCCGTCGCGGTACTCCGGGATCTCGGCCTTGAACGGCGAGCACGCGGCCAGCGCGGCCGCGGTGCACCCCAGCAGCGCTGCCGTGCAGCGCGTCATCGCCCGGCCTCCGCGCGGCGGCGGAACCTGCCCTCGCCGAACGCCAGTCCCGCGCACGCCAGCGCGAAGCCGGGCCACGCGAAAGCGGCGTACCGGTTGTCGTACTGCACGGTGAGCCGGCTCTCGAACTCCGACTTGTCCATTCGGTCCAGCTCCTCGTAGACCTCGCCCACCCCGAGATCGCCGCTCGCCGAATGCACGTACCGCCCGCCGGTCGCCTCCGCAAGCTTGCGCAGGACGGCCTCGTCCAGCCGCGTCATGATGGTGCGTCCGTGCGAGTCCTTGCGGTAGCCCGTCACCGAGCCGTCGGGGCCGGGCACCGGAATCGGCTCGCCGCTCGCGGAGCCCACGCCCACCGCGAAGACGCGCACGCCGTCTTCGTTCAGGTCCTTGAGCGCCGCGTCCACGTCGCCCTCGTGGTCCTCGCCGTCGGTGATGAGCACCAGCGCGCGCCCGGCCGCGCCGCGTCCGCCCGCGCGGAACAGATCGCGGGAAGTCTTCAGCGCCGCCGCAAGGGCGGTGCCCTGCTGCGGGAGTGCATCCGGGTTCACCGCGCGGAGGAACAGCTTCGCGGCCGAGTAGTCGGTGGTGAGCGGACACTGCACGAACGCGTCGCCCGCGAACACGACGATGCCCACGCGATCGCCCTTGAGCCGGTCCAGCAGCGAGGCCAGCTCCAGCTTCGCGCGGTCGATTCTCGAGGGGCGCACGTCGCGGGCGAGCATGGAATTCGAGGCGTCCAGCGCGATGACGAGGTCTATGCCGTAGCGGCGCGCCAGCTCGGTGCGGGTGCCGCACTGGGGCTGGGCCGCCGCGACGGACAGCAGCGCCAGGCCCGCAACGAGGCTCCCGGCGCTCCACAGGTCGCGCCCGGTTCCCGCGCCCGGGGCCATGCGCGGCAGCAGCCGCTCCGGCACGCGGCCGAGAAGGGCCCGCGAGCGCTTCACGATCGCGCGCAGAAGGAGCACCGCGGCGACCAGGACGCCGGCGAGAAACAGGAGCCCTTCCGGTCTCTCCAGACGCGCCGGAAGGCCCAGGAGCGTGAACTGCCAGGCGGCGGCAAGGGGCAAGGATGAAGGATGAAGGATGAAGGATGAAGGATGGGCGAGCTGCCAGGCGGCGGCCAGAGGGATCACGGAAACCTCCGCAGCCGCGTCGTGCGCAGCACCGTGTCGCCCAGCACCAGCGCCAGCGCCGGCCACAGGAACCACCAGAACAGCTCGTCCGCGCGAGCGTACGCCCCGGCCTCGAACAGGCGCGTCTTCTCCATGGAGTCCAGGATGTCGCGCAGACTCTCGCGCAGCGACTCGCGGTCCGTGGCGAGGTAGAACTGCCCGCTGCCGATGCGCGCGATCTCCTTGAGCAGATCCGGATTCACCGGGATCTCGGTCTCCTGGTACACCGTGCGGCCGAACATGTCCTGCACCGGATAGGGCACGAGCCCGCCCTTGCCCACGAGCACCGTGTTCACGCGGATTCCGAGGTCCTTCGCGATGTGCGCCGCCTCCAGCGGCGAGATGCTGCCGGCGTTGTTGTCCCCGTCCGTGATGAGGATGACCACCTTGCTCTTCGCCTGGCTCTCGCGCAGCCGGTTCACCGCCGTCGCGATGCCGTTTCCGATGGCCGTGCCGTCCTCGATCACCCCTGTCTTGAGCTGATCCACGATGCCCAGCAGCACCTGCTGGTCCAGCGTCAGCGGGCACTGCGTGAACGCCTCGGACGCGAACACCACCAGCCCGATTCGGTCGCTGGGGCGGCTCTCGACGAACTCCTTGAGCACCTCCTTGGCGACGTAGATGCGGTTCTTCGGCTTGAAGTCGGCCGCCTTCATGGACGTGGACAGGTCCAGCGCGACCACGATGTCGATGCCCTCCACCGACACGTCGCGCGAGCCCGAGCTTCTCTGCTGCGGCCGCGCGAGCGCCACCACCGCGAGCGCGAGAGCCAGGGCGCCGAGCACCTGCGGCATCCACGCCAGGCGCACCGACGGCGAGCGCGGCAGCGCAAGCAGCGGCCCCGCCGCGGGCACCGCCAGGAAAGGACGGCGCCGCGTCGAGCGCGCGCGCCACCAGACGAGCAGCGCCACCGGCACCAGCGCCAGCAGCGCCCAGGGCTGCGCGAAGGCGAGCACCGGGGTCACGGATGCCCTCCTGCAGCGCTGCCGGAGGACTCCGTCCTGAGCGGTGCCGTGCGCACGACGAGCGCACGCGCGAAGTCGAGCGCGATCTTGCACTCGCCCACCGACGGGTCGCGGCGGGCGAACTTCACGAGGTCGCTGGCGTGCTCGTGCAGGGCGAGCGCGTCGAAGTCCAGACCCGGCGTGGAGCGGCGGCGCAGCTCGCGCAGCAGCTCGTCGGTCGTGCACTCCAGAGCGTCGAATCCGTACACGCGCCCGCAGTAGTCGCGCAGGATCTCGCTCAGGCGGAAGTGGTACTCCTGCCGGCGTCCCGCGTCGACGAGCCCCTCGCGCTCCAGCGCCTCCAGCCTTTCCAGCGCCTCGTCGCCGGCCGGCAGACGGGGCACCGGCGGCGGTGCCGCCTTCGGCATGCGCATCCGCCAGCGGATCCACCACGCCGCGAGTGCGGCCAGGAGCACCGCTCCTGCAATCGCGAAGGGCCACCAGATCGGCCGGTAGCGCGTCGGCAGAGGGCGCGCGTCCTCGCGCATCTTCGGCTCGCCCTGCGACAGGTCGATGACGCCCTCCACCTTCAGCTTCTGCGCCGGGATTTCCAGCTTGCGCAGCCCCGTCGGCGTCAGCACGCGCAGCACGATGGGCGGCACCTCGCGCTCGCCCAGGTCGAACGCCTGCAGCTTCAGCCGGAGGCGCGTGAGCGCCGGGTCTCCGGGAGCGGTCTCGCTGCTGCGCGATCGCACGGAGAATTCCTTCATGTCCAGCTTCTCGGGCAGTTCGTAGGTGTCCGAGCGCGGATGGCGCACCTCGATGAAGAGGTCGAACGGATCGGCCAGCCGGACGGTCGCCTTCTCCAGGCCCGCCTTGAACGAAACGGGCTCCGCCGCGGGCAGAGCGGCGAGCTCGAGCGCGTCCTCGGCGGGCCCTGCGTCGGGCGCCTCGGCGCGTGCGGCGCCTGCGATCAGCAGGATCGCTGCAGCATGGCGTGCGGCCGCGCTCACGCCCGGATCCTCCGCCCGCGCCGCTCGAAGAAGCTCACGAGCGGCTTCACGAACTCGTCGCTGCGCGCGCGCTCGGTTTCGGAAAGGCCCCGCTCGGCCTCGGGCAGCTCGGACCACGCCTTCAGGCGGATGCGGATGGCGTCCACGCGGAGCTGCTGGAAGATGCGCTCGCGGCGCGCCACGGCCGCCTCCGTGATGCGCTTGTACTCGGTGCGCACGCGCCGGCTGCCCGTGTCCACGACCACCAGCTCGCCCGTCTCGGGGTCGAATGCGTGCAGCAGCCCCACGTCGGGAAGCTCGCCCTGCAGCGGCTCTTCGAGCACGATGGGCACCACGTCGTGACGCTGCGCCGCGACGGCCAGCGGCCGGTCCCAGCCGTCGCACAGGAAGTCGCTGACGGCGAACGCGATGCACCGTCGACGCGTCGAGCGGTGCAGGAACGTGAGCGCCGCACCCAGGTCCGTCGCCGTGCGGCGTGCCGGATAGTCCTTGATTTCGGCCAGAACGCGCATGACGTGCTTGCGTCCCTTGCGCGGCGGCACGAAGCGCTCGATGCGGTCGGTGAAAAGAGCGAGACCTACGCGGTCGTTGTTGCTCACGGCGCTGAAGGCGAGCATGGCGCCGATGCGCGTGGCGACCTCGGCCTTCGTGCTGGCCGACAGCCCCACCCCGCAGCTCGCCGACCTGTCGACGAGCAGCATCACCGTGAGCTCGCGCTCCTCGGTGAAGAGCTTCACGAACGGGTGACCGGTGCGCGCGGTGACGTTCCAGTCGATGAACCGGATCTCGTCGCCCGGCTGGTAGGGGCGCACCTCGGCGAAGGCGATGCCGCGCCCCTTGAACACCGAGTGGTAGCGGCCGGCAAGCGTCTCGTGCACGACGCGGTTGGTCGTGATCTCGATGCGCCGCAGAAGGCGGATTTCCTCGCGCGTGATCACGTGCCGACCCTACGGGACCTCGATGCGCTCGAACACCTTCTGGATGATCTTCTCGCTGGTCATCTCCTCCGCCTCGGCCTCGTACGACAGGCTGACGCGGTGGCGCAGCACGTCGAAGCCCACGGCCTTCACGTCCTCCGGGGTGACGAAGCCGCGATGGCGCAGGAACGCGTGGGCGCGCGCGGCCTGGTTCAGGGCGAGCGACGCGCGCGGGCTCGCCCCGTAGTCGATGAAGTCGCGCAGCTCGCGCAGGCCGTGTTTCTCGGGCTCGCGCGTCGCGAACACGATCTGCACGATGTAGTCCTTCACCTTGTCGTCGATGTAGACCTGGTCGACGACCTGGCGCGCGCGCTCCACGGCCTCAAGCGTCGCGACCTTGCGCGCGGTGGGCGCGGGGCCCGCCGCCATGCGGTCCATGATCTGGCGCTCCTCCTCGCGCGTCGGGTAGCCGATGCGGACCATGAGCATGAAACGGTCGATCTGCGCCTCGGGCAGGGGGTAGGTGCCCTCCTGCTCGATGGGGTTCTGCGTGGCCATGACGAGGAACGGCCGCGGCAGCGGGAAGGTCGTCTCGCCGATGGTGACCTGGCGCTCCTGCATGGCCTCCAGCAGGGCGCTCTGCACCTTGGCGGGCGCGCGGTTGATCTCGTCGGCGAGCACGAGGTGGGCGAACACGGGGCCTTTGCGCACGGAGAAATCGCCGGTCTGCGGCTGGTACACCTGCGTGCCCACGAGGTCGGCGGGCAGCAGGTCGGGCGTGAACTGGATGCGCTTGAACTTCGCCTCCAGCACGTCCGCCAGCGTGCGCACGGTGAGCGTCTTGGCGAGCCCCGGCACGCCCTCCAGGAGCACGTGTCCGCCGGTGAGCAGGCCGATGAGCAGCCGCTCGAGCATCGTCTTCTGGCCGACGATGACCCGGCCGGTCTCGGCGAGGATGAGCTCCACGAAAGCGCTCTCCCGCTTCACGAGTTCGTCGATGTCCCGGATGTCGTTCTGGGCGAGCATGCCCGACCTCACGCGGGGGCGCCGGCCGCGCCGGGCGGGCCCGCGAGGCAGAATGAACCGCGATTCACGGCGCGGGGCGGTGCCGCGTGCCGACCGCGGGCGGGATCAAACCCGATCCGCGGCGGACGTCCACAACAAAGATGCGGCGGGCGGCCTTCCCGGGCCGGGGCGGCGCCTGTCCGGACGATGTTCGCCCCGGATGGCCGCCGCGGCGCCCGCGCCGGGGCCCGCGGGATCGACGGTCCCCCGGGGGGCGTGCGTCTGCCGGGAAGGTCTTTGCGCCCCGTTCGTCTGCTGCGGGATGCCTTGACGCGGCGCGTCGCGAGCGAATGGCTTTCCGCGTTGTCGGTCTCCGGATGCCAGACAGGTCACATCTTGACGGCCCTCGCCAAGGCTGCACGGCCGCGCTCGGTCAACTGGTACTTCTGGAAGCGGCTGCGCGGCTTCCCGGGTACCGTCATCGCGACGAACCCACGTTCGAGCGCCGGTCTGAGGTAGCTCTTCAGCACGTGGACACGATTGCGGAGTCCGAGAGCTGTCCGGATTCCCTCGCCGCTGAGCGGGACACCGTTCGCTGCAAGAAACCGGAGAAGGTCCGCGACGAGAGGCGACACTTCTTGTGGGCTGACTTGTGTGGTGACTTGTGTGGTGACTTGTGTGGTGACTTGTGTGGTGACTTGTGTGGTCTCATGAGCGGCCTCATGCGCGGGCTCTTGCGCGGGCTCTTGCGCCGGCTCATGAGGGGGCTCATGAGTGGCGTCATGAGCGGCGTCGTTCCCTGGCATCCCCTCCAGCGACGCCGCCTGCGCCACTTGGACCCGGAAGGTGACCACGGCCGCCCCCGTGATTTCCCGGAACTCGGGCGCTCGGACACCGGCTGCGCCGCACATCTCCGCCACGCGGTTCGTCCCGCGGCCCCACTTCTCGATGAGGCCCGTGCGGTGGAAGACGTCCGCGATGATGGGGTTGCGAAGCACGGACAGGTGCTCGCGCTTCAGGGACTCCGGAGTGATGCCGTTGGGGTACCTGCCCGCGCTCCAGACCTCGACGCCGTCGTCGAAGATCGCCAGCGAAACGGCGCCTCCCGCGATCGAGTAGTCGCGGTGGATGAGCGCGTTGACGAGGATTTCCCGCATGGCGTCCGGCGGGATCAGGGGGGTCTCCACCCTGCGCAACTGCTCTGGAACGATCTTCGCCGGCAGCGGGAAATGACGCTGGCAGAAGAGCTGGGCCTCCTCCAGGAGCCTGAACGCGGGCGCGCGGACCTGCCGCTGGTCCATGAACTCCGTCTTCGTCACGCCCCGGAAGCGGGCCATGCGCAGCTCGCACTGCGGGTAGTCGGGAAGGAAATTCCTGCCGAACAACACCACCGCCGCGCGAAGGAGCCGCCCGTCGCGGCGCAGTCCGAGGCGGTCCAGTGCCGCGGGCAGGTTCCGGGCCGACGGCCCGGTGATGCGACCGGTGGAATCGACGATCCGGAGGATGCGGAACACCTCGTCGCGGTCGATGTCTTTGACTGTGACGTCGTCGTCGGTCTGGTTCTCCCAGCGGCGCCGGCTGTGCGCACGCTCGAACAGAAGCGCCTCGTAGCGTTCCTGCGGCATCTTCCGCGTCGTGTTGCCCCAGCGCTCGTACGCCCGCCCGTCGAAGGTGAACGGCACGGAGTCCGCGGCGGGCGCGACCGAAAGGACGACAAGGCTGCGGTCGGCGCCGAGCTCCACGCTCTCGACGGACATCTCGACCGGCGGCTCGAAGCGGTCGCGGCTCGCCGCGATTTCGTGGAAGGTCTGCGGGCTCACCTGCTGGCCGACCATGTGCCCGTCGGGCTTCACGCCGAAGACCACCCGGCCGCCGGAGCCGTTCGCGAAGCCGCAGAGGGTCTGCATCGCGTCGCGCAGCTCGCCGGTGGACCGCTTGAGCTCGAACGTGGCGGACTCGCCGCGGGCGACCAGGCGCTTGCGCCCGGCGAGGGTCATCACGGCCTCACGTTCTCCAGGAAGCTGCGGCAGCCGCTCCCTTGAAGACGATCTCGCCGCAGGCATCGAGCGCATGCCACCGGCGGGCAAACGAGCGGCGACAGGCTACAGACCCCGGGAAGCCGGGGCAAGCAGCCTCTGTGCCCGCGCGTGCAACGCCGTGTGCTGCCCTGCCGCCCCTGTTCCTGGTATGGTCCGCGCCATGCCGACGCTCGCCCCCTGCGTCGCCTGCGGGCAGCCGGCGGCCTGGCGCTGCGCGCGCTGCGGGGACCTTTGCGCTGCGCACGTGGGCCGCCTGCCGGGCCGTTTCGTGCGCTTCCGCTGCGGCGAGTGTCGCGGCGATGCGCAGCTCCTGCGGGTTCATCGGAGCGAACTCGAGCGTTTTTCGAGCCGAATCGCCTCTTCGCTGCGCGCACCCGTCGAAGGACGAGGCATTCTCGCGCTGCTGGTCGGCGTCGTCGCGATGCTCCCGATCGGCCGCCTGTGGCCGTGGATTCTGCCCGGCGGGGCTCTCGCACTGGCGGCCGGCGTGGTGCTGGCGCGGCGCACCGCCGAGGGCGCCGAGTTCGACTGGCCTGCGCCAGCGCGGTTCCTGGAGGAGGTGGCCGGGCCGCTGGGGCGCGCCGCCGCGGCCCTCGCTCCGGTGTGGGTGCTGCTCCTGATGATGCACGGCCTGCGCACGTACCAGATCATGCACGGATCATCGGGGTCGCTGGCCGCCTCGCCGCTGTTCTGGCTCGCGACGGTGCTGGCGTGCGCGTGGATTCCCGCGGCGCTGGTGCATTCCTTGACGGCGTCGGCCATCGCCGACGCGGCCGGTCCGGCCGGGGTCGTCGCGGTCGCGCGCCGGCATCCGCGCGAGTGGGGCACGATGGCCGGGGTCGCCCTTGGACTCGCGCTCTTCGCACTGGGAGCGGCAGCGCTGACGCCGCCCACATGGGCGGGCATCGCGGCCACGTGTCTGGCGTCGGTCTGGGGTCTGCTGACCCTCTGTTGCCTTGCAGGAGCGCTCGTCTACCTGCACGCCGACGACTTCGGCTGGGGCGAGGCCGACGAGGCGATGGTGGACCTCGGAAACCCCGACGCGCCCGCGCTTGCGGAGGAGAAGCCGAAGACGACGCCCGCGCCGGCGAAGGTCCCGGCGAGGCAGCGCCTCGTCGCGGCGCTGGACGCGAAGAATGCAAGACTCGCGCTGCAGATCCTGGGCGAGGTCGCGTCGCCCGGGGACGAGTTCGACGACGCCCTGCTGCTGCGCATCGGGCAGGCGGCGGCGTCGCTCAGCGAGTACTCGGTCGCGGTGAACACGCTGATGCTCGCGGGCCGCGGCTCGTCGGCCGATTCCGCGAAAGCCCTGGTGGTCGCGGCGCGCATACTGGACGAGCGCCTGCGCGACACGTTCGCGGCGAAGCGCCTCTTCCGACAGGTGCAGGAGCGCTTCCCCGGTACGCCGGCGGGGGACTTCGCCGCAAAGACCTTGAAGGAGCCTCGTTTCCTCACCGCCCGCAAGGATCGGTGACGTTTCCGGAAGGGCGTCCGGCGCCCGGAGGCAGCAGCCATGAGCGAACCCGCCGCGAAGAACGAGTACCTGGAGCAGGTGAAGGCGAAGCAGGAGCAGCTCGCGGTGGACCTGCACGCCCGGCGGGCGCGCGCGCAGGCGCCCGCGAACGCCGCGGCGTTCATTCCGGAAGCCCGGCCTGCGGGACCGCGCGCCGCATTCGCGCTCGGGGCGCGCGCCGGCATCGACATGGAGGAGCCGCGCGCCGCCGTGGACATCCGCATCACGGGCTGGTGGCGGTGGCGAACGGTCATCGTGCCGCCCAACGCCTACGTCGTCCACACGCGCCGCGGCACGAAGGATCCCGTCACCATCGGACTGGGGCTCTCGTTCGCGTTCGACCCGTACCGCGACTCATTCCTCGTCGTGCCCGCCGCGATGCAGACGATCCTCATCCACGCCGACTGCATCTGCCGCGAGCTGCAGGGACTCGTGGTGCAGGGATATGTTCAATGGATCGTCGCGGACTTCGCCACCGCGTACCGCAAGCTCGACTTCTCCGACGCCGTGGACCCAATGCGGCTCGTGAACCTGCAGTTGCGCGAGCAGGCCGAGGCGGCCATCAAGGACAAGGTCGCGACCATGAGCATCGACGAGGTGCTCAGCGACAAGCAGCCCATCATCGAGGAGCTGACGACACGCCTGCGCGCGGTGGCCGAGGGCGAGGGCGACAGCGACAAGGGGCTGGGGCTGCGCATCGTCACGGTGCAGATCAAGGAGGCGGTGGTCGCCTCGACGCGCGTCTGGGAGAACCTGCAGAAGCCCTTCCGCTCGGAGCGCGCCCGCGTCGCGCGCCTGGCGGAGCTGGCGGCCGAGAGCGAAATCAGGGCGAAAGAGCTGCAGCACGCGAAGGCGGCGGACACGGCGAGGCTGGAGAGCGAGAACGAGCTGGGCGCGCTTCGCGCGGCGCGCGAGGGCGAGGCGTTCGACCGCGAGCAGGCCGAGCAGGCGCGCCGGCACAAGGTGGAGCAGGAGAACCGGCGCGAGGAGACGGCGCGCGCGCTGGAGACGGAGCGGCGCGAGAAGGAGGGACGCCGGGCGCTGCAGGAGTCCGAGATCGACCACGCCCGGCGCATCGCCGAGGCGCAGCGCGAGGCGCGCCAGAGCGAACTGCTCAAGGAGGCGGAGCTGAGCATCGCGTCGGCGGCGCGTCAGGCGGAGGCCGCGCGCGCGGAAGCCGAGCGGGACAAGGCGAGGCTCGCCGCGGAGGCCGAAGTGGCGCGTCAGAAGCAGCAGCAGGAGCTCGCGCGCCAGGAGGCCGCGGCGCGTGCACGCCTGGCGCTGCTGGAGCTGGACCGCGCCGCCGCCAACCGCCAGGCCGAGGCGGAGGTCGCGGTGCTCGCCGCGCGCCAGAAGGCGCTCAACGACATCTCGCCGGCGCAGGTGCAGGCACGCCTTGTGGAAGTGCTGCCGGGCATCGTGGAGAAGCTGCCGGCGCCGCGCGAGCTGCGCGTCGTGCAGGTGGGGGCGGAGGCCGGCGCGCCGGTCGCGGCGCTGTCGTCGCTCGTCGCGCAGCTTGCGGCCGTGCTGGAGGCTTTCCGGAAGCCGGCAGCGCAGCAGGACAGCAAGGCGACCTAGTCGGGCCAGCGGCTGCGCGCCCCCAGATCGCGCACCTGGACGAACCCCGCCTCGCGCAGCATCGCCGCGGCCCGCGCGCTGCGGTGTCCGCTTCGGCAGTACACGAGCACCGGGCGATCGCGCGACCCCAGCTCGCCCATGCGCCGGTCCAGCTCCTGCACGGGGATGTTGCGCGCCCCCTCGAGGTGAACCGCCTCGAACTCCGCCGCCGTGCGGACGTCCAGCAGCGTCGCGCCGGACTCCACGAGGCGCCGCGCGTCGCGCCCGGAGATGTCGCCGCTCAGGCCGAACAGGCACCCTGCGGCCAGGAGCGCCGGCAGCAGGAGCGTGCGCAGGTGCCGTGCGTCGCGGAACGTGCGGTGCCCTCGCGGCGGATGCAGCATCGGCGGAATCTCCCGCGGCCTGCGGTCAGCCGCGCGCCGGCTCCAGGTCGAAGTCGGCGTTCAGGCGCGAGCACAGCTCGGCGAGCTCGTCGCGCAGCTCGCGCACGCGCACCTGCGCCGGCACGATCATGTCCAGATCCGGCGTGAAAAGGCGGGTTCCCGAGAAAGGCGCGGGCTCGAGGCGGGTCTCCAGCGACTCGATGTTGACGTCGTGCCGGCGCAGCGACTCGGCCACCTCGTGCAGGATGCCCGGCCGATCCGGCGAGTAGGTGCGAAGGTGGTAGGGGACACCGGACGCCGCCGTCGCCGCCGCGGTCTCGGCGCCGAAGGTCACCGCGAGCCCCAGCCTGCCGGCTTCCGCGCCCAGACGCGCGCGGGCCGCGACGAGCGCTCCCTCGTCCCCCTCGACGAGCATGACCACGGCGAAGCGGC
>Ga0172369_10004228_pt1 | contig 18356 bp, 17 predicted proteins | sample LakKiv25m_FD_114539 | JGI IMG/M metagenome (GOLD analysis project Ga0172369, IMG submission 114539) | Freshwater microbial communities from Kabuno Bay, South-Kivu, Congo - kab_022012_11.25m | ecosystem: Environmental > Aquatic > Freshwater > Lake | place: Democratic Republic of the Congo...
ACGCGGAGTTGGTGATCAATGGCGCCTCCGGCCGCATTACCGTCGAGGATCTGCATAGCGCCACCGCGGCGCCGGGTCATCGTCCGGCGGTCGGCACCTTCACGTTGACGGGAGGTGACGATGGCCTGGTAGGTCTGACCGACCAGGACTATCTCGGTGATCCCGCAGCGCATACCGGCTTATATGCCTTCGATGCCGTTGAAGCACTGAATCTGCTGTGCGTGCCGGGTGTCACCACGCCGACCGTCATCACCGCCGGATTGACATATGCGGAGAACCGGAAAGACGTGCTCTTCCTGGCCGATGTGCCGTTCGGCATCACCCCGCAGGAGGTACTGGATTTCCGCAAAGGCACGGGTACGTACACCCATGCGGCGTTCGATTCGTCGTATGGCGCGCTCTACTATCCGTGGCTGCGCATCACCGATCCGCTCACCAATACGGCGAAGTCTGTGCCGCCCAGCGGCGCGGTGGCGGGCTGCATTGCCCGCTCTGACCAGAAGGCAGCTGTGTGGGCCGCGCCGGCGGGCATCGACCGGGGCCGAATACGCAACGTGCAAGGGTTGGGCTATCTCACCAACCGGGCCGAGCGCGACGTGCTCTACCCGGAGAGCATCAACTGCATCGCCTCGCTGCCCGACGCCGGCATCTGCCTGTGGGGCCAGAAAACGCTGCAGGGGCTGTCGTCGGCGACAGATCGGGTGAACGTGCGGCGGTTGATGATGCACATCGAGAAGGCGGTGGCCAAATCCTCACAGTTCGTGGTGTTCGAACCGAACCTGCCGATCACCTGGCGGGCGCTTATCCGACTGGTCACCCCCTTCCTGCAGGATATCAAGGACAAGGGCGGATTATACGATTTCGCCGTCCAGTGTGACGAGGAGTCGAACTCCCCGGCAGTGATCGACCGCAACGAACTGGTCTGTCGTGTCTTCGTGAAACCGACGAAGACCGCCGAGTTCATTGAGCTGAACTTCATTCTCACCGCCACCGGTGGGGACTTCAAAGAACTGCTGTAGGAGGGCATTTATGGCGACCGCCTACTGCCTGAAGTGTAAACGTACCCGCGAGCTGTCTGACCCTCGCTATGAGACGCTGACCAACTGCACGCTCACCGTGAAGGGGGTGAGCCCGACCTGCGGCACGAAGCTGGCCCGCATCCTGGGCAAGGCCGCGAAAGGAGTCCATTGATGAGTTTGCGCGTCTATCTTGATCCCGGTCATGGCAAGGGCGTGACCGGCCAACATGATCCGGGGGCGATTGGCCCCACCGGACTGACGGAAAATGAGGTGACCTTCGATGTCACGAAACGCCTCGGGCATCTGCTCCGCGAACACGGCATCGAGACGCTGGGCGCCGCGTTGCCTGCCGTGCATGATGAGGAGAATCTCAACGAAGCGGTGCGGGCGGCCAATGCCGCGCAGGTGGACCTGTTCGTCTCGGTGCATTGCAACGCGGCGACGGCGCCGTCCGCGCATGGCGTGGAAGTCTGGCATGGCGGGGGCACCACCGCTAAACAGGTGGCTGGCGCGGTGCTGGCGCGGATCACCGCGGAATTCGCCGGTGGCAAGGGGGCCTGGCTCAACGGACGCTCGCTGCCGCTGACCAGCCGGGGAGTGAAGCAGGGGACGTTTTATGTCCTCCGCAAGACCCATATGCCGTCCTTCCTGGTGGAGATGGCCTTCATCTCCAACCCGCGTGAGGAAGGCTGGCTGCGCGAAGCAACCGTGCGCCAGCAATTCGCGCAAGCCATCGCGGATGGCATTGTGAGTGCATTTCACACGAAAGGAACCTAATCTCATGCAGAAGCTGCTCTCTCGAAAACTCTGGATTGCGCTGGCCGGCGTGCTGGCGATCATCGCCTCTGCGCTCGGCGGGCAGGTAGGCTGGCCGGACGCCATGCACCAATTACTGATCATCGTCCTGGGCTACATCGGGGTGCAGGGGGCCATCGATCTCTCCCAGGCCGTCACGGCGCCGAAGTCCTCAGACGTGGTGACGCTGGGTGATCACCCCGCAGTCCTGGAGCAGGTGAAGAGTTTGGTCGGTGACGTGCCGGTCCAGCGTGGACTCCCCAGCGACCCGCGGAAGTGGCAGTTCCCGAAAGACTTGCCGGCTATCATCAAGCTGTTCAAGGGGTAAGGCATGGACGAGCCGTTCCATCACGAGGATGAACCGGGCGACCGGGGGCGCTGGTATGGCAAATACCGCGCGTTTGTGCGCGACGCCTGCGACCCCGAGCGCCTGGGGCGGCTACGGCTGGAAATCCCCGCCGTATTGGGCACCGGCGCGGATGCCTGGTCGGAATGGGCCAGTCCGTGCTTCCCCTATGGCGGGAATCCGGACAGCGGGTGGTATCTGTTGCCGGAGATCGGCGCCTCCGTCTGGGCCGAGTTCGAGGCCGGTGACCCGCAGGCGCCAATCTGGAGCGGGGTGTGGTTGGCAGGGTCCAATCCCGGCGAAATGCCGGCAGAAGCCGCTGCCAACCCCACCACCTGTAAAGTGCTGAAGACAGCGGCGGGGCATACGCTCTTGCTGGAGGACGCTGCCGGACGACAGCGCATCCTGCTGCGCGATGCCGAAGGGCAACACCTGCTGCTGGATGTCGCTGGTGCTCGTGTCGAGCTCGTCAGCGTCGGAGAACTCGTCATCCGCGATGGCGCAGGGAGTGAAATTGTGTTGTCCGGTGGGACGATCCGCATTGCGGCCGCCGGACAGGTGTTGATTAATGCGTGAGGTGAGCCATGGCCGACCAGGTCCAGACCCAGGAGACGACACTGCTGACCCAGACGTTCGAACACTGGCATGCGGAGTTTCGTACGCTACTGGAAGAACACCGGCGCGATATCCAGTCCCGGTTGGAACGCATCGAAAAAGAGCTGGACCGCAAATCGGACAAGGAAACGGTCGAACTCATGGTCGCGGGCGTGCGGGAAGACTTACGGCGGCATGCCGACGACATCAAGTGCCTCTATGTGGGCTTGAGCACGAAAGTGAGCGCCGAAACAATGTGGAAGGTGGCGGGGTTAGTTATTTCGCTCGGTGGCATCATCGCCGGCATCGTGTCCTTTCTGCTGAACTTGCTGGTGAGGCGCTGACATGCCGGCAATAGCACGCGTGGGCGATGCGATCTCCCATGGCGGAGCGATTACCGGCGGGGCATCCCGCACCCTCGTCGAAGGTCAGCCTGCTGCACGGCAGGGCGATCCGGTCAGTTGTGCTCAGCATGGCCTGCAGTCGATTAGCGGTGGATCGGCGACGGTGCTGGTTGAAGGCCAACCGGTCGCCCGCGTGGGGGATGCCATCTCCTGCGGCGCCACCATTCTCGCCGGCGCCAGCACCGTGCAGGCCGGATAGGAGGAGGCATGACCGATATCCTTGGGCAAGGACTCAAATTCCCATTCCAGTTTTCCCGGCAATCGGGAGGCGCGCGCATCTCCACCGCCACCTCGCGCGATCAGGAACACATACACGAGAGCATCCGGCAGATCCTCGGCACGCGGCGCGGGGAGCGATTCCTGTTGCCGGAGTTCGGCAGTCGGCTGCATGCATTACTCTTCGAGGGGAATGACGCCATCCTGCAGGGGTTGCTCCGGCACGAGGTGATCGATGCACTCACCCATTGGGAACCACGGATCGTCATTGACGAGGTGCGCATGCTCCCCGATGAGCACGTGGTGCAGGTGCATATAGCCTACCGGCTCATCGCCTCCCAGGTGCCTGGCAACCTGGTGTATCCGTTTTACCGAGGTGATCAATGACGACCACTGCGCGGGCACGACTGCCCTATATTAATAAGGAATACACGGCCATCCGCCGTGAGCTGATCGCGCGCATCCCGCAACTCACCGACCGCTGGACGGATTTCAACGACAGTGATCTCGGCATCGTGTTGCTTGACCTGTTTGCCGGCGTCGCCGACATGCTGGCTTATTATCTGGATGCGCAGGCGGCGGAATGTTATCTCCCCACCGCGCGGCAGCGCCAGCATCTGATCGATCTCTGCGCCCTCATCAATTATCGCTTGCACAGTGCGGTGGCGGCCACCACCCGGCTCCGCTTCACCCTGGCCCTGCCGGTCACCGGTGATGTCGTCATCCCTGCCGGCACCGTCTGCCAAGCGACGGATGAGGCCGATCCTATCCCCTTCGAAACGGTGGTTGATCTCCGCATCACCACCGGCGAGACCACGGGCGAGGTGGATGCGCGCCAGGGACAGCGGTATACTGATCAATTCACGGGCACCGGCCAACCGTTTCAGCGCTATCGGCTCACCAATCCCGACGTCGCCCAGGGCACGGTGCTGGTAACGATCAATGGTACGTCCTGGCAGGCGGTCGACCATTTTGCCGAGAGTGGGCCGCTGGACACGCACTACCGGATCGACAGCGATGGGCTGGAGCAGAGCTGGCTCGCCTTCGGCGACGGGAAGGCCGGCGCCTTGCCGCCCTTCGGACAGTCCATCAGCGTCACCTATTTGACGACCGTGGGACCGGCGGGGAATCTGGCACCGCATCGCATCACCGAACTGCCGACCCCCATCCTGGTGGGCGGAGTACCGCTGACTGTCACCGTGGAGAATCCCATCGCTGCCACCGGCGGCGCAGACCCGGAATCACACGAGCATGCGCGTCGGGTGGCGCCGGCTACCGTGCGCTCTACCTGGAAGGCGGTGACGAAGGCGGATTATCAGGCGCTGTGTGAGAGCTTTCCCGGGGTGGCCAAAGCGCAAGTACTCGATCTCAATAATGAGGCTAGTCTGCGCATCTATACCGTGCGCGTGGTGATTGCCCCTGAAGGCGGCGGTACCCCTTCGCCGTTGTTGAAAACCGACCTGCACACCTTCCTCGACGCCCGGCTCATGGTAACCATCGATGTCGGGATCGAGGAACCGAGCTATCGTCCGATCCCGGTGACGGCGACGCTGTTTCTCTACCCCGACGAGGTGACGGAGATGATTCAGCAACGCGCGCTGGCCGCGCTGACCGAGCGTTTTGCCTTTGAGACACAGGCATTCGGACAGGCGGTCTATACCTCGGACCTGATTGCCTTGCTGGACGGCGTGCCGGGGGTGAGCCACGTCGCGCTGCAAACGCCGGCGAGCGATGTCACCCTCGCCCCGCGGGAACTCGCCACGCTGGGCACCGTCACCCTCACCTTGGAGGTGGTGCACTGATGCCGATCTTTCAGGAACGCTTACAGGCGTTATTGCCAGACCTGTATCTGCTGGAGGATCTCACCGGCGATCTACACACGCTCCTGCAGCTTATCGGCATGACGCTCGACGAATTGCAGGTCGCGATAGCGGGCTTACCGGCGCTGGCCAGCGTCGCCGACTGTTCGCCGGAGTTCCTACCCTATCTAGCGGCGCTGGTGGGCGTCGCCTACGATCCCACCGTTGACCCGACTCCACAGCGACGGGCCATCCACGAAGCCATCGAGCGTTACCGGCGCATCGGTACGCTGTCGGCGCTGCGCCGTGACTTGGTGGCATTAGGTTGGCTGGGTCAGATCATCGAGACCCACCGGTTCGTGCTGCGACTGAATACGCGTGCGACGCTGAATCGGCAGAAGCTGCCGGGAGCGCGGTATAACCTGGGCATTTACGGCGTCACTGGGGTGGACCCGGACGATGACGCCATCCACGAGATATTGGACCGGCACCAACCTGCCGGCACCCTGCGATGGACGGAGGAGAACCTATGACGATTTCACGACACACCTTTGACCCCACGAAGTGCTACAAGCGCGTGCGCTTCCACGAGGACCGTGACTTGCTCGATGCCGAACTGAACGAGTTGCAGGAGATCGCCGCCTATGATCGCCAGCTCTTTTGGGATCGGATATTCGTGCCGGGCAGCATCCTGCAGGGGCTGGACGGCACGGTCAACGGCACCGAGGTGAACTTCACTTTGGGGGTGGTCTATCTCGATGGACATCCGGTCAGCGTGCCGGGGGCGACGTTGTCGTTTCCCGATCCTGGCGCGCACGCGATCTACGTGGATGTGTTCCGTCGGGACGTCACCGCGGCCGATGATCCGGAGCTGGTTAATCCGCTCACTGGCGAGCCGACAGCCGAGCGGGAAAAGTGGGTCGCTTCGCTGCAGACGCGCGACACCACCAATGATCCGTTGCCCGAAGGTGCTAGCGGACGCACAGTGGCGCCGATCTATACCTTCGACCGTGATACCGGCATATTGACCCCGGTGGTGACGCATGTCGTCAGCCCGGATGATCCAGGAACACTCAACGGGCATATCGGACAGGGCGGCCTTGATCAGCATCCCGCCGTCGCCGCGGAACTGGCGGGCTTTATGACGCCGGCGGATCGGGCGAAACTCGAGGCCATCGCCCCCAATGCGACGCGCGGACAGCGGAGTGCCACCGTGGTGGTCGCAGCCGCCGATACCAGTGCCGCCGGGAAAGCATCGGCGGATTATTGCTGCACCGGAGCGTATACGCTCACCCCGAAAACCGGCGATCAGGACACCATCAACGCCGCCATCGCGGTCGTCGCCGCCTTGCCGGGCGGGGGCACCATCGTGTTGCTGGAAGGCACCTACCAGATCACTGGACCGATCCGACTGAAGAATAAGGTGCGCCTGGCCGGTGTCGGTGTGAGCTCTCGGTTGAAGGTGCCGGATGGCGCCACCAATGTCGGCGCGTTCAATGTCATTGAAAATGAGGACCGCACGGCAGGCAATAGCGATATGGCGGTGGTGGACTTGTCCATCGATGGTCGGGCGACAACGAATACCGGGACGGGGTCACATGGTATTGCCTGGTGGGCGCCGGTGCGCGGGTTGATCGAGCGGGTCTCGGTCCAGAGCTGTGCCGGACATGGCATCCTCATTGAGGGGGATAGTGGCCATCCCGTCTGGTATGCGGTGATTCGTGGCTGCGCGGTCGACTCCTGTCGTGGCATCGGCATCTGGTTCAATGGCAATGGGTGGATGAACAGCCTGACCGAGACGCTGGTGCAGCGGAACGAGGCGGAGGCCGGGGTGCGGATGTCGGCCGTCGGAGAAACACTGATTGCCAATAACCGCATCTACTACAACTCGCAGCACGGGCTGTTGCTGGATGGCGGCAGCGGGCGCATCTCCGTCGTCTGCAACATCCTCTCGAATAACGGCATCGGCGCCGATAATACCTACGCCAATCTGCGTGTCGCCCTGGCGGATCGCTGTGTGATCCAGGGCAACCAGGCGCGGCTGTTTGTGATCGGCTTCGATTTGGATCAGCCGAAATACGGCATCCATATCGCCACCGGACTGAATAACTTCGTGATCGGCAATTTCCTGTATGAAGCCGGCAAGACCGCCGACCTGCTCGATCAGGGCACCACCACTTACCTGCATGCCAATGTCACCATCGCCGGACTGCAGAACCCCTAGCGCCCATGGATACCGACGCGTGCCAGACCGCCCTGTGCTGCCCACTCCTGTAGCACAGGGCGTGTTCTTTTTTCAAAGATTCTCGCCCGATTGGCGAGTTGGGCCTTGACGGGTTGGCGCCCGAGAGTGATGAATTGGCTGTTAGCACACACACATGTGTGCTAACAAGAAAGGAACGCATGCGATGCCCATATCCCTCAAGGACATCCGCTTCGGAATCGAAATTGAAACGGTCGGTCAGACCCGCGACACCGTCGCCCGCGCGATCCACTCGGTCGTGGGCGGGGAGGTGAGCCATGTGGGCCACCCCGCCTGCTACGACCCCTATACGGTCCGTGACGCCGCCGACCGCCTCTGGACGGTAGTCGCTGACAGCAGCCTGAGCAATGTCGCCGCCGACCGCCGCGCCGAGATCGTCAGCCCCATCCTCACCTACGAGGACATCCCGCTGCTACAGGACGTCGTGCGCGCCGTCCACCTTGCCGGCGCACGCTGTGATGAAAAATGTGGTGTGCACCTCCACCTCTCGCATCCGGACCTGACGCCGAAAGCGCTGGCCAACCTGGCCAAGATGGTCTACAAGCAGGAGGAACTGATTTACGCTGCGCTGGGCGTGAGTCAGGAGCGCATGGCACGCTACTGCCGTCCGCTGAGCCCGACCTTTATCGAGCGCCTCATCAAAAACCCGCCCAGGAGTTTCGAGACACTCAACCGCCAGTGGTTTGGGAAATACACGCCCAACCCGCAGCGATATGGGGCGGAACGCTATTGCATCCTGAATTATACCGCCTTCTTCTACCGAGGGGCCGTCGAGATCAGAGCCTACGCCGGCAGCCTGCATGCCGGCAAGATCAAAGCCGCCGTCCTCTTCAGCATGGCGCTGCTGGCAAAAGCGATGAATGCTTATGGCACCTCGGGAAAAAAGCGGAAATACGATCCCGCCAGCGCCAAATACGACATGCGGGTGTTCCTCCTCGGTCTGGGCATGATCGGCGAGGAAACGCGCACAGCCCGTAAGCACCTGCTCGCGCTGATGCCGGGCGACTCGGCCTTCAAATACGCGACCCAGCGGCCGCGGAAACTTGGCAAGGCAAAAATTGAAGCGACGACCGGGGCTGGAAGCGAGACGCTCCAGCCCTCATGCTAACAAGGAGGCATTTCATGAAGAATCAACCTATCGTAGTCCCCGCCGCTGTGTGGGAAGGCCTGGAAGTCGTCCGGTTATCCGGTGGCACGAATATGCTCGACCGGCCTCGCGTGATCGAACTGGCCGAGATGATGGGATACGACGAGACGGTAGAGTGGCTGCGGAACAACCGGCGGCTGTATGCCGAGGGCGTGTTCGCGGGCTTCATCGCTAACGAGAAAGGCGGTGCCTGATGTGTGGTCTATGTGGAATTTGCATCGGGTGCGAGGCGAAGCAGCGCGTGCGAGACATCGAGGCGCTCACCGACACCTTCACCCGCTTGTTGCTCCTCTCCGAACACCGTGGGCCGCATGCCACTGGCGTCGCTTGGGTGAAACGTGATGGCACCATGCAGGTGATAAAAGAACCGTTGCCAGCCCGCCAGTTCGTGCAGACGGGCACGTATATTGACTGGCTGCTGGGGGTAGATCGGCAGGTGAGCTATCTAATGGGACACACTCGGTGGCCGTCACGAGGCCATGTCGGGAATCCAGCCGAAAATCATCCAATTGTTACACCGCCCGTTCTCGTGACGCACAATGGCACAATCCTCGAACATCGACAGCATTACACCCGCTTGCGGCTGCAGCATTCAACCCAGGTTGATAGCGAGTTGCTGGCGCGTATCGCTCAGCATCATGCCGGCACAGCGGGGATCGACATCGAGCCGTTCCTCACCGACCTGATTCCAATCGATGGCAGCATCAGCCTGGCACTGGTGGCGACAACTCACCCGGAGGAAGTCATCCTCCTGAAAGGCAACATGCCTCTGGAGGTGCGCATCCATACACGCACCCGCGCGCTGCTCTACGCGTCCGAAGCCCGCATCCTCGACCGGGTACTCGCCAGCGAAACGGGATGGGAAACGCTACCACTGGCGCACGGGGAAGGGCTGGTTGTCAATACGCAGACCTGGACGCTCCAGCGGATGCCGTTCACCTTCCAGGGACTCCACACCATCGCCGGCACCTCATACACCGGTACGACCACGCGAAAGGAGACATCACGATGACTCGCCAGGAATTCGAAGCCTGGGCCACCGCCCACGGCTGGATGAAAGACCCGTGGGGCCATTACCACAAAGGCGACCGGCGGTTCAAGCTGTCAACAATTGCCGTGCGTCTTGAGGCTAAAGCCGGCAATGCTGGCTGGGTAAGGTTGCATAGCGGATACTATTCAAAACTGCATATCACTGAAACCGGAAAGCTGGCGGGACTGGTCTACTGAGGCAATACTGTAGTACGATACGGTAGGGTTAAAGATTTGACTTTTCACACAACATCACGTTGAATGTGTCAGCCTAAACAAGGCTGCCTTATGCTCAGTCGTTGTGAGTATAGTGTATCGCATCTAGGCTTTATGCCTTCTTACGGCTAGCACTGATATCAGCATTTCAGGGAAAGGTGATTTCAGCTAACCATCGGCTTATCGCTTTCTGGCTTGTATGATGACATCTGCATCTATCGTCCATCCACATAGGTTCGTTCAGGCGACCCGCGACTCAGGGTATCGTGACATCGCATCGGCAGTTTCAGAGTTGATCGATAACTCACTGCAGGCAGGTGCCACAGATATCGACATTCTGCTCACGGGTGAGCCGGATAATAGTGATGCCACTATTGCAGTAGTTGATAATGGTTCCGGGATGCCCCCTTCAGTTCTCCGTGCTTCACTCCGCTTCGGTGGCTCTGATAGATTCAATGATCGGAACGGTCTCGGACGATTCGGTATGGGGCTACCCAACAGTTCACTGAACCAGTCCCGTCGTGTTGAGGTTTATTCATGGCGGGGTTATAGCGCAGTATGGCATACATACCTAGATATTGATCAACTTGCATCTAAAGATGAACCTGAAGTTCCGATCCCTTTACGAATACGGATTCCCCAACCCTACCGTCAACTAGCGTCAGTGACTGGTACGATTGTGTTATGGAACAGGCTTGATCGTATCACGCAACGTATGTGGCAACTATTGCCCCGTAGACTACACCGCCGATTAGGTCAAACATACCGATACTATATATGGAAAGGCATAACTATTCGTGTGAACAGTGAAGTGGTGAAAGCTATCGATCCGCTTTTCATCCACAGTGAGACAGTTGAGCCTTGGATACATGCTGAACAATACGGAGAAACGATTCGTTATGAGTTCGCCCCTGCGCTTACAGGCGGCGCGATAGACAATCCTATCGTTGAAGTTACGTTCAGCGAATTGCCTGTGAAGCAATTAGCGGAGCTATCTGATAACCAGAAACGGCAGTTAGGGGTTGTAAACGGTGCTGGCGTGTCAATCGTAAGATGTGACCGGGAGATCGATTACGGTTGGTTCTTCATCGACAAGCGTCGAGAAAACTACGACGATTGGTGGCGCTGCGAGATCCGGTTCTCCCCTGAACTCGATGAAATGTTTGGGGTAACGCATACCAAGCAAGGGGCACGTCCAGCAGATAAGCTTCGCCAAATGTTAAAAGATGATCTAACGAGTATAGCTCGGGAACTGAATCGAAGAGCAAGAGCATCTCATTATGACCTTGCGCAAGGACGGGTAGAACGTAACGCATCACGGGTTGCAACGTTACGAGATATTTATCTGCCACCACTTGCTTCATCATACGATATCGAGGAATCTATCGATACTTCCCTTCTATCTTCCGCCGATTCATTGTCGGACATGAAGTATGTCCTGTTGTTCGAAGAGCTTGATGAAAAATCATTTTACCGTACCGAAATGTGTCTGAATGAAGTGCGTATTGTTCTTAACTGCAACCATGAATTCTTTCGCAATATTTACCAGCCAATCACCAGTGGTAAGCCAAGTAACGCAATTGGTGCCGGAAAGCACATTGCTTTACTGCTGATGGCATTAGCTCGAACAGAGGCTATGGATTGGACTGATGCTGACCGTGATGTTTTATGCCGGTTCCGCCACGAGTGGAGTCGAACGATCTCTATTTTCTGTGGGGGACATGTGCCATGGTGACGGATGTTCAATCGAAATGGGTTAAGCTCAATCCTCCCTTCTCTATTAATCAAGATGCTGCAGGGATTTTCGCAGATTGTGCCACAGCTTTCTCCATTGCTATCGAGGAAGGCGATATACAACCCGCAAAGATTGTTGGCATCCGTCAAATTGCCTGGCAGAAAGTAAGACGGCTTTCCAATGGCGAGTTAAGGCAACCAGTCCGTTTTGCCCTCGCTTTACTTTGCGATCTTGTTACCCAAGGCTGGGGAGTTCGTGTTATCGATGGAATCGTTGAGATTGGACGGCCAGACAAGTTAAAAGACAGGGAACAGGAGCGTGAGCGAGTGCGAAAATCACTGTTGCTTGCGCGAGACGAGCAATTAACCACACATCCAATTCGCCGGTTCATCAAATCAATGGAATCAAAGCGACTTGGGCCAAATGGATGGGTATCTATTCATTCATTAATGCGTGATGGGGTGCAACTCGCCGGAGATTTAGCTGTAATAGCATCATTATCCTCTCCTGAAGAGCAGTTACTTCGGCTACGGAAGGTTATTGCACCTTATGTGCAATTCGTTAAAGAAAATGAGAGATGTAAGTATACAGGTTTTCGTTTATCTGATATATGGCGGTATTTCCGGTTTACATGGCTAACACCTGCTCGCTCCGTTCCTGGCCGGAATATGATGATTCTTATACGTGATGCGGCAGTAAAATCGCACCCCATTATCGGAATCGCAGCTTTGGCGAGTTCGATTGTGCAACAGCATGAACGTGATGTATGGATTGGTTGGCTTCCTGAAGTTGTCCTTGATGCCATAGCCAAACAACCTGATGATGTAACAGCAAATTGGCTGTTCCTCTGTCTTGATCGAGCATTATCTGATATTGATTATAGCGATTTTATTGATTCAGGAATTGTTACTGAGAATGATATTCGGGAGCCATCTAATGAAGCGATTGCACGTGTGCAATCAGTAGCCGCTATTGCCCGTCAACAGCACCAGGATACAGCTCGTACCGGTGTGACCAGGCGCTTGCAAGCCCAAGGAGATTGGCATGCATTGTGTAAATCAGCGTTATACCGCTGGAAGCGTGCGCAATCATTATCTGACATACTGAGCGCCAGGCTTGCCTTCATTAACGCAAGCTTTACTGAGCCGACAGGTGATTTGTTGCTCAAGGCAATGGCTAAGCCGTCTTTTCGAAAAGCAGTTTCGCGTGTCGTACGGATGGCAAAAGCTGCTCGAGTTGGCATCAACATGATGGACATCTCAGTGGCAGGCGCCATTGCACCATACAATGCACTTATTGGTGGCAAGTTAGTAAGCTTGCTTCTTGCTAGTCCTGAGATCATGAACGAATATGCTCGTCGTTATAAAGGAACACCGAGTGTCATTGCTTCTGCAATGAAGGGAAAACCAGTTTACCGAGATCCGCAACTAGTATTGCTTTGTACTACAGGTTTATTTGCTGGTGGATCAATCCAGTACAATAGAATCCACATGCCTGCCACTGAGGCTGGTGGTCAGCATGGCGAAATACGATTCCAACGGTTGAAACAAAGCACATCGTATAGCACATTCCATATCAGTCAGTTTACGATGGAAGAGATGAAGTGCTTCTTCGAACAGGATAGCGGGGGTTCCGATGTCCATGGGATCTTTGGCGAAGGGGTAAACCCCAAAATGCGGAAACTCCGTGATGCCTTCGAGCGTATTGGCTTCCCGCCCGATGAATTATTACAGGCAGGAAGTCCACGGGCTATCTATACAATAGCCCTGGCCCATAACTATCGAGAGGTATTGCTCGGGAAATCAAGTGAGCCTGACTATATACTTCCCGTTGATAACCCATGCGACACCACCGATCAAATGGTGTGGTTCTGGCTAAAAAGATGGGTTGTTGATAGGATCAGTCGCATAAAATTACTTGATACTTTACGACAGCATTCTATCAGCTTACCAACAGCACATGGAGCTGTTGTTAAGGCTCCCGATGTTGATAATTATAACGATCTCTTTTGTTTTTCCGCTGAAGTGGATTACACACTTACTACCGAAGACGAAGGTGTGTGAGAGTCATATGCAATATGTTCCGGTAATAGTCGCTCATGGTTTGGGCAGTATTCGGCTTGGATTTATCAATCAACAGCAAAGAATTCACTTTGTACCCCTGCCTGGAGAATCGGAGTAGATGAATCTTCAGTGGACTGAGACATAAATATATCCAGAACACGGATTGTCTGCCCTCGCTCGATCTCTCCGATGTTCCGAGGAAGGCGTAACAATACCGAAGTTCCATCATGCAACACATTGCTAGCTATTACTTCGCACTTACAACTTAACGATCCACGAGGTTCAACAATTAGTAACTCAAAGTCATGCATTATATTGGTCGGTTGATCTATCTTTTGCTGAAGCCAGCTTCGCCAATACTCATCGCAAAGATGACGGACTCCGCAATATTTGCATAATTTATAATCTATCTTTGCATATGGTAGGCATTGCCTCAAACCAGCCGTTGCTAACGTAATTCGTTGGAGAACTCTCGATTCGAATTCAGCGAGTTCTACCGGAGTCGGCACTTGTATATCAACGATACCATGTTGGTAATATAATGCCATTCTACTTACTTCTTTTTTAAACGGATTCACTTTTCGATCATAGTTCCAAAGGAGATTATAAAACCATAGTTGCTCAACATGCCAGTCGTGCGATAGACCTGTTTTCAGGTCTATCAATTCACAGTTCGAAGCAGATGCTACAATCAAGTCAGTAATCCCACGAAGTCGCTTTTCGGGGTATTGAATGAAGACTTCGGAATATGAGTCTATACCTAATGCCGTGGTACCAAGTCCGGTATGCTCAGCACCTGTCCATGGCATTGTATTCCCACCTAAAAATGCAACTCGTGTTATTAGTGTTTGTACTTGTTCTCTTATCTCATGAACACGGTTTTTCAAAGTATTGAATACATGCTCTGTATAATCTACAGACCTTGGATTGTTCTCGAAATATTCGCGTTCACGTAGAATGTTTCGACGGATAACCGAAGAGTAGCCTCCTATTTCTTTGAGAAGACTAGGTATCTGTGGATCGGTGGACGATTGGCAGTTACATCTCCTTAGAAAACGGATAATCTCATTCACTGATGCATGAATGACCCGTCCTTGTAGTGATGCGATGTATGGACGTTTTGGGTAGCCATGCGCTGTCCATATCCGTGGATAAATTGCATTCCATAAAGCCCATTGCCTAGGGCATGCCTCAACCTCCCGTAGTAATGAATATGACCACCACTCTGGTACTTCTGGCCATTTTGAAGGGCCTTGAGCATATAGCATATGCTAATGTCCTTCCACACTTAACACCGATCAATTATTGATAGGTGCTCAATAACGTCTGTTGTTGCTCCCGGAAGATTACGACGGATTAGCATCTCATCCTTGGGATATACGGGTAACGCTGTTGAATATTCCATCACGTCAGTCAAGCATGCGTGTAATGGAACTGATGGAGCAAGGGGATGAGCGACACCGATGATTGCCAACGGGTCTTCGCCTGCGTATGCAATAATCGGCGCTTGTATGGTACCGATACCAGGTATAGGAACCATAACTTGACGCCGGAATAACAATCCAACACTTGCTTGTCGTTGAAGATCTTCAAAGAGAATATCCGCTGATCCTTCGGATCTGGATTGTTCAAAACTCAGTTCCCCATTCAGCAGATATCGAACGAGGCTTGCCCCGAGATGTCTATCTAGCTGATCATGCTCGAACTTGTTTCCAAAGCTTCGAAGGCACCTGTAACATGAGCGATCACAGCCCCCAGCGCATGATTCTAAGATGTGGAGTGCATCTTGAAACAGGCTCATGCCTAGCTCTTTTGCTCGCCTGGCGAACCCAGCGCCACCAGGTAATGTATCATAAATGTATATCTCTGCTTCGATACCTTCTTTTCCGCCGGGGGTTAGTGCAGGTCGGAACTCTGCTTGCAATTCACCTGAGTCAAGTTCTAGGCGCCGGCTTGCAGCTATCCGTAGTGCTTCACATATAGTTCTAAGTGCTGACTCAGTTGCAGTCAGACCTGGCACAAGGCTTAACGGGTGCTCGACCCTGAGTGAGACGAGCATTATATCGGTCACAAAATCTGTTCCAAGAACAATACCTCGGCTTGCACGACCTGGACAGTCATCTCCAGGAGGGAACGGTTTTTTATGAGTAGTCGAAACGACGCCATCTGGAATGGCGGATGGTTCGATAAGTCCACATGCAGTGCAAAAAGTATATCCTTCATCCTTCGGGCCACAATTCGTCACAAGCAAGTGCTCTCGCATATGTGTTACTCGAAGGTGCTCATTTAACATAACCCATGCATTTTCCTCGGCTGGGGATGGAGCAAATAATTTTGCACGAGTTGCATAACTCTTCGGTACCTCATCGCCTGGTGATGTACCTTCCGGAATGGTGACCGGATGAGCAAAACCAACAGGACGCATCCAGTATTTGGATTCACCAAGGGTATTCTTACCACCGCATGCAACACAGTCCAGTTTCTCGTGCCTTTCGCCTTCTTCTAGGGATCGTGTGAACGCATAATGGCAAACGTTGCATTCATAATAAAGGCGTTTGCTACGCCATGCCCGTCCAATATCTCCTTTCATTGGCGAGTAGATGGCCCCTGTAGTCCACAATTTATTACCGATCCATAAATTTTTACCAGGCGCATACTGCGATAATGCAACCGCTAAGCCTTGTGATGGGGAATAAAGGAAAGAAGGCCGATATTTAGTTGAGCGATCTCGATCAAAAACATGGAAGGTTGCAACGTCAGTAGGGAATGCATATCTTGGCAGCACTCCCATATAGAGAAGTCGATCAAGCAAACGCTCTGTAGTATTGCCGACGGTTTCTAGGTCGCCAGACTCAGCTAAATTGACCTCTAGAGGAGGGATAGAGTCATTCACATCAGTGCCTTCGCCAGGTTGTTCTTCGCCAGGGACATTTTGAGATGCAACCTCTTCAAATCCGATTGCAATGTCAATTGCCGGAAGAGCGATCTCTGGAAATGTGGCGATGATCCTATTGCGAACCGAAGAGGAAAGCTCGGTTGGAAGCCAATTGTCTATCTCACTGGCCAACAGGCGTCTGTTGGTAGTTAACCAGACTGCGAAATCATTCCTATTAAGAATTGACGAACCTTCAATGAAGCCAGGGACAGTACCTAATACCGAAAAGAGACCAGGCATACGTTCTGGCTCAATATTGGGTAATCGATATTGGCAATATCGTTGCAATAGGTATGCCACAACATGCCTAATTGCGATATCCTCATTATCAAGTACTAGGCTGGGTGTATCAACCTCTCCTCGAATCATTTCGCGTGGGTGCGAGAAAAAGTGTTCGTCATGAGTCTCCGAACTTGCGAACGATACAACTGTCGCAATAGACTCTCCACGTCTGCCAGCTCGGCCTGCGCGCTGCTGGTAATTTGCTCGGCCAGGAGGCATATTCCGAAGAGATACCCCCGAGAGTGCGCCGATATCGATTCCAACTTCCATCGTAGTTGTGCAAGATAATACATCGACCGCATATTGTGGCGGTCCATCAGATGCCCCGAGATCAACATCCTGAAACAGTAGCTCATTCTCTTCGGCAGTTGAAAAGACTTTATCTGCCTGCGCTGTGTTTAGTTGTGCAGTATGCTCGGCAGCTATCAACGAAAAGGGCGGAACGGGTGTTGAACTGAGGACATCGCAAGCGCTCGCACGATAATAACCCTTACGTGCCACGAAGACCGGATCAATATCTGGATCGATGGGTGTTACTTTCTCCTTACCACAGGAACTACATACGGTGCTTCCAGGGATAGGTCGCTGTGTAGTCCTACAGGCGGAACAGTATGCCCAATCACCACCGACTTGAAGAGTAACCTCGGTTCCTCGAAGACGATATTGACCGGCAGATGTCGCCTCGCAGAATATCGAGAGGAGTGTTGGCAGCCATTCGCGTTCAAATGCTTTGCGTGATGTTCCTAGTAACCGTGCAAAAGGTTCAAATTTTCCGGAATGCCCATTGATATTCGTACCCCACCATGAAGTAGGCATCCTAGAAAGCCAAATAGATGATTTTCGCGCCCAGGCTTGCAACCATGCTCGGATTAGGCATGCTTTTTGTTCTGGTGTCACAGCTACTCCAGCTAGATCTGGCAATTGCATGAGGCGTGGCCAAGCCTCATGTTGTTGCCTCTCAACTACTGTTGCTAGTGCTAGCGATTCAATACCATAAAATCTATCAGTTATACAGTCAAGTAATAGGTGTAATAAAGACTCAGGCGGGTTAGAAGAGCGGATGCTAAGTACCAACTGGAGTGTTCGCTGTGCGTCAGATAGAGCATTTTGCTCTATCGCCTGCTCAACACGGGTCTCAATGTCGAAACTCTCCCCTGCATGAACTTCAGGTCTGAGGCGAACACCCAACTGCTTGGCTGCTAAATAAACGGCAAGTGGTAAGTCTTCTAATGATACAAGGCTAGATACAGTTGAGAGTGCCTGCAGTTGATAATATCCCGCGATAATTAATGGCCTTATTGCGTCTCTTGCAGATTGTGTCTGAAGTGATGGTGCAAGCCTAGCGGCTGTTTGCCGAGAATCAGAGAAGACAAGAACTTTTCTGCCACGTAAGGGTGCAAATGTCGTCGAGCTAGCCATTCGTGGAGGCTGTATCTGGATTTGCCTTGAGACAAGGGCTAGGAATGGCTGGTCACCTTTGGTTTGATGATCTTGCACCGTACTACTACCGTAC
>Ga0172369_10004234_pt1 | contig 18342 bp, 21 predicted proteins | sample LakKiv25m_FD_114539 | JGI IMG/M metagenome (GOLD analysis project Ga0172369, IMG submission 114539) | Freshwater microbial communities from Kabuno Bay, South-Kivu, Congo - kab_022012_11.25m | ecosystem: Environmental > Aquatic > Freshwater > Lake | place: Democratic Republic of the Congo...
CCATCTCCCTATTGCAGCTCTGCCAACATGCAGCAGTCCTGCAACTTCCCTTATTGCGTGATGGTCATTCAAGACCATGCTTACCGCTATCTTTACAATCTCCTCGTTGTATCCCATATGGGGGGCCTCCAAGTTTGGCTCAAACAAACTAAGAGGCGCAGGGCTTAATGCCCTGCGGGCCCCTCTACGATGGCTCCATAAGCGCTGTCACGTAACATGTAAAGACTGAGTTTCGCAGCTCTTTATTATCATATATTGACTTTGCCATGACATGAATAGCCAGAACCTTATTTTAAAACTGAGTGCGCGCGAGCTTCCGCTATCCGTGCCTTTAGTTTTCACCCCGCCGCGCGCGCTTCAGCCGATTACCTTCAATTTCTTCCCGACCTTTTCAAACACCGCGAGCGCGTCGTTCAGGTCTTCCTTGCTGTGCGCGGCTGTGACCATTGTCCTTATGCGCGCCTTGCCCTGCGCGACCATGGGGAAGACGATTGGGAGCGCGAACACTCCTTCGTGGAATATTTCGTGCGCGAAGTCCTGCGCGAGCTTGCTCTCGCCGAGCATTATGGGCGTGATTGGCGTTTCCGATTCGCCCGTGTTGAAGCCCATTGCCTGAAGCTGCCCCTTGAAATATTTGGTGTTGTCCCATAGCTTGTTCACAAGCGAGCCGTCGGACTCGAGAAGCTCAAGTGCCGCAGTGCATGCCGCGACAGTTGCGGGCGGAGCTGAGCCGGAGAGCAGAAAGGTGCGCGCCTTGTTCTGCAGGAAATCGTAAAGCGCCTGCGAGCCGGAGACGTAGCCGCCCACCACGCCGAAGCCCTTGGAGAACGTGCCCATGTCGCACTCTATTTTCCCTTCAAGCTTGAAGTGGCTGACAATTCCCCTGCCGTGCTCGCCCAGCACGCCGTCGCCGTGCGCATCGTCAACGTAGACGTATGCGCCGTATTGCTGCGCGAGCTCGTGTATCTTGTCCAATGGCGCGATGTCGCCGTCCATGGAGAACACGCCGTCAGTAATGATGAGTATTTTCTTGTAGGCGGGCTGCTTTGCCTTTGCCTCCTTCAGCACGCGCTCAAGGTCGTCCATGTTCTTGTGCTCGAATATCGTCTTTTCGGCTTTCGAGAGCCGCACGCCGTCAATGATGGAGCCGTGGTTGAGCTTGTCGGAAATCGCGAGGTCGCCCTCGGAGAGAAGCTGCGGCAGCGAGCCCGCGTTTGCCGCAAATCCGGTCTGGAAGTAAAGGGCGGCTGGCGCGTGCTTGAAGCGCGCGATTGTCTTTTCGAGCTTGAAGTGCAAATCCTGCGTGCCCGCGATTGTGCGCACCGAACCCGAGCCCGCGCCGTGCGACTGCACCGCCTTTATCGCGGCGTCCTTGAGCTTGGGGTGCATGGAAAGCCCGAGGTAGTTGTTGGAGCAGAACATTATGACGTTCTTGCCATTCACCACCGCGCGCGGGACCGAGGGACCCTGCAACGTGCGCATGTTCCAGTCAAGGCTCTTGTCGCGAAGCGATTGCACTTCAGTCGAGAGATATTCGTCGAGTTTTGCCATTTTCACACCTTCCAAATTTTTCAGTTTCGTTTTACGCGAGCTTCACTTTCAAATTTTCAATCATATCCATGGACATCTTGTGCAAATCATACTTGTGGTTCCAGTTCCAGTCGCGCCTTGCCTGCGAGTCGTCTATTGACTCGGGCCACGAGTCCGCGATTTTCTGGCGGCGGTCGGGCGCGTAGGTGCAGGTGAAGCCCGGCACGAGTTTTGCCACCTCGTCCGCAAGCTCCTTTGCCGAGAAGCTGATTGCCGCGAAATTGTAGCTCGTTTTCACGGTGAGCTTTTCGCGCGGCGCGCCCATCAGCTCAATCGTACCGCGGATTGCGTCGGGCATGTACATCATGGGAAGCGTTGTCTGCGGACCCACGAAGCACTCGTATTTCTTCTGCTTTATCGCCTCGTAGAAAATCGCGACCGCGTAATCGGTGGTGCCGCCGCCCGGCTCGGCCTTCCACGAAATCAGTCCGGGGTAGCGGACGGAGCGGATGTCCAGCCCGTATTTGATGCCGTAATACTGGCAGAGAAGCTCGCCTGAAACTTTCGTCACCCCGTACATGGTGGTGGGCTCGAGCGGGGTGTATTGCGGGGTGCGCTTGCGCGGGGTGGTGGGTCCGAACGCCGCGATTGAGGAGGGCCAGAATATTTTCTTCACTCCGCATTCGCGCGCAACGTCAAGCGTGTTTTTCAAGCCGAGAAGGTTGATGCCGAACGCGAGGTCGGGATTCTGCTCGCCGGTTGCCGAAAGAAGCGAGGCGAGCTGGTATATCTCCTCGACGCCGTTCGCTTTCACGGAGCGCTTTATCGCCTCCTTGTCGGTAACATCCCATTTTTCGCAGGGACCGGAGTTCTTCATGGCTTCGGGGAATTCGGACTTGCGCGTTGTCGCAATCACGTTTTCGTTGCCGTGCTTCGCGCGCAGAGCCATCGTAAGCTCCGTGCCGATTTGCCCCACCGCGCCGATAACAAGGACTTTGGACATTGAAACCACCTTGGGCGAGATAAGCCGACGAATGGTTAAAAAAGCGACTGAAAAAAGTTCGACGGGAAACGATACTGCACAGAAACTTGCCCATAATCCAGTCCGAAGTGTTCATTATGCTGCACAGAAGTGTGCGATATGATGCACAGGTTTATATACCATATATGCTTCAATATTGCCATGATACCGATTGAAACTCTGCGGCAAGTAGTGCTAAAACAAAGGGAGGAACTTGAGCTGGATGAAAAGTCCCTGCCTCGGCAGCTCTCGAAGGGAATAACCCCGGACACTGATTTCGCAACTGTCATTTCCGGTGTGCGCAGGAGCGGCAAGAGCACGCTTTTGCGCCAGTTAGCAAGGCAGACAAAAAAATTCCATTACATCAGTTTTGAGGATTCGCGGCTTGCGGGATTTGAAGCGCAGGATTTCCACCGGCTTGAAAAGGTGATGGCAAGGGAATTCGGACAGGCTGCGCTGTGCCTTTTCGACGAAGTCCAAAATGTGAATGGATGGGAGCGCTATATAAGCGGCTCGTTGGGCAAGGGTAGAAAATTCGTGCTTACGGGCTCCAACGCCTCCCTACTGTCCAAAGAATTGGGAACCCTTCTGACCGGGCGGCATCTTACCTATGAACTTTTCCCGTTTTCATATCAAGAATTCCTGTCTTTTAAGGGGCTTGAGGCAAACTCTGCAAGTGCCGTGAGATATCTGCAGAATGGCGGATTCCCCGCATACCTCAAGAAAGAAAAAGACGAGGTTCTTCAGGAGCTGTTGGCAGACATACTCTCGCGAGACATCATGGCACGATATCGGATTAGGGATGGCCAGCTTCTCAAGGGCATGGCGCTGCATCTGGCTTCAAACGTAGGCAAAGAATTTTCTTACAATCGCTTGAGGAAGATTTTTGGCGCTGGTTCCACCAACAGCATAACGCAATACGGCGCATATATGGAAGACGGCTATTTGTTTTTTTACCTGCCGCGTTTTGACTATTCCCCATCCAAGCAGCTCGTGGCACCCAAGAAGGCATATTGCATAGACAATGGTTTGGCGAGGGCAAATTCGCTTTCCTTCTCATCTGATGAGGGCGGGATGCTTGAAAATGCCGTTTTCCTGTCCCTCCGGCGCCAAAACAGAGAGATATATTACTTCAAGGAAGATAGGGGGGAATGCGATTTCTTGCTCAAGCAAAAAGGACGGATACGCGCAGCTGTGCAGGCGTGCCAACACCTTGATGACGGCAACCGACAGCGTGAGATAGGCGGACTTACACTGGCTATGAAAAAATTCGGGCTGGAAGAAGCTACTATTGTGACATTGGACCAAGAAGACCGATTTAAAGCGAGTGGAAAAAATATCAAGGTTGTGCCCAGCTGGAAATGGCTAAGTGGGAAAAACTAAAAATTGGCAAATATAAGGCAAGAGCGCCCTACATCTTCTCCGGCGCGTCAATCCCGATCGCCGCAAGCGAATTTTTCATTGCCACGAGCGCGGCGGAGTTTATGGAAAGGCGCATGGCGCGCACAGAGCCATCTTCGCACGCGAGAACCGGGCACGAATTGTAGAACTTGTTGTATGCGGTCGCAAGCTCAAGGCAGTATTCAGCCACCACGTGCGGGCGCATCTGGCGCGCGGCTTCGTCAATGATGGAGTCGAATATCATTATTTTCTTGAGAAGCTCCTTTTCGAGAAGCGAGAGGTTGGAGAGCTGCGCAGCCGCCCCTTCCGCCGCAGCATCATCCGCGCCCGCCGCGCCGCCGCCCCCTGATTTGGGCGCAGCGCCTGCCGCGTTAATGCCGTCGCCTGCCTTTGCCAGTATCTTGCAGGCGCGCGCGTGCGCATACATCGCGTATGGCGCGCTGTCCCCTTCCATCGAGAGCGCGTCGTCCCACTTGAAGGTTATTTTCTTTTCGGGAGTAACCTTGAGGAATGAGAAGCGGATTGCCGCAGGCGCGACGATGGAGGCAATCCTCCCCCTGTCCGCGCCCTCCACCTCCGGCTTGATTTTCGCCTCTGCGCGAATCAGCCCCTCTGTATAAAGCTCGTCTGCCGTGAAGCCCATCCAAGTGCCCTGCCTGCCGGAGAATTTGGCGTCTTGCAGGCCGACATGCTCATATGCCAGGTGCACCGAGCTTTGCGCCTGCCGCGCATATCCCATTGAAAGGAGTATTTCGCTGATGACCTTCTGGGGATACGCCTGCTCTATGCCGATTACGTTCACCACGCGGTCCGCGTGCCCAAAGCTTCCCTTCGCGCCGTTGTGCGAGCTCATGTGGCAGTCGTGCCCGTTCGGCTGGTGCATGAATTTCGAGTAGCCGAAATCGTTTTTCAGTATGCCGTATTTCCACATCTGGAAAATCACGTCCTTGCCCGTGTAGGTCGCAGTCCCGTCGCTCCGGATGAGTATCTTGTCTGGGGATTCCATGCTGGCGAACTCCTCGGAGGTCATCTTCGCCACCCAGCAGCCCTTGTTCTTGCCTTCCGTTTCCTTCACAATCGCCTTGCTGTTTTTCAGAAGCTCCATTCCCTCTGCGAAGATTGTCCGGACGATGTCGGACTCGAATATCAATAGGTCGTGGTATATGCCGAACTTGAAGGCGGTTTCGTATTGCGCCGCGACGCAGTTCTCCACGAGTTTCCTGCACTCCCTTGCCTCGCCCGAGTCGCCGTGCTCCATTTTCTTGAGAAGCCCGCGCACCTGTTCCTGCACCGCCTTGTCGGTCTCGAAGCGCTTGGACACCTCGACGTACTCCCCGCCGAGCCACAGGTCGAATTTGCCCGCCGGCTTTTTTCCGAGGTTGAGATACCCCCAGAAGCTCTGCGCGACCTGCAGGCCGAGGTCGTCTATGTAGTCCATCCGCTCGACTTTCTCGCCGTAAAATTCGAGTATGCGCGCAACCGCATCGCCCAAAAGCGCGTTCCGAAGGTGCCCGATGTGCCACGGCTTGTTGGGATTCACGGATGGGAATTCCACTATCGTCTGCGTCTTCTTCTTCACGCCCCTGCCGTAGCGCTCCTTTTCGGAATTCACTTTTGCGACGAGCGCGGTGAAGAACGAGTCTGAGAGCGTGAAATTAACGTAGGGGCCTTCCGCCTTGGCGAAATCCACCCAGTCGGGAAGCTGCATCGCGCCCGCGACGCTGCGCGCAAGCTCCGCGGGATTCTTGCCCTCCTTTTTCGCAAGCGAGAAACAAATCGAGCTTGAAACGTCCCCGAACCGCCCGCGCGGAAGCCCGATTGAGCGCTCCGCCTCCTCGCGACCCACGCCCGTGGCTCGGGAGATGGAATCGGCAATCTTTTCCTTGAGCAGGAGGAACATGCGCATATGCTGGGCGGTTGCGAATTTAAATCATTCCTTGCCGCGCACCCATCTTCGCCTTGCCGCGCACCCATCTTCGCGCTCACGCTCGCGCTCACGCGCCCGCAAGAATCGGGAAAGCCGCATGGAGTCCCGTGATTATGAACTGCACGGCAACCGCGCAGACAAGCAGTCCCATTATCTTGATAAGCGCGGCAATCCCTCCCTTGCCCATCCCGCTCAGTATGAGCGATGAGGAGCGGAGAACCAGGAAGTTCACCGCGCAGGCGAGGAATATCGCCACCCAGAGCGCGGCTTCATACCAGAAATTCGTTGCCTGGCTTGCAAGCACGACCACGGTTGTTATCGCGCCCGGACCCGAAGTCATGGGGATGCCGAGGGGGAATATGTAAATCTGCTTGCCCGCCTCGTGCGATGCTGCTGCGGATTTTTGGGAGGGGAACAGCATGCCAAGCCCTATCACAAGGAGCACTATGCCGCCCGCGATTCTGAACGCCTCGACGGTTATTCCATAGACTTGGAAGATGAAAAATCCTGAGAACGCGAAGAACACCATCACGCAGAACGCGAAGAGCGAAGTCTGGAATGCGATTTTGCTGCGCTCCGGCGCGGCGTAGCTTTTCGTGAGCGAGAGATAGAGTCCGATTGTGGAGAGCGGGTTGGTGATTGCAAGCACGGAAATGAAGCACGTGATGAAGAAGGCAAGCGCCGGGTCCATGAGAGAGGAACGGATGCTGGATATAAAAAACGCGCAGCTTCGGCGGGCGGAAACTCAGTTCCCGCCCTTCCTGCCGCCCGCCTTAGCCCCGTGCGAAAGCAGTGGCGAGAAGTTCAGCAAGCCATAGTGCGAGAGCGAATTCCAGAGCTTGAGCCGCCATTCGTTGTCCTCCTTGACGAGTATGCAAAGCCCGCAGTTTCCAAGCCGCAGCGCGCGCCATTTGCTTAAGGGCATGCCAAGGAACCTGCAGGCAAAAAGAACAATCGGCCCGTGGTGGGACACCACCAGCACCTTCTCCTCCTTTGCCGCGAACACCCTTGAGCTGATGAAATCCCATGCGCGCTTCTGCACGTCCGCCGTATTCTCCCCGCCCGGGGCGCGGATGTAGGGGTCGAGATGGTAGCGTGCGTATTTCTCCTCGTTATCGCCCCACACCACGCCCTCAAGCCTGCCATAGTTTTTCTCGCGCAGCGCCTTTGTGTAGACCACGGGGCAGCGGATGGACAGGAGGTCGAACGTCTCCTTTGCGCGGGCGGTGTCGGAGCAGAATGCCCTCCTGATTTTCTCCTTTGCCAGGCGGGTGTGGAGGAGCTTCGCCTGCTCCCTGCCAAGCGATGAAAGCGGAGAGCCGCCCCAGCCCGAGAAGTATTTTTCAGCGTTGGATTTCGCCTCCCCGTGACGGACGATGAAGATTGTGCTTGCCATAAGGGGGTGTGAGGGTGCAACGCATTTATAGCTTGCAGGTGAACCCCTCTCATGGAAAGGGCGCAGCTTGATTTTTCAGGCAGGTGGAAAGGGAAGGCGGTTGAAGGGGAGAGACGTGCCCCTGTCATCTACCTCTTCAGGCACGCGCAGACCTACTATAATCAGAAGAAGTATTTCACGGGATGGAAGGACTCGAAGCTCACCCCGTTTGGAAGGAAGCAGGCGCAGGTGATTGCGAGGAAGCTCCGGGAAAAGAAAATTGACGTCGCCATAGTCACTTCGCTCTCGCGCTCAAGGGACACCATGAAAGAGGTGCTGAAGTTTCATCCGGAATGCCAAGCGGTTTTCACTGATGACCGGATGATTGAAAGATGCTACGGAAAATTGCAGGGCAAGTCGCACAAGGAATTCGAGCGCACGCACTCCGCCGAGGAGCTGCAGAAAATCCGCAGGGGATACGACTATCCGCCGCCCAAGGGCGAGAGCATTCGCATGGTGGAAGGAAGAGTGCTGCCGTTCATCCGCGACCTCGTTGCTTACGTGAAAAAGAACCGCGTGAACGTGGCAATTTCCGCGCATGGCAATTCCATGCGCCCGTTCCGCAAGTATTTTGAGAAGCTCACGATTGCGCAGATGATGGGGCTTGAGAATCCGTGGGACGGCTATTTTGAATACAAAATCAAGGTTTGAGCTGCCCGATTATCACTCTGTCCCGCCCCATCTTCCCTTTTCTTGCATTCTTCATGGAACGAAGAAGATGCACGTTGAACGGGGAAGCGACCGCGTCTTTTGCGGATATTTTTTTCGGGCTGGTTGCCAGAACCAGCTTGTCGGCGAGTCCGGCTTTCAGGAATGCCTCCGCGGTTTTCGCGCCGCCCTCCACGAGAACGGAATAAATTCCGAATTTTTGAAGGGCGCGCGCCATCTTTTTCAAATCAACCTTCCTCTTCCCGCACACGATTGCTTTTGCGCCAAGGGCTAAGAGGGCTTTTTCCTGCTTCCTGACGCGGATTTCGCTTGTGAATACCAGCACTTTTTCCCTTTTTGCGTTGCGAAGAACGCGCGCGGAAAGCGGAATTCTGAGATGGCTGTCAAGGATTATGCGCGCGGGATTCCTGCCGCCCTTCATCCTGCAGGTAAGTCGTGGGTTGTCCGAAATCACTGTGGCAACGCCCACAAGTATTGCATCATATCGGTTGCGCAGCCGATGGCAGCATTTGTCGAATTCCTTCCCTGAAATCCGCACCTTCCCCATGCCCCTAACGCCGATTTTCCCGTTTTTGGACTGCGCGAGCTTGAGGAGGAAGAACGGCTTGCCGGATTTGATGTGCTTGAAGAAAAATTCGTTCTGCTCACGCGCCTCTTTTTCCATAAGCCCGCACTGCACGCGGATACCCGCTGCGCGAAGCTGGGAAATTCCGCAGCCATTCACGAGTGGATTTGTGTCTGTTGCGGCAATGACAACGCGGGAGACGCCGGACTTTATTACAAGCGGAACGCAGGGAGGGGTTTTTTTCTTCCCTCCGCAGTGCGAGCAGGGCTCAAGCGAAACGTAGAGCGTTGCGCCCTTTGCAGCGCCCGCGCTCATTCCCGTGAGAGCATTCGCTTCCGCGTGCGCCCCGCCGAATTTTTCGTGGAAGCCCTCGCCGATTATCCGCCCGTTTCGCACAACCACTGCGCCGACCAATGGATTGGGGGAAACTCTGCCTTCGCCTTTCGCCGCAAGCGCGAGGCACTTTCGCATGAAAAAGAAGTCTTCCCTTTTCCAGCCCAAGAAAGCCACCTATCCGAGTTTCGCCATGCCAAGCGCGGCGCGGACCGAGCGGTGCGCGTAATCCTCGGCACGCGCCCTTGCCTGCTCCTCCGTCTGACCGGGGCCGGAAATTCCCAAGCCCACGGGCTTTCCACTCTGGATGGAAACGCGGAGAAGCTCGCTGCAAATCGCGTTCATTATCGCCTCGTCGTGCTTTGTCTCGCCCTTGATTACCGCGCCCACGGTTGCAACCGCGTCAATGTCCTTTCTTGCAAGCAGGCGGCTTGTTGCGAACGGGATTTCAAACGCGCCGAGAACCTCGGAGATTGCGACCACTTCCGCGCCGAGCTTCTGCGCCTCCTTCACCGCCTCGTTCTGCATGATGGTGGTTATCTCGAAATTGAACTGCGACGCCACTATTCCGAGCCGGATTTTCCTGCCGTTGTTTTTTTCCGCAATTGCCATTGTTTCACCTTGACTTTTTCGGCGCGGGCGCCATCTGCCCCGCATCCGCCCTCCCCTGCCGCTTCCCCCTGCCCGCGAATTTCGAAAGCTCGGAGGGGTTGCTTGCGAGAAGCACGGCATTCACCGCGTGCTTGCGCGTGCGGTCCTCGAATATCGAGTAGAGGTCCGCCTCGTCCGCGCCTTCGCGCTCGTGCACGAATACCTCCACGATGTGCTTTTTGAGTCGGAGCTTTGCAATTTGTATCCCGATTGACGCCTCGTGCCCGCACTGCGCGTCAATCTTCGCGCCGCCCACCATGCCCAGCGCGAGCAGGGCGTCGGGCTTTTCCTTTTCGTCCAAAAGCACGCAGCCGATTGCCAAATCCTTCACGCCCGGAACAGTGCTGCGCACTATTTTTGCGCCGGGGAATTTTTTTTGTATTTCATCAATTGCGAACGATGCCATGTCAACGCGCGCGAACATGGTGTCAACTATGCCGATTTTTACGCTCGCTGCATTCCGTCGTTTCATTGCAACGCCCCGATGATTTGCTTTCCCTCGATGAATGGAATCCTGCGCTTTCTGGCGTATGCCTCGGCTTCCTTCTCGGTCAATGCCCGTCCGGTGTCCGATAGCATTTCGCAGAGGACAAGGGCAGGAGTCATTTTGCCAAGCTTGGCAAGCTCGGCTGAAAGCTCGGTGTGCCCGCGCCGCACGTCAAGCCCGCGCCCCACCAGCAAAAAAACGTGCCCGATTGCGCGGAAGTCGCGCTTGAATTCCCCCGAGCCGCCTTTCCTTTTCGTCAAAAGCCCGAACTCGCGGATTGTTTTTGCGCGGTCAATGTCGGTTATGCCCGTGAAGGTGGAAAGGTGGTTTATTGAAATCGTGAATGCGGGCATGTCGCCGTATTTCATGCGCATCTGCCCCATCGCGGCGATTACCTTGTTGCTTGTTTTTGCGAGCGTTTCGTTCGCGAACTCGAGCCCCAGCCGCTCGCCCGTTTCCCTGTCGGTCGCGATGCAAATCAGCCCGCCCGCGTCCTTCCGCATGGTGCGGATTTTTTCCGGCGTCGCCTTTTCCGCGAGAAAAACCATGTCCGCCTCGTTCTCCCTCCCCTTGCCGTCATGGATGATTATGAATTCGCCGCGCCTGAGGGCAGAAACCGCTTTTTCCAATGAGTCCATGCCAAACAGGTGGAATCTAACGTTTATAACGTTTCCAACTCACAGCAAACCATGCGAGTGCTTGTTTTCGGCAACCCGATTGCGGAGGAGGACTCGGCAGCCGTGAAAATATCCGAGAAGCTGGCGGGGGAAATGCCGGAAGTGCAATTCGTGCGCTTTGACACGAGCGAGGACTTGGAGCGCGAGGGCGCGCGCCTTGTGATATTGGACGCGGTTGTGGGGCTGGAAAAGCCGAGATTGGTTTCCCTTGACGAGCTTGAACTGTCCGCGCGCCCGCTTTCGCTGCACGGGTTTGACCTGATGTGGAGTCTGCTTTTGCTAAAGAAGCTCGGGAAGCTGGAGTCCGCCATGATAATAGGCGTGCCTGCGAAGCAGCCATATAAGAAAAATGTAGAAACGGTGAAGGTGCTACTGGAATCTGTTTGCAAGAAATGAGCCCCGCTTATCGCGCTCCTTCCTCTGCAAAAGTCCAGGGGTTTCTCGCTTTCGATTTCTTCGGCATCGCGCGCCCGGTTTCCTTCATCTTGAGCTTGAGGAAGTGCGTGGCGCAGCTCATGCACGGGTCGTATGCGCGCACGAGCTTTTCCACGTCCATCGAAATTTCGTCCTGCCCTTTTGCGCCGGCGTCAATGTCGTTCTGCACGAGCTTTGCCACGTCCTTTTCGATGTTCTGGTGGTTCTGCGCAGTGGGAATCACGAGGTTGATGTAATCCACCATGCCCGCCTCGTTCGTCTTGAGCGCGTAGTAGAGCGTTCCGCGCGGCGCCTCGATTACGCCGATGCCGCTTCCCGCCTTCACTGCCGGAGTCTTGTAGGGCTCGGGCTTGAAGTCCCAGCTTTCAAGCTTCTCGATTGCGTGGTCCATGCCATTGATGATTTCAATCGCCTGCGCGAGATTGTTCATGTAGATGTTGTTCGAGGGGAACAGGGGAAGGCAGTTTGCCACGTCCTTCTTCGTTTCGCGGTGCAGCGCGTCCTTGTTCAGGTTCATGCGCGAGAGCGAACCCACCATGTATTCCCTGCCCTCGAATTCAAAGCCCGTCGCCTGCGAATAGGGCACGACCACGCGGTCAAGGTGCTCCCAGAAATTCGCGCGCGAGACGCAGTAGCCCTCGGACGAGCAGATTTCTCCGCCGATGTATTCGTAGTTGGGATTTGTGAGCGCGATGAAGTGCGTCTTGCGCTCGAACACCGGCAGCTTCTCCCTGAAAAGCTCGACGAATTCAATCGCGTGTTCGCGCGCGTGCGTTAGCGTGTGCGCCATTTCCTTCGCCTGCTCGTTCGTCATCACCTTTGTGTAGCCGCCCACCGAGGGGAACGGCGCATGGACGGATTTTCCCGCCACTATTTTGGAAAGCTCGTTGCCCGCGGATTTCACTTCGAGCGCTTTTTCCACGAGCGACTTGTCGCGGTCCGCAAGCTCAAGAACCGAGTCCGCGCCGAGAATGTCCGGCAGGCAGAAAATGTAGAGGTGCATGGCGTGGTCGCGCACCATAAGCCCGTCCATCGTCAGGTTGCGAAGGAGTTTTGTCTGCTCGCTCGGCGTTATGCCAAGCGCGTTTTCCACCGCCTCGATGCAGCAGGAAAGGTGCGCAATCGAACACGTGCCGCAAATCCTCGACACGAGCTGCGCGACGTTGAGGCAGGACTTGCCGCGCACGCCCTGCGTGAAGAAGCGTTTTGCCTCGGATATTTTGAGCCGCGCGTGCTGGACCTTGCCCTCCTTCACGCGGACTTCGAGGTCGGCGTGCCCCTCTATTTTCGAGAGATGGTCGATGTCAATGTCGAATTCGCCCTCTCTGTGCATAGACAAACCTCTGACTCCGCTCTTACTGCACCCCGAACTCCGCGAGGCACTTGCCAAGAACGTCCAGAAACAATCTTTCGTCCATCGGGCAGCCGGGCACCGTGTAATCCACCTTTACTATGTCCTTTACTGGATGGACTTTCTCAAGATGCCCGAATCGCTCGGCGACCAGCATTATTTCACGGCGCGTTGCCTCGTCGAAATTGTTCCTCTGCGCGGACGGCATCCCGATGCACGCGCACGAGCCGATTGCCACCAGCCGCTTGGATTTCGCGCGGATTTCCTTCAGCTTCGCCTCGTCCGCCGCAGTGGCTATCGCGCCTTCAACGAACGCCACGTCCGTTCCCTCAAAGTCGTTGCCCTTGCCTTTGAGAAGGCGGCAGTAGCGGAATTCGAGCTTGTCCTTCCACTCGAAGAAATGCTGGTTGAGCATCTCGACAAAAATGATTGACGAGTCCTCGCAGCACGCGAAAGTTATCCATGAAACGGCGAGCTTGTTTCCCATACGCTATGCCGCGCAGATTAATCTTATAAATCAAAATGCACAACCCAGCAGCATGGAAAACGCAGATGGAAAGGGCATAGCCCTCGCATACCTGACCGCGCTCGTGAGCGGGATTTCGGTCTTCGCCAACAGTTTCGGCGTTGTTACGCTCGACTCCACGGCATACACATTCGTGAAGAATGCGCTCGTCGCGGCAATACTCGCGGCGATTGCGCTGTCGGCAGGAAACTGGCGCGAAATTCTCGCAATCAACCGCAAGCAGGCGCTCATGCTCGCGTTCGTGGGCGTGATTGGCGGCGGGGTTGCGTTCGCGCTTTTCTTCGCCGGGCTTTCAATGGTTTCGGGCGCGGAGGGCTCGTTCCTCTACAGGTTGCTGTTCATATTCGCCGCAATAATCGGCGTGTTTATGCTTAAGGAAAAATTCAGCTGGAACGTTGCGGCTGGCGCGCTTGCGATTATCGCGGGGAATTTCCTGCTTCTGGGCGGAGCCGAACTCGCGCTCTCGACCGGCGCGCTCGTGGTTGTTGCGGCGTCCGCGCTGTGGGCGATTGAGTATGCGATTTCCAAGAAGGCGCTTGAGGCGCTCTCGCCCACGACTGTTGCGGGCGCGAGGATGGGAATTGGCGCAATCGTGCTTCTCGCCATCCTCGTTTTCCAAGGAAAGGTGGGCGCGCTTGGCGCGATTTCTCCCCAATCGTTCGCGTGGATAGCGGTTGCCACCGGGCTTCTCATGCTCTTCACCACGCTCTGGTATTCCGCGCTCAAGAGAACGTCGCTAATCTCGGCAACCGCGGCATTCACGCTCGGAGGTCCGGTTTCCGCGCTTCTCTCTTTCGTGTTCGTTGGCAAGGCGCTTTCCATTTACTCGGCAGCCGGGCTCCTGCTCATTGCAGCAGGCGCGGTGTTCGTTGTCGGGACTGCGGAAACCGCCCTGGCAATGGATTACGCGAAGGAAAAGGCGCTTTCCAAGCTGCGTGCTTGAGCCGGCAGCCAAGATGCGCGAAGATTTGCGAGGCACGCCATGAAAGGAGTGGAAATTTCAGCGAGATTCGCCCTTCCGCCGAATTCCCTTTCCTACTGCGGCACTTCTTTGTTTAGGAAAGCTTTTGCTGATTATCTTGAGCGGAAAAGCGCGAAGAATGAATTGGCGCTTTGCAGCGCGCTTTCGAAGTTCAGGGCGCACTATGCCTACCTGCGCGTGATTGCAAAGGCGAACGGCTTGCAGCCATTTGACGCGCGCGTTGCCGAGGCGCTTTGGATTGGCAATTCCCTTCTGCAAAAAGTGAAAAGGCAGGACATGGCAAAAACCATTGTCCGCGAATTTTCAGGCGAGGGGCTTTTGCCGAAGAGGAAAGCCGTGCTGCTTGCAAAAGGCATTCCAAGAGGGGCAGTGCCGCACCATTCCTTCCACACGCTGTATCTGCACACGATAACCGGAGTGGTCCCTCCGAGCTTGCGGACGGCGGACATGTGCAGGATAAGCTGGGGGAGGGTTGTCCGAGCTTGCGGCAACCGGATTGAAATTGACTCGCAGAAGCTTGCAAGAAAGAAGGGGAAGCTTGCGCTTGTGGCTCGCAGGAAAACCGTGCGCACTGCCTGCGCGGGGATTGAGCTTCTGCCAAAAATCAGGATTGGCGAAACCGTCGCCTCGCACTGGGGATTTGCCGTGGCAAAGCTTTCGCGCAGCCAGAGGATGCGGCTGGAAAAATACACGCGCATGAATCTGAGAGCAATTAACCGCGCGTAAGCTGCCTTTTATTCCTTTTTTGGAGATACTTACCAACTACGAGGTGAGACTGTGAAGATTTTTCCCGCGGGCACCGCCCTTGCCATGGCGCTGATTGTCTGTTCCATGCTGGTCATAGGATGCACGCAAAGCCAGGGGGCGGCTCCCAAGGAGCAGCCCGGAGGCAGCACGGTTGCTGTTGCGAACAAGGTGAACAGCATGATGGCAGACACCAAAACTGCCTATGAAAAAAACCAGGTTGCCATCGCGAAAGCCATAGCCGACGGGACATACACCGGGAACGAAACTTACGCCTATCATAGCGGGAATGAAACGGTCACGTTCAGCGTCACGGTAGAGGGCGGCATAGTAAAGAACGCGACAGTCACCCCTCACAACCCGAACATGATGTCTGCGAGGATAATTGGCAATTTCGGGCGCGCCCTGCCGGACCTGGTTGCCGGCAAGAGGATAGACCAGCTTTCCATACCGAAAAACGTGGCTGGGAACTCGCTTACGACTGCCGCATTCAAGCAGTACATTGAAGGGCTTGCAAGCCAGCAGTGATTGGATGGAAATTGCCACGAAGGCGGAACCGGCAATGGGGACGATTGTCGAGATAAAGCTCCCTTCGCGGCATTCCCGCTTTTTTTCCCTTTGCTTTTCAGAGCTGGCGCGCATTGAGAAGGCATACTCCCGCTTTCTGCCAGATTCCGAGCTGTCGAAACTGAATGCGAAGCTGGGGGCGTGGCAGGAGGCAAGCGAGGAGCTTATTTTCATCGTGGAGAAAGCAGAGGAGTTCAGGGCAAAGACGGATGGGCAGTTCGACATCGCGCTGAAAGGCATCCTGGACAATATGGGGTATGATTCGCGATATTCCTTCGAGCCAAAAAGGGGAATGCCGGACATTGCGCCGGCGCTTTTGCAAATCCTTCCGGCAATTTCACTGGACAGGGAGAATCGGCGGATACGCTTAGGGCGGCAAATTGAATTCGGGGGGCTTGGGAAAGGATATGCGCTTGACCGGTTGGCGGGGATTCTTGACGAAAAAGGCGTGGAGCACTACTGCATAAATGCCGGAGGGGACATCTGCGCAAGGAAAGCGGACGGATCTGCTCCTTGGGAGATACTTCTTGAACACCCGGACGACCCAGAGAGAGCGATTGGAAAGGTCTGCCTGGACGGCAAGTCAATTGCCGGCTCTGCCCCCAACAGGCGCAAGTGGGGCGGGCTCCACCATTTGATAAATGCAAAGACAGGGAAGCCAGCCAGGGACGCAAAATGCATTTTTGCAATCGCAAAAACCGGAATAGAAGCGGATGCGTACGCGACCGCTCTTTTCACCGCCGGATTTGAAAGGGGCATTGAGCTTTCAAGGGGCCTCCCGACGGAAATCCTCATAGTGTCGGAAAAAAACAAGATGTACGAAAGTGATGGGTTCGGCGCAGAGCTATTCCGGTGAAACAGCCCGGGAATGGACACGTTTATCTTCTTTTTCCACGTTTAATTGCGCAAAGGAAGGGATTGCTGATGGGAACCGGCATGCTTTTTGCGCTCGTATTGTCCGTGGGAGTATTCTACATACTCTTCCACCTAGTCCGGAAAATCGTGCCGCTCATCCTCCACGGGATAGCGGGCATGGCAATCTTCTGGGCGCTGGACTTTCTGGGGATAATCCACATACCGCTGAACTGGATGGCATTTGCAATAGCCGCGCTTGCAGGCACAATCGGGGTGCTCATTGTTGTTGGGCTTGCCGCGCTTGGGATACAAATGTGAAAGAAGGATCTACCCGCTCCCTCCGGAATAGTCGTAAAGAAGCCCCTCAAGCGAGCAGTTTATGTCCGGCTCGCCAATAAGCGCATGGTTTCCTACGACAACAAATGGAACAACCCTGCTTGCGTTTGACAGATTCAGCCGGAGAAGCATTGATTCGAAAGCTGCAAATCCTTCGACAGTATTGACATCCACCCGCTGCCAGCTTATGCTGTTGTTGAACCGGGACTGCATCCGCGCAACCAGCGGCGAGACTTTTTCGCAGAAGTGGCATGCTGGCGAGTAGAAGTACGTGACGTCTGCGAAGCTGCTGGCCGCAGTGCTGTTGTTGAGGAAGAGGATGGCATTGGCCCCACTGCTTGGCTCTTGGGAGATATTTTTTGCAGGGAGAAGCTGCTGCGCCGGAGCCTGCGGATTTGCGCCATCCGCCACGAATGCGCATCCAGAAAGAAGAAGCATCGCAGATGTGCATAGGACAAGTGCATGAAAGTTGTGGAAGGCGCGCATGTCATTTCCCCTTGCCCGTGAGCCGGAGCAATATTTCGTAGAGCTGGACTGTATCGGCGTTGCGCACCACCATGAGCGTGTCGGTGTGGCACGAGATGAACTCAAGCACGTTTATTCCCTCGGACGCCACCGCGTCAAGCATGGTGGAGACGCAGCCGGGAGTGTCCTGCAGCTGCGGCGGGCTCGATATGATGACGAGCGAAAGCTCGTCAATGACCTTCAGCCCTTTTTTGCGCAGTTGCTTTGCGTAGGCGGAATCCACGACGCTCATCACGCCAGAGCGGCTGTTCGAGGTGGCTATGACCGGCACGCCTATCCCGCCCTTGCTTGATACCACGCATACGTCGGAGCGGACCTCGACGCTGCTTGAGCGGAGGACTTTTTCCACGTCCTTTTCCCAGCTCCTGTCGCGCGCGTCGTCGCGGGAGAGCCGGAGGAGCGACGCCTTTATAGCCGTGAATTCCGACGGCTTGCCCGGGAATATTTCCTTTTGCAATCTGCGGGCGAGAGCGGAATAATTGCACAACCCGTTCGAGACCATTGAAAGAAGCTGCGGCCTGCGCTTGAGGTAGAGCCGGACCACATTTGCAGTTGTCGTCATAGAACCGCCGCGAATGGAATAAATGCCGCACACCGGATGTTGTGTGTGCAACAGATTGTTCCTATAGGGACTGATGGTAATTTAAAGCCAGCGAAGCAGGGACGGAATTTTCCTCTGCGGATTGTTGTCTTATTGGAATTTCTATAATTCCGGAAGTGTTGCACACTTCTGTCTGTCCGACAAGTGCGGCGCACCGCACTTGCGGAGCACTTGCCGTTGCGACGGCAAGTCGCTTGCACTGCCGTGCAACATCCAAATCTGAAAAATTTCTCAGGAAATTTTTCATCATATTCGCAAATTTGACAATCAACATCAACACAGAGCTTCGCTCTGTGTCTGATGCGTTTTCCGCGAGGAAAACGCACATTGGCTTGCAGCCAATGTCTGATGCTTTTTGCCGCGGCAAAAAGTACATTTACGAATGCGGACAAAATCTTGCGAAATTTTGTCCTTATTTCGGATTCCCGAATAGAGCATTTAAAACGTTACGCTGAGTTGGACTTGCGGTGATTGCATAGCAAAGAAGAAGACAAGGGCGAAAGCCAAGAAAAAGAAGAGCAAGAAGAGATAAGGACTTGCGGGGCGGACAACGCCCCCATGCTTTTTTTGAGACACGTTGCCGTTGTTGATGGATTTCAATCACAGTACATCCGAAGGTAGATGAAAGCGGCATCTGAAAACCTGCAAAAATTCCTCTATGATCGCTCTTTTTCCAATTCAAGGCAGCGTATCCGCGCTGCCTGCCCGTTTTGTAGACTGCCAA
>Ga0172369_10004235_pt1 | contig 18336 bp, 20 predicted proteins | sample LakKiv25m_FD_114539 | JGI IMG/M metagenome (GOLD analysis project Ga0172369, IMG submission 114539) | Freshwater microbial communities from Kabuno Bay, South-Kivu, Congo - kab_022012_11.25m | ecosystem: Environmental > Aquatic > Freshwater > Lake | place: Democratic Republic of the Congo...
TAAGGCTTGCGGTTAACGGCAAATCAGAGGTCCTTTTTTACGGAAGAACAGGCGGGGCGATAATGACGCCGGAAGAGATATATGAAGAATTAAGCGCGCTTTCAGTGGTTAATAGGTAAGATCGACGCATACTTTTTTCTCTTTTTTATCGTCCGTCAACGTCAAGTATTTTAAGTTTCTTTAAGGTTCTTAGGGTAAGATAAGTTATTAATCCAACAATAAATAATAAAGACCAACCTATATCAAACTCCCACCTTCCTTCTACAATTCCATCCGAGAGAAAATCAATAACGGGCAAAGACGTTGTTATCGCAAAAAAAGCAGTGTATTCCCTTTTTAAAACATTTTTGAGCGAAAATGATAGAGAAGGTTTTTGCCAGTTTTTAAAACTTGGCAGAAAAGCCGGCGTTTTCGCAGCCCATTCGCTATATGCGTCCCCGTATTTTTCTTGCAAAAACGCTTCTTCCGCGAACATTATGCGTTCGTAATATAAAATATATGATAGAACGCCTATTAACACAAACCACCACACCTGTGTAGATAATATTATTCCTAAAAAAATTATAAAATTTCCAAAATAAAGAGGATGTCTGACTATTGAATACACTCCCGTTGTATTAAGTTTTTCCGCTTTCTGTTCTCTCGTATTCCTGCCTGACGTTCCCTTGGGGACATAACCTATGGTAAGGCAGCGAATAGCCAAACCGATAAGAGATAATGATAAACAGAAAATCTCATAGTAGAGATCATCTATCCCCATCCTTTTTAATACTTCAGATTCATATAGAGCCGCGAATAATAGAGGAAGAATTATCATCGGCAGGTAACTCCGCCATCTAAAGAGCAAATGGCCTTGTCTTTCTAATGCGTTACGTATAGTCATGGTCGGATGCGGTTCTATAATATGCCTCATAAGAGATTCGGTTGTCCAGCTATTAATGAGGGCGCGGACGATTTATTTTGACGCTGTTATGAATGGTATGGTATTTTTACCTTGACAGAAAAAGCCGTATCTGATATTAATTGCCATAGAAAGTATTTAAACCAGAAAACCCTTTAGGAGGCGGTTATGAAAAAGATATTTTTAATAATTCTGATTAATATCTGCTTTTTTATGTTCACTTCCGCTGCATTTGCCGCTGCAGGCAAGATTGCAAAACTAAGCGGCGGGGTTTCTTACAGGACCAAGGCCAATATCCCGTATAAAAAAGCCAAAGAGGGCCTTGAGTTTGAAGTCGGCTACTGGATAAAAACAGGCAAAGACGGATGGGCAAAACTTTCTTTGTCCGACGGCAGCACTTTCACTCTTGCCAATAACACAGAGCTTGAGATAGACAAGTTTTTAGTTTCAAAGGATAAGAAAGAAGGCGTTTTCAGGTTAAGCCGGGGCAAATTAAGGGCCACAGTTACAAAGCTTGCAGGTCAGCAGACAAACTTTAAGGTTAAAAGCCCTACTGCGGTTGCAGGCATCAAAGGCACCGAATTCATGATGATGACGCAAGGCAATGCAAATGTCCTTTTCGGAAATGAAGGCAGCGCCGAGATTTCAGGCAACGCTGATATCGCAAAGCCATTATCCACAGACACCATGGTTCAAAACACAAGAGGCATTACGCCTACAGACCCGGTTAATGTTGAGCCTAACACGCCTTTGGCAACTGCAAAGAAAGACTTTGAAGAGATAACTTCTGCCAAACCTCCGGCAGATTGGGAAATATCAGGGAACCTTCCTCATATAATCGCAAGATGGAATATAAATTATGCTCATTATCTGGCTGATGCAGAGAAGTATGAAGAGGCGCTTTATATTTTCCAAATAGCTCTGGACCTGACGGATAAAGCTGAAATCAGGGGCGATGCCAGGCTTGAAAGGGGCGCGGTTTATTCAAGGTTCCTTGGCAATAAGGAGGCTGCGCTTGCAGAGTATCTGCTTATCCTTGAAGAATATCCGGTAAGCCCGCAGCGTGAAACAGCCCTGTATCTTACCGGCATACTCCTGGATGAAATGGGGTTTGCAAAAAGGGCCAAGGAGAGGCTGCTTCAGTATAAAAGCGAATTCCCGAACGGCAAACACATCGGCAATGTAGAGACGTACCTCCAGAGAATTAAAGATTAGTAAGCCTGAAACGGGTTTGTCTTAGACTCATAATATAAGGGGCAATTATGAAATATTCCAGACTGCTGACCTTTGTCGTAATCGGTTTTCTCGCTTCTGCCTTGACCTTTTTTGTTTACCGGCAGAATTTTCATTTCCTTGACGCGGTGGACCTGAAGCTTAAAGATGCAAGGTTTAAGTTCAGGAAGAATATCCAGCCTGACAACAGGGTTGTAATAGTTGCAATAGATTCTAAGAGCGTCAATGAACTCGGCAGATGGCCGTGGAAGAGGTCTGTATTTGCAGGGCTTCTTGACGGATTAAAACATTACGAGGCAAAGGTAGCGGCATTGGATATTGTTTTTTCCGAACCTTCGGATAACAAAGAGGATGCAATTCTTTCCAGAGCCATAGCAAAAAATAACATGATAATCCTCGGTTATTTTTTCAGGGATGAAAAAGAAGAGATGGATCCAAAGGCAATGGCGCAGATTGAATCCTCAAAGATTAAACTGCTTAAGATTGCCGAGGGCGTGACATCGGTTCCGGTATATCAGCGTCCTTTTGTGGAAACAAATATTCCACTCATTGGACGGGGGGCCCTGGATTTCGGTTTTTTCAATACAGACCCGGACCCTGACGGCCCTGTGAGAAAATCCACGCTTCTTATGCTTTATAACGGGGAGGTTTACCCTTCTCTGGCATTAAAGGCCTTGCGGCATTATACAGGCAAGGAAATTGTGCTTGAGCTAGAGCCCTTCGGTGTTTCCTCGCTCAGGCTCGGAGATATAAATATTCCGTCGGATGAAAGCGGAAGGCTGACTGTAAATTATTACGGCAAAGGCGGAACTATAACTACATTATCTGCGGTTGATGTTATTAAAAAGAGGTTAAAAAAAGAAGAGCTGAAAGATAAGATTGTTTTTGTCGGAGCAACCGAGGTCGGTATTTACGATATGAGGGCCACGCCAGTTGAATCCGCCTTCCCCGGGGTTGAGATACACGCCACTGTTGCGTCAAATGCGCTTCAAAACAAGTTCATATTGAGGGATGGAAGGATAATCGCGGTTGAGATTTTATGTCTGGTGTTATTCCCTGTAATTCTCACGCTGATTCTCGGCGTATTGAGAAACAGCTTTTTAGGGCTTATCGCCTTTATGTTTGTCTCAGGCGTATATGCTGCATTTAATTATCTGTTGTTCAGGAATTATTCCATAGACCTGAGCCTTTTATATCCGCTTTCCTCAACTGGGCTGGCGTTTATAAGTTCGGAGGCGTACAGAAACCTTGTTGTTGAGAGGAAAAACCGGTACCTTAAAAAGGCGTTTTCAAGCTATGTATCTCCTGAGCTTGTTACAGAGATAATAAAAAATCCGGATAGGCTTGCGCTTGGAGGCGAGAAGAAAGAGATAACCGTTCTCTTTTCGGATATAAGGGGTTTTACAAGCATTTCCGAAAAACTTGCGCCTGATGTGCTTGTCTCGCTTCTTAACGAATATCTCGGCCCCATGACGGAAGTGGTCCTGAAAAATAACGGGACCCTGGATAAATATATCGGAGACGCGGTGATGGCGATTTATAATGCGCCTCTTGATGTGGCTGAACATCCTGAAAAGGCGTGCAGGACGGCGGTAGAGATGATTAACAGACTGAAAGAAGTAAACAGCAGTTTTAAGCAAAAAGTGCTTCCTGCCGTTGACATAGGGATAGGCATAAATACAGGCTATGCGGTTGTCGGAAACATGGGGGCCGACATGAGGTTTGATTATACGGCAATCGGCGACACCGTGAATCTGGCCTCAAGGCTTGAAGGCCAGAACAAGTATTACGGCACACATATCATCCTGAGCGAATTTACGGCAGAAAAGGTAAAAGATAAATTCACGCTCCGTGAGGTGGATCTTTTAAGGGTTGTGGGCAAGGAAAAACCGGTTGCGATTTTTGAATTAATGACTGACGGCAATGACAAACTTGCCGCAGGCTTTTCGGAGGCGTTGAAGGTTTACAGGGCTAAGGATTTTCAGAATGCGCTTAATGTCTTTACCGCACTTTCAGGTGAATACAACGACCATGTGTCAAAGCTTTATGCCGAAAGATGCCGTGAATACATCCAATCACCGCCGCCGCCTGACTGGGACGGAGTGTTTATTTCAAGCAAGAAGTGAATTGAATTAGTTAAAGATTAGCTATGCCATTAATAGATGATGAATGTTGATGTTTAACGAAAATTTAGGAGGGGCTATGAGATTTCTATTCGTGTTTGTAATTTCTTTTATTTTATTTTTTGCTGATTATGTAGGCTGAATTTTTCTGAGAGTAGTATAATATAAATATCGCAGATAGGAGAAAAAAATGGCTGTAGCACAAAAGATAAAACCAAAACATCCTTATATCATTTCACTAAAAACGCATTGCGGCGGCAGTCCGGTAATTACAGGGACAAAATTTCCGGTGCGGTCTGTTGTTTTTTATATCCTAAAGCAAGGGATGACCCCTGAAGAGCTTGCGAAGGAGTTCCCTCAGCTTACCCTTCAGGCGATTTATGATGCCCTTTCCTATTATTATGAACATAAAGAAGAGCTTGATAAAGAGATGACCATTACGGAAAGCTCTTTAAGGGAGAAGGCGGCAGTTTGTGTCTGATATATCCTTATATCTTGATGAAGATGTAAGGGTATTATTGGCAGAGGTATTACGCAAGAGGGGATATAATGCGTCTCATGTTGTCGAAGCGGGAAGAGCAGGTAAAAGTGACACGGAACAGCTCGCTTATGCCGTTAAAAATAATATGTCTATGCTCACGCATAATATCAGAGACTACGTAAAATTGTCGGAACTCTATAGCGCCCAAAGCAAAACCCATTTGGGAATAATTGTATCAGACCAACTTCCATTTAATGAACTTTTGAGGCGAACCCTGAGATTCCTTTCCTCAAATTCCGGAAAAACTATTAAGAACCGCCTGATATGGCTGCAGGATTATAAGTAATTAAAAGCGGTATTGAAACTCTTTCAAGCGGGCTAATCGGCCCCTTCTTCATTGACAGTTACGGATTTTTTCTGTTATCTTTTATGAATGAAAAAACATATCCTCCTCCTGTTTTTTTTCAGCTTCTTTCTCTTTGCCGGAAATGCTGACGGATTTGACATAAAAGGTCTTCAGCCGGTTGCCCCTTACGGTGTTTTTTCAACGTTCAGCGCAGACAGCCTGCCGAAAGGAAAACATGCAGTAGCTGCAGGAATTGAAAAAGTAGGCGAGCCTGATTTTTTCAGGTATCTCTTGCAGTATGCCTACGGCATAAATAATAAAGTGGAAATTATGACCACCATCCCTTACGTTGACAGGTGGGATAATGTTAAATCCGGGTATGAAGATATAGGATTAGGCGTTAAACACAGATTCATTGATGAGACTAAATATTCGCCTTCTGTGGCTTATATGGTCAATGCCTCTGTCCCATCAGGGCAGGAAGTTTTCAGCACAGATGGAAGGCTTGGGGCTGGTCTTATTGTCAGTAAGAGAGTGGGGCCTGTAAGCGGACATGCCAATATGTTTTATGAAAAGGTCGGCTCGTCCAGACTTGAGGATGAGGTAAGCTTTGCTGCAGGTTTTGATTTTTCTGCGGCGCATGATTTCAAGATTCTTGCAGAGATATACGGAAAAAAGAGCCATTATTCAGACAGCCTTAACAGCATTGAGGGAAGATTCGGCTACAGGTTTATGACAACGGACTATCTTTATACAACTATAGGCATCGGCACTGATTTTAAGAACAGAAATCCTGAATACAGGCTTATGCTTACGATAACGGCGGTTCTTCCTGCTGAAAAGAGGACGGTAAAGAAGGTATATGAGGAGGACAAGTAATGAGCAGAATTTGCTATAATCATCAGGGATATGAAACCCGGAGAGAGGCTGTTAACGCTTCTTAAACGAGGCAACACTTATCTGTATCGCAGCATCAGGGTGAGGGAATAATGTTTGATATAGGGATGCAGGAACTTATACTTATTTTTATAGTCGCCTTGCTTGTATTCGGCCCCAAGAGGCTTCCTGAACTGGGCAGGACCATAGGCAAAGGCCTGGCCGAGATTAAGAAGGCGATGTACGGGGTTAAGGAGCAGATGGATTCCGAACTCAGGGATATAAAAGAGCCTATGTCTTATCTTGACGCTGAAGACAAAAGCTCAAAAGAAAAAGATGCGGCAAAGGATGAGGCAGGTTCAAAAGACTCCGAAGAGAAAGGCGCCTAGCGCGGGTGAAGGATATGGAAAGTGAAAAAATGCCGCTTACGGAACATCTCGGTGAACTCAGGAAGAGGATTACGATATCTCTTATTGCCTTGCTTATAGCCTTTATAGCCGCGTTTAACTATTCCGAAGAAATTTTCAGGTTCATAATGTTCCCTCTTAAATACACGGTATCTTTTTCGGCAAAAAATCCTTTTTTAAATATAGTCCCTCAGGAAAAACTTTCGCAGGCTGCCAAGCTTGTATTTCTCGCGCCTGCCGAGGCCTTCTGGATGAGCATGAAGATATCGTTTGTCGCGGCGCTGCTGCTCGCCTTGCCTATAATACTTTATCAGTTGTGGAAATTTATATCCCCGGGCCTTCTGGCAAAGGAAAAGAAATATGTGCTTCCTTTTGTCGTTGCCGGGACAGGTCTCTTTCTGGCGGGCGCGGCCTTCTGTTTTTTTATAGTCCTTCCTTTTGCGATGGGGTTTCTTGTGTCTTATAACGTGGGCGATGTCCTGATGCCTATGCTCTCCGTTGGTCAGTATGTGGATTTCTGCCTTAAATTCATACTCGCATTCGGGGCTGTCTTTGAACTGCCCATAATAATAATCTTCCTTACCCGAATGGGCATTGTCACCACGAGAACGCTCGCAAAGAACAGAAAATATGCGGTATTAGTCGCCTTTATTTTAGCGGCAGTTCTCACCCCCACGCCGGATATGTTTAACCAGACGTTGATGGCTGTTCCCATAATAATACTTTACGAAGTAGGAATCTTTGTTTCATGGGTCTTTGTGAGGAAAAAGACAGCGGATGCCGGTCAGTAGCATAAGAGGAAAAAGCCTTAAGGCCGTGGCGTATGATATTGCCGACGGCTATGTCACCGTTAATCCGCTTTTCCTTAAACCGCTGGATGAGGAATCTCTTACCGGATTGTATCACGAGATAATGCAGGTGCAGATAGCCATCAGGGGAGAAAAGGTTAATCTCAGCGACCAACCTGCCCTGAGGATGAGGAATGTAAGGCTGCAGAGACTGTATGCCTCGTTGATGATAATAAAAAACTTCGCAAGGGAACGAAGGATAATTCTGGTGTAGGCAATATAATAATAAAGGCGTGGAAAATTTGCGCGGCAAAATGTAAAATTTAAAAAACAGGCGTCAGGTATTAGGTATCAGGCGACAGGGAACAGAAACCTAAAACCTAAGACCTGACACCTGAATAAGGATTGATATGGAATTGCTTGATGACATAAAGGCTGCAAGAGAAATAATCCAGGCGCTTATCAAGGCGAAAAAAACTTTCAGGCTGTATCCCGAAACCAATCCCATGTATGCAAAGACCATTGAAGATACCAATGTAAAATTCAGGAGCTTTTTTGATTACAGGGACGAATTGACGTTTAAGATAAAGCAGAATGAAATATTCTGTGATTCCGAGCAGATATATTCCAGCCTCCAGAGAGAAGACAATTTGGCGCTTTTTTTCTTTAAAGACGGCTTAAGAGAGATAACTTTCAAAAAAGGATTTTCTGTTAAGGAGCTTGAGGATTTTCTTAAAATCCTTACGGTTGATTATGACCGGGAAGTCCTGGACGACGACGTAGTGACGCTTCTGTGGGAAAGAGATTTTCAGAACCTGAAATATGTGGTTGACGAGGCGTTTCTTACGGAAGAGGAGGACTATGAGAGCGAGGCAATAAGGGAGATAAAGGAAAAGGCTCCGGAAGCCGATGAACTGACCAGGGCCTACGAAGATTCATTTAAAGAAGAGACTGTTACCGATGCAGTGATAGTTCCCCTGACGGATAAGGATCTCCACACCGTTGTAAAAGAGATAGAAAAGGATGCTCAGGACAAAACAGGCAAGCTTATCACGATTATTTTTGAGATGCTTTATCAGGCCGAGAATAAAAGCGAATACGAAGATGTCGTGCATTTCCTGAACAGCCTTATAGAGTACTCAATAACACATGGCGAACTGGAGGCGGCGCTGAATATCCTCAAAAAGACGAAAGAGGTTTCAGCTAACCGGTCTGTTGCCGAAGAAGCCAGGAAAAGCCTGAACCTGGTTTTTTCATTTCTTGGATTTGAGTCCACTGTAAAACTGCTCGGCGAATTGCTTGACAGCGGGCTTGAGATAAATGAAAAGACCTGGAATGATTATGTGGCGTTTCTTGATAAGAATGCGATTCAGCCGTTCATAACAATATTAGGGGAGCTTAAGAGCATCCCGGCAAGGAAGAATGTAATCAGCGCCTTGATATCCCTCGGCAGGAAGGATATGCCGGGCCTGGCAAAGGGGCTTGCCGATTCCAGGTGGTATGTTGTCAGGAATATCATCTATATACTCGGAAAGATAGGCGATAAGGCTGCAGTAGAGCACCTTCTTAAGACAGTAAATCACAGCGATATCAGGGTCAGGAAGGAAGGGATAAAGGCTCTGGGAGAACTCGGAGCGCCTGGAGTTTTTCCTGTTTTAAGGGAGTGTTTAAATGACCCGGAGCTGCAGATAAGGACTGCCGCGGCCCGGGCCCTGGGCAATATTCATTCAACAACCGCTAAGAGTCTTATACTTCAAAAGATGACAAGCGCAACTTTCGCAAAAACGGAATTCGCTGAAAAAAAGGAATTCTATGAGGTGCTCTCGCGATGGAAAGACGGTGATGTAATGGAATTCTTGACACGAGCCTTTAAGAAAAAAACATTTTTTAAAAGGGCGCTCAATGATGAAAACAGGGCCTGTGCAGCGTATGGCCTCGGATTGCTCGGCAGCAAAGAGGCGCTGCCCCTGCTTAATAAAGAAAAGGACTCAAAAAATAAACTTCTGAGGGAATACGTCTATTCTGCCGTTAAGAGGATAGAGTATGGCAGGTAAGGAAAACCGGGAAGGCGTATTTACAGAAGCAAAAGATATAGTAAATCAGCTTGCGGTTATTATAAGGACTGCTGCTATCCACGACCCCGGCAATATTGCCGTGACAACAGCAATAGACAAGTTTATCGCGGTTGTAAACCCGCTGATTTTGTCAGAGAGAGAGTTGCTCCTTGAACTGGGAGGCGAATTTTTTTACTTTAACGAGGCCAGGATAAGATACCCGCTGGAATATCTCCCCAATTTTGATTTTCTCGTCAGGGAATTTAAGAAAAGAGGTCTCGGCAGCATTATCTTCAGAGATGCCTTGGAATCTGAGGACATGCAGGGTTTTTTAAGAGCATTTATAACCTCGGCTTCGTCTCTGGAGCCTTTTGAAACGCTTGCTGAAGAGTTGTCTGATGTCGGCAGTTTGAGCGTCGGCAGGCTTAGGAAAATACGGGAGGAAAAAAAAGAAGAGGGAGCATCCAATGTAAGGCAGATGATAAAAAAGTCATATTTCAACGCGGTCTCGTATACCAGGGGAGTAATAAGTAAGATTAAATCCGGAGAAAAACTGAATATAAAAAAAGCGAAAAGGGTTGTGGAATCCATGGTGGACTTAATACTTGAAGAGGAGCAGATGCTGCTCGGCATGACTTCCATCAAAGATTATGATGAATATACGTATCATCATTCGGTCAATGTGAGCATACTGTCCGTTGCGCTCGGACAGAGGCTCGGGTTAAGCAAGAGAGCGCTTACAGAACTCGGGCTTGTCGCATTGTTTCATGACATAGGCAAGATAGAAATACCGAACGAGGTGTTAAATAAACCGACCGGCTTTACAGATGATGAATGGCACATAGTGCAAAAACATCCTTTCTGGGGAGTGAGGGCCATACTTAAGATGAAGGGCATTGACGCCACTGCGGCCAGGGCGGCTATCGTTGCGTTTGAGCATCACATGTACCATGACCTTTCAGGGTATCCTAAAACGAGAGAGCCTTTAGAACTGGATTTTTTTTCAAAGATTATAAGTCTGGCAGACCAGTATGACGGCATGACGTCGGCGCGCGTTTATTCAAGAATCCCCATGCCGCCTGACAGGGCTTTGAGTCTTATGATGGAGAGGGCCGGGACGCAGCTGAACCCGATCCTCTTTAAATTTTTTATCAATATGGTAGGCGTATTCCCGGTCGGAACCCTGGTAATGCTGGACACAAAGGAAATGGGGCTTGTCTATCAGAGCGGCGCCATTTTTCTTGACAGGCCCAAGGTTATGGTTATAATCAACAGCCAGGGAGAAAGGGTGGATAAATATGTCGTGGATCTGACAGAGAAAACCCCTGACGGAAAGTTTGTGAGGACTATCGTTAAAACAATGGATCCTAATAAATACAGGATTAATCTCGCAGAATATTTGCTCTGAGAGGAGGTGATTTTACGAAATGGCGGAAACAAAGAACATTGAAGTCTTGATGGAGGAGAAAAGGACGTTTCCTCCGTCTAAAGAGTTCAGTCAAAAAGCGCATATAAAGAGCTTTGCCGAATATGAAAAGATTTACAAGAGGTCTGTGGAAGATATGGAAGGCTTCTGGGCTGAGATGGCTGAACAGAATCTGACCTGGTTTAAAAAATGGAATAAAGTGCTTGAATATAGTTTTGAAAAACCTGAGATAAAGTGGTTTCAGGGCGGCAGCCTGAACGCCTCTTATAACTGCCTGGACAGATTTATAAATACTCCTGTAAGAAACAAGGCTGCGATAATATGGGAAGCTGACGATGGCAGCTATAAGACATACACTTACCAGCAGCTTTATTATGAAGTTAACAGGTTTGCAAATGTCCTGAAGAAACACGGGGTGAGGAAAGGCGACAGGGTGACCATCTATTTGCCGATGATTCCCGAGCTTGCAATTTCAATGCTGGCCTGCGCAAGGCTCGGCGCAATCCACAGCATTGTCTTCGGAGGGTTCAGCGCGCAGGCCTTGAGGGACAGGATTCAGGACTGCAAGGCGAAGCTTGTTATTACTGCCGACAAGGGCGTGAGAGGCGGAAGAATGGTCCCTCTGAAGGCAAACGCAGACGCGGCATTGCATGAATGCCCGACAGTTGAAAAAATGATAGTTGTTAAACGGGTTGACGGGATTGATATGGAGCCGAACCGGGATTTCTGGTGGAATGAAGAGATGAACGCCCCTGATATTTCAAACTACTGCGAGCCGGAGAAGACGAATGCGGAAGATCCGTTGTTTATTCTTTATACCTCAGGTTCTACAGGGAAGCCCAAAGGCGTTCTTCACACAACAGGCGGTTATCTGCTTTTTACAAATCTTACGTTTAAATGGATATTTGATTATCACGAGGAAGATATTCATTTTTGCACGGCTGATATAGGGTGGGTCACCGGTCACAGCTATATTGTCTACGGGCCTTTGAGCAGCGGCGCAACAAGCCTTATGTTTGAAGGCATCCCCACATATCCTGATGCAGGCAGGTTCTGGAGCATAGTTGACAAGCATAAGGTAAATATTTTTTATACTGCGCCTACGGCAATAAGGGCCTTGATGAGAGAAGGCGAGCAGTGGGTGAAAAATCATGACCTTTCATCCCTAAGACTTCTCGGCACGGTCGGAGAGCCTATAAACCCGGAGGCATGGATGTGGTATCACACTCACATAGGGAAAGGGAAACTTCCGATTGTTGATACCTGGTGGCAGACAGAGACAGGCGGCGTCCTCATAACGCCTCTGCCCGGCGCAATGACATTGAAGCCCGGCTCCGCGAACAGGCCGTTTCCGGGGGTTGTCCCGAAGGTTGTCAAAGAAGACGGTTCGCCTGCCGGTGTAAATGAAGGCGGCTACCTGGTAATTGAAAAGCCGTGGCCCGGGATGATAAGAGGGACTTACGGCGACCCTGAAAACAAGCGCATAAAAGAGATATACTTCTCAAGATTTGCAGGGAAATATCTTACAGGCGACGGAGCAAGGGTTGACGAAGACGGCGATTACTGGCTTATGGGAAGGATAGACGATGTTATAAATATATCAGGCCACAGGCTTGGGACTGCAGAGGTTGAGTCTGCGCTTGTAAGCCACGAGGCCGTTGCAGAGGCCGCGGTTGTAGGTTTTCCGCATGAGATAAAAGGCGAGGGCATATATTGTTATGTAACACTCAAAGAGGGCGTAGAGCCTTCTGAGAATCTGAAAAAGATACTGGTAGGGCACGTTAGAACAGTCATAGGCCCGATTGCAACTCCGGACAAGTTACAATTTGCGCCCGGGCTGCCTAAGACGAGAAGCGGCAAGATAATGAGAAGGATTCTAAGAAAAATTGCGCACGGCCAGACAGAAGACCTCGGCGATACCTCAACGCTTGCCGACCCTTCAGTTGTTGATAATCTGGTGAAAGGAAAGCTGTAGAATAAAACTATATTTATTGCAAAACCGTTTTGCCTTCTATACAATTTAGATTAGGAAGGAGGTGATACGGATGAAAATCATAAAAGTATCTCTGCTGCTTCTTTTAATTCTCGGATTGACCTTTTCAGTTGCCTTCGCAAAAAAACATCTGCCCGAAGAAAGAGGAAAAACCCTGTTTAACGATGCAGCAGCATTCGGAGGCTCAAAGGCCTGCAATGACTGTCACCCTAACGGCAAAGGGCTGGAAAAAGCCGGCGCTAAGAAAGAGTTCAAGATAATGGGCAAAACGCAGAAGAGCCTGGAAGAGGCTGTAAATTTCTGCATTGTGAATGCAAGCCAGGGAAAGGCGATTGATGTGAAATCAGAACAGATGAAGGATATGGTTGCTTATATAAAATCTCTGAAAGGCAAGAAGGCGCCGGGTTATTAGGATATTCTTAAGGGAGGGCTTAAGGCCCTCCCTTTTTTATTCAGGGGGTATTTATGTCTGTGTTTTTCCTAAAATCTTTGCTGGGGATCGGTATTTTGGTTTTAGCTATGGTTGCAGTTTTTACCATGTTTGAGATATTCGGCAGAAGTGAAAAAAGATACGACATTGAAAAGCTGAAAAAAATCCACAGGGCCAATGGAATCCTCTATTTTTTGCTTTTCCTGGCCATAAGCTATTTATGCATAGAATATATCGTAAAGACGAAGGTGGAGCCTTCGCCCCGGGCGTTGTTTCATTCATTGTCCGCGGTTGTAATAATAATACTTTTGGCCCTTAAAATTTCCATTGTCAGAATATACAGGCAGTTTTACAATCAGGTAAAAATCATCGGGCTCTTGATAGCGCTTATTTCATTTGCTATGTTTGCGGTATCTGGAGGATATTATCTGCTCATTACGAAATTCGGCACGGACCGGGCTTTTATGGAAGCTGCTGCGCTGAAAAAAGAGCCGGGCGTTAAGATTGCCTTAAAAACAGACCCGGAGAGCATAAAAAAAGGAAGGGAGCTTTACGAAACAAAATGTTTTTTCTGTCATGACGCCTACAGCACAAAGAGGGAGGTAGGTCCTGGGCATAAAGGCATTCTCAAGAACCCCTTTCTCCCTGTAAGCAAAAAACCTGCAACTCCGGAAAATGTAGCAAATCAGATAAGAAAACCGTATAAAGATATGCCTGCTTTTTCATACCTGCTTGATGAAGACGTGGAGAATATAGTCGCATTTTTGAATACCCTTTAATGTTAGGAGGCTTAAAATATGCTTGTTTTTAGATTTGCTGTTATTGTGCTGCTCCTGACAACATCTTATGCATTTGCGGATGATGCGTCAAAAACCGCAAAGCTTAAGGAGCTTGCGAAGATTCAGGGGCTGGAGGAAATAATTGAAAGACAGAAATCATATTCTCAGGAACAGGTCAAAATAATCGCTCCCAAGATGCTGAAAGAGGCCAAGACGCAGTTCCCGGGTTTAAAGAAAGCAACCCTTGCCGCTCTGGAAAATGCATATCATAAATTCCTTAATGCGTCAAAACCGACGTGGACTACAGAGGATGCCGTGAAGGCCTGGAGCATTTATTACGGCCTGCATGTCACTGAAGAAGAATTGGACAGCATCCTGGCGTTTTATAAATCTCCCATAGGGCAAAAGGACGCAGAGGCTGCTAAGATCGCCATGCAGCAGTGGGCGATTTTTATTATAGAGAAAAATAATGCGACGCTTGAAAAAGCCGCACAGGCGTATATCTCGGAATTAAGGGCGATTATCAAGGCAGAGGCCAGGAAAAGAAGTCGCAAATGAAAGATATTTTTTGATTTGTCTGTTTGCGCGTGTTCTGGAAGGCATTGCAAAGAGTCCGTGAAATCCGCCTGAGACAGACGAGACGGCGAAGTAGTCTATATTTACTACCTACAGTTGTGCAGCTATTGACAAACAAAGAATGTCTGTGATAGTCTTTTTGCTAAACATGTTGCTTTTGGGAGGGGAAGGTTGTATGGCATTATTTTTGCACAGACAGACAGACAGACAGACAGACAGACAGACAGACAGACAGACAGACAGACACTAATCTTAAAAGTCTTTTCATTTCTCAAAATTCAGATTCTCTTGCCTTTAACAGTCAAGCCTTAAATAACCAATTCCATTCAGGAGGAAAATAATGGCGGATATTTCCACGTACATAGGGATACTTGCATTCATAGTAGGCATGTTTTTGGTGTTTGCGCCATCTATACTTAAGAAGGTGAATGAATTCTCGGCAAAGTCTGTCACAAAAATTGACACGCTTGCATTTGCCTACAGGGTATGGTTCGGTGTGTCATTGCTCCTAATCTCGGTGTTCATGTTTCTTATGGCGTATCAGTTTTCAAGAAGAGGATATTAACCGGGATTTTACAACCTTAGATTGTGATGGCAATGGAAGAAAAAAGACATTTCAGAAGATACAGCAAAAACTCTGAGTTCAATATTCTGATTAACGGAATGGCGTTCAGAGCGGAAACCCTTGATCATTCTCCAGGCGGCGTAGGGGTTATATTTAGAGAAACTCCGTCGCATTTAAGAGAGGGAGATGTTATCAGTCTTGATATAGCTTCTCCCGACATAAAAACAAACGGCGAAGTAGTCTGGCTAAAAAGACTCAGGTCCGGACTCAAGATTGGAGTGAAAAATGCCGGAGATTTTAAGGGTGCTATAAAAGACTACGGACTTGCAGACATTCTGATAGGTCTTCAGAGAACCGACAAAACAGGCATTCTTGAAGTCAGAAGCGGCGCAATCCTTAAGAAAATCTATATTAAAAACGGAGATATGATTTTTGCCGCCTCAAACCGGGATGAAGACCGCCTCGGCGATATTTTGCTGAGAGAGAAGAAAATTACTTCCGAACAATACGATCAGTCTGTTCAGGAGATGAAAAAGACCGGGCAGAGGCAGGGCGCAGCGCTTGTCAGGCTCGGCTATCTTAAACCGCAGGAACTGGTCCGGGCGGTGAGGCGTCAGGTTGAAGAGATAATCATGAGCCTTTTTCCTCTTGAAGACGGCACATTTGAATTTAAGGAAGGCCCCTTGCCGAGCGAGGAGACCATAACATTAAAACTGAGCGCTGCAAATCTCATATACCGCGGGATAAAAAAAATAGAAAATTTTTACGGTATAATCAACAACATAATAAACAGCGCGCTTCCACGTCTTGATGTTGCGCTCTGTTTTTCGCCGGACCCGATGAAGCTCTTTCAGGACCTAAATCTCGACAGAGAAGGCAAAACAATACTTTCTTATGTAGACGGTAAGACTGCAATAGACAATATCATCTCTGCATCCCGCCTGGATAAATTTGCCGCGTTTAAGGCCATCTATGCGCTCTTAAGCATAGGGATAATTGAACCGGTAAGGGATATTGCCGAATCTGCCGCAGAGATACCCGCGGAAGATATAATCAAGGGACCTGAGATAAAAGCGCCGCAGGAAATAATAGACCGGATTGAAGATATTTACAACAGACGTGAGAGCTTCGGATATTACGGAATTCTGGGACTCAGAGAGCGGGCAACGCAGGACGAGATAAAGAAGGCCTACTACAATGTTGCCAAAGAATTCCATCCTGACAGGCATTTTTATCTCAAGGCTGAAGACTTGAAGACAAAACTAAACGCAATCTTTTCGTTTGTAACAGAGGCATATACGACCCTTTCTAATCCGGAGAAGAGAAAACAGTATGATACAAGACTTTCCCACAAACCTGCTCCACCGCTTTCCAATGAAGAGCTTGCCGCGGAAAGATTTATGGAGGGCAAGATTAGGCTTGCAGGGCATAAGATTTCCGAGGCGCTGGAACTCTTCGGTCAGGCGGCATATCTCAATAGTTCCGTTGCGGAATATCATTACTACTACGGGATGACGCTCAACAGGCTCAACAGACTCAAAGAGGCGTCAAGGGCGATAGAGCGGGCTCTTGCGATTGAACCCTCAAATCCTGATTATTTAGCAGAGGCGGGGCACGTCTATCTCAAACTTGATTTGCGGCGGAGGGCCAGAGGTTACTTTGAAAATGCTTTAAGCTTATCGCCGGCGCATAGAAGGTCAGCGGAAGGCCTGAAGAAAATATTAGAGGATGCATGATGGTTTCCGATTTCTTACCGGACAAAGAAAAACAGTCCAACAATCTCTCATCTGATAAAAGAATGATATATTTAGAACCTTTAGGGGAGAAAAACTTTCGCTCAAGATTTCCGGAAAAAAAGATGATATATACAATGCCTCAAAAATCCATAAGTATAAAAAAGATAGCAATTGGGATAATCATCTTAATAATTTTTGGTCTATGTCTAGGCCTGGCAATAGGCTTAATAGATTTTTAGGCTATTTATTCTTTGCTCTACTCACAACAATAATTTACTGTCCTACCTAAATTTCCTGTCCTAATTTCAAGAGCAATTTATAAGAAGTAATGACAACTCATGCGGGGGTGATGTATAATTCTGCAAGGAGAAACCATGAAAAGGATTGTTGTAAAGGTCGGCAGCAACCTAGTGGCTGATGAAAAGGACGTGCTTGATGCAAAGCGCATTAATGCCGTTGCGTCCGACATAAAGGCTGTGCAGGATATGGGGTATGAAGTCGTTCTTGTATCTTCAGGCGCTGTTGCGGCAGGGATGAGAAAACTCGGTTTAAAAGAGAAACCGAAAGATATTCAACTCAAACAGGCGGCGGCGGCTGTGGGGCAGAGCAGCCTGATGTGGGCGTATGAAAAAAGTTTCGGGGAATTCGGCAAAAAGGCGGCGCAGGTTCTTCTTACGCGCGATGATTTTACCGACAGAAAGAGATACATTAATTCAAAAAATACGCTTGATACCCTGCTTTCATACGGCATTATTCCTGTAATCAATGAGAATGACACGGTTGCAACCGATGAAATAAAGTTCGGCGACAATGACAATCTTGCTTCGCTTGTCGCAGGGCTTATTGACGCCGAAAGGTTGATAATCCTCTCTGATGTTGACGGGCTTTATTCAAGCGACCCTAAGAAAAGCCATAAATCGGAAATTATAAAGGTAGTCACCGAGATTACTCCTGAGATTGAGGCGATGGCAGGAGGCGCGGGCAGCGCAGTCGGCACAGGCGGTATGTATTCAAAAATCCTTGCCGCAAAGAAGACTGTAAACAATGGTATTACCGTGAATATCATAAGCGGCAAAAAGAGCGGATTGATGTCAGCGCTCTTAAAAGGGGAGCATTACGGGACTGAATTCAGGCCTGTCAGAGAGAGGCTTTCGTCGCGCAAGGGATGGATTGTATACGGAAGCCGCGCCAAGGGCAGCCTGCATCTGGATGAAGGGGCTGTTAAGGCGCTTCTTCACGGAGGAAAGAGCCTTCTGCCTTCGGGGATTACCGCGATTACGGGTGTTTTTGAGATAGGCGATGCGATATATTGCGTTGATTCCGAGAACAAAAAAATTGCAAAAGGGATTACAAATTATTCTTCATCAGAGATTGAGAAAATAAAAGGTAAAAAGACATCTGACGTGGAAAAGATTCTTGGATACAGATATTCAGATGAAGTGATTCACAGGGATAACCTTGTGGTTTTGTAATGATGTGAATTTTACCTTGACACCTCTGCCTGCCTTTAGGTATTGTTTTTCCAAGCCTTAAAAAGAGTTTGGGAGGTTTAAGATGAGAAAGATTTTAACAGCCCTGTTTATCCTCGCCTTTGTGTCAACAGCTTTTGCTCTTGAAATTAA
>Ga0172369_10004236_pt1 | contig 18335 bp, 13 predicted proteins | sample LakKiv25m_FD_114539 | JGI IMG/M metagenome (GOLD analysis project Ga0172369, IMG submission 114539) | Freshwater microbial communities from Kabuno Bay, South-Kivu, Congo - kab_022012_11.25m | ecosystem: Environmental > Aquatic > Freshwater > Lake | place: Democratic Republic of the Congo...
GGAGAAACATGGCTTCCTTGCTGGCGAACACCAAAAATTTGTCCAGCAGGTAGTCGAGTTTGGGCGTCATGTCGCTGAACCACCTTTGCTCGGGCTCCGTCTGCGTGGCGATCTGCCCGCGCATGGCCTCCAGGCGCGCGAAGCGCTGCTGCATCTCGGCGCGCAGGGTGGGCAGCACCTGGGCTTTGAACGCCTGGCGGCGTTTCTCCGCCTCCGCTTTCTGGCGGGCGGTCAGGCGGGAACGGTACCAGGGGGAATCCGGCACCACGGTCAGGTAGAGGGTCTCCAGCACGATGCCCGCAAGCAGCGGCAACGGGTTGAGGACGGCGGCCGCCAGTGCCACCGATGCCGCAACTCCGATCAGATTGCCCGGTTCTTTGATTGCTTCACGATAATGATTCAAGGGTATAACTGCCGCCCCTTGTCAGGATGGCGTGCGCGGGCGAGTTCCCCGATGATCGGGGCAGGACGTCTGCCGTCCGGCGTTGCTTCATTCTACTACACGGAGACTCGGATTTGGCCGCCTGTTGGTGTTTTCTTGAGCAACTGCAGCAGGGCCTGGCTCAATTGGATGAATTGCTCCTCGAACACGAGCGACGGCTGGCGCGGGCGGGAGAAGGGCACCGGCATGTCCTGGATGATCTGCGCGGGACAGGGTGAAAACACCACGATGCGGTCTGCCAGCAGCAGCGCTTCGGTGATATCGTGCGTGATGAAGATGACCAGATTTTTCTCTGCGCTCCATAACTCGGCGAGCATCTGCTGCATCCCGGCGCGCGTCTGGGCATCCAGGGCGCCGAACGGTTCGTCCATCAGCACGATGGGCGGCCGCATTGCCAGCGTGCGCGCGATGGCCACGCGCTGCTGCATGCCGCCGGACAACTGCTTCGGATGTGCCTGCAAGCGGTCGCCCAGCCCGACCCGGGTCAGGTATTCGGTAGCCAGGCTCCGGCGCTCTTCCGGCGGTTTACCGATAACTGACAGGCCGAACTCCACATTGCCCAGCACCGTCAACCACGGAAAACAGGTATACGCCTGCGGGACGGTCACCGATTTGGGGTTCGGTCCGTCCAGCGGCTCGCCGAAAATCCGCACTTCGCCATCATCCGCCTGCAGCACCCCGCCGATCATGTTCATAATGGTGCTCTTGCCGCACCCCGATGGGCCGAGAAAGGCGACGAATTCGCCGCCCTCTATGTCGGGGATGGTGAGGCTGACGTCGTTGACCGTCACCATGCGCTCCCCGGTGGTGGGATGCGGGAACCATTTATGGATATGCTGCAGTTCGACGATGGGTGGTTTCTCTATCACAATATCACCAATTGAAAAATCGTTTTCGCACGGACTGAAGGACCCAGTCCGTCAGGGAGGAGATCAGCGCGATGATGATGAGGGCGGCGAAGACCTGGCCGGATTCGTTCTGGCGGGCGCTGATGCTGAGCAGGTAGCCGATGCCCAGGTTCATCTCATTGCTGTTGATAAACTCCGCCAGCACGATATACGTCCACATGATGCCGTTGCACACGGCGATGGCTTCCCAAATCTGCGGGAGCGCGGCCGGCAGGATCACGCGGGAAATCATCTGCCAGCGGTTGGCGCCGATATCCAGCGCGACCTTGATATAATCCTCATTGACAGTTTGCACCGCGGAGCGCACCAGGATCACCATATAAAAGATGGCGCCGAGGAAGAGGAAAATGACCTTGCCGTTATCCTCCAGCCCGACCCAGAGGACGACCAGTCCGAGGATGCCGGTGGTGGGCACGCTTTTCACGCCGTTGATGATTTTACGGAAGAAGGCATCCACCGGGGCGAAGGTGCCCATCAGCAACCCGAGTGGCACGCCGATGAGCAACACCAGCGACAGCGCCTTGGTCACACGCCAGAGACTGTGCCAGATCGCCGGGAACAGCCAGCCCTTCTCCTGAAAGTGCACCAGCCCTTCCCAAATGCCCGACGGCTTCGGCAGGAAGAGCGGTTTGACGAACCCGCCGTATGTTGCGATACACCAGAAGATCAGCAGCACCGCGATGCCGAACAGGCCGATGCCAAAATCGATCTTTGGGGTGACTTTTCCCCGAATATTAAAATCGATCGCCGGCTTGTGCTTGACCGACGGTGCAGTGGTTTGCGTTCCTTCAGTTGCCACGAATCACTCCCCGATGCCATGCTGTCAACATTTACTTCGGAATAATCATGATATCCGTGCGGCGATTCTTGCTGCGGCCATCCGCCGTCGCGTTGGACGCCACCGGCTTGTAGGGGCCGTTGCCCTTGGGAATAAACCGGCCGCGGCTGAACCCGTATTTGTTAATCAAATAATTCACCACCGCGCGCGCCCGCGCTTCGCTCAACGCGACGTTCGACCCCGGGTTGCCGACACTGTCGGTGTTCCCCTCCACTCGGAGGTAGGCGTTGGAGTAGGTCTGCGCGATGAGGGCGATCTGGTCGAGCACCTGCTTGGCGTTCTCATCGAGGGCGGCGCTCCCGGAGGGGAAGTAAATATTCACCTTCTTGGTCATCACCGGGGGGGCCGTCTTCTTCTCCGCCGGCGCGACGGTCGGGAATTTCGGCGCCTCCGGCTTGGGCACCGCGCCTTCTTTGGCGGTCTCTTCGTAAATCTGCTTCAGGAACTTGATGTCCTTGGCGTCGGAAGCATAGACGGGGTTGCTGATATACCCGCGGTTGACCCACGCCTGGCTCGCTGCCTGGAAGATGCCGTCGAACAGCGGCTTGCTGCCATCCAGCCCAAACATCTTCGTGTTTTCCGCCAGGTCCGCCCACTTGACGACCGGCAATTGCGCGCGGGTAGCGTCCGGACCCATGTCCTTATACAACGGTTCGTTGTCCATCAGCAACTGCACGACCTTGTCCGGGTTGCGGTTGGCCTCCACCGTGCCGTCGAACCATCCCGCGACGAAAGCCTTGATGACATCCGGGTGTTGCCGGATAAAATCCTCGCGGGCGACCATCAGGTCGGCGATCAGGTTGGCGGCGGTTTTCGAGGAGATCAGAACATGCGACCCCGGCCGCTTGTTCAGCGCCTCGGTGACATCCGGTTCCCACACCACGCAGGCGTCCACCTTGCCCGCCACGAAATCCTGGCGCGCGTCCGGCGAGGCGTTCTTGCCCACCAGGCTCTTCACGATGGCCGTCTGGTCCTCTTCGCTCAAGCTGGAGTTCTCCAGGCTGTTTTCCAGCAGCCAGTGTGAGGGGGTGAACAGCGCCAATGAGATCTTCTTGCCCTTCAGATCCTCGATGCGGTGGATATTGGCATCCGCCACGATGGCGTCGCCGCCGCGCGACCAGTCCACCTGCATCACGGTGCGGGCGTTCAACCCGTTTTTGCGGAATCCCGGCAGCTCGTTCGCCCAGAAGTCCACCGTGGACCACACGATATCCACACCGTCCTTGCCGCCACGGGCGAAGGCCTTGGCGCGCGCGTCCACATCCTCCATCAGCAGGAATTCCACCAGCAGCTTGTGGTTATTCCAGTAGATGCAGTCCTTGTTCGGGGCGAAGCCGTTGTTCGCGGTGATGCCGCCTGCGTAGCCCGGCCAGGTGACGATCCCCACACGCAACGGTCGACCCAGGAGTCCCTTGTCGAACCCGAGTCCGCTGACCGCGCGGGTCACACCTCCCGGCCCGGCGGTCGTCTGGCCGGAATATTTCTGCCAGAGGCGCCATCCGCCGATGGCGACACCGACGGCGACAATGAGCAGGACGATTTTACCGAATGCAGTGAGACGCATCGTGATACCTCCGATGTATGAGAGAACCCCCCGTAAGTTGCTTTCTGATCCGCAAGGCCTTCGAATAATATACCGGCATGACAGGCAAGGATTGCCTGCCGGACGCCAGGGCATATATCGGGCACCAATATTATAACAGCCGGAGGCCGATTCGGATATGCGACGGCTGCCGGTGCCATCCACGGCTCGAACGGCGGATGATTCGGATGACAGTGGCTCATGCGGTGACCGGGCCGGTCGTCATTAAAACGCACGTTCTATCGCACGGCCCACCCGGCGCCACTTCACCACCTTTATTAAGCCCTTCCGCGCTGAATTTGTCAAGGATCGGTTCTTCGGGTCACGGCGCCGTCGTCAGGGTGGCGGCGAACAGGTAGACCTGCGGTTGTTTCGGGAGCACGAGGGCGGCGAGAGGGCGCTTCGGATCGAGGGGGATGCGGTAGACGAAGACCGAGCCCTGCCATTTCCAATCGTCCCCGAGCAGCGTGCGCAGGTAGCGGGTGTGCAGCAGCACCGCTTCGCCGTATTGGGGAGCGACCAGCCAGTGCGACAGGTTCAACGGCACCGTCTGCTCCTCGCCCTCCGCGTAGCGGACCGTCAGCACGCAGGGCTCGTTGGTGTAGGTGTCAATCGCCGCCAGGTAGAGCGCCGAAGCGTTGACGGCGGGCAGCGGGATCGCCTGTCCCGCGGCGCGGACGGCGGGTGTGCGGCCATCCTTCGCGGACGGCAGGAAGAACGGCACGTCACGGAACTCCGGCGCCGGCGCGGGCTCCATCCCGTAGCCGGCCTGGTAGCCGTAAGGCGAACGCGTGGCGTCGGGCAGGAACTCCTCCAGCGGGAACAGGTCGCCCCGGCCATCCAGCCCGGTGCCGATGGGCAGTGTCACCGGCTGCGCTCCGAAGTCGTGCGGGGTGAAGACCGTGGAAAGGTCCACTTGCCGGAAACGTTCAGGCCGCAGCACCGTCGAGCGCAGGGGCACGGCCAGTTCGGTGGGGTTCATCGTCAGCGTGACAGCCTGCCCACGGCAACTGATGCCGAAAACGCAGCGGCGCGGTCCCATACCCGACGGCAGCGGTAGCATGATGCGGACCGCTGTGGCACTGTCCGCCTTGACCCCCACCTCCAGCGGCACGCTGCCGTTGCCGTCCGGCAGCGGCTGTCCATCCCAATTCAGCCACTGATAGGTGATCGCCGTCTCGTTGGCCGGCCAATCGGTCTGCCCCTGGTTGCGCAGCGCCACCGGCACTTCAACCGCCTTGTCCTCGCCGCCGAGGTGATCCGGCAGGCCGACACTCAGCAGGATGCCGCGCAGATCGGCCTCCGCTACCCGCACCAGCGTCTCGTGCACCGGGACGGGCGGTCCGCCGGCCCGCGACATCTCGACGCGCACTTGATACCAGCCGGCTGTTGTCGGGGCAAGCGGCAGCATGCCCGTAAACGCGCCGATCTCGCCTGGCGCGGGATTGCCCTTTACCGCCAGCGCGCTCTCGCCCGGCAGCGGTGTCCCGTCCGCATTGGCCCACACCGCGCGGAAAGCGAGCCGCGTTTTCCGCCCCATGCCTTTTTCAGGGAAGCGCAGTGCCAGTGTGATGGGCGCCGTCGCGCCCGCCGGCACAACACCCGGCACTTCGCATTTCGACGGCAGCGCCGTCTCGTTGCCCTCGCCGACGGTGATCGGCATCGAGATCGTCCATACGGTGTCCGTCAGCAGCGGCATGTTGAGCTGCGGCACTTTATTGTGGCGAAAATCCAGGCACAGCGTATACTGCCCCGCCGGCAGCGCTTTGCGCGACCCCTGCATGGTGGATAGCACGAAGTGCAGGCGGGCGGACGCCAGCTCTAACAGGGCGAGGCTCTCGGTGGCGGTGCCCTTTGTGAACAAGCGGTCATCTCGCAGCAGGCGATACTCCACGCGAAAGCCCGTGCTCGCTGCCATCCGCTCCATACCGCCGTTTTTCACGATCACGTCCACCGGGTACTGCTTACCGGGCGCGAGCACAAGGGGCAGATTCTGCCGCAGCATGCGGACACCGAACGACCGCCCCTTGATCAATTCGATGGTGTGCAGGCGCGTGGCATCGCGATAGTCGATGCCGAAGCGGCGGGAGGGGGCGATCTCGGTGCCGTCGGCGAAGTCGTTCCAACTGCGGATGAGGATGAAATCCGGGTGCGCGGTGATGACCTTCAACCAGCCGTTCCGGTAGAACTCCCCGTCCCGCCGCGAGACGAAGCGGTCGCGCCCGGCGTCCACGCCCGGCGCAATGAGCGCTGTCCGCAGCGGACCGTCTCCGAGCTGCACGCCGGACGCCGGGTCCCAGGCGCAGCGGGCCAGCACGCCCTCTGTCACCTGCGCGCCCGGCCAGGCGGCATCCAGCAACCAGCCGATCGGCTGACCCCAGCGCTGCCGTAGCGCGACGCCCAGCAGGTTCAACGGCGGGTAGGCGTTCGCCTGGCCGGAGGTGGCGGCACAGGCCACCGGATAGCACCACTGTCCCTGCGCATCCGGCGCCATCAGCCGGTATTGCGGCGGGATGAGCAGGTAAAAGTCATCGAGCGCCTGCTGTGCCAGGGCGGGCGTTGCGCCGTCGCGGATGTCGATGAGGGGCATCAGCAGCGGGGTATCGGTGAAAAACTCCGCTGAATTCGCACGGTCGTAATCCGCCAGCGCGCTTGCCAGCGCGGCCAGACGGATTCGCGTCGCTTCCGGTGCGGCGCCGCCGACCGGCAGCACCACCGCCAGCGCGTCGATGCCCGCCCGGCGAATATCCCGAAGCTGCTGCAGGTGGTATAACGGGGTCTCCGGACCCAGACCGGCGGGGACGGGGTCCAGCGGCTGGTGCGCTGCCGGGTCGGCGGTTGGGTACAGCGAATACCAGACGGTGACTAGGCTGACCGCCTGCCGTCCCGGCGCAGGCGCAGCGACGGCCGTGCCCTGGCGTTTGGTGAGCTGGCAGACACCGGCGGTCATCCACTCGAAACCGTTCAGCTTGCCGTCGATTTCCGGCTGCCCGTAGGCCAGCGTGGCAGAGGCCAGCGGTTCGCGGCTGGTGATCGGCTGCGGGGTCTGCGTGAATTGCAGGCGGCCCCAGCGGGTCGGGTGGTCCAGGTCCGCTTCTTCCAGCGCTTGCGGCCAGCAGGAGACGGATTGTGTCTCTCCCTGCGCATAGCAGGCCAGCGCGAAACCGATGGCGGGCAACTCGTCGGTCGGCTGCTGGCGGATGGGCGGCGTGGTGCGCAGCAGTCCCCAGGGGAGCGCCAGCTCCACCTGGTAGCCTTTATCAGGGGTGGCGCGATCGTTGATTTTGCCGTTCACCGTAGCGACATAGCGGATGGTGCCGTATCGGGAGGGGATGAACCAGGTGGGATCGTCGGCCCAGACGCCGTCCTTGCCGCGCTGCACCGACACGCCGCCGGCCGCGCTGATGACCACCCGCACGCAACGCTCGTTGAGCACGTCGCCCTGCGTGGGGTCCAGATTCAGGTAGACGGCGACCGCATCATCCAGCCAGGGCTGGCTGGCCGGCGCCGTCTGATCGCCGACCACCATCGGATCGTCCACCTGAAAGGCCAGGAAGAGCGCGTTGGGAGACCACGCGGTGTGGACGATGACGTAATCGGCATCCGGTTCGGCGGCAGAGATCGCCAACGGGAGAAACATCGCCAGCAGGGCGGTAAACAGGATAGCTAGTCGCATGACACCTCTTTTCGGCGGCATGCGGTGAAAACCTTCTCGCCGTTGTAGAGGGGGTATGGTACAATTAGTTGGCGCTAGAAAGATATCCTGGACGCCTGCTGTGTATGGGGGATGAATGTCGGAATCGCTTGCCCCGCTGTCGCTGTGGAGTCTGGTGCTGCTCAAGCTGGTCGTCGCCACGTTGTGCGGCGGGATAGTCGGGTATGAGCGCGAGCGATACGACCACCCGGCCGGTTTCCGCACGCACGTGCTGGTGTGCGTAGGCTCAGCGGTCTACATGATGGTGTCGGTGACGGTGGCGGGGACGCACTACGATCCGGGACGCATCGCCGCTCAGGTCGCCAGCGGCATCGGTTTCCTCGGCGCCGGCACCATCATTAAGCAGGGCAGCATTGTGCGTGGATTGACCACCGCCGCCAGCCTGTGGGCGGTCGCCGGCATTGGCCTGGCCGCCGGCTATAATTTCACCACCCTCGCCATCGCCCTCCTCGGCACCCTCGTCGTGCTCAGTACGCTGGTCGCCCTGAAATGGATCGAATATGCCATCGAACGGCGGCGCACCTTTATGCTAATCCTGACGCTCGTCGAACCGCGGCAGCAGGTCGATTGGATCCGGTCGGCGTTCGTGTCCGAAGGCGTCGAGGTGAGCGGCATGTTTTTTCAGCAAGGCATCGCCGGACCGACCGAGGTGGTGTTCGAAGGCTACTCCGCCAACCGGGAAAAACTCGAGCGCGCGGTCGATGTCATCGCTCGCCACGACGCCGTGCGCGGCGTGCGGTGGGAATATCGGTAACGAATGGAAGATTGGAAGGATGGAAGGATAAATGAGTGGTGAATGCGCTGAGTCCGGTGGTTGAATAGGCTCTCCTGCCTACTCAACCACCGACCGGGCGCATAGTCATCAATCCGAGAATTCTCGCAGCAGCCGTTATCATGGTGCAGCGTTATCACTTCAGGAAAGAGCCGATGAAACCGACGAGGACGAACATCAGCAGGAAATTGATGGCGATCACCAGCGCGGGGTAGCGGTGCACGGACAGCGCCCAGGCCATGAACGCGCCAACCACGCCGGCGCTGATCAACATCGAGATGAATCCCGCCAGATCGCCCGGGTCGCGCAACGAAGCGCCGAATACCGCGGCGCTGGGCATACTGAGCAGCATACCCAACTCGGCGGCGACAATGGCCAGCAGCATCAGCGGCAGGCGCGGTTTGACGACGATGAAGATGTTGTAGACGATCGTGCCGATCAGCGCCGCGGCGCCCCAAAACGGCCAGGCCGGCCAGCGCGGCGCGAACAACCGAGCTGCGAACAGCACCAGCACGCCCACCATCACAGCAGCCAGGGCGTACGGTTGTTCAACCTGCTCGCGGCGCCGGGGTAAATCTACGGCACAATATTGCGGATCATCGGGACTTAAAGACATAATAATTGCCACGTAAAATGTAATAGGTCATACAAACGTTAGCGCATTCCAGGTGTTGTCGTCAATCCATGGTCGGCATCCGGCAAAAAGTTACTTGACAGTGGGCGCCGCGTCACCCTTGTCGCCGGCCGGGGGCGCGGACGTCGCCTGCGTCAGCTTCTCGATCTGCTGGGCGGCGACGGTATTGTGCGGATCCGCCGTCAACAGGTTCCGCCAGAAGGCCAGCGCGTCCGCAATGCGGCCCAACTTCTCCAGGCAGTGGCCATACAGATGGCTCTGCGGCGGTTTCGCGCCGAACCGGACCGCCTTTTCCAGGTAGGGCAGAGCCGCCGCGTAATCCTGGCGGGTGAAGAAGTAATACTGGCCGACGGTAAGGTATCCTTCGGGATTGGTGGGATTATTCTCCAGCATCCGCTGATAATATCCCATCGCGCGCTCTACCTGGTCGGTGCTCCACAACAGCCACGCGGCATTGGCATACGACTCGACGTCCGTCGGGCGCAAGGCAATCAAACGGTCCAGCACGTTCACTGATTTTTCCCATTCGCCGGAATGGAAATACTCGTCGCTCAGCGCCAGGTTGACCGTCCGCAACGCCTCTACCGCTTCGCGGGCTGACGCGTGAGCGGTCGCCGCGGTCAGCGGCGCGGCCTGCGCCAATCCGGCCAGCGCCCACGCCAGCCCGAGCACCATCAGCACACGCATCATTCCGGCTCCCTTCTCCCCTATCGCTGCAGTCCTCTGGTTATACCCACGAATGGGGTCGCCGTCAAGCCCGTTTTCATATCATGCGGTTGGAAGAATGGAAAGTTGGAAGAATGGAAGGTTGGAAGAATGGAAGAATGGAAGAATGGGAGGATTGCTATGTGGGCAGCCGTCTCCGAAGATAGCCGTGAATAGGCCAGCTCCCCGGTAATTTTCCCTTTTGCGCCCGATATGAGAAAACTGCTCGTTTTCCACACCATTTTGCCATCCTGAGGTATCATGGAAGAGCATCCTCTTTCTCAAGGAGCTGTTGATGAATCGTATTTCATACGCTTGCATGCTGATCCTCGCCCTGTGTGTCGCCTGGTTCGCCGGCCCTCTCCAGGCTGAAGCGCCATTGTTTCACCCGCGCACGCTGCTGGGCGGCGAATACTGGGGCACGACGGCGAAGGACGGTTATCTCGACTACCTGGGCGCGGTCAAGCCTGATCTGATCCACGCTTCGCTGTTAGGGCCGGAGCTGTGCAGCGCGATCTACGGCGCGGGCAAGCTGGTGGGCATCACGCCGGTCTACCCGCCGGTCGGCACGGTGAAGGAATACCTGGCCTGGTGGCGCAACTTCAACGCGGAGGCGCATAAGCGCGGCGTGAAGGTGCAGGCCACCTTCTCGCTCACCTATGTCTGGGGCGACCAGGAACAGCACACCGGCTTTTTCAAGTATTACGACGACCTGTGGGAGGCGGACGTGCTTGGCCCGAAGCCGGCGCCGAACGTGGATGCCTTCCTGCGCATGGATGCGGACGACAAACCCGTCCACGACAAATACAATAACTGGTATACCTACTCCGGCTGCCCCAACAACCCGATCTGGCGGCAACTGCTGAAGCAGATGGTGAAAGCCGGCATCGACGCGGGCTTCGACGGCTTCATGGTGCAGTTCCCCTACTTCGACGGACGCTGCACCTGCCCGTATTGCCAGGAGAAGTTCAAAAAATTCCTTGCCGCCAACTATACGCGGGAACAGATTGAAAAGGACATGGGCATCAAGGACCTGGCCACGTACAAGTTCACCATCATCGGCTCACCGGAAAAAACTGTGCCCAGCACGCCCGCGGCGCCGGAGTCGAAGGTCGCGCAATATCCCCTACTCGATCTGGCTGCCCGCCGGTTCGGCGCCATCAGCATCAAGGACTGCTTCGACGATGTGTTCGTCAATTACGGGCGGACACTGAAGCCCGACCTGGTGCTCTCAATGTGGACGCACTTCCGCCAGTTCGTGACGGAGGACGCGACCAACACCGATTTCAACAACTACCTGGACGAGCGGACACTGCTGCCCATCGAGCGCTGGGGGCAGGGGGAGAATTACCTGTGGTACTCCAGTCCGATCTATAAAAGCGATCTGAAAAACGGAGTGCTGGGCGACTCTGCCCTCGATGGCCGCGTGCTGCGCGCGATGGCCGGCGATCATGCCTTCGAGCTGTTGAAATATGACTATTTTCGCTGGCGGGTGGTGACGGCGGAGTCGCTGGCCTTCGGGGGTATCTGCTTCGGCGCGTGGGCGGGCGGCTGGTCCGGCGGACTGGATCGCGAGCAGCCCAACCACCTGGAGTCGTATTATCGCTTCGTCCGTGACAATGATGAGTATTTGAACCCGCTCAAACGCGAGAGTTATGCCGATGTGGCGATGATCTACCCGCGGCAAGCGATCTTTGCCGGCGATGCAACCTTCTTCGGCCCATTCCGCGACATCGGACGGGCGCTGCTGAAGGCGCACGTGCTCTTCGACGTAATTATCGATCAGAAGATGACCGCCGCCGACCTGGCGAAGCGGCGCGTGGTGATCGTGACGGCGCCGCAATACCTGACCGATGTGCAGCACCAGTTGCTGGCACAATATACTCAGGCAGGCGGCAAGGTGGTCGTCTACCCGGGGGCCATAGTCGATATGCTGGTTCCGGCAGGTTGGGCGGTGATGACGGGAGATCTGAAGGTTCGGGACGCGACAGCCGTCCAATTGGCAAAATTGACCGGCATCCCCTATTCGACGTTCAACGCCCCGTGGACAGTGGAGGTCTATGCCGATCGGCAGCCGGCGGCGCAGCGCGTGCTGGTGCATTGCGTGAACTTCAACCGCGACGAGTCGCAGGGGAACAAGGAGCTGCCCATCGCCGCCGCGCCGGTGACGATGGACCTGCGCCTGCCCGCGAACTTCAAAGTCGCCGGCGTGCAGTTCCTTACCCCGGAAGTCAAAGGTATACAGAAGGTGAAGTTTACGCAGAAAGGCGACCGCGTGCTGCTCACCACGCCCGGGTACCTGGTGTATGGGCTGGTGGTGATTCAGGGAAAACCGACGTCAGACCGAGTGCAAGGGCCCCCCATGATACAGCACGGCTCCGGAATCTATAAGTAGTATTACTGGTAGGAAAGCGGTGGAAGGCCAGTCTGGAAGGGTGCGAGTGGGCCTTCCACCCTTTACCAATTCAGCAGCAGCCGACCCAGCCGCGCAGCCTGCACACGGGAGTTGGGAGGTGTCAAGCTATAGAATTCCCCAGGTCAAAACAAATAAATGATAATTTTTTATAAGTAAGACTGGCGCGAAAAGTTACCGCAGCCGTGCAGGAGCGCAGTCTGGCGCATTATTGCATGGCCAGCACGTCGGGGTTCAACAGATAGCGAGGCTGGCCGCCGCTCAGCAGCGCGTATGCCTCCGCGATGGCAGCCTGCATCACGTCGTGCACGGATTCCGCGCAGCGGTTGCCGAGGTGCGGGGTGGAGATGACGTTCGGCAGATCGATGAGCGGATTGTCCGGCAGGTCGACCGCCGTGTCCAGCGCTGCGCCGGCGAGTCGTCCGGAAATCAGCGCTTCGCAGAGTGCCGCCCGGTCCACCAGCATGTCGCGCGCGGTATTGATCAGGTAGGCCGTCGGTTTCATGCGCGCCAGCTCCCGCGCGCCGATGATGCCTCGTGTGGCGGGGGCGTCGCGCAGGTGCAGCGAGAGGAAATCGCTCTCTGCCAGCAGCTCATCCAGCGAAACCCGCGTGATGCCGTGCGCGCGGGTGAAATCCTCATCCCAGGAGATATCGTGGGCGAGCACGCGCATGGCGAATCCCTGCCCGCGCAGTGCCATTTCCTTCCCGATGGCGCCCAGCCCCAGGATGCCCAGCGTTTTCCCCCACACAAACCGTCCCAGAGGCCGCGGCTGGCGCGCCAGCGACCGCTCGCTGGCCGGCGCGTGCGCAATGCGGTCGTGGCACTGCGGAATGGAGCGCGCCACCGCCAGCATCAACCCGAATGCCAGATCCGCCACTGCCGCGCTGCCCAACAGCGTGGGCGCATTGGCGACCGCCACCCCGGCTCGTGTGGCGGCGGCCAGATCCACCCCCTCGTAGCCGCTGGCGGCGATGACGAGCACCTTCAACCCCCGCGCCATCTCGAAAAATGCTGCGTCGAAGGGCAGGCCGGGCCCGAATACCGCATCGAAGCCTGCGGCCGTGCGCAGGACCGCTTCCGGCGTGGTCAGGCCAAAATCGGCAGGCTGGTAGACGGTGAACCCCTGCTGCGCCATTGCCGCGCGATGGTCATCTAACACCTCGAGAAAAGTGCCGTTCACCACCAGGGCGCGCCAGGGTGGAGTCGCATGCGTTGTGAATGCAGTCATGGGCCAGTGTCCCCGCCGGCGCTGCAGGGTCGCGCAGCCGGCAAGCCCATGATAGGCCGTGAAAGGACGGACCGTCAATATTCGTGCCATGTAAAGAATTTAACAGGCATCCTTGTTCAGGAGCTACTTGCATTCAAGGGGTACTGTCTCGTATTTTCCCCTTATACTCCGTTCTCTTAAATGCGTGACTGTACCCCGGGGGGTAGTAACATCAGGTGCCACCAGCCGTCATTTTCCCGATGCCACCACCGTATTCTCGGGTCGAAAGGCCACCGCTTGTGGGGAGGCCGGGAGGATGGCGACTGCATACGGCGAGGTGAGTACCTGGGCGACCTCCGCACCGGGCACCGGCGCCGTGGTGCGATACCGCACCACGATGCGGTCCCGGGTATTATCGGCCCCGGTCATCATCACGGTGTAGCCGGCGGTCGGTTTGCGCCCGACCAGCACCACGGCTGCCATATAACGGCTGAAATCGATCGCCGGCGCCGTCGCGTCAGCGCCGAGAGTGTTCGTCCAGAATGCCTGCCACGCCTCCGCGGTGCGAATCACCTGCACCTGCGGCTCGACGGCTTGACTCTGCTGTCCGGTATACATTTCCTGGATGGCGATGGGTTGTGTCTCCGTCCCCATCACGTTGAAGGCCACCGGCTGCGCCACCCGCGGCACCACCACCATGTCATACGGATAGGTGATGACCTGCGCCACGGCATCCCCGGTTTTGGGACGCGTCTCCCCCACATACGCCGTAATATTCGTATCGGTCGCGCGCACATCGGTGATGGCGATGGCATATCCGGCCGTCGGCTGCTGGCCCATCATGGCGACCAGCACGCTGTTATGCGTGAAGTCCACGGCAGGCGCCTCGCGTCCCTCCCACAGCGCTGCCCAGGTTTCCGCGCGCTGCACCACGTAGAATCCCCGATCGGAGAATGGGCCTTGCTGTCCTTTATATTCGGTAATGACGGGCACCGGCTGGCCGGCCCGCTCCTCTTTCGTCGAGCACCCGATCATCACGACGAGACCCATCCACAACACCGCCGTCCATGCGACAATTTTCATACCCTGTGCTCCTTTTGTGCAGATCATTCAGTCACCGTTATAGTGTAGCGATAGAAGGCTATCGCATTGTTATCGATGGCGCCCATTCTTGACATTTGCCGTATATTCATGACGAAAAACAGGAGATTGCTCGAAATTTACCGGCAGGGGAAGGATTTCAGGCAGGGATAAGGAATACAGTCACGGGGGTGATCATTGCCGGCAGGCCGAACCTGTCGCCGGCAGCCCCGACGGAATACGGCGGTTATCGCCTGATCGAGAGGAGTCACCCATGGCGATGCAATTGACGCGGGCAGGCGAATATGCGGTGAAAAGTCTCCTGTATCTGGCGTCGCAGAGCGCGGAGGCGCGCACGATGGCCAGCGAGGTGGCCGCGGCGGAACAGATTCCGGTGAATTTTGTGCGGAAAATTCTGGAGTCGCTGGCGAAAACCGGTCTGGTGAAGTCATATCGCGGCGCGGGGGGCGGATTCACTCTCGGACGCGCGCCGGAACAGATCTCCATGCGCCAGGTTATCGAAGCCGTCGAAGGCCCGCTGGCGCTGAACCAGTGCCTGCTGCCGATCCCCTGCGCGAAAGCGCCGGATTGTCCGTTGTGCCCCGTCTGGCAGGAAGCGCAGCAAGCGGTGGAAACGGTGCTCGAACGCTACAGCCTGGCTGATGTGGTGGGAAAACGCTAGGGTTGAAAACGATACTGTTCCACCTCCCCCAGCCGGACGGGCCGGCGATGCCGCGACATGATGCGCACATGCTCCGGCAGCAGGCAGCGCGGCGCTTCCGGCTCGAGGCGGGATTCCGCGGCCTTCACCAGCATGTCGATGACGAGCTCCGGGGTGAATCCCTCCAGGTTGAAGATCAGGTCGAAATGTTGCGGATCGTCGATAGACTGGTGGAACAGGCAGCGGATGAAGCGTTGTTTCGCCTGATCCTCGTCGTGAATTCGCCGTTCCGCTTCTCCAGCCGAGACTTCCGGGTAGACAGTGCGATAGATGCCGGTGCGCAGGCCCATGGGGGCGATGATGCGCACGTGCAGGCAGGTGGGCCCGTGCAGCACGAAGTTCGCCCCCCGGCCGATAATCACCGCATTACCCTCCCGGCGAATCCTCTCGAACGCCTCGCACAGGTAGCGACGATATATACACTCGTTGATCGTGCTGCGCCATTCCGTGAGGATTGACTCGACCGGATTGAGCACCGACTCGTCGAACGATGCCACAATCTTCGGATCGAGCTGCATCCGCCGCGCGATCTCTTCCGCCAGTTCGCGGTCGAAGACGCGAAATCCCAGGCGTTCCGCCACCAGGCGACCGATCAGGCCACCGTTCGTCGCGGCCTGGCGTGACACGGTGATAATCATCCGATGCCTCCTTCCCTCCGCGAACGGTCCCATGTTCTTTAGCGCTTGTCCCAAAATCCTATTTCATACCCATACTCTTACTCATACTCTGACTCTGACGTTCACGTCCACCGAATGGAATTGAGTAAGTATATGGGTATGAAACTGGATTTTTTGACAGGCGCTATTTAGAACTATTCCTATTATACTCCACATCCGCTGATTGAGACGGCCTGACCGGTCTATTTGCCTGCGGATGGGGAGATGCGCTGGCCGTGAACTATCCCGATGAATAATCTGCGGATAATTTACAGCCGACTGCAGCGTGACAATCTCATCCAGAGCGGTTGCCAGAACGGGTGATCCCGCGTAGAATACGAAGGAAGTGACGCTCATGAGTAATCAACACGCCTCGAAGTCCCTGATTGCCGGCACCTTCGCCCGGGACGCCCAGCCCGTTGCGGTTCCCGATTTTCTGCAGTCCGATGATGTGGTGCGGGACGCCTGCGGCGTCTTTGGCGTCCACGCGCCGGGTTTCGAAGTCGCTCGCCTGACCTTTTTCGGCATTTTTGCGCTGCAGCATCGTGGGCAGGAAAGCGCCGGCATCGCGGTCACGGACGGAAGCGAGATCACATTGAAGCGCGAGATGGGCCTGGTGACACAGGTTTTCGACGAAGAAGCGCTGACCCAACTGACCGGCTTCGCCGCGATTGGCCATACGCGCTACTCCACCACCGGCTCCAGCCTGCTCTGTAACGCGCAGCCGGTCCTGGTGGACACCGCGTTCGGCCCGCTGGCCCTCGGGCACAACGGCAACCTGATCAACACCACCGTGCTGCGCCGCGAGCTGGAAGCGTATGGCATAGAATTTGACGGCACCTCGGACAGTGAGGTGATTGCGCGCCTGATCGCCTTCGAATCGCATGGCCGGGATACGCTGATCGAGGCGATCCGCGCCGCGGTGAAGCGCATGCGCGGCGCCTACGCCATCGTGATCCTCACCCGCGACAAGCTGTATGGCCTGCGCGATCCGTGGGGTATTCGCCCGCTCTGCCTGGGCCGGCTGAACGGCAAAAATCACGTGCTGGCCTCCGAGTCATGCGCGCTCGACACCCTGGGCGCCGCGTTCCTGCAGGAAGTGGCCGCCGGCGAGCTGATCGCCATCGATGACAACGGCCCCGTCTTTCATGTGCTCACCCAGGACACGCACCCGTCGATGTGCATGTTCGAGTTCATCTACATCGCACGTCCGGACAGCCGCATCTATGGGCAATCGCTGCATCTAGCCCGCCGCCGCATGGGGCAGGAGCTGGCGCACGAGCACCCCGCCCAGGCCGATATCGTCATCCCGGTGCCCGATACCGGCACGCCGGCCGCCATCGGCTATGCCGAAGCCTCGCACATACCCTATGGCGAAGGTTTGATTAAAAACCGCTACATTCACCGCACCTTCATCCAGCCCGACCAGCGGCTGCGCGAGCTGGGCGTGCGCATGAAGCTCAACCCGCTGCGCGAATCCCTCGCCGGCAAGCGCGTGGTGGTGGTGGAGGATTCCATCGTCCGCGGCACTACCACGCGAAGCACCATGAAGATGCTGCGCGAAGCGGGCGCGGTGGAGATTCACCTGCGCATCAGCTCACCGCCCTACCGCTACCCCTGCTTTTACGGTGTGGATACCTGCGAGCGCAAGCAACTGCTGGCTGCCCGCATGCCCGATGTCGAGGAGATTTGCGCTCACCTGGGCGCCGATTCGCTGGGCTACCTCTCCGTCGAGGGTTTGAGCCGCGCAGTTAACCTGCCGAAGGGCATCTTCTGCCTGGCCTGCCTCAACGGCGAATACCCTATCGAAATCCCCACGGACCTGAAGGTCAGCAAATTCTCGCTGGAAGACCTTCCCGAAGACGAACAGCTCGCTCTGCTGATGCCGTCGGTGTGACGTTGGAAGAAAAGAATGGAAGGTTGGAAGAATGGAAGATTGGATAAATGGATGGGTGACCGGACCGGAGGCGCGTCCACCCACCCAATCTTCAACCCTTCCATTCATCCATCCTTCCAACCAAATCATCAAGACGGCTTAGCTTATCATTGCAAAATCCCCGGTCCTCTCGTATAATGGATTCTCGGAGAGTGAGCCATGCCGGTCGATCCTTGCGAAATGCCGTTGCTCCCGATGCCTGCCGTGTTGTTTCCCGGCACGTTTTTGCCCGTGCAGATCACCGAGCATTCGCATCGCGAGTTGGTGCGCGAGTGTGCGGAACAGAACCAGTCGTTGGGCATTATGCTCAATGCCGGCGGCGGTCTGAGCGCACCGACAGTGCCGCACACCACCGGCTGCGTTGCGTCCGTGGCCCTGTTGCTGGAAGATGGCGACAACGAGGCACTGGGCGCGGTGCTCTTCGGCGAGCAGCGCATGCGCGTGACCAGCTTTTTGCAACAGAACCCCTACGTGACGGGCCGCATCGAATCCCTGGAGGATTACTCCGGCATGAACGCGGAGCGCCGCACGAAACAGGCCTCCAAACTTTTCCAGAACTACCTCGAGCTCATTCGCCGGCGCTATCACGCGCAGGTGGTGAACGTGCCGCTGCCGGACGACCCCATCATGGCCTCCTACCTGCTGGCCGCGGTGCTCTACCTGCCGCTGGAGACGAAACAGCGCTGGCTGGAATCCGCCTCCGCCGCCCTGCGCCTGCAGGAA
>Ga0172369_10004239_pt1 | contig 18331 bp, 16 predicted proteins | sample LakKiv25m_FD_114539 | JGI IMG/M metagenome (GOLD analysis project Ga0172369, IMG submission 114539) | Freshwater microbial communities from Kabuno Bay, South-Kivu, Congo - kab_022012_11.25m | ecosystem: Environmental > Aquatic > Freshwater > Lake | place: Democratic Republic of the Congo...
AAGCAAGAAAGACATCGAGAATTTAGTTCCCGGTGAACCGAAAGCTTCGGTCGCCAAATTCGTCCAATTGTGTAAAGACCGTGTCTATAAATATTCGGGAATCCAAACCGAACAGTCCAAGCGTCTGGCCTACTTTATGGATTGGGAACATTCTTACTTCACGATGAGCGATGAGAATAATTACATGATATGGCGCTTCCTGAAAAAATGTCATGAAAACGGCTGGATTTATAAAGGCCATGAATCCGTGCCATGGTGCCCGCGCTGTGAAACTGCCATCTCCCAGCATGAAATGCTGACGGAAGATTATAAGGAAATCGTCCATGAGTCGGTATTCGTTAAATTTCCAATTTCTAATTTCCAATTTCCAAACAAGCATCAAATCACAAATCCCAATACCCAAATACAGTATCTTTTAGTTTGGACGACAACCCCCTGGACGATTCCCGCCAATATCGCCGTTGCTGTCGATAAAAAACTTGATTATTCGTTAGTGGAATACAATCAGGAAAATTTTTGGGTAGCTAAAGATTTGGTAAGGCCTGTTTTCGGCAATGGTTATAAGGTGATTAAAACGGTAAAAGGCATGAAATTGGTAGGTTTAAAATATGAGGGGCCGTTTGATGAAATTCGCGGAGTAAAAACAGTTGCCGGCAAAAATCCGAAAACCTTCCATACGGTTATACCGACAGATGACCAAATAATGCCGATTTCCATAAGTGAAGGAACCGGACTAGTTCACACGGCGGTCTCGGCCGGCACCGAGGATTTCCAACTCGGTAAGAAACTGGGTCTGCCGATGATACCGGTCATTGCCGATAACGCCGATTATTTGCCCGGCTTGGATTTCCTTTCCGGAAAAAACGCAAAAAAACACCCGGAAATAATTATTGATTATTTAAAGCGTAAAAATAACGGTGATTTTTTATTCAAGACCTTGCGCTACAAGCATCGTTACCCGGCCTGTTGGCGCTGCAAGTCGGAGCTCGTCTGGAAAGTGGCGGACGAATGGTATATATCAATGGATAAACCATCGCAAATTCCAATTTCCAAATTCCAATTTCCAAACAAATCTCAAATCCGAAATTCCAATAAACAAACTTTGAGGGGGAGGATGATAGAGGTGACGAAGAAGATAAAATGGCTGCCGGAATTCGGATTGGATCGGGAACTCGATTGGCTGAAAAATATGCATGATTGGTTAATCAGCAAAAAGAACCGTTACTGGGGATTGGCACTGCCTATTTACGAATGCGGCAAGTGTCATGAGTTTGAAATTATCGGTTCGAAAGAAGAACTCAAGGAAAGAGCGGTTGAAGGCTGGAGCGAATTTGAAGGCCGCTCGCCGCACAAACCCTTTATCGATGAAATAAAAATCAAATGTAAAAAATGCGGCAGTTTAACAAAAAGGATTGCGGACGTCGGTAATCCGTGGCTTGATGCCGGAATCGTCGAATATTCGACGATTGCGGAAAATAACCAAGGCGAACCGCTTTACACAAAAAATAAGAAAGGTTGGGAAAAATGGGTGCCGGTCGATTTCATTACCGAATCGTTTCCCGGACAATTCAAAAACTGGTTTTATGCGCAAATTGCCATGTCAAGCGTTATGGAAAACATACAACCATTCAAAACGGTGCTTGGATTTGCCACGATGTTCGGCGAAGACGGCCGGCCAATGCATAAGAGTTGGGGTAACTATATTGAATTTAATGATGGTGCGGAAAAAATCGGCGTTGATGTTATGCGCTGGTTATTTTCCCGCCAGGATCCCTCGGAAAATCTTTTGTTCGGTTTCAAAAAAACCGATGAAGTCAGGCGGCAATTTTACTTAATCCTGTGGAATATATATAAATTTTTTGTGGAATACGCAACTTTGGAAAAATTCCAAATCCCCTGCCCGCAGATGCTTCGCATCAAGCGATGCAGGCGGGCAAATTCCAATTTCCAGACAAATCACAAATCACAAATCACAAATTCTAAAAATATTCTTGATGAATGGATAATCGGCAGATTAAATTGGTTAATGGGGTTTATAGAGAAATCGCTGAAAAATTATAACGTAAAGGAGGCGGCGCTTGAAGCGGAGAAATTCGTCAACGATTTATCTACATGGTATATCCGCCGCAGCCGCGAGCGGGTTTGGGTCAATTCCGAAGACAAGGAAGACAAAAACAATTTTTATCAGACATTGTATTCGGTTCTGGTCAACTTAGCCATCGTTCTTTCGCCTTTTATTCCTTTTGTCACCGACGAAATATTTACCAATTTGACCGGTGAAGCGTCCGTGCATCTTGGCAATTGGCCCAGTACAGATAAAAAAATCGACGAATCGCTTTTGGCTGATATGCAATTAATCCGCGAAATCGTCGAGACCGGTCATCGCATAAGAAAAGAAGAGAAATTAAAGGTAAAACAGCCTTTGGCCGGAGCAAAAATATTATTGCCTAAAGCGAAGGTATTCGCCAGTAAGGACAATCTGAATCAATATCTGCGTCTTATCGAAGCCGAACTGAATGTAAAAAAAATATCGTTGGAAACGGGAAGAGACGAATCGATTGCCGTTACTTACGATACGCATTTGACCAGGGACTTGATTCACGAGGGGAAATTAAGGGAATTGGTGAGGCAAATCCAGGGTGAAAGAAAAAGATTGGGTAAGGATTCGACGGCGGTAATCAAACTGACGGTTACCGATGAATTCGCGGGCGATATCGACTATCTGAAAAAGAGGGTAATGGCGGAAGAAGTCAGTTTGGGAGTAGAATTGAAGGTAGAATAATATTTAAATATGCTTAATCTTTGGTTGCCCTCTTTTTTTTTGGCGCTATTTGGGTTTTTTAATTTGCTTGGAATAAATTCTTCAATTGCCAGCAGCCAACTTTTCAATATCGGTATGGCTTCGGTCATCTTTTTTACCGTAAAAAAGATCGGCAGGAAATTCTTCCAAATTAACGGCGGTTTCTTTTACTGGTTTTTCACGATCGGTTTGGTTGTTACTTACATAATCGGCGCCGAAATCAAAGGGTCCAAAAGATGGCTTGACTTGTATTATTTTAACTTCCAAGCTTCCGAATTTTTTAAGATATTCTTCATAATTTTTTTAGCCAACTTATTATCAAAACTCAAGCACGACGACAAACTGACTGTTTTCGTCAAAGCTTGCGGTTTTTTTATCTTGCCGACTTTGATTATTTTTAAGCAGCCTGATTTGGGCAACGCGTTGGTTTTCGTCTTTATTTTTTTTGTCATGATAATTTTTTCCGACCTGCCTAAAAAATATATTTTGTTGATGTTGCTGCTTTTTATCGTTTGCGGTCCGGTGTTTTGGCTGTTTCTGAAGGAATACCAGAAAATGCGTTTGATCAGTTTTGTTTCTCCTCATTTGGACAATCAAGGTACGGCCTACAACATAATCCAGGCGATTATCACGACCGGTTCGGGTAAGCTTTTCGGTCGGGGATTGGGTTTGGGGACCCAAGCCCGCCTGTTTTTTTTGCCGGAAAACCATACCGATTTCGCCTTTTCTTCGCTTGTCGAACAATTCGGGTTTGTTGGCGGGTTGGTGGTGATTTTGCTTTATGTGACCATATCGATTGCACTGACAAAAAGGGTCGTTAAATATTTTTATCAAAGAGGCCGTGACGGTTACTTTAACTTCCTTTACACTTTAGGTTTCCTGGTATTCTTTTTAACCCAGGTATTCGTTAATCTGGGCATGAATTTAGGGATCTTACCGGTTGCCGGTATTGCCTTACCGCTTATTTCCTACGGCGGCTCGTCTGTTGTTACCTGGATGTTGGGACTGGCTTTACTTCCATAAAACATTGAATTTCCGGATTTTCTAAGGTATAATAATTAAATGGTCAAATACGCAGTCGTCAAGACCGGCGGCAAACAATATTTGGTGAAAGAAAACGATGAATTGATAGTCGATCGGCTGGTTGTCAAAAAAGGCGATAAAATCGATCTGGAAACTTTGGCAACTTTCGAAGATGAAGGTAAAATCGATTTGGGATTTCCGTTTTTGAAAGAAAAATTATCGGCAACGGTTCTTGGGAATTTAAAAGGCGACAAGATCAGGATTTCTAAATTCAAGTCCAAAGTCCGCTATCGAAGGGTAACCGGCTTTCGTCCAAGCTTAACCCGGATAAAAATCGGAAAAATATAATATGGCTCATACAAAAGCTCAAAAAGCAGTCAAAGGCAATCGTGATTCCCGCTCCAAAAGGTTGGGAGTAAAAATTTACGGCGGCAGCTTGGCCAAAGCGGGCAATGTTCTTGTCCGCCAAAAAGGGACGCGCGTCTGGCCGGGTGACGGCACGATGTTATCGCGCGACTTTACGATCATTGCTCTCCGCCAGGGTATCGTTCAATTCAAACGCAAAGCCGGCAAAAAATATATCTCTGTTAAAATGTAATTATGGCCAATACGGTTGAGGAGATTGTCGGGCAGGTCAAAAACCAACATGACGTTTTTTATAGGGCGAAACTGCTTTTGCATCTTAAGAAAGAAAAAGGATTGGGTATTGGGGAAATAAGCCGGAAATCCGGAATAAAACCTTCATATCTTTGCCATTTTTTGCGGCTCAACCGTTTGCCGGAAATAGTCGTTGACGGTTATTATGCCAAATCGGTTACCCTCAGCCATTTGTTTATCCTGTCGCGCCTCAAAGACCCGCTGCAAACGATAGACGCTTATGAAAATATCCTGAAGCACAATTTGACCGTTCTGGATACGGAAATGATGGTACGGCAGCTTCTTTACGGCATTAAGTCCTCGGGAAAATATCTTCCCCAATCGGCAGCGGAAAAAATCAACGCTCGGATAATTTCTTCGAATAAAAATATTTCGCTTAAAGTGATCCAGTCCAGAATAAAAGGAAAATTAATCATCGAAATCAAGGACGGCTTAGGAAAGACGACTCCCATGCTAAGCGAACTGCTGGCGAAAGTGAGTGAGGTTTTGCAGAAAGCTTCTTAAGTTTTCGGGTAACGGGTTATTGATTTTTCCCATTTTATTTGCCGGAAAATATCGATAGAACACCTGACCGATAACGCCGCCAACAGGCACCGGCCCGAACTCCCTTGAATCGGAAGATCTTGGCCGGTTATCGCCCATGACGAATATTTCGTCCGCAGGTATTGTTACCGGCTCGCCGTTTTTTATATAGCCGCCTTCCCAAACATTGGTTTTATCGGCGATATAATTTTCCTGAAGCAACTTGTCGTTAACATAAACTTCGCTATTTTTTATCATGATTTTATCGCCGGGCAGCCCGATTATTCTTTTGATGTATTCGATATCGGGATTTTTTGGAGATTTGAAAACGACAACGTCGCCCCTTTGGGGGGAACGGAAACGGTAAGTCGCCTTACTGGTAAGGATGTATTCACCGGTGTGAAATGACGGCTCCATCGACGCCCCTTTAACCTGATTGGGTTGGAGGACGAATAAATAAACGACGATAAAGAGCGAACCGATAAAAACGATCGTTTCCAGGATATCCATGACGAAGTCGATTATTCCTTTAACAATAGGCATGAATTACATTGTAAGGGAATTGGTTGCTAATTACAAGATTAAAAAGTAAAATAGAGTCAGGATCCGTGGCTCAGTGGTAGAGCGTTCGGTTCACATCCGAAAGGTCAGAGGTCCGAATCCTCTCGGATCCACTTTTCATCTCCGTTTGTCAACTCGCACTTTAACTTTATATTTTTTACGTTACTATGATAAACGCAGGTGCCGCCGGAGGAGCAGGTGCCTAACAGAATTTTTTTTGCGAATTCGTTTTGAGCATTCAAATCAACCGAGCCGGTTACCCCCTGTTGACCGTTATCGCTGTCATAAGTCAGTTCATAAGAAAGTTTGGCGTAATTCGTTATATTGGCGAGCATGAAGTTAATGTCGGTATTGGTTGAGTTAACCGTCAGTTCGGGCGAAGGAGTTGGGGAATTTATAGGGGAAATGCGGTTTATGAGGGAAGATTTCGCGAAGGGTTCATTTTCGGAGCGATTGGGAGCGCGGGGCGTACCCCTTTCGTCATGACCGCCTTTGAAAAATTCAGCGGTTGAAAGAGCGTCAATGCACGTATACCAGCTCAACGGATTCCTTCCGTCTCCGGGCGATCCAATTCTTTCCATCGAATAATATTTTTCCTGCCCGGCGGCGGAATCCCAAAATCCTTCGGATGCTTTAGTTCCATCCCAGGCTTCATCGATTAAATTCCAGTCCCGATCATAAAGTTTCAAATTAAGATTACTGCTGTTGATCGTAAAATCGGGGTTGGTGACATCGATGGTCACCGAATCTTTCAATTGCGTTGTTGAACCGAACATAGCATTGTATTTGGTAATCAGAAAATAACCGTGCGGAACAATTATTTTATTGTCCGGAATTTGTTCGATTATCGATTCGTCATTATTTTCGTTAAAACCGGTCAAATAAAAATTACTTAAATCGATTTCCCGATCGGTTAAATTCCGCAGCTCGATCCATTGATCAAGCGCGGAAACAGAAGAGCCAGTCCACATGATTTCGTTGATGACGACGTCACCTTTATTTACCGTATTGACAGCAGGCAGAGTGGTGGCCGACAGGCTATTGGAAAGCGCCGACCAGTTCGGAGCCTCATCGGCCGATTTGACGGCAAAATAATAAACGGTGTTTGGATTTAATCCTAAAATTTCCAGTCTTTCTTCGGAGTAAGGAGACAGGGGAGACGCCGGGTTCGCGATTTTTTGTGAATTGAAAAAATCCTCGTCATCGTTTATGGGGTTTAGAGAATAACGGATATCGTAAGTTGATGCTTTATTGTCAGAGCCGTCAACCGGTGCGGTCCAGGTCAGAACGATGGAATTTTCGGTAATGTCAAAATCGGCATCTTCGATTCGTAAGTCGGAAATTACCGAAGGTGCTTGCGTGTCGGTTATAACGGTTACTTCGACCAGACTGCTGCTATTGCCGGCTTTATCGGCGCAATAATATTGAAGTTGGTGTTCCCCGCCATCGTACAGATAAAACGAAAACGCCTTTTGCCAATCATTGTCATCGACTTTATAACGGCAATAATCGATTCCTGAAATATCATCGCCGGCGTTTATTTCATAAAAAGCTTGCGAAGGCGCCCCGATAAAATAGGTCGTAATTTTGTCGACATATGTCCAGGAAGGAAGAGATTGGTCGGCGCTGTTGCCGCTATAAAGCACCAGATTGATATCGGAGTTTTGATTACTCAAATCGTAAGTAAAAGTTTGCCAGCCGGTAGATTTGGCTGTTTGATCGGTAAAATAATCGGGATTAACGTCAGCGGCCTGAATTTTGAATATTTCCTGGCCGTTGAGCCTAATCATAAAACCGGGGTTATCTTGAGGCGAATAATCTCGACTGAAAAAATTATAGTTTAGCGAAAGACTTTTCGCGCCCGATTGGAAAGATTGCATCAGTCGGTTTTCCCAAGCCCAATTTTCCTCATCAATATCGCTGCCGATTCTGATCATTCCATTGCCGGAAATAGGGTAGATTATAGTTAAGGGATCGCCGATCATATCCGAATCCAAAAGGGTAATATCACCGGCGCCGGTCCAGCCGTTAAAATCGTTTTCAAAATCACCGCCGGCTATTTTTTCGGTTAAAGTTTTTGTCCAGGAATCGGATATGCTGAGTGTTGCGGACGGAGCAGAACGATCCACGATTAACTGTTTGGTCTCGCTTCGATTACCGTTGTTGAATTGATCCGTAACTTCAATCTGCCACCAATATTTGCCCTCGGTTAAATTATCAAAAGAATAATCGGTTTCGTTTATCCAAGGAGATTCCAATACTAAATTTGTTAAGTATATATCCGCATAAATTTTTACACGATATTTTAAAATGGGGTTTAAGGGACAAGTGCTTATTGATGCTTGCCACTGTAATACAAACGATGAATTCCGGATAAATAATTCGTCGGGAAGATTTGGTGAATCGGGGGAAGAAGGAGGAACCCAGCACGAACTCGCAAGGAGGTGGTTGGACAGTGAATCGCGAGAATCGAAATACGCACAAGCTTTCGAGTTTATACAGATGAAGACAAGAAAGCATAAAAATATACCAAATGTTTTATTTGCCATTAAAGTCGCGATCGTACAAAAGTAGTAACGGTTTTAATGAGAAAGAAAGTTTCCGAGATGACAATGATTAAACCGGGAATGATTATGAAGACAATAAGACCGGTTAGCGTTTTGCTCAAATGAATAAGATATCCAAGAAGAGGAATCCGAAAAATCACCTTTCCCTGAATTTGTTCTTTTGATATTATCGACACGTCTTCACCCCTATTGGCATCACCTTTGGTTAAATAATGGTTTTTGTTTTTGACGGAAATTATCCGGTGAGTAGCGGAGACATTTTTTTTATTAGTATTGTTTTCGATATAAGTAACGATGTCGTTTTTATTGTATGTACGCAATTTTTTGATAATGATCAAACTGCCGGTTTTAATCGTGGGACGCATCGAACCGGAAATAATATAATAAATCCGGAAATCGCCGGAAGGGTTAATATTGACAATCAGAATCAACATGGAAATGAGGATGAGAAAGAAAATCAGCAGGCCATAAAATGTTTTGCCTGCAAGTTTAATAAGCAGGATATTATGCGTAAATACTGATGTTTTTTTCTTTTTGGCCATTTAAAAGTTAATCGGTTGTGTAAAAACTTACACAACCGTTAACGGCTAAATTGTTACGGGTTATACTCGGTCGCATACAGGTATTCGGTAAATCCGACCGATTTCCCCTGCAGATTATTCTGGTCCGACTGACTGGCCGGAAACCTGATTCTCTGACAGAGGATTTGGGTTTGGTTGGCTGGCATATGGCTGCCGGCGGCGCTGCCCCAGGTAGGATCATCGTTGACAAGTCTTTTGCTGCCTTCGCCGGTAATAGCGGAGACCGGCCCGCTGTAATAAAGCACGCCTCCAGTTAACGGATCGGAGCAGTCGTCGGCCGTACCGGAATCATAAAGATCGATTTCCAGGGCGTTATAAAGGTCGCTATCGCCTGTTTGGTCGTCAAGATAAAAATACGGCTTCAGCGGTAAGGAGGAACTGGTCATTGTCAATGATTCCCAGCCGGAGTTATAACCCGGTCTCAGATCGGAAAGATTCCAGGGTTTACCGTCAGATTTTGCCTGGATATGGTAGTTTAAAACGCCTGTTGCAACACTGTTGCTTAAAACTTTTTCCGTTGAGGTAAAATACGCCCGTGTTGCCTGAATAATGGCGGCGATGGAAACTAAAATCAAAAATAAACTTAGAACGGTCCTTTTCATACAGGATCACCCCCTTTTATATTTGTCTGATTTCTTTGTTTAATTCACCAACGGTTTTTAATAAAATTTCAGTCAGGTTATATTTTTTTTGACTGAAATATAAACTTGCCTGAGTCAGTTTTTTATCGATTTCCAGCATGATTAAACTGTTCCTGTTGACATCAGCCCCTTTGTTTTTATTGACAAGAAGATATTGCTGGTTTGTATTGAGACTTTTACGATAATTTTCCAGTTCGCTTTTTATCCTTGACGGGAATATGCCTGTTTGATAGTTGGTTAAAGATGCGGTGTAAATATTTTCTAATTTTTCCAAGCAGTAAAGCAGTTTGGTTTTATTTTCCCAATTTTCCCTCTTTCTCACCGCGGCTAATTCCTGGTGAATGGCAAGAAGATTTGTTTTTAAGCGCCCATAATTATTTTGGCTTAAATACAGCTGTCCTTGTTGCAAATGTTTTATTGCGTTGGTAATCTCGGTACGGCTTAGGGTTTTATTGAGGTCGGTCAGATATAAAATCAGCTCGCCGAAAAGATAAGACGGTCGGTCAATGTTGACCGGCGAATAAGCAATGGAGTCGGGATGAAAGTTTATATGATAAGTATCAATCTGTGCCGTCGGCGGTGTTTGGGAAATTTCCCCTTCGATTCTGGTCCACTGATCGCCGGCGGTTGTCAGTTGTCCGAGCAGAATAGTATATCTTCCCAGTTCTTTACCCGTTGCTTTAAGCTCATAAGTTCCGGCCGAAGCATCTTCAATAAAAACAACGCCTTGTTGTTCCAAAAAAGTTCGGTTGTCGAAATTAACCTCGAGGCCAGCCGGTGAAAGAATCAGAAAAATCAATGAAGGCGTAACTTTGGTTTTCGACCCGGTTACGATTTGGTTATCCTGATACTCGATAGACAGATTATCTAAAATGCTTTTTATGCCCTCGGCGCAGCAGATGATTTCAGCGTGATCTTTTGGTAAAACCACGATGTTGTTTCCTGCTTTTGCGCTTCTTGATATGACCGTATAATCGCCGATTTCTTTAAATGACGATTGCGGGCGCCCGTCGGGGTAAAGGTTCAGAAGTTTATCCAGGGTATTTGGTTCGGAAACGTTATAGCCGGACAGTGTTTCACCCTTTTCGCCGACGATTGTTTTTAAGATCGGAAAAATATCGGAAAAATTATTTTGGTAGTTTGGTAGAGTTATATTTTTAACCTGCATGTCCCGGATTTCAATATCCTGATTATTTTTATCTCTAAGAAAATTAAATGTCGCCAGCAAATCTTGAGCAACAGGAAACCTTTCGGCAATTACTTCCCTGTCGGTTTTAATATTATTTTTGTTCAAGTGGATGATTAGTTTTTCGGCAAGCCACATGAGATCATTGCCTGTCTCGACTTCGCCAGCGGCAACCGCCTTATATGCCTGGACCGCTCCCTGATGGGGAGAGCCAACCGTAATTATTTTATCAATGTGTGTCGAATTATATTTTTGAAGATAGGTTCTGGCGATTAAACCTCCAAGCGAGTGTCCGACTAAACTAAAACGGCGACTTGGATCGGAAGCCCCGAGCGCCTGGAAATAATTATTAAAATCATCAGCCAGGTCGTTTAATCCTTTTCGCCAATCATAATTGAAAATATAATAATCCTTATTTGGTTCATAACCCAGATTGTTCAGGGTTTGGGTGATTCCTGAGTAGTCATGAACGATCGGATTAAGTTGCCAATCGTTTTGATTGACGGATTGGTTATAAAACAGGGCATTTTTATTCCAGGAGGAAAACAAGCCGGGTATGACAATGATGGCTGTCTTATTGTCAATTGATTGAATTGTTGCCAGTCCGATCTTCCAAATATCATGGTCGGTGCCGGCATAAAAAAGATATGAGTTATCGTTGATATCTATGACTGAAGGACCAATGATCCTCCATGAATCAAACCCGCCAGGGCTGGCGCGAAGCATCGTGCACATATCAACGCAGCGCCAGGTAATACCATCTGTTGAAGTTGCATGAAATATGTCCGACGGAATATCGCCGCCGGTATGATAAAAGATATGGAATATGCCGTCTTTAAACAAAACATGCGGAGCTCCCATATGACCCAAGGTCGGCATTTGAAGGGGATTGTTTGCATATTTTGTCCAATTGATTCCGTCGGTCGAATAGGCTAACCCGAGTTTCCAGGGTTTATTGGTTGCCTGGCCGGCATACCACATCATATATTGCCCGTCTTTATATAAAACAAAAGGATTGGCAACGGCTTTCGCGTCCCAAGCGCCAGCCGTATGGTTGATGGCGACTTCCGAACGTCTTGACCAATGGATTCCGTCTTCGGAATAAGCATAGCGGATAACGGAACCGTTATCCGCTTTATACCACATCCGATATAAATCATTTTTAAGTACGGTTGGTTCTTCCACGCCGACTTCATTGAAATCGGTGCGCGCTGTCAGTACCGGATTGGAAGGTTCTCTGATCCAATTGATTCCATCATTTGAATAAGCTAAACCGATACTCCAGACGGAACCGTTCAATCCCTGGTACCACATTTTAAATTGGCCGTTTTCATGTATAACGGCCGGCGAACTGACGGAATCTTTTTCCCAATCCAAACTACCAGGAAGAAATACGGGATTATTCGGATATTTATACCAGGTTTCGGCGTGGGATATTGGCGGTGATAAAAATACAAAAGACAGTAAAAGAAGGCAGATAATTAATTTAATGGATCTTAAATTAATATTGGCCATGTTTTTTATTTCTAAACGATTCAAAAACGGCAGTCAATGGACTATAAGCCACATTTTTATCGTTTCTCCTTGACATGAAGCCCTGCGACACTGCTTTTGCTATCGAAGTGCTCGGAAATGTAGATTATAAGCGACAAAATCAGGCAGATGGATTATCATAATAATAAAAAATAAGAACAAAAAATAGCGTCAAATTGTCAATATTGATGATTACAAAGAACGCCGAAGAAATGCTGGAGAGAAGTTTGAAGTCGGTTAAAAACCTGGTCGATGAAATAGTTGTCGTTGACGATTATTCGACCGATAAAACGGTTGAGATCGCGAAAAAATTGGGGGCAAAAGTTTATCTTCATCGGGAAAATAATTTAGGCAAGCAAAGGACATACGCTTTAAAAAAAACGAAAAGCAAATGGATTTTGGTATTGGACAGCGATGAGGTGGTGCCGAAAAAAACGGCAGATGAAATTGTTAATTTGTTAAATGGTTGCGGGGTTAATAAACACGATGCATATTCTATTCCTTTTCAAAATCACTTTTTAGGCAAACCGGTAAAATATGGTGGGGAAAGTTACAAAAAATTGATTCTTTTCCGCCGCCGGGCGGTTTCGATTGAACCCTTATCGGTCCATGAAAAATTTGTCTGTAAAAATAAAAGGGTCATGATTTTAAGAAATAAAGTTTATCATTATTCATATCGTTCGCTCTCACAAACGTATAGAAAATTTACCGATTATGCCGTAAGAGAAGCGAAACAGAAGTATTTATCCGGCGAAAGGTCCGGCCCGGCAAAGTTGTTTTTATATGCGCCGCATATGTTTTGGGCGAGGTTCGTCAAAGACAAAGGATATAAAGACGGAATATTCCGGATTCCTTTGGATTTGGGATTTGCCTATATGGAAATGTTGACATATTGGATATTATTAATATCAAAAATTAAAGATCAAATATTAAAATGACATATCAAAATTCAAAAATCATTTTTATCGTTGTTGTTTATAAAACGCCTAAGACGGAAACAGAAAGATTAAAAGGGCAAATAGAAAGGATGGGGAAAATCAGAGTGATCGACAACACGAGAAACAATGTCGGCTATGCCGGGGCGTTTAATCATGGGATTAAGAAGGGCATAAAAGAAGGCTTCGATTTGTTTGTTGTCATGAATCCCGATATTTCCATCGGGGAAATGACGGGAAATATGCTCATGGCCGGAGCAAGGCATTTTGACATTTGGGGCGGGGCGATGAAACAAAAAGGGAAAATATATTACGGCGGACAAATCGACAAATGGCACATGAGCGGCGGTTTGATCACGAAAAAACCGAGAAGACGATTTGTCGCCGCCGATTTCGTTTCCGGCTCGATGATGATCGTCAAAAAATCCGTTATCGAACGAATCGGTTTTTTGGACGAAAAATATTTCATGTATTATGAAGACGTGGATTATTGTTTCCGCGCCAGGCAAAAAAAACTCAAAGTAGGGATCGATCGCGATTTGATTTATGAGCATTTCGAGAGCCGTGACAATCCCGGGAAAGAAAAACAGTTGAATCAAAGCCGGATGAAATTTCTATTAAAATATGGTAATTGGCAGCAAAAGTTATATGAAAATATCTATCGATGGCGGAGCGCTTTGCGCAAAGCAATACGGTAACTATATTTTTACGGAGAATTTAATCAGGGCAATCTGTCGCTTTGATCCAAATAACAAATATACATTTTACAGTTTTTGCCGTAATCGTATATTTAAAGAACTTGAAAGCGGCAATATCGAATCAAGAATCCTGTTGCCGAAATTCGGCTGGTCGAAAATCAGGGTCGGTATTGAGGAGTTGTTGAGTCCCAACGATTTTTACCTGGCAGTCAACCAGTCGCTACCGCTATTTGGCCCGCGCAAAATCATTTCGTTTTCCCACGGCTTATCTTTTATCCGTTATCCGCAATATTACGAAGATAATTATTTAAAACTTAAATCGCAGCTTTTGCGGATGATGGCTAGATCCAACGCCGTTATCGTTTCATCGATTAAAGTGAAACAGGAATTGTTGTCGACTTTTCCCAAATACCGGAACATTTTTGTCCTGCCGTTTGGTATTCCTTTCGATATGGATGAGGGAAAGAAAGGAAAAAGGCAAAATTATTTTCTATACGTCGGCATGAATCATCCGATAAAAAACATTGATTTCATTAAACGGGTATTTGATATTTTTACCAAAGAAAAAGGCAATTGTCATTTTCGATTGAAAATCGTTTCGCATTCGGCATCAAGACAGGAATTGAAAAACCTGTATCAAAAAGCGACCGCTTGTTTAACGGCTTCCCATTATGAAAGTTTCAATCTGCCGGCGTTGGAGGCTTTATCGCAAAATTGTCCGGTGATCGGTTTGGAAACGGCGGTTATTCCGGAACTCAGAAAATATGTCAACGTTGCAGACAGCGAAAAAGAATTTTTGCATAAGATGCAAACAATTGCCAAAGATAACGATTATAATATTGATAGGGAAAAATTACGGATGGAATTTTCCTGGAAAAATTATATTGATCGCTTGACTGAAATATGCTGTCTGCCGTTGTCTTAACGAAAAACGAAGAAAAAAATATCGAACGTTGTTTGGGATCGCTTGATTTTTGCGATGAGATTATTATTGTCGATGATTTTTCGGCGGATAAGACGCTGGGTAAAATCCAAAGTTCAAACTTCAAAGTTCAAACCAAACCCAAAATTCAAATTCATCAAAGAGATTTAAGGGGAGATTTTGCCGGGCAGAGGAACTTCGGTTTTGAAAAAGCAAAAGGGGAGTGGGTGCTGTTTATTGATGCCGATGAGGAAATTGGGCGCGAGTTGAGAGAAGAAATTGTTAAATTGTTGAATTGTTACAGTCGGTTAGATTCAGCATACTATATTAAACGACGTGATAGGTGGTGGGGGACAGAAATCAAATATGGTGAGGCAGCGAAAGTATACAATCAGGGTTTGATCCGCCTGGTTAAAAAAAACAGCGGAAAGTGGGTCGGTAAAGTTCATGAAGAATTTAAAACAAATTTAAATGCAGGTAAATTAAATAATTACCTGGATCATCATCCGCATCCGACTGTCAAGGATTTTATTGAGAAAATAAATCATTACAGTACTCTTCGGGCAAAAGAACTAAAGGAAGGGGGAGTAAGGTCGGGAATTTTAACAATAATCCTCTACCCTTTCGCAAAGTTTATTTGTAATTATTTTATAAGATTAGGTTTCCTTGACGGGCCGGCCGGATTCACATATGCTTTCATGATGAGTTTTCATTCCTTTTTGGTCAGAGCAAAGTTATATCAGTATACGACAGATGATTAACTACCTAATATACTTGATCTTCTTTTTGCTTTCTTTGGGGCAGATGGGACGGATATCTTTTCTAGGCCAGCAAGTTAACGGCTATTTATACGAAATTCCCCTATTTATTCTCTTGCTGATTTTAGTTTTCAGCTCGGGTATTAAGCCATTGATCAAAGCTTGGGAAAAGAACAAAAGCATCTTTATTTTTCTGTTGATTCTTTTATTCTCATTTCTCGTAAACACCGATCGTTTTAATATCCGGCAAAATATTATCAGCTTCTTATACTGGCTAAGACTGGTTTTTTATTCGGCTTTCTTTGCTTATTCGAAGAAGATAAGTAGCGGTGTAGGAAAGGGGGTAAGGATATTTATTTTATTAACAGTGATTTTTTCAATCATACAGTATTTCTTTTATCCCGACCTGAGAAATTTATTCTATTTGGGTTGGGATCCGCACTACTATCGCCTATTCGGTTTATTCTTCGATACTTCCGTAGCCGGAGCAATTTACGGATTAACCTTTATTTTTCTTTTATTGAAACCTGAATTAATTTCCAATAAATATTGCCGCCGGTTGACAATGTTTTTGTTTTTATCCTTTTCCGTCATGACTTTTTCGCGGGGTTTATATTTGTCGCTTTTTCTGACGGCTCTGTTTATTGTTTTTAAAAATAAAAAGGGTCAATGGCTGGCTCTGTTTTTACTCATATCGGCAGCCGTGCTCTTTATCTTACCCAAACCCGGGGGAGAAGGTGTTAATCTGCTGAGGACTTTTTCCGTCGAAACAAGACTGGAAAGCGACAGCAACGCCTGGCAAACCTTTAAGCGTTATCCGCTCCTTGGCATCGGTTACAACCATATCCGTTACGAAAAAAATCCGGTGACGGAAAATCACAGCGGCGCCTCTTACCCTTCCAGTTTTTTGATTATTCTGGTTACGGGGGGAATGTTTGGGCTATTGGGATTGATGTGGGTAATTGGGGATTTGGCGATCGCAAATTACACAGCGAAAGTTGCCTTGATTTTTATAAGTCTGTTTTCTCTTTTTGACAATATTTTGCTCCATCCGTTTGTCTTATTTTATTTACTCATCCTTTTGGTAAGTGACGGTTAGAGTTTTTTCTTCTGCATTGCCGAAATTGTCGAGCGCTTTAATAATGATTTTATTTTCTCCGTCATGAAGTCTGACCGAAGTCCTGAATTCATCTTTGCTGTCGATGACAACCGGCGAATCGTTGACGGTAATAGAAACGTCTTTGTCGGTTTTTCCGACGATGCCGATTTCCTGCTTGTTGGTTTTCGAATCGTTTGTCGGCTCGCTTATTTCAAGTTTCGGCTTATCGGTTTTAAAACTCACGGTATAATTGTCTGTTTGTTTTTGTTTCTTTTCTTTAATCGCTTTGGCTAAGAGGAAAATTTTATTATCCCCTTTTTTCAAATCACCGATTTCCTCGCTGAAATTGTCGCCGTTTAACTTTTTTTCCATGACTTTTTGGCCGTTGAGATAAAAGATAAGCGTATCAAAATTAGTGACTGAGCCGGAAACCGTGATCTTGGCGCTGTTGGTCGCTTCGGCAATGGGGTCAACGGAAATGCTGCCATAAAAACCATCATTCCTTGCCGAAGACGCTTGATCGGAATTCTTTTCCGCCTCTAACCGGCTTACGGTGATTGAGGTGTTGACAACCATTTTAATGCCGATGGTGAAAATAAAAACGACCACCAAAACAAGGATAATGACAAAAAAAATTACCTTTGAGGCATAGACTTTTTTTTGATGGGATTGCAAACGGGTCATGGAGCCGGCCATCGGACTTGAACCGATAACCTGCTGTTTACGATACAGCTGCTCTACCGTTGAGCTAGGTCGGCTGCGAATATTATAACAAATTATTCCCCTGCCTTATAATTTTAGACGCCAGCCTTGAAAATCGTCTAATATTCGTCTATAAATTGATTTTACTAATTGGCTTAAATGTTTTACTGAGGGAATCATTGATGAACTTTTAAGAGTACAGAAATTACTTCCGACAATCGTTGTCAGCCCGCAAACCGCCTTACAGTCTTACCATCTCAAAATTCTTGGATTTATTAGAGAAAAAGGCTTTATTCCGATCGGGATTATGCAAAATTAGTTGACCGGGCAAAAGCAACCAGAGCCCTTGATTTTAATAAATTAATGGAGCTTTCTAATAGAAAAATATCAAGCTTTTAAGTATTTGCTACAAGACTAAATCGCTGAGGTAGGCGAACGGAATTGAAAATAACTAAGTGCTCCAGTATTACAAAAAGGTGTAAAACCATATTTTTCCCATAACAATTTATCACGATCATAATAATAATATGGATGAAGAATTAAAAGCGCAAGAGGAGTAAGATGGGCTCCCAATTTTGTAATTAATTGATTTGTTTGTCGTTGATTAGCCCAGACATACTCCATGCCAATAGCTGTCACAAGCGAAAAGTGTTCCGAAGTAGGGATATCTAAAAATTCATCAATTGTTTGTTGAACCTGTTTAACAGCTCCATCTTTCTGGTTGAAATGTTTATCAATAAAAGTAACTCTACTTAAGTCGATACCTAATTTTTGAGCAATGGTTTTCTCGGCAATACCTGCACCTGCTCCTAAAGCTAAGTAATGCATATCTTTGGGAGGTATTAATCCATTAATAGCTCGACGATCAGTAATTAAACCTGCAATAGTTTTTCCTGTGTCTTCACCATTTAAGGAATCTGCTGCATCGCAGAACTCTTCATAATTCCAGAAAACTTCATAATCTAATGTTATTAGTTCACGCTCTATCATAAGGGTATTTTACTATAAATAATAAAGTGGTATCGTTTGTCAAGACGATTTTTTGACGACAACTTCTTCTTAATTTTTAACTTGTAATTTTAAGATGCTCCAAAATATATTTGTGCCGGTGTTTTGTATCCCAAAGATTGATGTAATCTCCGGTAA
>Ga0172369_10004240_pt1 | contig 18317 bp, 18 predicted proteins | sample LakKiv25m_FD_114539 | JGI IMG/M metagenome (GOLD analysis project Ga0172369, IMG submission 114539) | Freshwater microbial communities from Kabuno Bay, South-Kivu, Congo - kab_022012_11.25m | ecosystem: Environmental > Aquatic > Freshwater > Lake | place: Democratic Republic of the Congo...
ATCATCATAGCGCCGCATCCCCTTTGGATTATCCACGATCACCTTTTGAACAAGGGGGCATTTTTCTTTGATGTCCAGCACCTTGTCGGCCTGTTCCTGATCGCCTGCCACGGCAAAAACCGCGTCTGAATGGTTCAGGACGTATTCCACCTGATCCAGGTTGCTGTCCGGGTAGATCCCCACAATGGTCCCGCCCAGGGACTGGGCTGCCAGTTCTGAGTACAATCCCTCGGGCCGGTTGTCCCCGGCATAGGCGAGTTTGTCGCCCGGCTTGAACCCAAGGCAATGAAGCCCCAGGGCCAAATCCCGCACATTTTCGTAATAGCCCCTCCAGGTGACCGGTTGCCAGATCCCGTACTCTTTCTCCCGAATGGCCACACGGGTATCCCCGTATCTCTCGGCATTCCTGTGCAACAGGGCTGGAAGCGTCAGAATTTCCATAAAAACGGTCTCGTCCGTTCACTCGCGGCCGTTCAGGGTTCAAAGGTTCAAGGTTCAGGATGGAAAAAGTGCGAACCCTGAATCCCGCTGCAGCGGGAAGCCTTGAACCTGTGAACGTCTGCCGAGAGGTTATTTCAGCCAGATCCAGTCGGTAATTGGATCGAACTGGCTGGTTTTGGAATTCCCGCGCACGATCCTTCCCACGGGGATACTGTTGTTCTTCATGGTAACCGGGGGCATGAGCCCGCCTACATCAAAATCCTTGATGGACTGAAGGGCCTTGGCCAGGTTCTCTCCGCTGATGGACCCCATCTTGTCCGCAAGCCGGTAGGCCTGGAGGATGAGCTGGGTGCCCATGAAGACCTGCATATAGGCCTGGGAACGATAATCCGCGGTTTTGGGGTGATGCTTCTCGGTCCAGGCCCGGATCTTCTTGATCATGGGATACTGATCCTGGTAGTAATAGGAATAGGCCGTAACCCCCACATATTCATCGGCCAGGGGCCCCAATTCGTTCAATAGGTGTTTTTCGGTGGACCAGAAGGTCCCCATGAACTGGCAGTTAAGTCCATAATCCTTGGCCTGCTTCATCACCGCGGAAATCGGGGTGGTGACAAAGCCCTGAAAGATGCAGTAATCCACCTTGTTCTTCTTCATATCCAGGACCTGGGTCGAGATGTCTACCCCCCCCACCTTGGAGATCTCTTCTGCCACCAGGTTGAGTTTCAGATCCTTGCACATCTTGCGCCCGGCCGGGATCGGTTCTCGCCCAAATTCGGTATCGCTATAAAAAAAGGCGATATTGGCGCCGGGTTTTTGCTTCGCAATGTAATTGAGCAAAACGCCGAATTGCTCCACATAGGTGGGTCCGGGCAGAAAGAGGTATGGGTTCTTGGCAGGGTCGGCAGCCAGCTCGGCAAAGGTATACGCAGAATAGAGGACCTTGTACCGGTCTTTGATCTCGGGCCCCAGGGCCTCGGTCATGCCGGTGCTTTGTCCCCACATGGCCTGGGGTTTGTGCTGGGCGTAGAGGCGCTTGAAGGCCGCAATGCCCACGTCATTCTCGTATTTCCCATCAGCCCAGAAATATTTGATCTTCTTGCCGTTGATCCCTCCTTCTTCATTGGCCATGGCTACGGCGTCTTCCATGGCATCCGCGCCATGAATGCCGGCAAAGGCAAATCGGCCAGTAAAGGGGTGCACCCCGCAGATGGTGGGTTCCTCCTGGGCCATTGCTGTATTGATGCCGATCAATCCCACTGCCAACAAGGAACAAACGAGAAAAATACCAGTTCTTTTTGTCATTTCTTTCCCCTTTCCATCAAGCCCCGCCAGGGGCGGTGTCAAATGTGTAAGACCTGGTGCAGACCCTTTTCTGTCTGCTATTCCAGAACGCCAGGCGCCCAATGCCTTAACCTGTTGACTGCTCTTCCAATGGACCCCGCACCACCCCCTTTCAGGCAGGCTGCATCAATAAGAAAAGGGCCACAGCCTGAAGAACGCCTTTATTCGATTCCATATTTCAGCCAAGCCCCTGGGCTCGAAGATGAGAAAAAGGACAATGAGCACCCCGAAGATGACCTCTTTCATGGGGACAAAGATCTCTTCATACCCGGGGGCGCTGGCCTTCACGATCTCTGACAGATAGTTGAGGATTTCAGGCGTCAGGGTGATGAAGACGGCGCCAAAGATAGAGCCCAAAACACTCCCCAGACCCCCGACGATAATCATGGCCAGGTACTGGATGCTGAGAAGGAACGGGAAATGGTCGGGGGTTACCACCTTGAGAAAGGTCATCCACAGGGCCCCGGCCATACCGGCATAAAAGGAACTGATGGCAAAGGAACTGAGCTTGTATCTGAACAGATTGATCCCGATGATCTCGGCTGAAAGGTCCCGGTCGCGGATGGCGATGAAGGCCCTCCCGGTTCGCGAACGAATCAGGTTCCTGGCATAGCCGACAGCGAGCGCCACAAAAAAGAGGGTGATCCAGTAGAAATCCTTTTCGGTCTTGATGGCGTAACCTGCAATCGTCGGGGGCGGGATGTGAATGCCGGTGATCCCCTTGGTCATGGATTCCCACCGGGTGAAGATGAACTCGAAAATAAACTGGGCCGCGAGGGTGGCGATGCAGAGATAGAGTCCTTTGACGCGAAGGGAAGGAATGCCGATAATTAATCCGGCCAGGGCCGCCACCAGGCCTGCACAGGGGACCGACAGCCAGAAGGGAAAACCCAGGCGGGTGACCAGGATGGCCGAGGTATAGGCCCCCACGCCCAGGAAGGCGGCATGGCCCAGGGAGATCTGCCCGGTAAAGCCGGTGAGGAGGTTCAGGCCTATGGCCCCGATGATAGCAAAGCCGATCATGTTGGCCACATAGAGGAGGTAGGCGTTGGCCATGAAGGGAAAGGCCAGAAGAAACAGAAAGAGGAGGCACAGCCAGAATTTCACAAAAAGAGACTGGAAGATCGCCTCGTCCTGGATGTAGGTCTCTTTAAAATCGCCGCATCGCATTGGTTAAAACCAGCTCTTTGTCATTCAAAAGTTCGCACTTAACAGGGAGTTCCCATCAACCACTCATCAGCTATCCAGCATCTTGGATCGGTTAGACCCTTTCAATGAGCTCCTTGCCGAACAGGCCATAGGGCCGAATCATGAGAATGAGCACCAGGATAAAGAAGGGCGCCACATCCTTGGCTCCTCCTCCTACCAGCGGGTCTATGTAAAGGCCTGTCAGGTTCTCCAGGACCCCGATAATGAAACCGGCCAGGATGGCCCCTCCGATGCTGTCGAGGCCACCCAGAATGATGACGGCTAAGACTTTCAGCCCGATATCGCCCATATACACGCTGATGCCGCTGATGTTTCCGATGACAATCCCCCCTATGACTGCGGCCATGGCCCCGAAACACCAGGCCAGGGCAAAGACCCATCGGACGCTGATGCCCATGGAAAGGGCTGCCTGCTGATCACTGGCCACGGCCCGCATGGCAACGCCTGTACGCGAGAACTTGAAGATCAAAAGAAAGGCGATGGTGCCGATAATGGCGAAGACAAACCCCCACCAGAGCCCGGAAGGAACGATGGCAAAGCCCAAATTGAAGGGTTTAGGGGGGAAGATCTGTGGAAAGCTGCGGAAGATGGGCGTCCAGATTATATACATGCCGCCTTTGAGGATAATACCCAATCCGATGGTGACCATGATGACCGAAATGACAGGTTCGCCAATGAGGGGTCTAAGGATGATGCGCTCCACCGCAATGCCGAGAACAATGGCAGAGACCAGGGTCAGGAGAAGGGCCAGATAGAAAGGGACCTTGACCTGGGTAAGCATGGTGAAGCAGACAAAGGCGCCAAGGGTCATGAAATCACCCATGGCCAGGTTGAGCACGCTGGTGGCCTTGTAGATAAGGACAAAGCCAAGCGCGATCAGCCCGTACAATCCGCCCGTTGCCAAGCCGGTGACAATGACCTGAATCAGGATATCCATACGAAAAGGCCTCTTCTGTCTGGTCTGTTGCTCACAAGATTAGCATTCGTGGATTAGGCCTGTCAACAAGTTTGGTGAATGACATTCAGGAAACTGTCACAGTTTCAGAGGGTGCTCGATATCACAACTTTTTGGATCTGGCTCGTCCCTTCATAGATCTGGGTGATCTTGGCATCCCGCATCATCCGTTCCACCGGGTATTCCTTGACATAGCCATATCCGCCTAAAAGCTGGACCGCATCGGTGGTGACCTTCATGGCGGTCTCTGCAGCGAAGAGCTTGGCCATGGCCGAATAACGGATCATCTCTTTCGGGAGCCGGTCCAGATTCTTGGGGAGCTTTTCGAACAAGGCGGCCGCCTTGTAGGTCAACTGCCTGGCCGCCTCTACCTGGGTGGCCATATCGGCCATCATCCATTGAAGGCCCTGAAACGAAAAGAGCGGTTTGCCGAACTGGGTCCTTTCCTTGGTATAGCCGATGGCATAGTCCAGGGCGCCCTGGGCAATCCCCACGGCCTGAACGGCAACGGGAATGCGGGTCAAATCGAGGGTCTTCATCAGGATGGCAAACCCCATCCCTTCCCCCGCAAGGATGTTTTCCGCAGGGACCCGGACGTCTTCCAGGATGATCTCAACCGTGGAAGATCCGCGAATCCCCATCTTGTTTTCGTGTTTGCCGATGCCAAAACCCGGGGTCCCCTTTTCCACCACAAAAATGCTCGTCCCTTTTGTTCCGGACACAGACGGATCGGTTCGTGCCGCAATGCACACCAGATCCGCCACATCCGCGTGGGAGATAAACATCTTGGTGCCGTTGATCACATAGTCCCCGCCGTCCCTGACCGCCTTGGTCCGAAGGCCTGAGACATCCGATCCGGCGTTCGGTTCGGTGAGGCCGAAGGCCACCAGGTGTTCGCCGGAGGCCAGCTTGGGAAGATATTTCTGCTTTTGCTGGTCGTTTCCAGCAATCATGATGGGCGTCGTGCCCAGTTCATGTACAAGGAGGATGACCGATGTGGATGCGCAGACCTTGGCAATCTCTTCGATGATCAGGCATAGAGAGAAGAGCCCCATCTCTGAACCCCCGTATTTTTCAGGGAAATCAGCGCCGAACAGGGCGTTCTCCCGCAAGACGTCCACCATGTCCCAGGCGAACTTCGCTTCTTCATCCCGCTTTTCAGCTCCCGGCGCGATCTGCTCTTTAGCGATGCGCGCCACCGTATCCTTGAGCATCTGCTGTTCTTCGGTAAGATCGTATGACATGTCGTACTCCTTTCAAGAGAGGTTCAGAGGTTTAGGGTTCAGGGGTTTAGGGTTCAGGGGTTTAGGGTTCAGAGGTTTAGGGTTCAGAGGTTTAGGGTTTAGGGGTTTAGGGTTCAGGGGTTCAGATGCAATGGTAAACCGCGAACCTGTGAACGGGTGCAAACGGTGAAAGGTGATTATCCGGTTTTGGTTGTTTTGTCAATAGCCCGATGCAATCACTTGACACAATGATCCCCCTATCCTATGTTCGCAAAACCTTGAAAAGTCCGTCGCAATCAGATCGCGTTACGTGGTTCAGTCCATCAGGTTCTTTTAGGAAGGAACAGACATGATCACATCCATTGAAGAAAGTCCGTTGTACCCGATCGCCAATCCCAAAAGCGTGGCATTTTTTGGGGCATCCAATAGTGTGGCTTCCATGGGGACCAACCTGCTCCTCTCCCTGCAGGCCGCCGGGTTTGAAGGCCCTGTCTACCCGGTACACTACAAGGAGGACCGGGTCCTAGGCCTGAAGGCCTACCGCAGCGTTCTGGATCTGCCGGAGGTCCCGGATATGGCCGTCGTCGTGCTTCCCACCCGAATCGTGAACGATGCACTGGAGGCGTGCGGTAGGAAAGGGATTCGAAGGGCGGTGATCGTTTCCGGCGGCTTTAAAGAGCTGGGGGGCGAAGGCATCGCCCTCGAGAGGGACCTAATCGAGATTGTGCGCCGATATGACATGCGGGTCCTCGGTCCCAATTGTCTCGGGGTGGCCAACCTTCACCGCCATCTCAATACCACCTTCCTTCCCTATGAGGGGCCGGCCGGGTTTATCGGACTGGCCTCCCAAAGCGGGAGCCTTGTCACTCAGATGTTTGACTATCTCGCCGGGCTTGGCCTGGGATTCAGTACGGCCTTCAGCGTGGGCAATGAAGCGGATCTCGACCAGGTTGACGCCATGGAATATCTGGCCCTCTGTCCCCATACCCGGGTGATCGCCCTCTACATCGAAGGGGTTCGACGGGGAAGGACCTTCGTTGAGGCCGCCCGGGCGATCGTGCCTCATAAACCGGTCGTGGCCCTCTACGTGGGCGGCTCAGAGACAGGGAGACAGGCCGGTTTTTCTCATACCGGGGCCATGGCAGGACCGGATGAGCTGTACGAGGGGATGTTCAAACAGGGCGGCATCATCCGTGCCAGGTCCGTCACCGAATTATTCGATTTCTGCTGGGTGCTGGGAAGCTTGCCCCTACCCAAGGGTCGAAGGGTGGTGATCCAGACCCATTCGGGCGGGCCGGGGGCAGCGGCCGCGGATGCCTGCGGCCGGGCAGGTCTGGAACTGCCGTCTCTTTCGAACGACACCGTTCAAAAGCTGGCGCCGTTTATTCCCCATACCGGGAGCGTGAATAATCCGGTAGATCTCACCTTCAGCAAGAATCCGAACGATTTCTATTCGAGTATTCCGGAAATCCTCCTTCAAGAAGAGCGGGCGGATACCCTGCTCATCTACTTCCTCACCCCGGCGCCGGTCGTCAAAAGGGCGCTTCAGCAGATGGGCCTGCCGCCGGAACAGGTGGCCGAGCAGGCCCTGGGCCTCATCGACGGACAGTGCGAGACGATTTCCCGACTGGTCCGGACAACTGACAAGCCGGTTGTGGGCTACACCTTTCGCAGTCTCGACGATCCATCCATTCGTGGGCTTACCCGTCGAGGGATCCCTGTTTTTCCCGGGCCCGAGCGTGCGGCACGGGCCATTGCCGCTCTGGTCCGATATGCAGGCCGGTAGCTGACGACATCATCCGCTGTGGGAACGGCCTTCCAGGCCCGCCCAGGCAAGATGGCAAGATGCCGCTCACACAGCATTTCGTCACAAAACCCACTTCATCATCAAAATCGCCGAATTATCAATAATTTTTTTGACATAGCCTGACGGTGCTGATATAAAAGAACCTTTTTCGATGTGGATATTAACTGTCTGGTAATAGTGTTAACATCTCCGTCATGCCGGACTCGATCCGGCATCCAGAAACAGACTGGATTCCGGCTTCCGCCGGAATGACAGTGTAAAGACAATTGTCAAACTGTGAATAAAATCGGTTTTATCTCCTTGGGGATTCGCCTCGCTCAGGCCCTACGGCCCTTTTCGGCTGACAAGGGACCAGGCGCGAGTCCTTTGAGGGCTGGGATTTCCTGTTTACGAATGCGGGTGCAGCTATGACAACATCAATCATACTGAATGAGCAAGACGTATCGCAATGTGTCGATGAAATCGCGCGTCGGATTGTTGAAAAAAATGGATCAGGGGAGGGGGTTGTCCTGGTGGGAATCCGCACCGGGGGTGCATTTCTGGCCGCCAGGCTTCAGAAGGCCATCGCCCGTCTGAACGTGCCAACCCCGCCCTTGGGGATCCTGGATATCACCCTGTATCGGGATGACTGGACGAAAATCGGCCCGACGCCGGTCGTCGGCAAGACCGACCTACCCTTTTCCGTAGATGACAAGCTGGTCATCCTGGTGGATGATGTGCTCTTCACGGGAAGAACGGTCCGGGCTGCCATGGACGCCCTGATCGATTTTGGCCGGCCCAGAAAAATCGAATTGGCCATCCTGGCTGACCGCGGCGCCGACAACCGAGAACTCCCCATCGCTCCTAACTATGTGGGCGGGGTCTGGAATACCTCCCCTCAACAGACCATCAATGTCTATCTGAAAGAGGGGGGCTATGACGATCATGTGGCGATTGAGGAAAAAAGGGCTGCATGAAACGGAAAGGGAAACCTAAGAAAAGGCCCGCATCCCTTCCTCCCCTCGGAGCGAAGGAGGAAGACCTGGTTGCCCAGCTCATTCAGGAGATGGGGAGCAGCGCGCCTGCGGATATCCTCAAAAGGGTGCCGGACCCTTTCTCTGCGCAACGCCTCATAGAGCTTCTCCCATCAGAAGAATCCGTGGTTCCTCTGCTGTTGGCACTGAAACATGCCTTTCAGGATAAAAATGTTGGAAAGGCCGTCAAACGGGCCGTATTCAGGCTCAATAGAAAAGGCGTCTCCACCGAGGCGTTTTTTGCTGAAGAGGAAGGTCCTCCTCCCATTCTGAAGCCTGTCCGGAAAGACCCTCCCCTCTGTTATATCGGGCCTGTGAACGGGGCAGGCATCCGGACCGTAGTGCTCATCCTCCATCGGGGAGGGAAAGGCCTCGATACAGGTTTCGGGGTTGTATCTGACGAAGAAGGGATGCTGCAATTTGTTTGCCATAACGTCAGCAGGAAAGATGCAAAGAGGCTGACAGATGGTTTTTCAGAGGATGCGAGGCCGTTTGTCGAGACATCTTTGGCGCATGTGGCAACGATCCTTGAAGGGGCTTACCAGATGCAGGTGCGCCTCAGGTCCGATGCACCAGTGGACTATCTGGAATTGCGGCCGTGGCTCCTGGAAAATGCCCCCCTGCTGGAGCGGCCGATGATCTACGACCTGATTCCTGAAGCCGCTAAAGATCAGGTCCTTAGCGATGCGGCCATCAGAGATCTTTTTGAAGACCCGTTGATGGAGAGCTGGGTCATTGAACCCGATGCAATCAGACCCTTTATGAAAGATATGTACAGAGTGAATGAAAGCCCTATCCTCCTCACCACTCTCCAGAAGGCCGCAAGGATCAAGGCTATTCAGGAAAAATGCATGGCTGAGATCTTTACGGCAAAGAAACGGGAGCGACTGAGGCGCCGGCTTGAAGAGATGGGTTACCTGTTTTTCAAGCTCGGGCAGGAAAAGACGGCAGAGACATCCCTGGCAGCGTCACTTGCTGCGGTTCAGGAACCTACGGTCGTGAAGGCCAACCCGGTGATCGAGGCCCTGTTGGCGAAGAGCCTTGCATCTTACAGACGGGCCATCGAGGAAAGGGGCCCTGACCACGTATTGAAGAGGGGGGATGCTTCCCCCATCATACTCCCCTGAGGGGGATGTTTCAGGAGGTAGCCATGCCCGCAACGATCAGCGTAAAGACCGGCTCAAGAGTAGACATGATCGATATCACGTCGCTGGTGAGCGCAGAGGTCTCAAAGAGCGGCGTGACAGACGGGATCTGCGTGGTCTACGTGCCCCATACGACCGGAGGCGTGACCATCAATGAAGGGGCCGATCCGGCTGTCTGTAAGGATATCATCCGGAAACTGAATGAGCTGGTGCCCCCGAACGACCGGTACCGCCACATGGAAGGGAACTCCGACAGCCATATCAAGACATCCATCATCGGCAGTTCGGTCACGGTCATTGTTGAAAACAGCCGTCTTGTCCTGGGGACCTGGCAAAAGATCTTTTTCTGCGAGTTTGACGGTCCGAGATCTCGCAAGGTGTATGTAAAGATCCTGAAGGGCTAAGCGCTCTGTTTCGTAGATTCGGTTACATATTGCTCAATTGAACCGTATTCCGGTGTTCGCATTTCTGGATTCCGGCGAGAGCCGGAATCCAGTTCCTTGGGATGCGTCAAGGTATTTGCGAAGCCATGTACTACGGTGGAATGCCGGCTGGCTTTCTGGTCGCTCATCACATAAGTTTTACTGTCTGCGGGTCTATCCCTATCTCCGCCAGCCAATTCTGAATCGCCTCGTAAAGAAGACGATAATAGTTTTCAGTGCCGCCCAGCCCCCGTCTTCCGAAATAATAGTTGATTTCCAAAAAGAGGGGTCCAGGATCTTGGTCGGCGCTGGGGAACACAAAGTCGATGGCTGCCAGATTGACCCCTGTCTTCTCCATCAGCTTCCGGGCAGACGCACGCCCCTTTTTCTGGAGATCCGGTTGCCATTCAGCGTCGATGATGGCCCCCCGGCTGATGGTGGTGATCTTCTGCCCTGGTTCATTGGGGCGTTTCCAGTAGGTGAGGATGCGCTTCCCGATGATGATCGCCCTGAGCACATTCCCTTCGCAGGGGATATAATCTTGGGTAACAAAGCCCTGTATGCCGGATCTTTCGCGTAGGGCAAGCTGATCCAGCGCCTCCTTCAGTCCTTTCCTGTCTTCTGCGACAAATATCCCCTCTGCCTCGTGCCGCTGATCCTCCTTGATCAGAAAAGGAATCTCGTGGGATATGCCCTTTAGGTCCGGATCGTCGTTTTTGAATTGTTTGACCGATTCCCATGGCAATGTCTTAGGATGGGGAAGGTCCAGGTCCCTGAACAGGCGGCTCTGGCCGATTTTCCCAGGATACTGGATGCGCGCCTCATAATTGGGAAAAACCTGTGCACTTGAGGCGATGCAAGCATCGTACAGATTCTGGGTACACGCCTGGGGAAGGATAATGGCATCGGCCTTTTCGATATGCCTGAGAATATCGGAGTCAACCCTCCGGTCCCCAAGGATCATCTGGATATCCGCATCGAAGCATGGATGAAATGAGAGGATCATGGTTTGACTTTGCCCTGTCAGGTGACTATAATTTTTAAACATACCTTATAAAATAGGAGCAAGACAATGCCGATTTTTGAATTCAGGTGTGCAGCCTGCGACGAGGTATTTGAAAAACTCTTCATGGGTTCGGATGAAGAGGTCGATATGACCTGTCCCAAGTGCAAGGCCGAGACCATCGAGCGGGTGGTCAGCCGGACCAACTATTCCATCGGCGCGGGTCCCGGCGGCAACCAGCCTAAGATCACTTCGAAATCATGCGGCGGCGACAACCAGTGCATGACCCTCGACCTGCCCGGACCGGCCAGATGAGCGTGCGCGATTCCAATCAGCCCTTGACCGCCCCTGAATTGGACGAGGATGACAAGCTACGGATCAGCGAGATTTTTGAAAAAGATATCGTGCCCAAGCTGATGATGATGCATGCGAGAAACGGCACGATTAATTGTGAATTTGCAGGCGAGGAGTACAAAAACTGGATAATTCAATTCAGATCCAGTCGATCCGGGCTCGATATTGTTGGCTTTGAATACGACCCGGATTCCCGGAGTTTTCCTCTGCCGCGTCCCATCCCGTCAGAGACATAAGCAACCATGTTTGAAAGCAAATTTGTCGGAAAAACTACGACCCTTCCCCCAAGCTGCCCCTTCTGCGGCCTTCTGATTGAACGACCCAAGGAATTGACCACGCACAGACCCGGGGAGATGCCGGTGGGATCGTGTGCGTGCGGGGCGGTGTACGCCTGCGACGAAACCGGACACAATCAGGGGGCTGCCATGATCGAGGCCCTGGTGTTCGGGTGCAACATGGACTGGGACCTGGCCTGGAGCCTTCTACCGGACGAGGATTACAAGCAGGAAATTGTCGAGCATTACGACTATGTCAGGCATCTCATCGTTCCGGGAGGGTTCATGGACAGCCGGCGCATATCGGGTGTCCTTTTCTTCGTCCGGTTGCACCAGGATGTCCTGGAGGTTACCGCCAATGGCATTCGCCAGCGGCTGGAGAGGGCCAACACCTCTCCGGGTTCAGCGAGACACCGGAAATCGGGCACGGGGAAGACATCTCTGTCCAAACAGGAGATTGAAGCGCTGGTAAGGGAGTTTCGGGTTGAACCGATACTCGATGTCGCAGGTCAAGATAAAAAACTGATTCGAAATCTTCAACGGCTGATCTATTCGGGCGACGATCTCTTTCGAAAACGGGCCGCGGAGGTCCTGGGCCGGGCGTGCGCCGTTGTTGCCGAGGAAGATCCCGGCGTCGTTTCCAAACTCCTTCAGGGCCTTTTTTACGCTATCTCGGATACAGCGGCCTTTACCTGGGGGGCCTTTGAGGCGATCGGCGAGATCATCAGTTATCGACCTGACTTATTTGCAGGATACGTTGCGCAGCTATACCAGTTTTTAGCCGATGGAACCCGGCGGGCACAGGCACTTCAGGCTATCGGCAGGGTGGCCCTGGCAAGGCCGGATCTCTTGCGCAAACACACCTTTCATTTCTTTGCCTACCTCGAAGATCCCGATCCGACGGTGCGCGGTCATGCGGCCTGGCTCATGGGGAACCTTGGGGCCTATGAGGCAAAGGACGACCTGGAAAAGCTCATGGACGACCCGCGTGAGCTTTACCTCTATGAGAACGGAAATATCGAAAAAATAAGCATTGGCCAGGTGGCATCCGATGCCCTTGGTAAATTGGGCCCCAGAAGCGCGTGAAACTGCATCAAGACCTCCCCTGTAAGATCCCATGATGATCATCGACGATCTCTTCTCATCCCCGGAGGGGGATATCCCCCTTGGGTCTGAAGATCTGGCGAGGCCTTTCCTGGTCGCGCCTTCAGAACCTCATCCATTTCTAACATTGGGAGACTATTTCAAGGCCATTGAAAGATTTGTCTTGAAAGACGAAGGGAACTGTCTGATTAACGCCCTAAGGGCGAGTGCAATTGGCGAAGATGGCCTCGACAGGATCGACAGGATCCGCATCCGGAGTGAAAAGCATGGAACCCTGTACCATGTAGCCAGTGTCGAGATCCTTGGTGATGGCATTTCCATCAAGCTGGCTGTCAGCACGGCCATCTCAGAAGAGGGAAAGACCTGTGTATCAAACGAATATCATATTCTGGAATTTCTTTATCGATCTTTCAGCCTTTCCTATCTGCCGGAGGTCTATGAGAAGGGAGATGTGATGATTTGTCCGGACGCGCATCAGGCTCATGAAACCGTGACCCTGATGCTTTCCGAATGGTTTGAAGGCTACCATGAATGGCATCTTTCCATGGACAAGGCGGATAACCGCCAGAAGGTCTGCATCTGGGACCTTGAAAAGGGCTATCGTTATGCGACGGAAGAAGAGGCCTTCGAGATTTTCAAGCAGGCATCCAAGATCTTAACCTTCTATTATGACCCCCACAGCTTCAAACAGATCCATCCCTGGCGCCATGCGGCCGGAGACTTTATCGTGAAAGCCGGGGATGAGGGCGTCCAGGTCAGACTCACCACGGCCAGGGACTACCGGTCGATCATGGATTTCTTTTCTGAGGATGCTGTCCATCCAATGATCGCCATGGTCTATTTCTTTCTGAACCTGACGGTCCGAATGCGGTTGGACAGGCTGAACGGGGTGGGGGAAACAGTCTGGGCCGGAGACTTCACCGTGCAGGCCGCGACCGAGGGATTTTTTGAGTCGCTCCACATAATGGAGGAGAAGGGTATGCTCGCCTTTGGTGAGATTCAGAAACTCCTTTCACTCCTTCAGTCGTTGGCGGAAGACGAGCTTGAAAGGCTCTTCAAGCCATTGCTGGCGTTTTATCAGGAAGACAGCCCCGACGAACTTCATGTGATCCACGCCCATCTCAAGGGCCATGTCAGCTCCCTGTGCCAGACCCTCCAGAGATTTCGGTGATGAGTTCTTCCAGGGGCGTTTTGATCACCTTTGACATAGACAGCAGAAGCGACGCCCTTTCAGGGTCTTTCCCGCCGTTCCTTTCCAGGAGTTCTCTGGATAACTGATGGAATTCGCGATGGACCCCGTCAAGATCAAAAACGGGATATTCCTCCCCCTTTTTGAAACCTGCCTTTCCACAGACACGGGGCACGCCCCGAACCCGGGTCGGAACGCCATACACCCGGCATGTGATCGGCCGATAGGGATACAGGACGCATTCATTTTGATCATTCAGCAGAGGGCAGCGGATTCGCGCCCTCGCCAAGGAGTAGGACATCATTTGAGGGTCATCCTTGAATGACCTCAACGTCCCTTCCAGCTTTTCAAGCGCCAGGTCCGCATCGCGGCCTCTTTTGAGCGCCGCTTTCCTTTGTTCTTCGTCAAGTTGATCAAAATCGCGTTTAAGAAAAGCGGCTTCGATCAAAAAAAGGCCGAACACGGCATGGCAGCAGTCCGCACACCGGGGTTCGCATCCGATGCACTCGGGAAAGGCCTCTTTGACCTGCTGAAAGGCCTCGTCCGCCCTTGAAACGATGCTGTCGTAGGGTTCGAATAGGTAGGAGAAATCCATGTTAACGGTAAGTCTCCAGGACTTTTAGAAATTCCGGGTGGGCCTCAAATCCCAAGGAAACGGCCTTATCCAGGTGCTCGATCGCCTTCTTGTAATCGTCATTGTTGTAATAAGCCGAAGCGAGATTGTTGTGCCCCAGGGCAAAATCGGGAGCCATCTCAATCAGTTTCTCCCCGGTCTCAATGGCCTTTTCCACATCACCCTTCTGTAAATAGGCGTTGACCAGATTGCTCCAGGCCTGAACGATGTCCGGATTCAACTCAATGGCCTTCTTCAGCGCTTCGATGGCCTCATCGGTGCGGGACATCTGAAGATATGCAAACCCCAGATTGGCGTATCCCCTTGCGTATCGGGGTTCGATCTCAATGGCCCTCTGGTTGGACTCGACCACCCTTTCGAGATCACCCTTTTTGAAATAGATATAGCCCAGATTGACATATCCCTCAAACATCCTGCCGCTGTCGCCAATCGCGTCGTTGAAGGCCTTGATGGCCTCGTCCAGCCTCCCCTGTTCCATCAGGGCAACGCCGAGATTATAACTTGAACTGGCACACTCCGGATTTTCGGACAGCATTTTCTTCTGATCGGCGATAAAATCCTCAGCGCCCTGCGGTTCTTTCATTGGAGACCTCATTAAAATAGAAAGAGGTCGACGCCCGGTCCCGGACGGCGACCCCTTACATCAATGCTTATGGTTCATACCGAAAGGATCCCCTAATGGTCCTCGGTTACCCCTCTGCCTTTCAGGCCATACATGGTGCTGCTGCCGGTAGAAAAGTAGATCAGTTTTTCTTCATTGATGAGGGCAGTGGCGGCCTTTTTGATCTCCCGTGCCTTGGCGCCCGAAATCACCTTTTGCACTGCCTTTTCAATATCGTTGAAATAAAACTTGGTCTTCTTGTTCGTCTCGGCAAACTCCAGTATCGCCTTTTTCATTTCTTCCATCGGATTGCTCCTCTTTGCTAATGATTGGCAGGTTGATTATTCAATCCCGCCCGCTGCCCTCGAGACATCCCAGGCCGCCTCAGTGTATTTAAACTGAGTGCTTGTACGGTAGGTATCGTACTGGAGTCGATAATCATCGATCAGATGTTCGCTAAAGGGAAGGTCGCACTTCTCAAAGAACCGCTCCCATCCAATACGTTTTGCCCAGTCGCCGACCCGTTCATACTTATTGGCATCTGCTGCATAGGCCTCAACGATTCGTTTGACGTGCGCGCATACATCGGGATACCTGGGGAACTCATTCGGCAGCCATGGGACCACGACCTTGGAAAATTCAGGCGGGCTGATCCGGTTGGAAATCTTGCCGCCGGCCAGGATCGTCACGCCGTCGCCTTCCTTATCCGCCAAGGGTACAGCCATGCACATGGTATAGCAGTTCCCGCAGAACATGCAGCGGTCCTCTTTGATCTTCACGGTCTTTTTCCCTTCTTCGGTCTTGGCAGGCGATATGGCGCCTGTGGGGCAGGCCGCAATGACCAGGGGAATTTCACAAAGGGAATCGATCACCTCGTGGTCAATGACAGGCGGCTTTCTGTGATACCCGAGAAGGGCGATGTCCGAGCAATGCACGGCCCCGCACATATTGAGGCAGCAGGCCATGGAGATCCTGAGCTGGGCCGGAAGGGTCATACCCTGGAAATAGTCGAACAAATCGTCCAAAACCGCCTTGACCATGGATGAGGCATCGGTCGCCGGCGTATGACAGTGGAGGAATCCCTGGGTATGGACGATATTGGTTATGCCGGCGCCGGTTCCGCCGACCGGGAATTTATAGCTGCCGCTCACGTGCTTCCGGCTCTGGAGGTCCTTTTTCAGCGCCTCCATCTTATCCTTGGTGTCAGTCATGAATTCGATGTTGTTCCGCGTGGTGAAACGCACATAGCCGTCACAGTATTTATCTGCGATGTCGCACATTTCCCGAATATGCTCAACCGACATGAAGCGGCAGCCGCCGCACCTGACGGTGAAGACCTTGTCTCCGGTTTCAGACACATGAACCAGGACGCCGGGCTCCAATATCTCATGATATTTCCATTTCCCGTAGTTGTTCTGGATAATAGGAGGAAAATACTGCCAGAAGTGCCTGGGACCCAGGTCCGTGAGCCTGTTTTCCATCGGTTTTGCAGGATTATACAGTCCTAATCTCTCAGTAGATAATGCCATTCTATATACCTCCTATCTCTTATGCTTGGCTCGGTAGACGTTAATGTCGCGCTCAAACCCGCCCGGCACATCCTCTGACTTCCAGAAGATGTAAGGGTTGCTCCTGGGTTCTGTCACCATCTGCGGCATAGGCGGAATCTCGAGGACTTCCAGGAACTTCGGGATTCCGTACCGCTGGATCAGCTCACCTAAACGCTCACGGTTCTTGCCTTCCTCCATCCACCAATCCCACACCTTTTCCACGATGGCCTTGATGTTGTCATAGGGAGACTCGCATTTTACGAAGGGGATGGTCAGGACCGACATCTGGGCGCCCTCGAGAATCGGCGCCTTGGCCCCGAACAGGATGCTGCATCCGGTGTCCTTGCCCGGCCTCAAGGCCCTGGGCATGACATTGATGCAGTGCATGCAGCGCGTGCATTCCTTGTCGTCGATCATGAGCTTCCCCTTTTCCATCCACATACACTGGGTGGGGCAGAGGCCGATGACCTCTTTCTGGATATCAAACTTGCCCCAGTCTCTCCCTGCGTGCGCGCCGGCATTGGGCGGGATTTCGCCGCCGATATAGGCCTTAACCGCCTCCTGGTCGATCCGGATATTGTCTCTCCAAGTCCCGATGTACGACATATCCGATCGGGCGATGGATGCCACGCACCCGTTGGGGCAACCGTCAAACTTGAATTTGAACTTGTACGGGAAGGCCGGGCGGTGAAGCTCATCCTGGTAATGGTTGGTCAGTTCGTAGCACATATCCTGGGTATCGATGCAGGCATATTCGCAACGGGCCTTGCCCAGACAGCAGGAAGGCGACCGCAGATTGGATCCCGATCCGCCCAGGTCCTGCTGGAGCACATGACCCAGCTCATAGAAGACCGGCTCCAACTGCTCCGTAAAGGTTCCCAGGAAGATGATATCCCCGGTAGACCCGTGCAGATTCATCAGGCCGCTCCCTCGATATTCCCAAAGATCACATAGGCATCGGAGATAGTCTGTATTGTAAAACTTGCTCATGGTCTGGTTGACGCGCATGGTGTGGAAATGGGCAATGGAAGGAAATCGCTCCTGGAGATCGGAATACCGGCCGATCACGCCGCCGCCGTAGCCGAAGACGCCCACGATGCCGCCATGCTTCCAGTGGGTTTCGCCGTCGTCAAAAGAGACCTGGAGCTGACCCAGCAGATCCTCGGCCACATCTGCCTCGATCATCATCCGGTCTTTTGCAAGTTTCTTGCGGTGCAGGGCCTCTCGTTTGGTGTCGGCCACAAAACTCGGCCATGGACCCTTTTCCAGTTCATCCACATCCGGGATGTCGTGCTTGACTTTGAAATTCTTGAGCTCCTCATCGGTGTAGTTATGCAACTCTGCGTCAGAGTAGATTCTGAGCTCTTCATATTTCAGTACCTTCTGTTCTTCTCTTGGTTCAAATGCCATTATTTGTGCCTCCTTTTGCTATTTGGATAAATTGACCTTTTTAAGGAGTAAATCCTAACAATCTAAATGGTTACGCTCACCTCCTCCCTCGAATAATCATGCTCCCTGCAACAATCCTGAGACCCATTTTCCCCTGTTTTTATACAGATCTTTCATGTTTCAAAATGATCAGATTCGCCGCCTGTTTGTGAAAATTTGAATTAGTTAATTTTTCATATAGTTAAGGTTTGATTTATAATCAAACGGCGTATAGGATGTCAATAAAAAAAGGGAGGGGAACCCACAACTTTTTTTGTTGACAATTCCGTGGGGCCGTGATCGTAATCTGACGCGCCTCTCTGGGACGTCAAGACGCATGAGGGGGGAGACCAATCGGTTCAACTAAGGGAGATTTTTTTATCATGCACCCCCGTATGATCATCGCTGCGTTGAAGGGAGGGTCTGGCAAAACGATCCTGTCATTGGGCCTTGTTGCCGCATGGCAGGAAAAGGGTTTCAAGATCGCCCCTTTCAAGAAAGGGCCCGATTTTATTGACGCCGGATGGCTCGCCTTTGCTGCGAATCGGCCATGTTACAATCTGGATCCTTTCCTGATGAATGAAGACCAGATTATGGCGTCTTTTCTCTCCCGGTCAGAC